>Ga0187893_10003048_pt1 | contig 35032 bp, 34 predicted proteins | sample MA1701074metaG_FD_139574 | JGI IMG/M metagenome (GOLD analysis project Ga0187893, IMG submission 139574) | White microbial mat communities from a basaltic lava cave in the Kipuka Kanohina Cave System on the Island of Hawaii, USA - MA170107-4 metaG ...
CTTGACCTCCGGAACGTTCAGCACCTGCGCGATGCCCCCGCTCACCTTGGCCACGATCGGCGCGGGTACCTTCGCGGGCATCGTCACTCCGAGCCAGATGTCGAGCGCGTAGCCGGGGTAGCCGGATTCGGCGATCGTCGGCGTGTCGGGCAGCAACGGGGAGCGCTTCGAGCTCGCGGCCGCGAGGAGGCGCACGCGGTTGTCCCGGATGTGCGGCAACAGCGAATTGGCGGCGCCGATCCAGACCTGGATGCGTCCCGGCAGGAGATCGTTGATCGCCGGCGCCGCGCCCTTGTAGGGAACATGCAGCATCTGGATGCCCGCGTAATGCTGGAGCATCGCAGTGCCCAGATGCTGCGGGCTGCCGTTTCCGGAAGACCCGAAATTGAGCGCCCCCGGCTTCGACTTCGCGAGCGCCACCAGCTCCTGGACCGACTTTGCCGCGACGGAGGGATGGACCACCAGCAGAAAAAGGATGCGCGCGTGCTGCGTGACCGGGGTGAAGTCCTTGAAGGGGTCGAACGGAACCTTTTCGACGTGCGGATTGACCGTCAGGATATTGTCGGTCGTCAGCAGCCAGGTGTAGCCGTCGGGCGTGCTCCTGGCGACGATCTCCGCGGCGAGGTTATGGTGCGCGCCGGGGCGGTTGTCCACCACGATCTGCTGCCCCCACGGCCCCGACAAGCCGCTCGCAATGGTGCGCGCCGTCAGGTCCGGGGAGCCGCCCGGCGGCAGCGGCACCACGAACCGGATCGGCCGCCGGGGAAAATCCTGCGCGAGGGTTGCGCCGGCGACGGCAAGGAGCACGGCACCAAGACAGAGAATGACACGCATGGCCCCTCCTGGTTTTTGTTTTGAGTGTATCATTCATCGCCCCGCAAGGCGCCCCCGCGCCTTTCCAATACCTCGACGCAACGGCGCAAAGAAAGGCAGGTGCACGCCAGCATTCAAGACGTCCCTTCCCCCCTTGCGGGGGAAGGCTAGGATGGGGGGATGAATACCAAGCGAGCGAGAGAACTTCGCAACAGCCTCACGGACGCAGAACAGCGCCTCTGGCAGAAGCTCAAGCACCGGCAAATCGCAGGCGTGAAATTCCGGCGCCAACAGCCGATTGGCCCTTTCATCGTGGACTTCGTCTGTTTCGAGTACCGCGTGGTAGTCGAGGTGGACGGTGGCCAGCATGCGGAGCAACTTCACGACGACGATAAACGTACGCGTTGGCTCGAGGCGCAAGGGTATCGTGTATTGCGATTCTGGAACAACGATGTCTTAGTCAATACCAACGTCGTGGTGCAAGCCATTTTCGATTCGGTGCTGCGCAATCGACCCCCCACCTCAATCCTCCCCCGCAAGGGGGGAGGACTTCGACGGCAATGAGACTGTGCCGCTTTGACAGCGACCGCCTCGGACTCGTCGAGGGCGATGACGTGCGCGACGTCACCGCCGCGCTCGACGTCCTTCCGCGCTACGCCTGGCCCCTGCCGCGATTCGATCCGCTCATCGCGAACCTGCCCGCGGTCCGCGCGCGCGTCGCAGCGATTGCCGCTGCCGCGCCCCGCCGGCCGCTCTCGGGCATAAAGCTCCTCGCGCCGATCGCCAACCCGGGGAAGATCCTCGCCGCGCCGGTGAATTACCGGAAGCACCTCGAGGAAGCGCGGGGAGACCCGGCGATCCACCACCAGAAGCAGGTCGCCGAGATCCAGAAAGCCGGGCTGTTCCTGAAGGCAACCAGCTCGCTCGTGGGTCCGGGTGAGGGGATCGCGTTGCGGCACCTCGACCGGCGCAACGACCACGAGATCGAACTCGCGGCGGTCATCGGCAAGGCCGGCCGGGACATCCCGCGCGCCTGGGCGCTCGAGCACATCGCGGGCTATTGCATCGGGCTCGACATGACGGTGCGGGGGCCGGAAGAACGGAGCCTCCGCAAGTCCGTGGACAGCTTCACCGTCCTCGGTCCCTGGTTCGTGACCGCCGATGCGGCGGGCAACCCCTCCGCGCTGGACCTGCGGCTTGCGGTGAACGGCGAGCTGCGCCAGCAGGCCAACACGCGCGACCTGATACTGGGCATCCCCGAGCTGATCGAGTTCGCGACCGCCTTCTATACCGTGCACCCGGGAGACGTCTTGCTGACGGGCACGCCCGAGGGCGTTGGCCCGGTGCGGCCCGGCGACCGTCTGCTCGCCGAGATCCAGGGGATCGGTCGCATGGAAGTGGCGGTGCGCGCTGCCGGCTGATGCGCCGCGACCCCGGAACGCCCGGGACACACAGGAATGAAAGTTCGCGATAAACTGTTGCAGGTGCACGCGAATCATCCAGTTAACTCGGGACGGGAAACTCGGGAGGAGCAAATGCGAATCAAGCGTCTCTTAGGCATCCTGGCGGCCGGAACAGCCTTGTTGCTCGCGGCGGCGGCGCCGGCGCAAACGATCAAGGTCGGAGTGATCAATTCCTACTCCGGGCCGTTCGCGACGCTCGGCGACCTGATGGACAAGGGGATGAAGCTCTACATGAAGCAGAACGCCGACAAGCTGCCCCCGGGAGTGAAGATCGAGCTCATCATCCGCGACGACGGCGGCCCGAACCCCGACAAGGCGAAGCAGCTCGCGCAGGAGCTGATCGTCCGCGACAAGGTCCAGTTCATCACCGGGGTCGTGTTCACCCCCAACGCGCTCGCGATTGCTCCGCTCACCCAGGAAGCGAAGGTGCCGTTTTTCATCGGCAACGCCGGCACCTCGGTGATCACAGAGCGCTCGCCCTATATCGCGCGCTTCTCGTTCACCCTTTGGCAATCGTCCTATCCGCTCGGCGCCTGGGCCTCGAGACGATTCAAGAACGCCTATATCGCGGTCAGCGATTTTGCTCCCGGCCACGACAGCGAGGCGGCATTCGAAAGAGGATTCACGGAAGGCGGCGGCAAGATCATCGGCAAGGTGCGCATCCCGCTCGCCAACCCGGACTTCGTCCCCTTCATGCAGCGGGTGAAGGACGCCAAGCCCGACGTGCTGATGGCGTTCACCCCGGCGGGCCGCCAGGCGACCCAGATGATGAAGGCCTACGGCGACCTCGGACTCGACAAAGCCGGCATCAAGTTCATCGGCCCGGGCGACATCACTACCGACGAGGAGCTGCCCAACATGGGCGATGTGCCGCTCGGCGTGATCACCATGCACCACTACTCGGCCGCCGCCACCCGCCCCGCCAACAAGGCGTTCATCGCCGCGTGGAAAAAGGAGTACGGAGAAAAGTCCTGGCCGAGCTTCATGTCGGTGGGCCAGTGGGACGCGATGGACGCGATCTACTACGTCATCCGCGAGCAAAAAGGTAAGGTCAACCCGGACCGCACCATGGCACTCGTCAAGAAATACAAGAACCCGAACAGCCCGCGCGGGCCGATCGCGATCGACCCCGAGACCCGCGACATCATCCAGAACGAGTACATGCGCGAGGTGAAGAAGGTCGGCGGCGTGCTGGCCAACGTCGAGTTCGAGACCTTCGAGCAGGTGAAGGATCCCTGGAAGGAACTGAAGAAGTAACAGCCGCTGATCGGCCTCCTCCCCCCTTGCGGGGGAGGATTGAGGTGGGGGGTAGGTCTGGAAGCGTTCCTCTCCGCGCTCGTGAGCGTCGCCTTCCACGGCGCCGCCTACGGCATGATCCTCTACGTGATCTCGGTCGGCCTGTCGGTGACGATGGGCCTGATGGGATTCGTCAATCTCGCCCACGGCGTGTTCGCGATGGCGGGAGGCTACATCCTGATCACCGCGCTCGACCGCTTCGGCGTGCCGTATCCGATCGCGCTCGGCCTTGCGTTCGTGCTGGTCGGCGCCGGCAGCGTGGTACTCGAGCGCCTGCTCTACTCCCGCCTCTATACCGCGGGCGAGCTCGCCCAGGTCCTGTTCACCATCGGCCTCATCTTCATCGCCGTCGCAACCGCGCGGCTGCTGTTCGGGACCATGCAGCTGCTCGTCAACCTGCCCGATTACCTGAAGGGCCAGTTCAGCCTGCTCGGTCGCGACTTTCCCGCGTTCCGCGTGTTCCTCATCGCCTTCAGCGCCGTCATGGTCGGGGCCCTGTGGTTCGGTGTGGAGCGCACGCGCTGGGGCGCGATGGTGCGCGCGGCGGTGGACAACGGCCCGATGGCGCGCGCGATCGGCATCAATACCCGGCGGCTGTTCACGCTCACCTTCGCCCTCGGGAGCGGGCTCGCGGGGCTCGGGGGCGCGCTCGGCGCGGAGATCCTCACCGTGCAGCCGATCTACCCCTTCGAGCACCTGGTGTACTTCCTGATCGTGGTCTCGGTCGGCGGCCTGGGGTCGCTGCGCGGGCCCTTCATTGCCGCGCTCCTCATCGGCGTCGCCGACACCGCCTGCAAGTACTGGGTGCCGCAGTTCGGCGCGTTCTTCATCTACGCTGCGACGATCGCGGTGCTGTTGTGGCGGCCGATGGGCCTGTTCGGGAGACGGGTATGAGCCAGGGAGCAGGGGCCCCGCGATTCTGCGGGGATGCGACCAAGGCGAGCTGCCCGTGCCGCCGACACCGTGGCGACCGATATTGCGCGTACTTGTCGGAGGCGGCCGTATGATCCGCCAGGCGAGCTACCGCGCCGGGGCCCGCATCGGGTGGCTCGAGTGGCTGCCGTTCGCGGCCGCCATCATCGTGTTCTTCGCGCTGCCCGAGTACGTGCCGCTCGGGGCGCGCATCCTGGTCTACATCCTGTTCGCGCTGTCGCTCGATCTCATTCTGGGCTACGCGGGCATCATCACGCTCGGGCACACGGCGTTCTTCGGGCTCGGCGCCTACGTCGCCGGCATACTCGGCGCAAAAGCCGGCGTCACCGATCCGCTCCTGCAGATGGCCGCCGCCGGAGCTGCGGCGGCCGTGCTCGGCGTCGCCACCGGGGCAGTCATCCTGCGCACCCGGGGCCTGACGCTCCTCATGCTCACGCTTGCGATCACCACGATCCTGCTCGAAATCGCGAACAAGGCGACGAATCTCACCGGCGGCGCCGACGGCCTGTCGGGCATCAAGGTCGACCCGATACTGGGCCTGTTCCGCTTCGACATGTTCGGCAAGACCGCGTACCTGTACTGCCTCCTGGCGCTGTTCATCGGCTGGTGGATCGTGCGCCGGCTGATCTACTCGCCGTTCGGGGCCTCGCTCGTCGGGATCCGCGAAAACGTCGTCCGCATGCACGCGATCGGCGCGCCGGCGTACGCGCGCCTGGTGGCGGTCTACACGATATCGGGGACGATCGCCGGCTGCGCCGGGGCGCTGCTCATGCAGACCAACCAGTTCGTCGGTCTCAACGTGCTCTCCTTCGAGTTCGCGGGCGAGTTGCTGGTGATGCTCGTTCTCGGCGGCGTAGGCCGCATCTACGGAGCATTCGTCGGCCCCCTCGTCTACATGATCGCGCAGGACCAGCTCGCCAAGCAGTTTCCCGAGTACTGGTATTTCGGCATCGGGCTGCTGCTGGTGGCGGTGGTGCTCTTCGCCCGCGGCGGGCTGCTCGGCATCGCCGACGCGATCGTGGCGAAATTGCGCGGAGCCCGTCCGTGAGCGCCGTCCTCGAGACCCGGCAGCTGTGCAAGCGCTTCGGGGCGCTCACGGTGGCCGAGAACATCGACTTCCGCCTGGAACCCGGTGCGCGCCACGCGCTGATCGGACCCAACGGCGCGGGCAAGACCACCTTCGTCAACATGCTGACCGGCAGGCTCGCGCCCTCCTCGGGGCGGATCCTCCTCGGCGGCGACGACATCACCGAGGCCCGGCAGGCCGCGCGCGTGCAGCGCGGGCTCGGCCGCACTTTCCAGATCAACACTCTCTTCCGCAGCCTCTCCGTCCTCGACAACGTCGCCCTCGGCATTGCGGAGCGCGAGGGGGTCGCCGGCCGCGGGTGGCGCGCGGCAAGCTCGCACCACGATATCCGCGACGAAGCGATGGCGCTTCTCGCGACGCTGGGACTCGCCGACGACGCCGCGAGCCGCGTGCTCGATCTCCCCTACGGCAAGCAGCGCCTGGTGGAGATCGCCATCGCGTTGGGCCTCAAGCCCCGGGTGCTGCTCCTCGACGAGCCGGCAGCGGGCGTGCCCTCGGTCGAATCGGAGCGCATCCTGCAGGTGCTCGACGCGCTGCCCGCGGAGATCGCCATACTCATCATCGAGCACGACATGGATCTCGTGTTCCGCTTCGCCCGGCGCATCACGGTGCTGGTGCAGGGCGAGGTCCTGGTGGAGGGGACGCCGGCGGAGATTTCCGGCGACCGCCGCGTGCACGAGGTCTATCTCGGGGAGCAGCATCATGCCTGAGGGCCTCAGGCTTGCCGGCGTGCGCGCCGGTTACGGCGAAACCGTGGTATTGGAGGACATCTCGTTCAGCGTGCCGGAGCGCGGCTCGGTCGCGGTGCTCGGCCGCAACGGGGTGGGCAAGACGACGCTGCTCTCGACCGTAATCGGCCACACCACCTTTCATTCCGGGACGATGGAGTACCAGGGCCGGCCGATCGCGGGGCTGCCGGCCTACGAGCGGGTGCGGCTCGGCATCGGCTACGTGCCGCAGGAGCGCGAGATCTTTCCGTCGCTGACGGTCGAGGAGAACCTGACGGTCGCCGCGCGGCCGGGCCGCTGGACGCTCGAGCGCGTTTACGAGCTCTTTCCCGGGATCGAGCAGCGGCGCTCCCACATGGGCAACCAGATCTCGGGCGGCGAGCAGCAGATGCTCGCCATCGGCCGCGCGCTCATGGGCAATCCCACGCTCCTGCTGATGGACGAGCCGCTCGAAGGGCTGGCGCCGATCATCGTGGAATCCCTGCTGAGGGCGCTCGCGCGCCTGATCCGCGAGGAATCGCTCACGGTCGTGCTCGTGGAGCAGCACGCGAAGCTCGCGCTCTCGGTGACGCAGGACGCGCTGGTGCTGAACCGCGGGAGGATTTCCTACTCGGGGACGTGCGCGCAACTGCGCGACGATCCGCAGCGACTGACGAGCCTCATCGTCGCCGCCTAGATCGCGGCGCGCTTGAAAGAAGTTTTGAAGAAGAACAAGGCATGACCAAAGCGGGGAGGATGCGAACGGCGGCAGCGACGGCGCTGCTCGCGCTGATCGCGGCGGGCTCTGTCCCCGCAGTGGCGACGGAGCCGGGGCCGCCGCCGGGCGTGCTTACGCTGCAGATCGAGAACGACTTCTTCGCGGGATCGGACCAGAACTACACTTCCGGCTTCCGCATTGCCTACGCGGCTCCCCTGGGGCCATCGCACCCGCTGGAGTCGATTGGCCGCGCGCTGCCCCTCATGGGGGGGCCCATGCGCTATGCGTATTCTCTGGGCCAGCAGCTCTACACGCCGCGCGACATCTCCGTGAGCCAGCCGATCCTGACCGATCAGCCCTACGCCGGCTACCTCTACGTGGGCATCGCAATCGAGTCGGAGCTGCCCCGCGTGCACGGACCGCGCATCCGTTCGAGCTTCGAGCTGCAGGTCGGCGTCGTCGGACCCGCCGCGCTGGGAGAGCAGACGCAGAAGGCGGCGCACAAGATCTTCAATTCCGACGAGGCGAACGGATGGGACAATCAGCTGAAGAACGAGCCCACCGTCAATCTCTTTTACGACCGCGCCTGGATCGGATGGTACGAGAACAGGATCGGCGCGGCGGGAAGCGGCTACCGCATCGACCTCTCACCGCACGTCGGAGCGGCGCTGGGCAACGTCTACACCTACGCCGCCGCCGGTGCCACGCTGCGCTTCGGGCCGAATCTTCCGGCGGCCCTGGGGCCGCGCACATTGCGTCCCGGCCCTCCCGGCTCGGACTACTACAAGACCGCGCCGGACGGGCGCTGGCACCTGTTCCTCGGCGCCGAGGGCCGGGCGGTCGCGCGCAATATCTTTCTCGACGGCAACACCTTCACCGACAGCCAGAGCGTCAATAAGTACCCCTATGTCGGGGAGGCCCGGGTGGGAATCGCCATTACGCTGGGTCGCTATCGTCTCGCCTACGCCCAGGCGTTCCGGACCAGGCAATTCCGCGGGGGGGATCCGGAATCGTTCGGATCCGTGAGCCTGTCGACCGACTTCTAGGACCTGCGGGAACGGCGCATCCTCCGTCCCTCGTCGGCCGTCCGTCGCTACGGCGTCGACGGCGCAAGCAACTCGAGCTCGATGCCCCGCAGCCGCACGCGATCGCCGACGCGAAAGCTCGCGCCGTCCGCGCGCTGCACCATCGAATAGCCTCCGTTGTCGAACTGAACGGTGACGTCGTACATCGTCTCGCTGAAGCGCTCGCGCATCTCGGGCGTGCCCACTCCGCCGACGAACGGCTTTTCCGTGCCGCGGCCGAGCGGAAGTGCGACCACCGCGCCGACGATCACGGGCGAGGCCAGCCCCTGATCGATCGGATCGTTCTGGAATACCCGCGGCACGGTGACCGGCCGCTGCACCCGCACCTCCCGGATCGAGCGGATGGTTCCGCACGCTTCGCACGGCTCGCCGGGCGCGAGCGTGGCGCGCGGCGGCTCCCTGAAGTCGGGGATCTTGATGGCCTGCCCGTGCGCCGCCACGGCAAGGCACGCCAGCGCCACCCCCAGGGGGCCGGCGCGCATGCGCCGTCTCCCTCGCCGTGTGCGCGGGAGCGCCATCGCTACTCGGAGAGCCCCTGGATGAAATACGCCGCCGACAGCAGCACGCTCGGAGGACCCAGCCGGCCGAGCCACTGCTCGTAGATCTTCTGGATCTCGCCGGTGCGGTAGAGGCGCGCGAGCACACGGTTCACGGCGAGGCGGAACTCGTGGTCTCCGCGCCGCAGCGCGAGCGCGTAGGGCTCGACGGAAAAATCCTCCTCGAGCAGCTTGAACGCGCCCTGCACCTTGCTCGTCAGCACGACGCCGATCAGCACCATGCGGTCGGAGGCGAAGCCCTCCACCTTGCCCTTGTCGAGCAGGCGCAGGCCCTCCTCGCGCGTCTTGACGGTGGCCACGCCGGCCTTGATCGCGCGCCGCGCAAGCGTCTCCTTCAGCACCTTCTCGGTGGTGGTGCCGGTGATGACAGCGATGCGCTTGCCGGCGAAGTCCGACAGGCGTCCCCCTTGCGTTTCGACCCGGGTCAGGATGCTGCTGCCGTCCACGAAGGTGATCAGGCTGAAATCCACGTCCGCCTGCCGCCCGAGCGTCCAGGTCGTGGTGCTGCACTCGATGTCCACGCGCCCGCTCTTCACCGCCTCGAGCCGGTTCTGTATCGTCAGGGGCTCCCAGCGCGTTTCGAGGCTCGCAAGCTTCAACTGCGCGCGGATGCCGCTCGCAATCGCCCGGCACAGCTCCACCGAGTAACCCTGCGGCTGTCCGTTCGCATCCCGGAAGGAGAACGGCGCGCTGCCGTCGAGATAGCCCATGGTGATGGCGCCCTGCTTGCGGATTTTTTCGAGCGTCCCCGTTTGCGCCGCCGCCGGAACCGCCAGTACGAATGTCAAGGCAAAAGAAAGCAACGTCCGATTTCTCATACAAGGCCCTTCGTTGTCGCGGGATAGCGCGTAGCAAGTTGCAAACCGGCTTCCTCCCCCCTTGCGGGGGAGGATTGAGGTGGGGGGTCAGACGCGTCGCTCACTCGTCCCCCCATCCCCGCCTTCCCCCGCAAGGGGGGAAGGAGCACTTTCTGCCGGTGTCCGCAGCAGTGCAATCGAAAATCGCCGTCACTTGGCTTTCGACTTCGACGTCGGGATCCTGAACTGCCACTCGCCGTTCGCCTGCTTGCAGAAGGTATAGACGCCGCGCTGGAAAAGATCGCGGGCGTCGGACTCGACGGTGGCCTGGCGGCACTGCTGCTTGCCGTCGGTAAAGCTCCTGGTCGGCGTGATCTTGCTGACGAAGGGGGTTTTGGGCGCCTTCCACTCCACCGTCTTCCCCTCCGGAACCTGGTCCAGCACCTTCATCACGGCAGCGCGGAACGCCTTCAGCTCATCACCCGTCAACCGCGTGAGCGGCGCGTCCTTGAAGCCGTTCATGTTGAGCGCCAACGCGGGGCACACCACGGCCAACGACGCAAACGCAACGAATGTCCTGATCATGAGCGATCCTTTCAGTGTCCCGCATTATCCACCTTTCACGGGTCCCCAGGACGCCAGCCAGACCAGGACGAGCACGTAGAGCGCCCCGACCGCGAGCTGCGTGACCGTGATCGGCAGCCCGTAGCGCAGGAAGCGCGCGAACGTCACGCGCTGGCCCTCACGGGCGCAGATGCCGACGCTCACGATATTGGCCGAAGCTCCGATCATGGTCGCGTTGCCGCCGAGGGTCCCGGCGAACATCATCGCGACGAACACCGGCAGCACGTTGGCAGGCCAGTCGGTGAATTCCCCCGAGAGCGCCAGCTCGGGAACTGCCTCCGCCGCGACCAGATAGCCCTTGGTCATGACGACCGAGGCCGCCACCACCGGAATGTTGGCGAGCACGCTCGACAGGATGCCTACCCCTGCGAGTATCGCGAGCGCAACCAGCGTGAAGTCGGTTCCGAACCAGCCGTAGAGCTTCAGCGACAGGCCCTGCAGCAGGCCGGTCTTGGTGAATCCCTGCATCAGGCACAGGATCGCACCGAGAAAAATAAGCGTTTTCCAGTCCACCGCGCGCAGCGCCTCGTCCACCGATTCGACCCGCGCGCCGTAAGGCAGCTCGCGCGCCGGGCCCCACGTCCTCGTCCTGATTGCGATCGCTGCCATCATGCTGGCGACCCACTTCGTCGAGGTTTTCGCCTGGGCGTTTTTCTACTTCGCTTCCGGCATGGTGGCGAATTTGAAGGAAGCAATTTCCTATTCCGTCAACTATTACACTACGCTGGGCGCAACCGGCATCGAGCTGCCCGGCCGATGGCAAGGCCTCGGCGGCTTCGAAGCGATCACCGGGATGCTGATGTTCGGCTGGTCCACGGCAGTGCTGGCCGCTGTAGTGCAGAAGCTCCACAGCATCGAGGGTTGAGCAAGGCGGACACCGTTCTGGACGTCAAATGATCGACGCCGCCCAGGATATGCTCGACGCCCAGTTGCAGGTAGCCGCCCGCCACTTCCCACCCGCTGGACGACTGCGCGATCTTCCTCCACGGCTGCGACGGACGCACGATGCTCGACTAGCTCCGGCCATCCAGCAGCTGCACGCGGACCAGCGCATCGGTGATCGTCAGTTGGAGCCCGGGAAACTTGATGCGCCTGCCCCTCAATCGCCCTGCTCGAAGAACGCGGCGTCGGTGGGCAGCGCGGGCGCCCCGTGCGCCGCGCCCTTGACCGCCTGGAATGCGTCCACCAGGAACAGCGATTTGGCGCTCTGCTTCGCCAAATCCTCGATCCGCTTCTGCAGCTCCGCTACCTTTTGCGGGTTCTTGTCCGCCAGGTTCGTCTTCTCGTACGGGTCCTGCGCGATGTTGAAGAGTTCCAGAGCGGATGGCAGCGGAGTGCGCCAGACGAGCTTCCAGTCGCCCTGCCGCAGGCCGCCGCGAAACGGCTCGATGTTGTAGACGACCTCGGTGCGCGGCGAACGCTTGCCTTCGCTGAGGGTCGCCCAGATGTTGAGCCCGTCGAGCGGTTTTTCCTTTCTGGCGCTCGCGCCGGCGAGCGCGGCCAGCGTCGGGAACATGTCGACAACGTGGATCACTTCCTTCACCTCGCCGGGCTTGATGCGGCGGGGCCAGTTGGCGAGCGCGGCGACCCGGGTGCCGCCTTCGTACAGCATTCCCTTGCCGCCGCGAAACGGGCCGTTATCCGCAGGGAGCTTGAGCTTGGATACGTCGACATCTCCCGAGAACATCGCCGAGCGATTGCCGCCGTTGTCGCTCATGAAGACGACGAGCGTGTTCTCGCGCATTTTCTTCTTCTCGAGCGCGGCGATCACCTTGCCGATCTCGTCATCCATCGCGGTAACCATGGCGGCATAGGCACGGCGCGTGGGGTCCACGATATTCTTGTAGCGGTCGAGGTACTCCTTCGGCGCCTGGTAGGGCGCGTGCGGCGCGGTGAAAGCCAGGTAGAGGAACAACGGCGTCTTCGGATCCTGCGCCATGATTTGCGCGACCGCGTCCTTGCCGAACAACTGAGTCACATAGCGCTCTTCCTTGACCGGCTTGTCGTTGCGGAACCAGTCCCTCACGCTTCCTGACGAGTGCGTGAAGTAATCGACCTCGCCTACCATGGAGCCGTAGTGGTAGTCGAACCCGCGCTGGCGCGGCCAATACTTGCGGTCGGCGTGGCCGAGGTGCCACTTGCCGACCATGACCGTCCGGTAGCCCGCCTCCTTCAGGGCCTGCGGGAGCAACCGTTCGTCTGTGGGCATGCCGTACTTGGAAGGGGTCGGTATCACGAGCGTCTGCAGGCCGTAGCGGAAGGGATAGCGCCCGGTCAGGAGCGCCGCCCGCGTCGGCGTGCACATCGGCTGGACGTAGAACTGCTCGAGCCGCGCCCCTTCCCTCGCCAGCCTGTCGATGTTCGGCGTCCTGATATCGGAGCCGTGATAGCCGACGTCCTTCCATCCCAGGTCGTCCGCCACGATCACGACGATATTGGGGCGCGGTGCCCCCTGCTCGGCTGCAGCCAGCGGCGCACCCGCGAAGTAGCTCGCAAGGATTGCCAGAACGAGAGACATCGTAAATCGACATGTCTTCATGAAGGAATCTCGCAATCGAACCGGGAACTTCGCTGCGAAGGTTACGGCCGGCTTGTAATCCATCCGGCGCCGCGCAGGCTCGATACCGCTTAAGAGGAACGCCGCCTCCGCCGTAATACTTCGGCGTCTTGCTCTAGTCCTGGTCCGGTGCCGCGGATCTGGAGGATCGACTCCCGAATCCCCTCGGCAATGCGGATCTTCTCCGGCCAGGGAAGGGACTTCCGGCCCTTCTGCCACAACGCCTGTCGTTCCAGCAGCTTTTTTACGTCATCCATCAAGGAACCTCGCTTCAAAACGTTTCCAAGCATCCGCCAAACCGTGCCGCTGCGCAAGAGATGCGATCTCCTCCCGGCTGACGCTGCCCGATTCGAGCAGCGCCAGGATACGCGTGAAGTCCTTGGGCCGTCCGACGCTGAGAGCGATTACCGCAAGGTGGTCGGCACGCACTACCCGAAATGGAACGCCCTCGAAGTGAGGCGTGTCGGCCCGTTCGACGGCTTCGACCGTCAGCTCGTTGAACACCGGCACGAACTGGACCGGCCACACGCCAACGCGTATAGACTCGCCTTCCGGCAGATATCCCTTTCGCGAGCAGAACTCGTAGATGGGGCCGAGCACGTCGAGCCGCTCTCCCGACGGAATAGCCACGAGGACGTCGGCATCCAGCGTCGCCACAGGCTCCGTGTAGCGCATCTGGGCTGCGGCGCCGAAAAGGGCGTAATCGCTGATCACCCCCGCCGCGAGCATGTCGTTCAGTAATCGGGCCAGGTCCCTCACGCCTGAAGCATATCTCGCGATAGTTCATTCGGGAAGCGCATATTCACCGCCGCAATTGACGCACAAGCGCCTGCGCCTCGGGATCGTCCGGCGCGATGGCGGCGAGCCGTTCCGCGTAGGCGAGCGCTTTTTCCTGATTCCCGCGTTCGAACTCCATGGTTGCGAGTGCCTGAAGAATTGCGCGATCGCCGGGGAATTTTCGGTGCACCTGCTCCAATGCGGTGATCCCTTTTGCCTTCTCGCCCAGCGAGTGCAGCGCGACCCCGTAAGCGAAGGCGTAACGCGGCACATCGGGCGCAAGCCGCGCCGCGGCTGCCAGCTCGGGTAGAGCGTCCTTCTGCCTTCCCTGCCTGACCAGCACGAGCCCGAGCGCGTGGTGCAGGGCCGCGGCCCTCGGGTTTGACTTGAGGGCGTCGCGGAGCAGCGTCTCCGCCCGCCTTTCGTCCCCGCGCGCCCGATACAGGTCGGCGAGATTGACCATGGCCGAAACCGCGCCGGGGAAAAGCTTCAGTGCCTGCCGGTACTGCGCCTCGGCCCGATCGAGCTCGCCCCGCTCGGCGTAGAGCGCGCCGAGATTGAGATGCGCCTCCGGACGGTCAGCGTTGTAGCGCAGCACGGCGATGAACTCATCGAGTGCGCGCGGAAGCGCTGCGCGCATTTCCGGCGCAATCTGCTCGGGCGAAACCGTGGCGAGCGCGCGGGCCGCTTCGACGTGCACCGCGCGGACGGGATCTTCGAGCATGCGCTACAGGTAGCGTGCACGAATCCCCGGGTCGGCCCCAGCGATAACACCGACCGCGGAGCGCCGCACGAGCTCGTCACGGTCGTTCAACGCGCGCGCCGCAAGCTCGATGACGAACCGGGTCGGGTCGGCCGCAAGCCGCTCCAGCGCGCTTGCCCGGACGATGGCGGACTGCGCCGCGTCGTCTGCGATTCGGACCAGCCGGCTCCGCGCGTCCGCCGCGAAGCGTGACCAGGCGCTGAAGGCTTCACCGGTGTTCTGGTAGCCGCCCGCGACGCGCCCATACCATTTTTGGATCGCGGCGGCGGCCCATTGCGGATTCCTGTCGGTGTGGCATTGGTTGCACGCGTTCGGCGTGCCGAGAGCGACCGAGAGATCGGGCCGTGGAACGCGGAAGCTGTGGTCGTGCCGGGGATCGACCACCATGTAGGTCGTGGTCGGCATGTGGCACGCGGCGCATGCCGCACCTTTCGAGCCGGCCGCGTGATGGTGGTGGCCGGGCGCATCGTATTTCACCGGCAGGTGACATTGCGCGCAGACAGCATTGCCCGGCAACCGCAATCTTGCCGAATGCGGGTCGTGGCAATCACCGCAGGTGACGCCCTTCGCGTACATCCGGCTCTGCATGAGCGAGCCCACGTTGTAGACCTCGTCGCGCATCTGCCCGTCGGGCCAGTAGAGGCCGTCCTCGAGCAGCGAGATGCGGTAGCCGTCGCCGATCGGCCGGCCCGGGGCATAGTCCTCCGAGATCTGCCCGCGGCGCGCGTGGCAGCGGGCGCAGGACTCGATCTCCTTTGCCGTCTCGCGCGGCCGGCTGCGCGTCGCGTTTCCACTCTTGGCGTCCATCGTCCAGACGACGCCCTTGCGCTCGTCATAGGCGACGGCGAACCCCCGGCCCGCGGCATCGAAGCGCTTCCAGTCGCCCTCCTTCTTCGCCCACGCGACGTGGTACGAGCCCGGGCCGTGGCAGGCCTCGCAGGCGACGTTGATCTCGGACCAGCTCGTCCTGAAGGTATTCGTTGCCTCGTCGTAGTTCTTCCTGAGGTTCGTCGAGTGGCAATCCGCGCACATGTAATTCCAGTTTTGCTGGAGTTTCGTCCAGTGCAGCTCGTCGCCATGCGTGATGCGCTCTCCCGGATACAGGTGAAACCAGCGCTGGCCGCCCTCCCCCTTCGGGCGCGAGTCCCACGCGATGGAGAGCGCCTGCAGCCTTCCGTCCGGCAATTCGATCAGGTACTGCTGGAGCGGCGCGACGCCGAAGGTGTAGCGGACCTCGAAGTTGGCGAGCCTGCCGCCGGCGCCGTCGGTATTGACGAGGAACCTGCCATCGCGCCTGAAGAACGTGGAAGTGATGCCGGCGTAGCGGAACTTTGCATTGGCGAAGTTGCCGAGCACCGACTTGTCGTCGGCCACCTGCATCGCGAGCGCGTGGTGCGAGCCTTTCCAGGCGTCGTACTGCCGCGCATGGCATTCGGCGCAGGTCTTCGCGCCAATGTAATGCGCGGCAGCCAGTTGCGACGGGAATGGCGCGGACACCTGATCGCTAAGCAGCCACCAGGCGGCACCGCCGGCAACCAGAACGAGCGCGCCAACTATGGCCAGGATTGAGGACCATGACTTCCGGCCCGAAGGCGGAGCCGCGACCGGAGGCACCGGCGATGGCGCTGCGGTGTCCGGCGCGCCCACGCGGCTGCGCGACTTCTTCCTTCGGCTCAAGCGAACCCTGTCGGGGGACTGGTGCGAAACGGGGAGAAGCGATTATACCGACCAGCATCGGCTCCATCGTCGGCGCCACCTAAGCATCCGGCGCGCCCGTATTGCGACCTTGACGTGGACCACTTTGAACCCACGCTGCTGACGCTTGCGTGAAACCTGCCATGGCCCAACGAGTCATGGCGTAGCCTCCTTCCCCTCCAACGGCGCGACCAGCTTGGCGGGAAGCTTCAGCGTACGCTCGAAGATTCCCAGGATCTGCGATGTGACCGCGCTCGGACCGAGCGGCACGACGAGGGGGTCGCGGATATCGCCGCTCACGCCGACTGGCACGCTGGTGAAAGTTCCGCCGATGATGTAGCCAACGAGCGGAACTTTGCGCACCAATTGATCCAGGCGGCTGAACGGAGCGACCAGCACCGTGAGGCGGCTGGAGAAATCGGTAACATCGATCCACCCGGTTGCGGCGAGTCCCACCGCGTCGCTCTGAAACGAACCCTCCTCGACGAGAAAGCGGCCGTTCTCGAAATGCCCGGCGAGGGTCAACGCGCGATAGGGAAATCCCCTGGCGTCGAGCTTCGGGCCGCCCGGTTCCATCAGTGTCGAAACGCTCACCAGGGAAAGAATGTTCCCAAGGAGAGCGAATTTCCTGACCTCGCCGTCGCGCATTTCCGCGCGCACTGTCCCTTTGAGGTTTTTCCGGAGCTCTGCCACTGTCCCCTGCGTGCTTAATTCGGCGTTCAAGTCGAACCGCCCCGTGATCAGAATGCCCTTTTCGCTCAGGCATGCGGCGGTCTGCTCGAGCCGCTGTGTCTGCGCGGCAATGCGAGCGGAGGCGGAAAAGCCCAGCGGCGTCGCTTCGATCGTTAGCGGCAGCGAGATTCCGCAGAGCTCGGCCCGCTCCAAGTCGAGATGCGCGCGGCGCTCTTCGAGCGAGAGAGTCGCCGCAACGGGCGCGATCCTGTTGCGGCCGCGCTGCACGGAATCCGCGCGCAGCGCTATCCGGCCTGTTACCGGCAGGGGCCACAACCGCGATGCCACGTCCTTGCCGACCGCCGCCGGCTTGGGTGGCGGCGCTTCTGCGGCAGTCTTGGGCTTGCGAGGCGCAAGCGCGTCCAGATTGATGCCGGGGGAATCGAGCTGCGCGTCGATGACCGGACCGCTTTCGGTTCGCCTCAGGTCCCCGCGCAGCGTCATGCGCTGCTCCGCCCAGCTCACCGTTGCTTCGCGTACGTGCAGGGCAGCCTCATCGGTCGCGAGATCAATGCGTTCTATCTTCACGGGCTGTCCGATCAGCGCGGCGAGATCGAGCATCTCCCCTTTCAGATGGCCCGAGGCCGATGTGCGCCGGGGATTCGCGCGGTCAATTGTGAAATTCAAGTCTCCGGCAATCAGGCCTGGAGGCAGTTTTGCGCGCTTCAGCACGGCTGCAACGCTCGTGCTGGAAAGCGTCCCGACGTAGCGGCCTTCGAGCAGGCCCCCCTTCGCGCGCAGCGCCAGCTCGGCGTCACTGCGCCCGTCCTTGATCGTTGCCCGCCGGATATCAAGCGCGCCCGAGGCCCAGCCGAGATCGACGGTGACGCCGGGTCCCGCATCGAATTGCGTGGTCGCCCGCACCTCCACTGCGCCGCCGGGACTCCAGGAAAACAGAGGCGCCGTGACCCGGATGGGGGTTGCCAGTTCGTAGCGCTCGGGCAGCTTTGCGAGCTGCCAGACCCACGCCAGGAATTTTTCTCCGACGGTGCCCTCGGCGATCGAGCCCGCGGCTCTCGGACCGGCCTTGAAATCATCAAAGGTCACGGAAGCGACAGCGCTCGCGTCCAGAAGTGAGATGGCTGCGCCGCGGACGGCCGCGGACGTGGGACCGGCCTCTATCGAGGCGCGCGCCACCTTGACAGGCCCCGGCAGTTGCCGCACGCCGAGCGTGGCATCCGACTTCGACACCTCCACGCCAAGCTTCCATTCCCCTCGGCCGAACGCGAATTTCGCGCTGCCTTCGACGCGCCCTGCTGCAGTCTCGATGTCGGCCAGAGCTTTGCGGTTCTCCTCCGGCAGTGCGCGGCGGGCAAGCACCAGCGACTGTGCGACGTCGAGGTCGAAGCTCGCATCGCCCGCAATCGAACTGTCCTTGTACAGATATTGCAGCGCGGGAATCGATACCTTTCCGGCAGGCAGCAATAGCGCGACACGATCCAGCTTTACCTTGTGGCCGTCGACCTCGACCGCGCCGCTGGCAAGCCGCACCGGGCCGGGAAAATCGCGCACCTGTACCCCAACGTCGGATTTGTCGATATTCACACCGACGTTCCAGCCCGCGCGCCCAAAAGCAAGACGCACGCGGCCTTGCGCCCGGCCCGTGATCGGCTGAAACCAGTCGAGCACCTCCCGCGCGGTTGCCGGAGCGAGGCGCCGCGCATACTCCATCCCGCGCGCGATATCCAGATCGTATCCGGAGTGCCCGGACAGGGCGCCCTCCTTCGCCGAGTAGCGCAGCTCTCCTGCCGTCAGCCGGATGCCGCCCATCCGTACTTCGCTCAATCCGATGAGGGATTCCTGCGCGCCGATCCGCACCGAGCCCCGTACCCCGACATCCGGGATATCCAGGCGCTCGCCGGCACGCGCGATGCCGACGGAATCGGTGCTCGCATCGAACTCGAATTCCACCCCCGTCTTGGCGTCGGTCCGCGCCTCCGTGCGCAGGCGCACCTCTGCCAGCGACACGCCTACCGGCCCCTTCCCCAGATACCGCTCGATCCAGGCTTGCGGCCTGACGTTCGCCCCGCTCAGGCTCACCCTTCCCGAAAGGTCTTCGTGCTCGACCTTCGCCGAAAGCGCGACGAAGCTCCAGTACTGGCTTGCCGCCGTGGCCTCGAGTTCCATCGCCCGCGCTCCCGCCCGGGCGCGGACCCGCAGCTTGCTCAACTGCATCGGGGGCATGTCGGGGACGCGAACCTCCAGCTCCGCATCCTCGATCTCGACCTGGGTGTCGGGAGCGATGTCGCGCACCGTTTCTACAACCGGGGCCATCGCGCTTCGGTAGAGCCCGATAATATCGGCCGCCGGCTTCTTTTCCTTCGCCTTGTCCTCCCCGGCGGCCGCGACCGGGGCAACGCTGACCCGGATCACCGGCCTTGTCACCGTGATGGAGGCAATCTCGATCCGGCCGTGCAGGAGCGGCCACAACCGGAGGTCCGCGGTCGCCTCCTCGGCGCTGACGCTTGCTACCGCGGGTATCTCGATTCGAGCCTTGCGCAGGACGCCGTGGGGGACAGGCAGAATCCGGATGCGCAGCTCTTCCCACGCGACCTCTCCCTTCACCGTTCTCGAGAGAACGCGCTGGATTTCCGCGCGGACCGCCGGCGTATCGAGGTAATCGGGGAGAACGAGCGCTGCGGCCAGCAGCAGCGCGGCCAGCAGGATCGCGCAATAGACAAGGTAGCGGGCCGCCCTGACCCAGCGCCGCCATTTGGAAGGGATGCTCACAGCCGGAGAATTCTAGCCCGGGGCGATGACCGCTTACATGTTCCGGACTGCTGCAGCCCTCAATGCGAGGTACAGCAATCGGACGGCATGCTGCGCCGATCTTCGTGCGAAGGCGTCCGTCGCTCAGCGGCTCATCGGGCGCAGCGCTTCCGCGATATCGCGGCTGACCGCCGCCAGCGCGCGGCTGTGAGCGGCGACCAGCGCGTCGTAACCGGCCGCCCCGACGGACTCGCGCACGACGGAGCGTCCCGTCTTCGGCCCGCCCTTCACGCGCGGCAGGATCGACCACGACGCCTCCACGGTAACCGCCCGGGCGGGCTCCGAGTCGAAGCGCTCCACGTCGATCAACACGCGAAGATCCGCGGGCGGCGCGCTCGGCGAGTAGACAAAGACCTGGGCCGGGGCGATCTGCTGCGCGAGGCTCGCCGCGACCACGCGCGGAATGGCGAGCTTGAGTGCCTCGCCCCAGCGGTCGAATTCGCTGCGCTCCACCCGGTTCGCGGATACCCGCAGCACGATCTGCGGCCGGTCCACGGCATCGGGCACCGAGACCGGGCCCACCGTCACCGTGAGCGCCGCCTTCCCGGGTACGGCAGCGACCGCGGGCGCTTCCGCTGCGTTAAGCGTGTAGTAGCGCACCGTCGGCGAGCTGCCGCAGCCCGCCGCTAGCGCGAGACCGATAACGAGCCCGATGCGCTTGAGATTCATGGTCATGGCGCCTCCTGCTTGCCGCGGATCAGGGACTCGGGATGGCGTTCGAGATAGTCGGCGAGCGCGCGCAGCGCCTCCGCTGCGCGCGCGAGTTCGCGCAGCGCATCGCGCGCGTCCTGCTGCAGCGGCGCGTCAGTCGCGAGCATGGACCGCTCCGCGCGCTCGATCGCGGAGCGGGCGGCTTGCATTGTGGATCGCGTTTCGCCGACCAGCTCGGCATCGAGCCGCTGTACCAGGCGGTCCGTGTTCTTCAGCGCCTCTTCGAGCGTCGCCATCGCCTTGCGCACGTCCGCGCCGATCTCCGCGTATTGCACCTTTTCGAGCTTCTTGAGGATGCCTGCGACCGTCGCCTCGATGCCCTCGAGCGAGCCCGGGACAGTCGGGATTTCGAAGGGCTCCTTCGAATAGCTCATCTTCACTTTCGGCGCGCCGGGGTAGATATCCAGCGCCAGATATTTCTGCCCGGTCAGCAGATTGCCGGTGCGCAGCTGGCCGCGCATGCCACGATCCACGAAGAGCTACACGCGCTTCGCGATCTCCTCCGGGGTCTGCGGCGGCGGAAGCGCGGTCGTCATTCCGGGGGCACGAATCCATAACCGGCCCGGGTAGAACTGGACCTCGACCGGCTGCACGAAATTGAACGTTTGCGGATCGAACTCCACGCCGACGCGGACCACCTCGCCGACGGCAATCCCGCGAAAATCGACCGGAGCGCCCACCGACAGGCCGGCCACCGACTCCTTGAACACGAAAACCAGGTGCACAACTTCGAGATCGAGCCGCCTCATCGCCTCCTCACGGTGGCGGAAGAGATGGAATACGTGATTCTCCCCGGCGGGAGGCGCGACATCGGCGTCGGGCCGCGCCTGGAACGCGATCCCTCCGATGAGGATCGAGACGAGCGACTCGGTTTCCACCCGGACCCCCGTCGCGCCGACCGCAACGTCGAATCCGCTCGCGCTCCAGAACCGCGTGTTTTCGGTGACGTACTGGTCGTAGGGCGCGCGCACGAAGACCTTGATCGTCACCCCCTTGCCGTCCTTATCGAGCTCGCGGGAGACGACCTCGCCGACGGGCAGCCGCCGGAAATAGACCGGCACGCCCACATCGTGCGAGCCGAGGTCGCCGGCGCGCAGCACGTATGCCCGGCCGGGCTCCTCGCGAGTGACGATCGGCGGCACATCGAGGGCGACGAAATCGCGCCGCTTCTGTTTCGACTGACCCGGGTCTACGGCGATGTACGGGCCCGAGAGCAGGGTGCCGAGTCCGGACACCCCGGTCGCCGTGACCTGCGGCCGCACCGCCCAGAACCGGGTGTCCTCCACGACGAAGGACTCGGCGTCCTTGTCGAGCTGCGCCGTGGCCACCACCCGGCCGCGGTCCGGGGCAAGGGTGACGCTGTTGATCAGGCCGATCTCTATGTCCTTGTATTTGATCTTGGTCTTGCCCGCCTCGAGGCCCTCTCCCGTCTTGAAGCTGATCGTGATCGTCGGACCGCGCTCGATGATCGCTTTCACGGCGAGCCAGCCGCCGACCAGCACCGCGGTGAGCGGGATCAGCCATACCAGCTGGATCGAGCGCGCCGATTTCGGCGCCGCGACCGCCTCGGGAATGTCGGGCAGGTCGGCTCTACGCGGGGGCTCGCCCATCTTCCTCACCCATCGGGTCCCAGATCAGGCGCGGGTCGAAGGACATCGCCGCGAACATCGTCAGCACCACCACGCCCGCGAACGCGATCGCCCCCGGCCCCGGCGTAATGGTCGCCAGCGCCTGCAATTGCACCAGCGCCACGATCACCGCGACGACGTAGACATCGAGCATGGACCAGCGGCCTACGAATTCGACCACGCGGTAGAGCTGTGTCCGCTGCACCGGCTGCCAGCGCGAGCGCCGCTGCACCGACACCAGCAGCACCACCAGCGCGATCATCTTCAGCATCGGCACCGTGATGCTCGCAAAAAAAATGATGAGCGCGAGATACCAGGAGCCAGTTTTCCAGAAGAAGACGACACCGCTCATGATGGTGTCGGATTGAAAGCCGAAGAGCGATCCGGTGTACATCATGGGCAGCACATTGGCGGGAATGTAGAGGACCATGGCGGCAATCAGCAGCGCCCAGGTGCGCGAGATGCTGTTCGGCTTGCGCCAGTGCACGCGCGCGCCGCAGCGCGGGCAGTACGCATCGTGCGCGTGCGGCGCCGCGCGCGAGAGGAGCCCGCAGGCATGGCAGACGAGCAGGCCCAGGCTCGCGGCGGTGGCGGAGGCGCGGCTCATGTCAGGGCGCTCCTTCTCGCCCACAACTCGCGCGGGTCGAACGTCGCGGCGATGGCGGCGTAGAGCAGCATCAGCGCGGCAAGCGCCCACAGCGCGATTCCGGTCACCACGGTCGCCAGGTGCAGGAGCTTTACCAGCGCCACCAGCACGCCGAGCATCAGCACCTCCACCATGCCCCATGGCCCCACCGCCTGCAGCGCGCGGAACACGAGCGCGAAATGGCGCGGCGCCCGCCCGAGCTTGAGCGGGACCAGAAGGTACGCCATTGCTGCCAATTCCAGCGCCGGCATCAGGATGGTCGTCGCGAACACCAGGGCCGCGAGCGATTTCATGTCCTCGTTATAGAGCGTCCGCACGGTGTGAAACAGGGTGGTCTCGATAACCTGCCCCTCGAGCTTGAGCCCGACGATCGGGAATGCATTGGCCATCGCGAACAGCGCGATGGCGCCGAGCGTGAATGCCAGCATGCGCTCGAAGCTGTGCGGGTGGCTGCGGTACTGCTCCGCCCCGCAACGCCGGCAGCGCACGATGCCCCCACGCGGCAGCGGAACCTCGCGTTGCAGCAGGTCGCATTCGTGGCAGGCAATCATGACGGGGGACGCGAAGACGGTTCTTGGGCTTATGAAGCGATTAAACCCGGTACTTCCACCTAGATCAAGCCGTCCTGCTCCTGCGACCTGCTACCCTTAAAGTCCCCCGCCCCAGCGATACTGCCAAGCGATGCCGAATGCATCGAAATCGCCGCCGGTGCGCGTCGAGACGCCCGTGGTCGCGTTGAGCTTGATCGAGTTGCGCCGGTCCACCGGAAACGCGACGGTCACGCCCACGCGGGAGTTCTTCTGCAGGTCATCGCCGGTGACGCCATCGACGGTGGTGCGCCCGCCCGTGTAGTAGGTCCCGTCCACGGCGAGCCAGATGCCCGAAGGCAGGTTGTAGATGACATGAGCCTGCACCGAGTAGATCGGGTCCTGCTCGCGCCGCCTGCCGCCGAAAAAAAATCCTTGTTGTCGGAGTAGAACGTGACGCCCGCCGCGAGCTCGGTGATCCACGAACCCCACGCCTTGGAGACGCCGAGCTCGGGCTTCGCCGACCACCGGTTGGTGCCGATATTGACGAGCTTGCTGCTGTCGTACTGGCCCCAGGGCGCCGACACCTGCAGGCTCGCCCCGACGATCAGGTCCTGCCGATAGCTCGCGAACTCCTTCAGCGAGAGTGCCGGCGCCCCGTAAAAATTGACCGTGAAGCGGAACTTCGGGTCGCCGAATCCGGACACCTCACGCTCGTGAGGTTGTCCCGCGAGTTCCGCCGTACCCTTGAGCCACGCGTAGGGGAGCAGCACGTCGAACTTGCCGGACCGGCCGAAAACATCGAGCGATCGAGCGTAGGCGAGGAACGCGGAATGGACCTTGATCTCCGCATTCGTCAGCGGCAACGACGGGTCTGCGGCTACGCCCCCGTCCGCGTAGCCGTAACCCGCAACCGCGAAATTGACCCCGACCGGCGCGTTTGAATAGCTTCTCGGCTCGATGTCCTGCGCGGCCGCGCGCGCTGCCGCAGCCGCCAACGCAACCACGAGCACGAAATACGCGCCACTGCCCCTTCGGCCCACCCGCCCGTTCCTCCCGTCCCGCGGGCCGCCCGGTGCCAATGCGTCCGCGGCGAAGATCCCGGCGGGGACGCGCGATCAGCACATCAGTTGACGAGCGGAATCTGCGCCGCGAGCTCGTACTTCACGACCGCGCGGATCTTGTTTTCGATCTGGATGTAGCGCGCGACTTTCGTCCCCGGGATCACCTTCTCCAGCCTGGGCACGTAGGAGCGCTTGAGCTTCAGCTCCGCCTCCTCGACGGCAATCGCCTGGTTGAGCAGCTTCTTTGCCGTTTCGTCGGAAACCGGCCCCTTGTTGTAAGCGTCGGCGTAGTTCTTGATCACCGTGAGGAGCCGCCTGTTGATGCCCGCCAAGTCCTTCTGGTAGGCGTCGTATACCGGCCAGAAGCCCTTCGCCTCGTCCTCGCTCAGCTGCATGTTGGCGGCGACCACGAGCTTCTTGTCGGCCCTGATCTTGTCCGCGAGGATCTGCATGTCGGAGACGGTCTGCGCGGCGGCGGGCAGCGCAAGCAATGCGGCAACAGCGAACAGCACGGCACCTGCAAGCTTCATTTCAGGTTCTCCTTTCGATTGGTTCGAGTCAGGTATTTCTTTGTTCCACGCTTTCCGCCCGCGGCCTGTCGATGTCGGCAATCCACGACTCCAGCAGCCGGTAGGTGACAGCCAGGATCGTCGGTCCCACGAAGAGACCGATGACCCCGAAGCCGATCAAGCCGCCGATCACGCCCACGAAAATCAGCAGCAGCGGCAGGTCCGCGCCGCGCTTGATGAGGATCGGGCGCAGGAAATTGTCCATCGAGCTCACGATGACGGTCCACACCAGAAGCACCGTGCCCCACACCGGGTCGCCCGTCCAGTAGAGCCAGCCCACGGCGGGCGCGAGGACCAGCAGCGGGCCGAGCTGCGCGATGCACAGTATGAATATGATCGCGGTCAGGACCGCGGCGTACGGAATGCCGGCCACCGCAAGACCGATGCCGGCGAGCGTCGACTGCGCGAGAGCGGTGACGACGACGCCGAGCGCGACCGCGCGTATCGCCTGCCCGGCAAGGACGACGGAGTTCTCGCCGCGCTCATCGGCCAGCCGCCGCGCGAAGCGGCGCACGCCGCGCGCCGCCGTCTCGCCCGTCGCGTACAGGATGCCCGTGATCAGGACGATCAGCAGAAACTGCAGCAGCATGAGCCCGAAGCCGCCGGCCTGCGCCGCGAACCACTGGACCGCCTGCCGCGCGTAAGGCGTTGCCCGCGCCACGAGGTCCGCGGGGGGGGTCGCGGCCAGCTGCTGCCATTCCTTCGCGATTCTCTCCCCCACGAACGGCACCCGCTCGAGCCATCCCGGCGGGGAGGGAATCCCCGCGGCCGCCAGGGCCTTGGCCCAGGCGACCATATCGTCCGCGTGGTCCACGATGGTGGCGACAGCGAGCACGATCGGCACCACCAGCACGAGCAGCATGACGAGCGTCATCACGGCGACCGCGGCCCAGCGCTGCCCGCCCAACCGCGCCTGGACGCCCCGCATCATCGGCCAGGTCGCGACGACGATCATGGTGGCCCAGATCGTCGCGCCGAGGAACGGCTGCAATATCCACAGGCACGCGACGATCATCAGCCCGATGACGAGCACCGCGAGCGTGATGCGCGCGAGGTCGCGCGAGGGCAGCAGAGGAGTCATGGACGGGTGCAATGATACGCTCAACGAATGAGCGTCTGGACGATCAGAGCGCGTTCCTTCCAGTACATGCCGTTCAGGCGCATGGATACGCCCTCGAGCGCGCCCAGTGCCGGGTTCGAAAACTCGAGGACCGCAGCCGGGCGCGAGCCGTCACCTTCTACCCGCTGGAACCTCGTGCATTCCAGGTCGGGCGCATACTTCCTGACGAATTCCCGGACCTCGTCGTCGGAAGTCCCCGGGGCGATGTTGCCGATCCAGAGTTTCATTTCAGAGCCGCTTCCGGCCCAAAAAAGCCTCGGTCAAGCCGATGCTCGGCCCGAAGCGATCGAAGCAGATTTCGCGCGCCTTGTCGCACACGACAAAGTGATCTGGAGAGAACAGCCCGGCGGGAAGCTCCCCCGCGGCCGCAGTGGCGAAAATGGCGGAAAGCGCCGCTGCGCAAAGCAGTCGCCGCGCTCTCATTCGCCCCTTATCCAGCCGCGCAGCCGCGCAACGGCCCGCGCCGCCCAGCCTTTCGGCGGCGGGGGCATGGCGGGGACGGGCACGAGCGACACGACCTCGCGCGGATCGAGGCGCGGCGGGTGCTCCGCCCACGGGTAGCCGCCGGAGGCGAGCGCCTGCGAATAATCGAACAAGTGCCGCATCTTCTCCGGCTCGAAACGGATCGCCGGCAGGTGATGCGGGTAGTCGGCAGGGATGCTCGCGAAATGGAACCCGAAGCCGATGCCGCGTGTCGCGCGATACAGACGCACGAGCTGGGTGATGGTCGCGGCGGTTGAAAGCGAGCGCACGACACCCCCGGCGATTCCCAGGAGGGTCGGCTCCACCGGCTCCTCGGGCACCCGGTCGCCGAGCTCGTCGTTCAGGACGAAATAGCAGTCGACCACCGCTTCGCCGCATTCGGTCCTCAAGCCGGTCAGGCGGTTCAGCTCGTCGACGACGAATCCGGAGAGAAAGACGATCACCGCCGCGCCGCCGTCGACGTGCATCTGCCAGTAGGTCCGGCCGTTCCACTCCACCGGGAAGTACACCGGCGGGAACACCATCGGCACGGACGCCGAGGCGAGCAACACGTCGCGGAAGCGCCGCAGCCGATCCGGCCGGTCGCTGGAGGCGATCGCCCCCATGTCCCACACCACCAGCCGTGCGGTGTCGAGGTTCGTGGTGCCGACGAGGAACCGGCGACCGCGCCGGTGTTCGCCGACAACCGCATCGAGAACTTTCTCGTCGATGGTCCGCTCGATCAGGCGCTTGAGCGGGGTGGAATCCTTGACCGCATCGCGCAACAATCCGGTAATGCCGCGATCGGCGAAGATGTCGGCGTCGGTCGTGGCCGTATAGAAGCGCTCGAGCTCGCCGTCGTAGTCCGGGCCGAGGAATGCGAACGTGCCCATCAGGGCGCCGGTGGAGACGCCGGTGACGGCCGCGAAGCGCGGCCGCGTGCCGCTGCGGGTCCAGCCCGCGAGCAGCCCCGCACCGAACGCGCCGCGGGCACCGCCACCGGAAAGCGCGAGGAGCGCGAGCCGCGGGCGGCCGTCCGCGGTCCGCTGCCCGGCGTCGAACACCATCCTCGATCCCGCCGGGGGCGCGGGCCGCGCCGACTCCTCCTGCGGCTCGTTGGCCAGCGAGTCGATCGCGCCCCAGGGCAGGACGCGATACGCTTCGGGCGGCGCCGCCTGGGGACGTTCCGCGCGCAGAGATATCGCACGCATCATCCGTTCCACCAGGTTGGAATAGGCCGCCATCGATTACTCGGCAGCACCTCGACGCAATTTTCCGGGAAGCAGCCGCGTGCGACGTTGCCTGCTATCGCCCGGGATCCGCGTACGCGGCCGGCCGCGGCGCGAGCTTCCCGGCTTCGTCCACCCAGCCGCCGCCGACGGCCCTGAAAACCCCCACCAGCTGGGTGTACGCCTCGGCCTGCGAGCGCACTGCCGAGAGCTCGGCGCCGAAAAGCTCGTTCTCCGCGTAAAGCACCTCGAGGTAGCCGGCATACCCGTTATCGAACCGCAGCCGGGAGAGCCGCGCGTACTCACGCAACGCCGCCACCCGCCGGGTCTGGGCTTCCGTCTCCTCGCGCTTCTTCAGCGTGCCGACGAGCGCATCGTTCGTTTCGCGGAACGCGTTGAGGATCACCTGCTGGTAGTTGGCGAGCGCCTCGCGCTGGAAGGCTTCCGCGCCCTGCACCTGGCCCGAGATCCGCCCTCCGGTGAAGATCGGCCCGCCGAGCCCCGCGGCGGCGCTCGCCGTCGCCGCCGAACCGCTGAGGAAGTTGCTGAACGTGGTGCTCACCGAGCCCAGGACCCCGGTGAGCGAAAGACTCGGGAAGTAAAGTGCTTTGTCCGCGCCGATGTTCGCGTTCGCCGAGACCAGTATCTGCTCGGCCTGCAGGATGTCGGGCCGACGCTCGAGCAGCGTCGAGGGCAGGTCGGCCGGAATGCCCGGCGGCACGAGCGCGCTCATGGCCTTGCCGCGGTGGATCGGGCCGGGATTGCGGCCGAGCAGCACCGCGATCAGGTTTTCCTGCGCGGCGATCTGCTGCTCGAGCGCGGGAATCGCGGCGAGCGCCTGCTGGTACTGCGACTCGACCTGGTTGAGCTCGAGCTCCGAGACCACACCCCCCTTGAAGCGCAGCTCGAAGATGCGCGCCGTCCCGGCGTAATTCTGCGCGGTCGCGCGCGAGATTTCGAGCTGCCGGTCGAGCGCGCGCAGCCCGATGTAGCTCGCGGCCACGCTCGTGACAAGCGTCAGAACGACCCCACGGCGTCCCTGCTCGCTCGCATACACCTGCGCCTGCGCCGACTCGCTCTGGCGCCGCACGCGCCCGAAGAGATCGATCTGCCAGTCCGCGCCCAGGGCTCCCTGGTAGAGGGAATAGTACGGATCCACGCCGGGCGCGAGCGGCGGCTGCCCGACCTGGGTCGCACGGTTGCGGCTTGCGTCCAGGGAATAGCTGATCTGCGGATAGAACCGCGAACGGACCACGCTCAGCTGCCCCACGAATTGATCGACGCGCGCAGCCGCGATGAGAAGGTCCCGGTTCTCGCGCAATGCCGTCTCGATGAGCTGGTTCAGGACCGGGTCGCCGAACTGCTCCCACCAGCGCGTGTTCGCGATATCGGCCGCCTGCCGGTAGTCGATGCGCCAGCGCTCCGGGCTCCGGATGTCGGGGCGCACGTAGTCGGGGCCGACGGTGCACGCCGTGAGAGCGCCGGCGAGCGCCGCTGCGGGCGCGAGTGCTTCAGGAAGCCGGCGCCAGCAATGAGCGCGCATGTCAGTCGTCCTTGCGCGGGGCGTGCGCGCCTGCCGGTATCGCGCCGCCGTGCTCAGCGGGCCGCGTAGCCCGCTTCCCCCTGAAACGCGCGCCCAGGCTCTCGAGCATCCAGAAGAAGAGCGGCGTGAAGAAGATCGCGATGAAGGTCGAGGCCAGCATGCCGCCGATGACGCCGGTGCCGATCGCACGCAGGCTGTTCGCGCCGGGCCCGGTCGCGATGGCGAGCGGGACACAACCGAGCCCGAACGCGAGCGAGGTCATCACGATCGCGCGCAGCCGCAGCCCGGCACCCTCGATCGCCGCCTCGCGCGCGGACATGCCCTGTCGCACCCGCTCGATGGCGAATTCGGAAATTAGGATGGCGTTCTTGGCGGAGAGGCCCACGAGCGTCACGAGACCGACCTGGAAATAGACGTCGTTCTGGAGCCCGAGCGCCCAGGTCAGCACCAGCGCCCCGAGTATCGCGAAGGGAACGGTCAGCACGACCCCCACCGGGATCGTCCATTTCTCGAACTGCGCGGCGAGCAGCAGGAAGACCACGATGAGCCCGAAGATGAAGGCCGAAGCCGAGGTGCTGCCCGATTCCTTCTCCTGCAGCGCCTGGCCGGCCCACGCGAACGAAAAATCGGAGGGAAGCGTTGCGCGGGCCACCGCCTCCATCGCGGCGATGCCCTGGCCGGAGCTGTAGCCGGGCGCGGGATTGGCCGTTATCTTCACCGCCGGGAAGCCGTTGAAGCGCGTCAAAAGCTTGGGGGAGGCGACGTAGCGCGTCGTAATGAGGGAGGACAGCGGCACGTTGGCGCCGCTTCGCGAGCGCACGTAGACCTTGTCGAAATCCTCGGGCCTGAAGCGGTACTCGGCATCGGCCTGCAGGATCACCCACCAGATGCGGCTGAACTGCGCGAACTGGCCGGCGATCTGCGAGCCGAAGAACGCCTGCATGGTATTGAAGACATCGGCCACGTGAACGCCCAGCACCTCGGCCTTGCTGCGGTCGAGGTCCACGAAGAGCTGCTGGCTCGTCGCGCGGAAGGTCGTGTTGACCCCCAGCAGCTCGGGCCGCTGCCGCGCCTGGGCGAGATACGCCTGAATCGCCTGCGCCGTGGCCCGCGGATCTCCGGAACCGCGGTTCTGGATGTAGAACTCGAAGCCGCCGGTGGTGCCGAGCCCCGGAATGGAAGGCGGGTTGATCGCGAACGCGAAGCCGTCCTGGAGCTTGAAGAACTGGGCGTTCAGCCGCCGCAGCATGGCGAAGGACAGGAGCGACGGGTCCTTGCGCTCGTCGAACGGCTTCATCGATGGAAAGAGGATCGCCGCGTTGTTCGTGAACTGGCCGTCGATCAGGCTGTAGCCGTTCACGGTGGCGACATCCTGCACCGCCGGGTCTGCCGCGACGATTTTCTCGATCTTCTCCGTGAACTTGGCCACGACGTCGAGGCTCGCCGTGTCGGGGGCCTGCACCACGACGAAGAAGTATCCCTGGTCCTCGTCGGGAACGAAGCTCGAGGGCAGGATGCGGAACATCAACAGGATCGCCCCGATCGCCGCGCCGAAGATGAGCAGCGACACCGGCCACACCTGGATCGCGCGCGCAACCCCTCCGACGTAGCCCTGCCGCAGCCGCTCGAAGCTCGCCTCGAACCAGCGGAAGAAGCCCTTTTTCTCCCCGTGGTGCGCCTTGATGATGATCGCGGCGAGCGCGGGCGAGAGCGTGAGCGCCATGATTCCCGAGATCACCATCGCGAAGGAAATCGTCATCGCAAACTGCTTGTAGAGCGTGCCGGTCACGCCGCCGAGGAAGGCGACCGGGAGAAATACCGCCACCAGCACCAGCACGATCGAGATCAGCGCGCCCGCAATCTCGGCCATCGCGCGCTTGGAGGCCTCGAGCGCGGAGAGCCCGTGCTGGGTCATGTTCACTTCGACGTTCTCCACCACCACGATCGCGTCGTCCACCACGAGCCCGATCGCGAGAATCATGCCGAAGAGCGTCAGCATGTTGATCGAGAAGCCGAGCAGATGCATGCCGATGAAGGCGCCGATGATCGAGACCGGCACCGCGAGGATGGGGATGACGGTCGCGCGCAGCGACTGCAGGAAAAGAAACACGACCAGCACGACCAGCGCTACCGCCTCGAAGAAGGTTTGCACCACCTTGTCGATCGAATTCAGCGTGAAGAGGCTCGTGTCGAGCGTGATCTTGTAGTCGAGCCCGGTGGGGAACTGCTGCTTCAGCTGCTCGAGCCGCGCCCGCACCGCGCGCGCGGTGTCAACCGCGTTCGCGCCCGGCTGCTGGTAGACGGCAATCGTGGTCGCGGTCTTGCCGTTCATGCGGCTGGAAATCGAGTAGTCGCGCTTGGCGAGCTCGACGCGGCCGATATCCCGGATGCGGACGATCGCGGCACCTTCCTTCGCCGCCCGCACGATGATGCTCTCGAATTCCTCCGGGCGGGTGAGGAGCCCCTGTGCCGTGACCACGAACTGCTGCTGGACGCCCGCGACCGCGGGCCGCGCGCCGAGCTGCCCGATACCGAAGGTCTGGTTCTGGCCCTGGACCGCGTCGGCGACCTCCTTCACGGTGATGCCGAGCTGCGCCATCCGGTCGGGCTGCAGCCATACCCGCATCGCGATGTCGGGCAGGCCCAGCACCGAGGCGCGGTTCGCGCCCGGCACGCGCTTCAGCTCGTCGAGCACGTAGAGATTGGTGTAGTTGTCGATGTAGGTGGTGTCGTAGCGCTCGTCGGGCGAGAACACCGAGATGATCATCATGATGCTCGAGGACTTCTTGTCCACGGTGACGCCCTGCTGGGACACCACCTGCGGCAGCTGCGGGAGCGCCTGGCTCACGCGGTTCTGCACGTTCACCTGGTTGATGTCGGGATTGCTGCCGGGCTTGAAGAGGACGCTGATCGAGACGTTGCCGCTGGAGGAGCTGTTGGAATAGAAGTAAAGCAGGTTGTCGACCCCGTTCAGCTGGGTCTCGATCGGGGCAGCGACCGTGTTCGCGATCACCTCCGCCGTTGCGCCGGGGTAGCGCGCCTCGATCTTGACTTCCGGCGGCGCCAGCTCCGGATACTGCTCGATGGGCGACACGGACATGGCGACCGCGCCCGCGAGCACGATGAGGATCGAGATGACCGCCGACAGGATCGGGCGGTCGATGAAAAAATGCGTGAACACGCGCCCGCGCCCCTACTTCTTTGCCGGTGCCGCGGCGGGCTTGCCCTGCGCGCCCGCCGCAGCCGGCTCCGCGATCTTCACCGGACGGCCGGGAACGACCTTCAGCACCCCGTCGACGATTACCCGCTCGCCGGTTCGTAAGCCGGTCGTCACCACGATTTCCTTCGTCCCGTAATAGTCGCCGACCACGACCGGCCGCACTTCGGCCGTGCCGTCCTCCTTCACGACGTACACGAGATGCCCGTTCGATCCCTGCTGCACGGCGAGCTGCGGCACGACGACGGCGGCCGGCCGCATTGCTCCCTTCGCGTACGCGGTCACGAACATGCCCGGCCGCAACTCGCGCTTGGGATTAGGCAGCACCGCGCGCACCATGAAGGAACCGGTTTCCTGGCTGAAAGACGGGTCGGCAAAGTTAATCTTGCCCTGGTACGGAAACGGCTTGCCGTCGGAAAGCACGATCTCGATCGTGTAGTCGCGGTTCTTCGGCTCGAGGATCTGCTTCTTCGCGATCTCCTCACGCCATTTCGTCGAGAGGTTTTGCGATACGCTGAAGTTCACCCAGATCGGATCGATCGCCGCGACGTAAGTCAGGTTCGCACTCTCGGACATCGCGTTGATGAACGCCCCCTGGCGCTGGAGCGCGCGGCTCGCGAGCCCGGTGACGGGCGAGCGGATCGTCGCGTAGCCGAGGTTGAGCTCCGCCTCGGTGACCTTCGCCTGTGCCGCGAATACCGCCGCCTTGGCGGCGTCGAACTCACCCTGCGCCTTGTCGAGATCGGACTGCGACAACGCGTTCTGCTGCGCGAGCGGCTTTACGCGGCCGAGGTTGGCGTCCGCGGTCTTCAATCGCGCCTGCTGCGCCAGCAACTCGCCGCGGGCCGCGGCGAGCTGCGCCTCGAACGGCTTCGGGTCGAGCTGGAAAAGGAGCTGCCCTTCCTTCACCACCTCTCCTTCCTGGTACGCAATCCTGTCCAGGAAGCCCGATACGCGCGCGACGATGTTGACCTGGCGCGAGCTCTCGGTCTGCGCGACAAAGCTCGGGACATAGGGGATATCCTTCGGCTCGATCGTGACGACGCTCACCTCGGGCGCCGGGCGCTGGGGCGGGGGCGCCTCCTTCGAGCAGGCCGCGATCAACCCTGAGCCGAGAAGGAGGGCAACGACTGACATCGGGCAGCGTCGGATGGCACGCATGGGCATCAGCACTCCGGCGGATATGCGGGGCGGGGATTTGCCATTATGGAATGCGGCAATCCGTCATGCAAATCGTACGTGGATCGCTGACGGCGACTGCTAAAAGCGGAGTAGCACAAGCATGAATCCACTGCGAGACGCGGTGTTCACAAGAAACCTCATGGTTCGTAGGATCGGCTGCTTCCGGCGCATACGGCCCACCTTGTTCCCAGGCAGCTCCCGCTCAGGGCACGAACGCGAGAAACAGGAACGCGGCAAAAAGCACCAGATGCACCGCTCCCTGCATCATGTAAGTGCGGCCGGTGCCGAGCGTCACGGCGCTCACCAGAAACGTCAGCGCGAGCATCACCATGTCCTTGGGCTCGAGGCCCAGAATCAGCGGCAACTCGAAGGCGATCGACGCGAGCACGACCGCGGGAACGGTCAGGCCGATGGTTGCGAGCGCCGAGCCGACCGCGAGATTCATGCTGCTCTGAAGCCGGTCCGCCCGGGCAGCGCGCACCGCGGCCCATGTCTCCGGCAAGAGGACCAGAGCGGCGATCACGATCCCGACCACGGCCCTGGGCGCGTTGGCCGCCTCGACCGCATCCTCGATCGTGGGCGAAAGCACCTTGGCGAGGCCCACCACTGCGACCAACGACAGCAGGAGCAAGCCGGAGCTCATCCACGCGGTCCGGGCCGTCGGCGGCTCTGCATGGACGTCCGGGTTGGCCGCATCGGTCGCGGGGATGAAATAGTCGCGATGGCGTATGGTCTGAACGAAGACGAAAATCGCCCAGAGCGTGCCCGAGGTCACCGCCACGAACCCCAGTTGCAAGCCGCTGTAGGTGCCGGCGGGAGTGGTTGTCGTAAACACGGGAAAGACGAGCGTGAGCGTCGACATCACCATCAGCGCGGCCAACCCTGCTCCGGCCCCTTCGACGCGGAAGGTCTGCTCGCGGTGCGCAAGACCGCCGAGCAGAACGCAGATGCCGACGACACCGCTGCAGATGATCATCACGGCAGCGTAGATTGCGTCGCGCGGCAAGGCCGCCATATCCTCGCCGCCTGCAATCATCATCGAGAGAATGAGCGCGGTCTCGATCGCGGCCACGGCCACGGCAAGCACGAGGGTGCCAAAGGGCTCGCCCACGCGGTGGGCGACGACTTCCGCGTGGTGGACCGCTGCGATGACCGCTCCTACCAGGGCGGCGCCGCACAGGACGGCGAGCAACGTCCCCACGCCCGCGGCGACCGCAGCCACGAGCAAGACGATCGAGAACACAGGGATAAGCCAGGTCCAGAAAGGCATGGCTCTCCTTTTCACTGGAGATCGGCCGACCGCAATTATGCCCCGGCGAACGCAAGCAAGAAATCCGCGGTACTGCTGATGCTGCGCGAACCCTATCCGGAACGTGCCCGCCCAGGATTGACAGTCGCCAAACAACAAGATTGATAATCCTTTGACGGTGACCGCGGCGCACCGCAGCTCCGCGACCGCGGCAGAGTTGCGGTCGCATCGCGGCGTCAGCCGCCGGCCGCTCGGCGCTCATATGCGCAACCTGGTGGAATCGCGTCGGGAGAACTTGCTGGGCGCTGGATCTTGTTGGCGGAGAGAGAGGGATTCGAACCCTCGATAAGCCTTTTGAGCCTATACTCCCTTAGCAGGGGAGCGCCTTCGACCACTCGGCCATCTCTCCGTTTACTGCTCTTCCAGCAACTTCGACCGCTTAGCCTACAGTTCTGCCAGCCAGTGGTCGAAGGCGCTCCAGCGCACAGGATCTAGGAACGGCTGCGCCGTGA
>Ga0187893_10003049_pt1 | contig 35030 bp, 37 predicted proteins | sample MA1701074metaG_FD_139574 | JGI IMG/M metagenome (GOLD analysis project Ga0187893, IMG submission 139574) | White microbial mat communities from a basaltic lava cave in the Kipuka Kanohina Cave System on the Island of Hawaii, USA - MA170107-4 metaG ...
AGCCTGTGTATCTTTATAGGACTGGCGGAACTGCATGGTTGATTTAGCCAGGTTGCCTTTGTCCCAGCCGCCAGAGGAAGAAGGCGTCAGCACCACATTGGCATTAATGGCGCCATGTCCATAGCTGCCTGCACCCAGTTCAATGCCCAGATGCCCGGATGAACCGCTATTATCCAAGAAAGCATCCTGGACATAGCCCAGGTCTCCCCGGTAAGCCCTGAAGGTTCCGCCAGTGCCTTCTCCGCTGATGCTGTAAACATCATAAGTATAAACCGGAACAGAAATAGCCGGTGTGCCGGGTGTGTATACCCCGTCATTAAGCCGGTTAAAATCCATCAACGCATTTTTATCTTCCTGCCCCTGCCTCAGGTACAGCATACCATAAGCAGGCTGCTGAAATTCCACATCCTCCGCTTTGATCCACCTCCTGGTGTAATAGCCTCCCAAACGCAGATGACTGAATGCTCCCCAGGTAGCAGCACCAAAACCCAGATCAAGATCATAGTTCATGCTGCTTGTTCTTCCCCGCATCGAGGGAGTAAAAGAAGGGTAGGCAAAACTGATTCCAGTGCTCAGTGTGGGGTTTAGCAAATTGTTTGCAGCCATGTTTACATACTGACTCTGTGTTTGCACTTTCATCAAATTGGTTTCTGCGCTCAGGTGGAGGTCAGATAAACCCTGGCGGGAATGAAACCCGATACCGGCTGAAAAGCCACCAATCTTTGCTCTGTCGTTATTACTTTTTAAGGCTATGTTGAATGTGCTGCTGCCACCCGATTGTGAATTGGCATTGATACCCCAGCTAAAACTCAAAGGAGCCGTTTTGTCATCACCGGATTTACCGCCAATACTGATAGCCGGGCTTATACCAGCTTCAAGGCCAAGTCCCCGCATATTATTATAAAAAATACCGCCATCAAGATTCAGTCCTATAGTTCCGCCAAAAATCTCTGTTCTTCCGCCTACATTCACTCCCCAGGTCTGATCGGGTTTAGTATACTGCGTTTTTTTGATAATATCACTGCCATTAAAATCATCAGGTAATCCCCGCATGTTGCGCATAATCGTTCCCGGATTAATATTCCAACCGAGGCCGCACCAGCTTGCTTCTTGATCCATTGTAATGCCACTGTTATAAAAAATATTTACCGGGTAACCACCTACATCCAAAAGCGGGATATTGTATGAAAAATCCCCGGTAAAAGGATCCACCATATTATCAGCACCTACCGGCTTAAAGGCGGACATCTCCGGTTGCGATGGACCTCCAATATCAATTTTTTGAGATAACTGTTTATTACCCTGTCTGGATTTTATCCCTCCCAATTTTTTCTCCTTTGGATTAACAGGGTCTTCCGGATTTGAATAACCTTCAACAAATGGATCTACGACATCACTATTCTTTACAACCAAGCGGGGAGCATTGGGAGAATAAGTAATCACTTCATTACTGTACCCTCGGCCATAAACAAACGAGCAGAGACCAGAAAGAAAAAACAGGTAAGCCTGTAAAAAAGCAATCTTTTTAATGTGGCGTGTGGCTAATGATAAGATCATACAGGAATAATTTGAAAGTTGCAGCTTTTATCAGTCATTAAAATATTTTACCCGGAAAAGCACTATACTTTTCTCACCGGCAGCGTTCACAATCCTGGCTTCATAAGTGCTTTCCTCCGATAAGTTCATAATTTTTTTCAGGCTGAATTGTATTTGGTTTTCACCCGCCACTACTTTTACCTGGAACTGCGGCAGCTTTCTTCCACTACCCTCATCCGAAAGATCAGTGATCGTAACCGTGACACTGGAATCCGCGGACCGGTTATCGTAAGAGAGTTTTAATACCCCGTTGGGGGCAATACCAAATTCAGCCCCGCCAGGTTTCATTTTCATAAAGGGGGTGCCTTTAATGATCAGGTCAGTTTTGCTGGGGTTCTTTACCTTAAACACCCATACTTCACTTTTGCCCGCATAGCTCTTATCATCTCTTGCCAGCACCTGCCAGCCGTACCATTTCTCTTTTTCAAAACCTGGCAGTGAACTGGGATAAGTCAGAAAATTATTGACAACATCCGCCGAACTATAAAAGCTCATATTACTTTGCAGGGCTTCGTCGGCTTTTTGGCCGGGGAGTATTTCTGTGATCAATACTTCATAACGAAGCCTGCTGATCATCCCTGCCGGTGTAGGAGGTGTCCAGGTAAACTGCGAGGGAATTGCATCTAACTCGGAACTGTCCGCCGGAAAGATCAGCATCGGCGGGCTTAATGGTTCTATATCAAAGGGCACACATTCTTCAACCAGTTGTTCCTGCTTTTCAGCCGTAGTTTTGGTAAACGAGTAACAAGCGATATAAGCACCCACAGGTAATAATCCGTTCAGTGTACTGCTGCCGTCCATAGCCAGGTAATTATACTGGATAGGATTCAGGTTGTTTACATTGACAGACAAAGAACCTTTTGGTAAATTAAACCGGTTGGTAGTGGCTGTCATTAAATCCATTCCACTCTGCCTGTCACGTAGTACCAGATCAAGTTTGCCCTCTATTGAAGCAGCCGTGCCATTTACCAACACCAAATTCCACAACTGGTTTTTCTGCACCAGGCCAACCGTAGGCAGCGTTGTTTGTATGTACACCTGCGCCTGTATCTCAAAAGACACAAACATCAGAGTTGCAACTGCTACTAAAAATTTTCGCATACATTATTTTTTTAAAATATTATACCCACTCCCATTGACTATTCTCTATAGGCCATTTACCATTCCTCACTCCCTAAAACACCCTGTAATACGTCACTCTTCCCATGTCAACCGGCAAAAGATTTCTGGCCGTTCCTGGTAAATAACTTTTGTCATAACTGGCTTGTATCATTCCTATTTTTTTAATCATCACCCCAAGTCCTGTTGTAGCTCCCCATAAGGTCTGCTGATTATTTAACCGATTATATTTTAATCCCCCGCTTATCGTTAGCCACTCCCGCAACTGATAATTAGCGGACTGCTCCAGCGTTGTTACTTTTAAATCTCTCTGACTTGTCAATGTCAAACCTGATTGAAGCTGTAGTCCTTTCAGAAAAATAAACTGATTGACTGTTACACTCGTTGCGTTATAATAAATAAACCCTGTATCGGCTCCGCTATTATAGAATTTCAGTAGCACTGCACTGCTGCTCATGCTAATATTCTTTACCCGGTACGCATGGCTTACTACGGTACTAAGCGTGTTGTATTGATTTTCTACAATTACATTATTATCCAGCAAGGTGAGTTGAGATGATGGATAGTAACCAATAGAAACAAATGGATATTTTGGAACCCGCAGTGTTGCCTGTAAGGATTTAAAAACTGTTTTGCTGGCAAGCCCCGGATTAATGAATGGACTATTGAAGTCGTTCTTTCTTATCCCTGCTTCAATTTGCAAACGACGTTTCCATAATTGCTGTTGCACTTTGAACTGGTAAGCCTCCTGGATCACATTTATGGGTTGCAGGTTAAAGGACTGAAAATGCTCGCCCATCTTTCTGTAATATCCCGTAACCCTTGTATTAGTCTGCGGCCAGTTACTGTATAGTTTAATACTATATGCTTCATTACTCCTGTCCTTGAAATTCCAAACCTTTTGTATCAGCCCATCGGATGGTTGGTTTACTGTACCTGTATTATGGAAGGATGACTTGGCAGATTCAAGTATGATGTAGTTGCTAGGGTCCAACTGCAACCGGCTTTGTACCGACATGCCAATCACTCTTTCCAACTTGCTGCTTACAGAAGTATTACCAAAAGAGTTGAGCATATTTCTTTTGCCATCATACCAGGTAAAGATGAGATTATTGCCTTCTTTTCTGCCAATACCTGCCCTTAACAAGTAGAGTGTCTGCTTCGGCCTGTCATTATTCTTTACTACAAAATCCCTAAAGCGGTAATTCACCCTGCCTGCAGCAAAAGCCACATAAAATTTAGAGGGGTTTACTTCTGCATTAATGCCAGTCAGTGAAATATTCTTTACCGTTAAATCTGAATAGTCCACCCAGGTTCTTCCAATACCAATGGTTTGAATGGCCGCCAGCGTCTGCCATCCTTTTGGAAGATCTTTGCTATTTAATTTATGTTCCCGTATAAACCGCTTTAACTCTGCCGGATCTTTGATTTGCGCTAATTGTTGCTTTAACAGATTCACAGAATCCTGGAAACCTTTTTTGACGGATTGTAGTTTGCCTTCGTAGTTTTCCAGATCTTTAACGGCCTTGTCGAGTTCCTGTTTTTTCTGCTGAATCTTTGATAGAATATCATTATCTAACAGTGAATCGGCTTTAGCTTTCTTTTCTGCGAGTAATGAATCCGCTTTTGCCTTCAGACTGTCCTGGTATTTTTGCCACTGATTCTGGAGACTTGCAAATACTTTTTTCTTCAACAATTGCTGATCAGGTAATTGCGGCACAGAAGGTATATCCTGTGGAATATTGATATTCTGGCTATCAACCAATGCCCTTCCTTCAGCTAATAGTTTTGCTGCCGCTTGTTTTTCTTTTTCCTCGACCAAATCCTGCAAGCGGCCAGGGCTATTAATCCAGTTTTGCAGGGCTTCGATTTCCCATTTCTTTTGCTGGTATAGTCTTTCTACCTCAGATAATTTGCTTTTATTAATTACATCCGGGATTTTTTTATTCAGCCCAGTTTTTAACTTGTTTAAGAACATACCCTGGCTAAATTGTACGTTCACATCAGTTATATCATCGAAATAAGGTGAGTTGCTGTTACGATGCAGTATCGTCATTCGTACAGGGTAGTTTTCCCTTACCGTAAAATCAAGAGTGGTTTGAACAGTATGCTGGGCAAAGTCTTTTTGGGAAAAAGGAGTATCTACAAAAGAGCGGTAGGTAAAATCATACTGAATATTACCATGCACTTTTAAAAATGGAACTGGAGAGAGTTTTAGATTATTCAAATACGGGGTAGCAGTCTTGCCCGTAAGCATAGTTGTCTTCAAAGTTTTGCAAATGCCGCTGTATATCCAAACCGTATCATGGCTTTTGAAAATACGGGGATTGCTGTCAAGTATGCGGTTATATGTTGAATCGGTTTTGGAGGAGACCTGCGCTATGGCAGCACCGGGAATAGCCGTAAGAATAGCAAAATATGTATTCCATCGGGTACATCCCATATACAGTTAATTCGGTTTTTACAAAATTCTTTGGCGTAACCAAACCTAACTGTATTTCCGATTTCTGCCAATACCATTTTCGTGGTATTTTTATTAATTTATTCACAGTTTGGTATGCTGTTTCAGTATTTTTACCTAAGTGTAAACACCGATATTTTCGATTCAGTTTTTCATACTATCCAACGAATGAATTCGTATATACTGGCCGTTATGGATTTCTAAAAAGTTATCGGGCCCGGTAAAGAATATTTTCAAATTACAGCAAATAAATTGTTGTAGCCTCCAGACCATTACGGCTTTCCAATTCCTCCTTAATCTTTTGCATCGCTCCCTAACCACTCCCCAAATACTCCTTAATCAAACATGAGTTATTTTATACTATGCTGGAATAACCATCAGAGCTATATGCCACAAAAGTTTAGCGAACACTTTTTGTTTTAAGATATTTTGTTATATTTTCCCGCATTAAAGCCAATGATTGATGATGAGAAGAACAGGTACAATGGCTTTTATTGCTTGTACTCTTTATGCTAATAAGTTCACCTCAATACGGCAATCTCCACCTTTTGCCGCTGGACAATGATATAGCCGGTAATCACTGGCCGCCTGGCAGCTCTGCTTATTACTGCGAAAAAGATTTTGGCACTATTGTAATCCGTAAATACAATGCAGGACAGTTTCGCATCCAGTATGTGCTTGTCAACTTAATCAGAACGATATCCTTTCTGTTCAAAGAAGAAAAACCGCAGGTTAGAAACCGGCTGGTGCTGGAAGGTGATTTTTGGATGAAGACAAAGGATAGACAAAAACAACAGATAAAATCAGGACAACTGCTACTCTTACATGCTGGCGACCGGGAAGAAACCCTGCATTTTGAAAAAGAGGGACAATACGTCTTCCTGGATACGATGTATTCGGATGCCTTTCTGCAACCTCTTTTATCCTCTTTTCCTTCGCTGGCACCATTTATTCATCATGCACCCTCTGCCAAAGAGCAGCGAAAAATAAGAGGGCCACGGTTTGCCCTTCCTGAAACCACCCGAATTGCCCAAAACCTGCTGCAATGTCCCTACGATCCAGGACTTAGGAGGCTTTATTTTGAAATCAAGATGAAGGATTATCTTTTCCAATCTTTCATTCTGGCCCAAAAGTCAGGTAAAAAGGTCAATAAATTGCAGCAAGAAGAACAGGAAGCTGTTTACATGGCTCATCGTATTATTTTATCGGACATTACCCGACACATTACCATAAAAGATATTTCCGGGCAGGTTCGCTTGAATGAAAAGAAACTGAAAAGAAGTTTCAAACAGGTTTATGGAATGGGTGTCTACGAATGCTTGTTGCAGGCAAGGATGGAACGGGCCAGAGAATTGCTGCTGACTACGGATAAACCCATTAAAGAAATAGCTTCTCTCTGCGGCTTTGATTACCTCACTAATTTTGCTACTGCCTTCCGCAGATATTTTGGAGACACTCCAGGTGATTTAAGAAACTAAAACAACCTTCGGAAATTATATCCCTGGTCTTTTCTGCACCATTTGCAAATAAGATAGTCCCGATTACATAAGGGAATTATTTCTTACTGTCTGCATTGCATAACAATTTTACATCACAGGTATGTACAGCCGGGGTTTCCTGCCCTGTAAAGACAACTTATTGCAATAAGCAGGCATAGCCGAAAACCTGTAGAAAAAAGTAGGCAGCATTTAACTGACTAAAAAATTACTTATGAAAAAGTATTTGTTAGGAATCGCAGTCGTATTGCTGGCTGTTGGTTTCAGTGCATTTTATGCGCCTTCAAAGGCATCTGCTAAAAAAAGCCCCACACACTTGACCACCCTGATATGGTTTGAAGTGGATGGCAGTACCGGTGAAGCACTTGATCCCGATGCAGGTATGGTGAACCCGCCCAGCAGTTGCCAGACAAGCGGCTCCGAATTCTGTTCCAGGGCGCTGGAATATCCTGGTGAGGTAACTTACGACGGACAATACCATATTGCTTCCGGCGTGGACATCACCACCGACTATAATGAACAGAAATTCAAAAACTAAACCCGGACAAGATGCAGGAGGCTGCGAAGTAATCCTCCTGCATCTTTTATAAATCTGTTATAACAAGAACATTCATTTCTCTGCTTTCCCTTGAAATACTTAAGCCGCATTTATCAAGAAGACTTTCTATTTCCTCAAAACTCATTTTACTCTGTCTAATCTTGATACTGATTCTGGTTTCAGCAGATCCCTCATACAATACCGGTTGCTTGAATCCCCCTGAAATGGTCAGGTAAGAGAGAATTTTTACAGGTGATTGATTGTTAAACTCAATTTCATCCTGATAGTTTTTAATATAGGCCGTATCGGTACTGGTCCTGCTTTTACTGATCTGGTCCCTTAAAACATAGCAGGGTATTTTTCTTTTTTCAACAATAGTCTTCACTTTGAAATACCTATCCAGGTCCTGCTGCATCAATCTTAGGGCATCCGCTTCAATGGAGCGGTCACCATTACCTGCAATGGTCAGCTCATAACAATAGCATACATTCAGGAAATCCTCTGTGTTTCCAGGAATGATAAACCTGGAGTTGTCCCGCACATTCAGAATGACACGATCCTCATATTCATAAGGGTTCAGACGAATAGATTTCCTGTAAGCAATGGCATACATTCCTATAATCGGTACGTTATGGGCTGCAATTCTGAAACTGTTATTATCCAGCCTGTTTACTTTTACTACGCCCGGCAAGCCCTTTACGCTCTTTGTCAAAACTGAATTGAACAATACATCATTATTTTCCTCCGGGAGTATTTTCAGAAGGCTCCCGTCAAAATTCAAGGGAATATTGATTTTGTTGTGCAAATTGGTATAGTTCCCATTTAAAAACTCTGCCAATATTTTTTCTGTTAGTTCCAGGCCATCTGTAATAGCACAAACCCGCTGCTTATCACTGATCCATACCACCTGCGGAACCCCTTCATGAGGAAAAAGATTTGTAAGCGTTGTATCGTTTAATACAATTGGCAAGTTCAGTTTTTTCAGGTACTCTCTTTTCTGATACAGCTTTTGTATTTTGGAACTGTCCTCAGAAGTTATCATTAATATTTGCAGTTTATCCGGATATTTTTTTTGCATGGCCTCCAGTTTGGGCATACTGGTAATACAGGAACCGCACCAGGTATTCCAAAAATAAAGTATAACTGTTTTCCCCTTTAATTGGCCGGTCTGTATAAACGCAGACTGGTAATTGATGATATTATCGATCCTCACATCCGGTAATTGCAAGCCCGGCTGCAATGGTTTTTGTGCATCGCAGGTAATAACAGTCTGAATCAGGCAAAAGATTAGCTGTAACTTTTTGGTAAAAGTTATTTTCATATATAATATTTTTCTTAGTTAATCAGTAACCGGCATTTTGTGTCAATGCAGGATTGGTCAGGATTTCGTTTAAAGGGATAGGATATAAAACATCGGTTGGTTGCCAGCCCGGTCTGACAGGGCCAAGTACCGCAGTAGCCCTGTCTGTTCTTTTTAAATCAAGCCAGCGATGCCCCCACTCGGCAAAAAGCTCGGTCTTTCTTTCGTTTTCCAAAGCCGTGATTAATTCCGGCTGTGTTAGGGATGCTGATAATCCCGGAAGGCCTGCCCTGGAACGGATGATGTTTATATCACTGATTGTACCGATGAGGTTATTAAGATAAATCCTGGCTTCTGCCCTGATCAGGTATTGTTCTGCCAGCCGCAGGACCATATAGTATTCGGAATTACTGGCTGTAGTGGCCTTGTATTTTCCGGGGTAGTAGTACCTGACAGCCTGGTAAGTGATGCTGTCTACCCACCTGGTTCGTCTTTGATCCCCGCTAACAAATGACTGCATCACGGAAGAGGGAAGAATAACACGGGGAGTGGAAGCCATCGGAATAATTTGAGTTACTTCCGGTACAAATCCATTCTTTGGCAGCAGTTGCCAGATCGCTTCTTTACTGTTTTTCAGGAAAACGGCTTGCAGGGAAGGTAATGGTGAATATAACCCAGAATTAATAACTTCATCCGCTTCGGCTTCGGCCTTTTGCCAATCTCTCTGATAGAGATATACCCTTGCCAGCAGGGAAGCAGCCGCCCATTTATTAGGTCTTACTTTCTCTGTAGTAATATAACTTACCGGCAGAGCATCCTTTGCCTCTTTTAAATCAGCAATTACCTGTCTATAAATATCCGGGGTCGGAGTTCTTGGCAGTACCGAATTCAAATGATAATCGGTCGAGAGAACAAGTGGTATATCTCCGAAAAGATTGACCAGGTAGAAATAACAAAATGCCCGGACAAACCTGCACTCAGCCATAAGTTGCTTTCTTACACTCACCGAAACCCCGTTGGATTGCTGCAATCCTTCCAGACAGGCATTGGTATAGTAGATATGCTGGTAGGCATTGGTCCAAAAAGTTTGTACAGTGGAATTTGACGGGCTCAGTTGACTTTCCAGAAACTCCTGTTCGTTTACCGAAGGATTAAACCTGTTCAGTTCGCTGGAGGAAAGCCCGGCAAACACAGTAGATAGCCCATTGGCAAATCCCGTAGAACCGTTGATCAGCGACCCGTAAATACCGGTAACAGCAGAACTGGCCTTTGCATCATCGGTAAACACTTCTGCACTGATAATCTTATCGGGAGGGTTGGGTATATCTACAAATTTTTTGCAGGAGGAAATAAAAAGTCCGGTCAGCACTGCGAAGAGCAGAATACAGATATATTGGTAATCATACTTTTTTTTCATGTCATAAAGTTTTAAAGATTGATCTGTAAGCCCCCGGTAAATACTTTCAGGGGCGGTAATGTGATGAGGTTTTGCGTTTCCGGATCAGCCCCTTTGTAATGGGTAATTGTCAGCAGATTTTGTCCCTGCAAATAGAAGCGAAGTCCTTTCAGTTTCATCCTTTCTGTAACCCTGCGGGGTAACTCATAGGACAACGCAACATTTTTCAAGCGGATAAAAGATGCCTCCGTTATCAGGGCTGAGGAACTGCGGTAATTGTTATAGGCTGCAAACGCAGGATTGGATGAAGTAGTGGTGAACCGCTGTATCCTACTACGGTCACCTGGTTTTTTCCAACGGTCCAGCACATAGACCGGCTGGTTGCCTATTGCACCGGGTCGGGTGCTGCTGGTGGCAAGATAGTTTTTACCCGTCTGACTCCTGAAATCAACGAAAATATCTGCCTGGAAATTTCCCCAGTGCAGGGTATTTAAAAATCCTCCATAAAAACGCTGCCCAATTCTACCGACTTTCATTATATCGGAAGGAGTGGAAATCCGGCCATCCCGGTTAAGATCACGGAACTGGTAAATACCGGTGGTATCATTCACTCCGAGATAGTCAAAGCCGAAATAAATATCCAGCGGCTCACCGGTAATATAGTTATACCTGTCTGAAGAAATATCCAGCCCGGGGTAACGCAGCAGTTTGCTTTTGGGAATAGTTACATTGATGCTGCTTTGCCAGTTGAACTTCTGTTTGATAATGTTTTTACTTAAAAGCTCCAGTTCAAGGCCACTGTTCATTATGCTGGCATCCAGGTTTTTTAAAATGGTGGAAAAACCCGTTTGGGTGGGGAGTTTGTAAAACACAAGCTGGTTATCACTTTTATTACGGTAGTATGCAGCCGTCAACTGTATCCTGCTTTTTAAAAAACCTAATTCAAGGGCCGCTTCTGTTTTTTGATTTCGCTCCCACTGAAAACTGGAGTTATACAGTTGTGCTGGCAGGATACCTGCTGTGCCCTGGTACTGAGAAGCGTTCGTAGTATTCCAGGCATCAAGATACTGGTAATCGCCAATCTGGTCGTTGCCGGTGACACCCACACTTCCCCTGAGTTTTCCAAAACTCAGCCATTTTATTTTCTGTTGCAGAAACTTTTCTTCTGTAAAAATCCATGCTCCGCCAATAGCCCCAAAGCTGGCAAACCGCTTGGCTGGGCCAAAACGGGAAGATCCGTCCCTGCGGAGATTGACATTGACGATATACTTTTTTTGTATGTTATAATTGATGCGGCCAAACAGGGCTGCATAATTATACTGACTTAAACTGTTGGTAGCGGTGATCAGTCCGGCTGAGGCCATATTACCCAGCAAATCATCACTGGTAAATTGTGTTCCGGTAATCCTGCTGCTGATTTGTTTACGCTGTTGAAAGGAAAGCCCCGCCAGTATATCAAGCACTGCGTTTTTCATAGGCTTATTCAACTGTATTTGGGGTTCAATGATCCAGCTTTTCAGGCGGCTATTTGAGATTTCTGCAGTTCCGGTGGTTGTAGCCGATGGTCTTTGCGCTTTGATAGGCTGCATCACCTGCTCATCCAACTGCATATTATTATACCCGAGATTAAGTTTCAGTTGCAGCAGTGGTATAACTCTGTATTGTATGGTGGAATTGGCGATAAGGCTGCTGGTTTCTCCATTGTAAGTGCGGTGCAGGTAACTCATCGGGTTATCAAAACCATTTGTCCAGTTCAGGTTCCCGGCAGAATCATATACAGGGGGTGCATCGGGCGGCAGGTAGATAAACCGGGTCAGGTCGTTGTAGGATAATTTTTTTTCATCCAGCGAATAAGCTGTATTGGCAGTCAGACGCAGTTTCCCATTCGGAGATATATGAGAGAGGTTAAGTCTTGCAGAACCCCTTGTGGCTGGCTGATCTCCTGGGAAAACCGTTACCTCACTGTAATAGCCAGCCCCTAATAAATATTGAGTGGAGTTATTACCACCTGATAACGTAGCCTGAGCATTGGTAATTCTCGCCGTCCCCCCGATCAGTAGTTTTTTCCAATCTGTATAGCGTGTGGTATCCCATACCAGCAGGTCAGGAGCAAGGGATGCTGTAGGCGTTACGCCATCATTTTTATAGGCTTCCTTTCTCATGGCAAGATAATCTGTGGTCTTTAGCAGATCAACCGTGCGGGTAACTTTCCCAATACCTGTATAGAAACTTGCATCCAGGTTTGTTTTTCCTGCTTTTCCTTTTTTGGTAGTGATTAAAACAACACCGTTGGCTCCTTGCGAACCATAGATAGCAATCGCATCAGCATCTTTTAAGATTTCAATACTCTCAATATCGGAAGGATTGATACTATTAAGCGGACTTTGACTGGAGGTGCTCAGTGCCGATTGTGAAAGACTGATACTATTCATCATAAAAGGAACGCCATCTATGATGTACAAGGGCTGAGTGCCTTGCGACAATGAATTTTTTCCTCTTATCTGAAGAAAAAAAGCAGCGCCCGGTAATCCACTACTCTGTGTTACCAGTAAACCGGGAATCCTGCCTTGTAAAGCGGCCACCGGATTAGAAACTGGTTGCTTGCTAATATCAACTGAAGTTACCTTACCCACACTGCCTGTATTCAATCGCCTGGTGGTCGTGCCATAAGCAATCACTATCGTTTCATCAAGACTGTTGACAGAAAGTTGTAATTGAACGGTGATGGTGGTTCTGCCAAGCAAGTGGATTTCCTGGCTTTGATAGCCGATACTGCTGATAACCAAAACTGCATCCGGTAAAATGTCCTGTAACTGAAACTCTCCATGCTCATTGCTTGCAGTACCTTTATTGCTGCCCTTTACAGCAATGGTAACGCCTGCCAGCGGTTCTTCCTGCTCGTTACTCACACGACCTGAAACAGTCAAAACTGCGTAGGTTGGCGGCAAAGTTTCTGGGCTTGCAGGTTTAAAGCGGATAATGACGACCCTTTCTTCCAGTACATAAGTTAAAGGCTGGTCACGCATACAGATCTCCAGCACTTTTTCAAGTGAGGCCTTGTTCACTTCAATGCTTATTTTTTGTGCAACACTCATCTGCTGTTTAGTGTATACAAAACGATAATGTGTTTGTTGCTGAATACCTTTGAATACCGATTCCAGGGAGGCGTTGCTTAGGGACAGTGTGATCTCTTGTTGTAATGGTTTAGCTGAGGTTTGCAGGTCCAGGATCAGTAAAAAAAGTGCGATGAGTTTCATACTCCTTACAGTTTTTTCTCTCGCTACTGATGGCCCCTTTAGCCTTTTGCCAAATGCAATTAATTGCATAGATTTGGTTTTGGGTTAAAAAATAACAGTTACACGATTGTTTATGGTTAACTCAAATTTTACCGGGCAGTGATGCAAACACTTCCCGGTTTTTTATTAACCGGTTGTATGGTTTTCTTTTTTATTTCGAGACGATGATTTTTTTGTTTTCAATTTTGAAATGAACCTGGTTAGTCAGTTCCAAATACCGGAGCAACTTTGACACAGGCACATCCCTTGACACCTCAGCCGTAAATAGGTCAGTCGGTTTATTTTCATATACTATCTCTGCATCATACCACCTTGCCGCCTGCCGCATAATGTTTTCAATAGGAGCATGATCAAAAAGGAACTTTCCGTTTTTCCAGGCGAGTGCCTCATCCAGATTGGCAGATACGATAGCAATGTCGCCTTGCTGATTCAATTGAGCTTCTTGTCCTGGCTTTAGAATTGCTCCTTTCTTATTGTTGCTGACTTTTACACTCCCCTTCTTCAGTATGGTGCGCATTATTGGTTCATCGGGATAAGCATTAATAGCGAAATGGGTTCCAAGTACCTCTACTACTGCATCATTTACTTTTACCCTAAACGGTTTTGCTGCGTTTTTGGCTACTTCAAAATAAGCTTCACCTAATATGGTCACTACTCGTTCGTTTCCTGAAAATGTAACAGGATAGTGAATGGAAGATGCAGCATTCAGCCATACATTGCTTCCGTCCGAAAGTGTAAGCCTGTATTGTCCGCCCTTCGGGGTGTTTACAGTATTGTATAGAGTTATGCCTAATTCGCTCTGACCACCTGCGTAAATTATCTGGCCATCAACTTTGCTGATACCCACGCCTCCTTCACTGGCTAATACCCCATTGGCAGCACTGTCAAGTACGATTTTCCTTCCATCAGCAAGGGTTAGATAAGCCTTATTTCCACCTGGTGTAATATCCGCAGGATTAGCTATTACTATACCCGGATCCTTGCTCCCCTTTTTTGAAAAGGGCTTTAAAACAAATAGTCCGACAATGATAATTACAGAAGCTGCTATCCCGTAAGGCATAACTCTTGACCATAATCTGCGGGGAGAGGGTTTAGTAAACGGGATATGGCTGGTCTTGTCCAGTAATGCTTTTTCGGTCTGCACAGTCTCCATCCACTTCACTGCTTCCTCTAAGTTCTTTTCATCGGTTAGCCGCTCAAACATTCGCAGGTTATCATCACTGGCCGCTACCCAGGCATCCAGCTCGTCATGCTCCTTTTTGCTGATGGTTCCCCGTACATAAGCGGCTATCAGCATGGCAATCCGGTAGGCTTCTTTATCGCTGTAATTTGAAAAATTGTTGTTCATGGTATTAAGTTAGCACATAATTGCCGGTCGCAGGGCAAGGGGCTACTGGTGTCAGAACGCAAAGAAAATTGAATCTGTTTAAATCCCTTAAAGATTTTTTATCCTAAAAATAATAGTGCGGTAAAGGCAGAAATCCATAATACAATCCGTTGTCTTAGGAGTTGGATAGCTCTGGCTTTCTGGCCCCGGATGGTGCTGAGGGAAAGTTTTAATTCCCTGGCGATTTCCGCAGCATCCTTGCCCTCTATAAACAGCATCCGGAATATTTTCCTGCATTGGGGAGGCAGGGTGTTGATGGCTACAAAAATGGTTCGATAAAACTCTGTTTCCAGCATCTGGTTTAAGACAGTGCCTTCGGTTTTTTCTGACAAATGGGTTAATTCCCTAACTTTTTTGGTATCCGTTTTTTGCTTGCGAAGCCAGCTTACACTACTGTTGCGGGTAGTGGTATAAAGAAAAGACTTTATGGAAGAAATATTATCAAAACCAGTATGCCGCTCCCAGAGTTTTAGCAGGGCTTCGGCAGCGATTTCTTCTGCCACAGGCCGGTTGTCCGTTATCTTAAAGGAGAACCAGGTCAGCGAAGCATAGAACTCCCGGAACAAAAAACTGAAGCCCTTTTGTTCGCCTTTTTGAAAGGAGCGGATATATTCCGCAACCGTATCGTGGCCAGATCGCTGCAAAGAATAGCATCATAAAATGGTGATTGAGTCTTTAGCAGGACAATGCTTGAAAAAGAAGGCGCAGGTCTCCACTTACCGGTTTGGAGGCCCTCGGAGAGCCTTTGGACACGAATAAGGGAGCCCACGCCTAAACGTGAGCTCTTGCTTATTGTCTCGTGTCCATTTGAAAATTTCCGAGGTTTCCAAACCGAGACTCAAAGCGAAAGCTTCAATTAGTTATGAAGGATTCGCAAAATTAATACGACGGAACCCAAAACCATTACTGATTATTGACTTCCAGGTTAAAAATAAGGAATTTATTTAAAATGATACTCGATATAATATCAATCCTTCCTCAATTTCCTTGGACTTTCCCGTTTTATGGAAAGAAAAGAGAAGAAATACATTATGGCCAGGTTTGCCATTACAATTAACAGAATTATTCAAAAGAATAAAGACAAGGCTTCGGAAGACAGGCTGAACGGCATTAAGGATATTAAACTTACCACCAGTTTACGAAAACTTGAGGCATCTTCAGGCATAAGCTATCCAATCATTCAGAATATTTCAACAGCTAAAAAGAATCCGGCTTTAACGACTATCATTTCAATCGCTGACGGTTTAGGGATTTCTGAGGAAGAATTATTTAGACTGTATTCTCAAATAACTGATGACGAGATAAAGAAATTCTTGTCTCAGATTCAAAAAGGGAAAACCAGCGTTAGGAAGAAAAAATAAATCTCATCTGACCGGAAATCTCCATCGGTATCCACTCCAAACCCCATTATAAAACCCCTTCGCAGCATTACTGATGCCTTTGGCATCAATACGGGTGAGTTCACCCGCTTCCCGGATGCTGCTGAATTTTCTTAGCAATTTTCCATTTAAGCTATATTGATTCACAGCTATGCGCCTGGATGTATTTTTCTTCCACGAACTGCGATCTACGGTTTTCATGTATTCAAAGTTTTGCCTCCCGGTGTCAATGGAGCGACGCTGCTCCCTGCTTTTAGAAACCAGGGCAAGGTTTGATACCCGGTTATTATAACCATCCCCATCTTTATTGATTACATAAAGGCCGTCCTTTTTGAAATTGATTTTTTTCCTGAAAGCCATGTACACCAGTCTCCTCACATTATGGTAATGCGCAGAACTCTCTAGGGCAAGGGCCACTTGCAGGCTGATCATAGTATCCCCGATATGGGTATTAAAATCCTTGACCGCTTTTTGCTTTAAAATCCGGCCTTTAACCGTTTGCTGATAAAGCCGGGGATGAGGAATGATCCGGTCAAGTGATCTGATACGGCCCAGGCTCGATACCTGATAATAACCCTCATAGCCCGGAATATCTTTCCAGAGTTCGTTTTGTAGCTTTTTAGTAGTAGTGTTCTGGTAAGGATACATGGGGACATAAAAGTATAATTCCTTTCTCAGAATCGCACACTAGTAATCAGCAAGGGATGCAGATGTATTGCATTTTGTTTGTATTTTTCGATTACGATCCGAATCCCGTGCCAGCTTCAAAACTGGTGCAATAGTACTTAAAAGAGCATACCATAGAAAAAATAAATATTGACTAATAATGGTAAACTGTAAAGAAGAATTGCGGCATGCAAAAGAAAGAATAAAAGAACTTGAAGAAAACGAGTTGGCATTTCCTCTTCGACTTTGGATGGCTTTAGAAGAAATCCTTGAAAAAGACAGTGGTTTTTATCACCCGGATAATTTTGAGCTTAATGTCTATCACAATGATTTGGAAATTTACAGGAGAATTTCAGTCAACCCAAAAGATTTAATTTGCATAACAACCGACAAACAAAGCAATTCTAAAGGGAACACCAGGCGAAAGAAATTGCTCTTTATAAAAAGTAATTTGGCTGACAGCGATAACACGGTCTGTACATATACATTAAACAACAATGACTTCAATTTTGAAAAACTATGCAGCCAAATTGACCCACTATCATATTACCTGCTTATAGTTTCAAAAGGTGCAATTATCAATGTAAAATATTTTGACTTGACAAATAACAATCAATTGATAGTTAATCTGAAAGGGAACTTGCCAGATGAAATCAGAAAAATACCTTTTCCTCATTCTAAAACCCAAGGGGTGACAATCGAAACTTTTAACAGGATCAAGGATGCTTATAACTACCGGGTTTTGTTACAAAAAAAAGTGCTTGGTTACAAATATGCAATAGGCATTGACGGCTAAAATAATTTTATGATTCACCAAAAAAATTAAAAATGGCTAAGCAATCAAATCAAAGGGCAAACGTAAAAAACTCAAACAACGCTGCCTTTAAAGCGGCAGCAGACAATCGCTCAGTTCAGTTGAACACTTCTTTGCCCAAGGGGAAGGTCGAATCACCAAAATCAAAAGCTGATTTCAAAAAAGATTAACTCCAAAGATGGCTGTTATACCTGACAGCCATCTTTTCCACTTCTCATCGTAAATTTGAAAAGAACAAATACCAACATACGTCTAAATTGCTTGATACAATAAAATTCATTTCAAATACAGTCAATCATTAGTGCAAAATAGGTGCTTTAATGTGCTGTCCCAATATAAATACCCTGGTACCAGTGATTGAGGGTAAGAGAGTAATCATTGGCAAAATACAACTCCTCCCTCATATACTTTATTAATGCAGTTGACTATTGAGATAAGGACATTGTCCATACTGAGGTAAAAATATCCGTTAACCTGGTATTTTTTTAAACGCTCTATCGTGTCAGGCTCTTCCACATTGGTGGAGATGATGATTTTGCAGGCAGTATCTACTGCTTTTAACTGCCGGATCAGTTCGGCTCCGGCTATGCCGTAGGGATTGTAAGACCAGTTGGCATCCATGAGGATAATATCCGGCTTTTCTTTCTGGTAGCTATCCAGGCCGTCAGCACCGTTATTGCAGATGGCTATGATGTTAATCCCCTCCGTCAATAAATACGGCTGAATCCCTTTAATGAAGCTGCTTCTTTTGCAAATAGCAAGAATCCTGATCATTCTCCTGTTTCTCCTTTTTTTGATCTTTACATACAAAACAGTCTCCTGAAAAAGGAGACTGCTTCTAATCAAAAACCATTAACCATTAAACCTTATCCTATGAAAGTTCGTTTTAAAAATAGTGATCCCATATGAGAATTCCAATGACAACGGCGGATACCCGTTAAATTTTCCCGTTTTTTGTCCTTCTGCATTCCTTTTTGCCCCGCTTGCATAATAATTTGTCCCGTTTGCATAACAGATAGTCTTTTGAAATTTCCGGCTAACTTCTTTTTTTGCAGCTCCAATAACGAACCCTAACCGAAATATCTATGAACCAAGTTATTACTGTCATTGCTTCCGCCGGTACTATTACCACTTCAACTATTTGTCCGCATTCATTTGAGCCGCTTCCTGACTGCCGTCTGGTTATCCCGCAAATTTTCCACAGTCCTTTTCTGATTTTATTACCCGGCTCCTGAAATTTTTATCAGGTATGCCCGGCTACTGATACCAGAGACTATTCTGGTATTATGCCAGGGATATATTGATCCTGTAATAACCATTCTCCTGCCAGATACAGTCATTGTATTTGAAATACTGTGTCTGGTAAAGGAAGTGTTGTCATAAATCCTATCTATCAATAACCAATAAATCCACCCATGTCAAAAAAGAAAATCAAATTAGATCGCTATTCAGTAAAAGAGCTGTCTGAATTCTATGATGTGTGCCACCGTACCATGAAAAAATGGATAAAACCATTTGCAGGTGACCTCGGAATAAAAAACGGTCGCTACTACAATGCCAACCAGGTGAAAATGATATTTGATAAACTGGGGCTGCCCGGTGATTATGAATTATACTGATTGTGTTGTGACATTGTTTGGCATAAACTGGAATTGTTTGACACAAACCATACACGAAAAGACATAAAACGACATAAACCGGTAAACGGGATTTTTCAGCCGTCACATATTTGCATCATAATTACTACGAACCTATGGATAAACAAATTGAAACAGGCTCTTCCACTTCCAGCAACATCTTTCTCACCGGCACTATTCTATTGGCTAATCTTGACTTTAGCGGGTTACTGGATTATGGATTTCGCACATTAATAGGCGGAGTGATCTGGATAGGATGTAAGCTAACGATGGATTATATCGAAAGAAAAAGAAAAGCTAAATGAGCCAAACCGGAAAGCTCTTAACAGTTGTTTTGGTTGGCGGTGGTGTGATTGCCGGTTACAGCTATTACCTGAAGATGAAAAAAACAGAAGCTGAATTGGAGATTGTTCCAAGTGCAAGTATCCATTCAGTTAATTGGGACGGCATCACCATACGGCTTGACCTGTTGATGAAAAACCCAACAAAGGGAAGTTTTTCTATAAAGTTTCCCTTTGTTAAACTGACCTACAAAAACACATTAGTGGGTAGCTCCACGGTAGTAAATAAGGATATAAAAATTCCGGCTTATGGAGAAGCAAAGATTGAAAAGCTGCTCGTAAATGTTCCAATACTTAGCATTTTTTCTGTTTCCTCTTCGATATTAAAAGCCATACAAAACAAGGAGCCGTTGAAGATTACCGCCACATTGATGACAACTATTGATTTGGGAATAACAAGTATCCCTTACGAAGAAAGCCATGAAGTGTTACTGAAGAAGTGAATGGTCAATGGCAATAGTGAATGAAACCCTATGATTGCAAAAACCAAACGACATATTAAACCAGGTTATGAATATGATCATTTATTTCCTGTGTCGGAGAATGATAATAAAACTATTCGCAAGAATGCCAATGTATATCATACCGTGGAGTTTATTCCCAAAGTGGTGCAGGAAACACTTTTTCAAACAAAGAAAATTGCGCAGCGGTTAAAAGGAAACTCAGTTTATGATACCTGTAAAAATATCTGGCATTTTGTTTACCAGCATATCAACTATAAAAAAGATGAGGAGGGCTACGAACAGATAAGAAGTCCGGCAAGAGCCTGGCATGACAGAATACAGGGAGTGGATTGCGATTGTTACTCGGTGTTTATATCCTCCGTCTTGACCAACCTGGGTATTCCGCACTTGCTGCGGATCACCAAATATCACCGGGATCACTTTCAGCATATTTATCCAGTAACATTGACCGGTAATAAAAGCATTACGATTGATTGTGTGACAGACAAATTTGACTCGGAAGTCCCTTACTCGGAAAAAAAAGATTATCCTATGGATTTACAATATCTCAATGGTTTTGATGGTGACGGCATGGAAGAACTCGGCAGGATTATAAAAAAGAGTATGGTCAAAAGCAAGGGATCATCCCTTGTGAAAACAACCTCCGCTCCAAAGCTTTCTAAAAAGACCATAAAGAAAGCTGCTAAATCCAGCCCCGCAACTCCTGCGCCTGCTGGTTCTACTGTGCCAGCACCTAAGAAAAAAGGCTTTTTTAAAAAGGCATTGAATGTGGTGAATAAGGTAAACCCTGCCACACTGCTGCTCAGAAATGGTGTACTGGCAGCTATGAAACTAAATGTAAAAAACGTTGCCCAGCGGTTAAGATGGAGCTATCTCTCTCCGCAGCAGGCAGAAGCAAAAGGGATTGACCCGGTAAAATTTCAGAAGCTGATAGCGACAAGGCAAAAACTTGAAAATATATTCTACGGTGCCGGTGGCAAACCTGATAACCTGCGTAAAGCCATCCTGGGCGGAAAAGGAAATAAAGATAAAGCGGTCAGTGGCCTGGGTATGCTACCGATGATAGACACCATGCACATGAGTGAGCATACATCACTTGAGCAATTACTCGGTCCAGACATTTATTACTCAGAGAACGTTGATGGCATGGAAGGTTTTGAAGGATTTGGTCAGCTCGGTGAACCTGTGACACTAACCACAGTAGGTGCGGCGATGGGAGTAATTGCCGGTATAGTTGCAGCACTCAAACAAATAGGAGACATCTTTAAAAAGAAGCAGGCTGAATCATCTGATTTTGATGAAGCTAAAACCGATGCACCGGAAAACACTGTCAGTGTAGCGGCTAACAGTTCTGCGACAACGATACCAGTGACAGTCACCAACCCTATTCTTCCCGCAGAAATCGATATGCAAAATCCGCAGCAGGTGGTAACGACTTCTGATGTAAATCCTGCAACGAACAGTAACGTACTCGTAAAAACAACTGATAGCAATGTGCCGGTTACAGTTGGTAAGGAGGTGATGACAAATAATACAGCGACAGAGGAGAATAATACTGCTACGACTACCACAGAAAACGGAACTAACAACACAGGTGATGAAAAACAAAGTTTCTGGGAGAAAAATAAAAAATGGCTCAAACCAGTAGGTATCGGGTTGGGTGGACTAACCATCATTGCCATTGCGTATAAACTTTCCAAAAGCTCCACTCAAAAAACCAAGTCATCACCTGGTCATGGCCTTTCCGGTGTACCGCATAAACGAACAAAAAAGAAAAATCATCACCGCAAAAAAAACGGGCATAAAAAATCCATTGCGCTGATATAACTAAAATATCTTGTAAACAACAAACTATTTTATCCTATGGCAAAAAAGAAAAACCGGTATCAGAAAAAAGCCAATAAAAAGCATTTTCTCTCCGGGATGAATGAAGGATTGCCCACTAAAGGCAATGCAAAAAATACGGCCCTTGAAACCGGTAAGTATATCCTTGTCGGTGTGCTTGGCGGAGGACTGGCCGGGGCTATTATCGGTAAACCCTCTATGGTTGTCGGCATTGTAACCACCGCTGCCGGACATTATACCGACAATAAACTGATCCAGCTCTTTGGTGTTGGCCTGATGGCGGCTAACGGGTTTCAGAAATCCGGAACAGTCAGCGGTCTGGAAGGATTGGCTGGAGTAAAAGAAAGATTGCAGGCTTATAAAGAAAGTATGTCTGAAAAATTTTATCTCGATAAAATTCTGAAGAAAAAAGCTGCTGCTGCAACAAATGGCGTTGGCGAACTGCAATACTTTACCTACAATGATCCGATGAACGGACACCTGGCAGCCCTGGATGATATTGAACAACAGATTGCCGATAGTGCGGCACAGTTCCAGGGTCAAATGACGGGTGATATGGCTATCACAGAACTTGAAGACCGGCTGTTTTAGAACACCCTCCCAAACCCTCCCAAAAGGGAGGGCTTTTAAAAGCTCTTACTAAAAGAAAAATCACTTATTTAATAACCACTTCTGATCCCCCTTTAGGGGGTAAGGGGGCAACTTTTACCTTATGTTAGGAATACTTGACGGAATTGAAGAATATAGTAACGCCGGTGCATTAATCGGTATCGAAGGTGTTGATGATAACGAACTGCTGGGTGCATTAAGACGGATGAACCCGATTAAAAGGCAAAGAACCATCAACAAACTATCCAATACCGGAGCAGCCAGCCGTGGCAGCCGTGCAGAAATGGAAAAACATTTTGCGGAACTGCCTGCTCATATCAAAGAGGGGCTATCCAGTGGCTCCCTTCGTTTAGCGGATGCAACCATTTATTCTATCAAACCTGCTACCTCAAAAACCATCAAGTTGTTTGAGACGCAGGACGATAAAGAAATCGGTCTGCGCAATATCTCCAATGCAAAACTTCCAAAAAACCAGGCTTTCCTGGTAAGTGGTATTTATCTGCTGGCTGGTGTATCTGCTGACGGGACAAAGGATAAAATCATTGCAACGGAATATAAAGGGCTGGAGAACTTCAATACAATTGCCAATGGAGAGTTTAACCTGAAGTGTAATAAAAAAGCTATTGTGCCCGAAACTGCCAACACGGTTTTTAAAACAGCTTCTTATCACCAGGTTCCTATTGGTTATTATAAGCTTGCCAATCCCCGTTTGATTGAAGATGATCTGTTACTGGAGATGACCATTGAACTGGGTACAATGGATGGTATCGCTGCCAACACATACATTTTTGTGGGCCTGCATGGTACTATCACCACACCATAATAAAAAGTGCTGAATAAATATCAATGGACTGCTGTGGCGGCAGCCCTTTTTATCCCGGCAATCGTTTTTGCCCGGACAAAAAAACCGGAAACCAAAAACACCGCTTTTATCAATCTGAAAGCCTTTCTATTGATGATACAGTTTTCCGAAGGTACAATAGGTGCAAATCCTTACCGGACGCTATACGGTGGCAGTTTGTTCAGTGATTATTCCGGGCATCCGAATATCTCCATTACCAAATGGGGTATCACCAGTACAGCAGCGGGGGCTTATGGATTCCTTTACAGGGTGTGGGTGGAAATAAAATCTGCATTGCAACTGCAAGATTTTAGCCCCCCGTCGCAGGATAAGGGAGCCATTGAACTGATACGGAGAAAAGGTGCTCTGCCTGATGTAATGGAAGGAAGGATTGCAACGGCAATTTATAAATGCAGAAAGATATGGGCTTCTTTTCCGGGTGCAGGATACGGACAAGGTGAAAGACCATTGAATACACTATTAGAGTTTTATATAAGAGCTGGCGGAAAACTTTTAAACGCTTAATAAAAAGCAATGGGAAACAGGATTAAAAAGCGGTTTGATATTGCTGTCACGGAAAGTGGTGGTGTTCACTCAAAAACCTTTGAACTTGACAAAACTGTTATTGCGATTCATGGAATACTATTTACGTCTGACCGAGACGATCTCCTATATTATCGTGGTACTAATAAAGTAGAGATTAACCGGCAGGAGATCTTCCCGGAGGGCTATGAGACCAAACTGCTGATGACAGGGCTGAATGTATCACCCAACGACCGGTACTATAAACTGGATGGGATTGCTCCGGGTAATGGTAAACTGAAAATAGAGTTTAAGGACAACAATGAAGAAAGATTGGGCTTTTCACCATACCGTATTACCGTTTACCTGGACTGTGAAGTAAATGAAATGCTATGATAAGAGAGGAAGTCATTGTACATACGGAGAAAATTGAAAGGCAGGGGCAGTCCAAGTATTTCCAGGTAGCCCTGCCAGTTGATACTGGCAGAATTATCGGAGTAGAGTGCAGTGCCATACGGGAAGCAAGCGGCGCCTCATCAAGTGATATGTTTTTTTTCTTTGGCACTGCTCCCCTGATAATCCCGGTAGCTGATATTGAACCATTATTTCATATAAAAGCAACGGAGACCATTGGAAGGCTGACGCTGCACAGTCCGGATGCAACAGGTATCTTTTTCCAGGAGGATATACGGCAAAAAGATAATTCCTCCAAATATGCAGATTTTTCGCAAGGACCGGCAGTGTTTAATCAATGGTCACATAACAGCAAACGTCATGAAACAGGTATTGCGGTAAAACATTGTTCGGTCGTGTTAGAAGGGCATTTTAAAGATACCTGGGGGGCACTCTATAACTATCATGTGACCTATCAACTCAATATTTATATCTGGATTGAAAAACAGGTGAACCAATGACAACAGGATTTGCCATTGATTATATACCCAGGCGTATGTGTGAGTTGGGGCATGGCACTAATTACCTTGTCCGTTTCCGTCACCTGGTATTACAGCCAAAGGAAGAGCGAAAAATAAATGCTACTGGTCAGTTGCTGCTGCTGATAGATCCCTGTGGTGATCTCCGTGTTGAAAGTGCAGCCGGATTATTTGACATGAGTGAAGACCAGGTAAATGAAATGAGCTATGAACACAGGGGAGAAATACTGATAACAAATTATTCCATATTTATCAGCCATATAAAATTCTTGCAGGTCATCCCGCAAATATGTAAAACCAAATGCCAGTAACCAACGATAAATACGACCAGTTAAAAATTGACCGGCTTAAACATTTTTTGCAGGAAATGGCGGCTATGGGACAGGCACGGCCTTTTGAAATTTTTGTGGATTCGCTAAAAGTTGTGCCCAGGACAGAAGACCCCAAAGAGTTTGACAACTATGAGTATTACATGAATGAGGATACGGAGAAAATCCGCATTCTTATTTACAACTCCAACCTTTCTCCCCGCAATGACCAGTATTGTTATTATGTGCAGCAAAACAAACCCGATAAACCAATGAATGGTTTGGGTGACATTGATGGAATTATACAAGAGAAGTTAACAGCTCGTGACAGGGAGTATGAGTTAAACCGGTTGAAAGAAGAACTGGAGGAAACAAAACAGCAACTTGAAGAAGCCGAAGAATATGCCGATACGCTGGAAAAACAGTTACAGGAAGCCCAGAGCAATAAATACAAATTAGGCAAGCTGAACCTGGTTGAACTTGGAGGAGCAGTGCTGGAAAACCTGGCAGTAAAAAATTCACCACTGCTTGACAAAATGGGATTAGCAGGGTTGTTAGGTGCAGGTAATACACCCGTTAACAGCGAAGCAAAAACTGAAGAGACCGAAGTGAAGTTTCAAAAAAAGACTACTGATAATGCCAATAATAATTCACTGAACCCCGAATACCTGCAATATATCCCGGTGCTGCAACAACTCGATGCCGCCTTTGAAAAACCACAACTGGAAATAGTGATGCAGGTGCTGGGTAGATTTTCAGAAGAACCCGATAAGTTAATGACGGTGGCAGAACTACTTAACATACCTGTTTCAACAACAGAACAGTAAAACATAACCCTATGACAAAATACCATTACGATATTTCCATTGAAGCCAAAACGGAAACCCAGGCGGATGCAAAGATGAATGCCCTGATCACACTGGCGGGTAAGCTTTCTGAAAAGGAATTAACGAAGCTGGCGCATGTTATTAAACACGATCCGATTAAGACAGCCCTTGCAAAAAAATACCTGGGAGTATAGTAGCCTCCCCAACCCCTCCGAAGGAGGGGCTTTATGAGAGTCCCTATGAAAACAACAGAAACTATCCACCATCATGAGGATGAATTTACACTTGAGGAAAAAATCAAGTACGGAATACTTGGTGTCCTTGTGATTGGTGGAAGTTTCTTTATCGGCAGAAGTCTTATCCGCCGGGCAAGAGCAACGGGTGAAGAAAAGAAAACCTATGAAGAAGGCAGTACAGCTACCTATGCCAAACAGATCAAAATGGCTTTTGAAAATGATATGTGGTGGGGATGGGGAACAGATGAAGATGCACTCAGACGAACAATTATTGCAATACCCAGCAAGGAGGAGTTCAGAAAAGTAATTCATTCTTATCAGAAACTTTATGCCAGGAGCTTGATGGCTGATATGAAAAGTGACCTGACAACGAGTGAGTATAATGAGATGCTTGCTATTATTTCCACCAAACCGGAGAGAGGTACAGCACCGATAAAGATTCAGTTGTCAGCATTGCAGTTCCAGGCCTGGGCTAAAAGACTGCGGTCCGCTTTTAATGTAAACACCTGGGGTTTTCTCCCTTATGGTACAGATGAAGATGCCGTCAAAACTGTTTTTATGGAAATGCCAACGCAGTCCGCTTTTTGGGAAACTGCCACTGCTTATAAAAATTTATACGGTGATGACCTGATGAGCGATTTAAAAGGAGAGTTGGAGTTTTATGAATGGGCGGAAATGTTTTCCATCCTGGAGAAAAAGCCAAAGCAATAACCAGATAACTATGAAAGCAAAGAATAAAGGCAGAGCTACAACAAATGCCAGTAAGAAAAAGCAATCCAAAAAAATTATTGTTGCTTCTATCGCTGTGGGGGCGGCAGGTATTCTCGGTTATTTTGGATGGCAATACCTGAAAAAAAGAAAGAACGCCAAAAAAGGTAATGACATGGATGTGGCATTAAAAACAACCATTCCTTACAATGACACCAATTACATTCCACCGCCGGTTTACACCATACCTAAATCAAATCCAAAACCTATAACCACTGCACCCGTATTCACTATCCCCAAAGCTGCGGCTGATACTAACGGATTCCCATTAAAAAAAGGAAGCAGGGGAATAATGTAAAACTCTTGCAAGAAGCATTGATGGCAAAGTATGGGAAGACGATCCTGCCACGTTACGGAGCCGATGGAGACTTTGGAAGCGAAACAGTCAACGCATTAAAGAAGGTGGGACTACCGGCTACGATTACAGAGAGTGTATTTAATGTGTTGACAGAAGGAACTAAAGTAAACACAGCTTCCATTGGTAAAGAGCTTTATAAAGCAGCCACTGCGAAGAACTATGCAAAAACTCTTTCTCTGTTAAAACAGATGCAATCAACAGAAGATTATAGTGCCGCCAATACAGAATTTAAAACCAACCGGATTAATGGAGTGAGACAAACAATAGTAAATGGTTTATTGAATGTCTTTACCACCGCCCCTCAGAAAGAAGCCATCAAGTTTGAGTTTTTAAGAATGGGTCTGCAGTTCGATGGCAGCAAATGGAGCTTGTCGGGTTTTGATGGCCGTTCACTGGTGACAATGGAAGCGGCTACGGTGTGGGTAAGTGCTACTGAAGGAGTAAAAGTGCCTGCAAGGATGGTACTTGGTACTGAAGTGACCCGCAGGTTGGATTATACCCTGTTTGAAAACAACGGCAAATATTTTTTAGTCAATACAAAATCTGTCAACTATCTAAACTGAGTTATTTATGAAACGATTTATTAAAAACATAGTAGTGCATAGCACCGCCACTTTTGACCCCAAAACCTCGCAGCATTACGGCTCTTTTCACTATGTAGTGGAGAGAAACGGAGAAATAAAAAAAATTCATCCGGAGACGTTTGTTGTCAAACACCTGGCCGATGTGGATAGCGAAAGCATTCATATTGCTTATACAGGCGGAAGAAATAAAACGGGCGCACTCGGTGACACAAGAACACCGGTACAGGAGGAATCACTGTTTAATAAACTGGTTGCTCTTTCGATAAAATATCCCGGAGCAAGGATTATTGGTCATAATGATCTGGACGCAACGGCAAACTGTCCTGGATTTTCGGTAAAGGAGTGGTTGAAAAATTATGAACCGGATGTAACCCTGATAGCATAAAACTGCTTTTGTAATAATTTTTTCTTTTAATCCGTATCCCGTACCCTATGAGAGAAATTAAGTATATCGTGGTGCATTGCACCGCCACGCCACCCGATGCTAAAATTGAAAACATTCAGCGATACTGGAAGCAGCACCTGGGGTGGAAGAACCCCGGCTATCATTATATCATCCAGCGAAGCGGAGAAATCGTCTCTATCACAGCGGAAGAAAATATAGCTAACGGCGTGGGAGGTCATAACCGCTATTCCATCCATATATCCTATATCGGCGGAGTTGACAAAAACGGAAAGCCGCTTGACAACAGAACAGATGCGCAGATATATGCTATGTTTAGTAAGCTGGTGGAACTATCCGGAAAATATCCCGATGCTACCATTGTAGGACACCGGGATTTTAGCCCCGATAAGGACGGCAGTGGTAAGATTGAATACTACGAGTGGATTAAAGCCTGTCCATGTTTTGATGTGAAAGAGTGGTTGGAAAATTATACACCTGGCAAAGCTGCATAAATATTAGCGATGCTTGCTGCCATTGTTCGTGCTATCAGGTCAAGAACATACCAGGTTTACACAAGACCATTTGAACTTAATATTATTGGCATCCGGGCCAATAGTACCACCCCCAATCAATTTGATGATGAAATCCATGTATTCTTTAAAAATAGTGTTAACCAATGGATACACTACATCTTTCCGGCCACCACAGATCCGGGGACCTACTGGCTCAAAAGTCCGATGCACCCGCAGGGAACAGCCATACTTCAACAGGGACAGTACAGGGATGCTTACCAGATTGGGCTGCACAAAGGAAAGTACTATGCCCTTGTACAAAGAAAGGCCGTTACTGTGCTAAGAGACTATGACCGAAATGCGATGCTTGATTTTCATAATGGCAAACCGGACACCGGGCTATTTGGTATCAATATTCACCGGGCGTCGGTAAATGGTACAACAAAGACAGTGGACAATCACTCTGCCGGTTGCCAGGTGTTAGCCAATATCAATCACTTTAATCTGCTGATGCAACTGGCAGAAAAACACCGGCAGCTATATGGTAACCAGTTTACTTATACTCTGATTGATAAAAGAGCAGTGGCAAGGGAAGAAAAAAAGAAAATCGCCCTCAGTCTTGCCGGGCTTGGAGCGGGTGTTGGTGTGGCAGTTATAACATACAAACTTATCACCCGATGAAAAATTTTATCCGGCAGCTATTTAAGGACAAGGATGGCAATTTTAGTATGCGGGAACTGGCTACCTGTTTATTCATACTGATCACTATTATAAGCTGGGTGGCACAGCAATTTTTCGGGCGGGATGTGCCTGAGTTCATGTTCTATTCAATAGTAAGTCTTGTTGGCGCCGGATGCTTTGGTTATTCCATTGAACGAAAAACAAAACTATAACCCTTAAACAATACCTTATGATAACATTTAACCAGAAATCTACTATTTCTATTGCGCTGCTGAGTTTTGTAGTGGGCTGCTGCTTTTCATTCTTACTAATGGGCGGGTGCAGTAATACCGAAAAGGCTGCTGCTGAATTAGTCACTGTTGAAAAATTGCAAAAAGATTTGCAGGATAAAGAGAACAGCTACCAGGCTGCAATCAGTGAACTACGGAAAAAGAACCTGGCATTGCAGCAGGAATTAACCAGCACACAGGTAGAGTTGTTTGCAGTCAAAATAAAAACGAAGCAAAAGGAAACGACTATTAAAAAATTGGTACAACCAAAGGAAAAGCCAGGTCTTCCGGCCAGGGAGTTATTGAAGAAAGTGAACGGTAAAATAGTTGCCATAGACAGCAGTTTATCTCCTTGTGATTCCCTGGCTGTCGCTGTGCTGGAGTATATGGATGAGAACTCAGCTAAAGACAGCCTTTATGAAAGACAGATCAGCTTGCAGGATAGTATAATTAATGTAAAGGATGTTGAAATCACTGCAAGGGATTCGCTTTACCGGGAGGTCAAAACCGGTTTTACTCTTTCTCTCACGCAGCAGAAACTGTTGGCCGGACAGAATAGTTCACTTCACAAGCAGCTCAGGCGTCAAAAAAGACGAAATATGTTCCTGTCTATCGGGGGTATTATTTTATCTGGTCTTGCGACAAATTATTTTTTAAATCATTAACTGCCTTTCCCTTTAGGGAGAGGTTGGAGAGGGCATGAAAGAAAAAGCAATTATTTCAACAGCGACATTAGTTACCTCCCTGCTTTCATACTGGTATGCCAGGGAAGCGGACAAGGATGCTGTGCCTTATGTTATGCTGGGTGGGTTTATAGGTTCACTCATCGGTGAAACCATTGCTGAAAAACTAAGTAACAGTAAAGAAGAGTCATGAGTTACCAGTTATATGATGAAGGAGCGGCTATCCGCTTCAGCTCCGACGGGGACGGGGGTATGCTTATCTGCAAACAATCTATCCGGAAAATTATGGTGGTACGGGAGGATATTATTAAAATAGAAGTACAGAACAGATCGGCAATTTATTTGCGGAGGATGCAAATCACATTGCCGGTCTCGGTGTCTGCCGCAGCACTCGCAGAAACCTTAAATGTATGGATTGAGAATTGCCTTTGTCATTACGGGGAAGATACAGGAATCAGATAATGAGTTACCAGATCGTAAATAGCGGGTCAGCCCTGAAAATTATTTATGAGGGACAGGAACTGTCGGTCAGTAAAAGAGCCGTACAGGAAATCAGTCTTATCCGGGAAGACCTGATAAAGCTGGATGCGGCAGATTGTCACCCTATGTATTTAAGACGTTCCCGTGTCAGCTTACCGGTTTCTGTTTCCACTGAGCAGCTCATCAATGAGCTGAATACATGGATTACGGATTGTGCCTGCTGTCATTGCAATGAGGAAGAAACACCACCGGGAGAACGATGAATTATCAAATAACAGATAGCGGGTCTGCTATAAAGTTTATTACTGACGCAGGAGATAAATGTATCAGTAAACTTTCAATTGATACCATAACAATTTTGCCACTGGGAAAAATCAAGATAGCAGTAAAAGGCAGTAGCGGGGATATTATTCTTTGTTACAGGGACATCACAACCCCTGTTTATCCTGATGCTGTTTCACTGGCAGGCGCAGTCAATTCTATGATTACAAACTGTATTTGTCCTCCAATCCCTGATGAACCCGATAAGTAAAATGACATATCCCCAAACGCCTGAAATAGTATTGGGTAATATCCCGGAAATTCAAATACCGGAAATCCAGGTATCCTATAACCGGAGTTCCGGCAAATCCTTTATAGGTAAGATCACCGAAATTGAAGACGTAGCCCTTTTTATCAGAAGCACTTTTGACAAAGGTGATCTTGAATTACAGGAGCAGGTTGTTGTCCTTTATCTTAACAGTTCAAATAATATACTTGGCTACTACCGGCACTCAAGAGGCGGCATTCATATTACAGTGGCGGACATAAGAATTATTCTGGGAGTTGGATTAAAATGTGCCTGTACCGCAATTATAATTTCCCATAATCACCCGTCTAATTCCCCGCAACCCAGCCCACCCGATGAAAGACTGACTAAAAAACTTAAAGATGCAGCCGCTTTGCACGACATTAAATTACTGGATCATCTTATTATTACGAAGGACAGTTATTATTCTTTTGCAGAACAGGGGTTTTTAGGGTTGGAAGGGGTAACCCGTCTTCAAAATAAGCTGGAACAATTTGTATCAGCCGTTGAAAGGAGCTTACAGTTAAAGCAGCAGCATAATAAAAAATCCATTGAAAAACTCGCTGCCTCCTTTGGTATTACCGATAAGACAGAAGTAAAAGAGCTGACTGAGCTGGCGATTGTAAAAAGGGCCAGGGAGCTGGCTCATACTGAAGGGACAGTAAGTCAGCGATTTGATAAAATTGTTGAATTGTATAACTCCCAGGTTAATCTTTCTCACAGAACTTCCCAATCCATTTTATTGCAACAGTATTCCACTCCTGCGCCCATAGCTTACCTGGCAGGAGTATTTTGCGGGATTGATAAATCAACTCCCAAAAGTCTTAATTTTGAGCCATCCGCAGGTAATGGGTTACTGACAATTGCAGGCAGCCCTGAAAACTTTATCGTCAACGAAATTGATTCTACCCGTAACCGGAATCTGCAAACACAAGGTTATTTAAAGGTTACTAAAGATGATGCAACAAAGCCATTCAGGGCTTATATCCGCAGGTTCGATGCTGTATTAACTAATCCGCCATTCGGCAATAGCGAAAAAGAAATATTGTGGGCGACATTCCCGGTTCGTCCTTTGGAGCATATTATGGCATTGACGGCTCTTGATTGCATGAAATACTCCGGTAGGGCTGCTATCATCATTGGAGGTCACACACGCTGGGATGATAAAGGAAGAATACAGGCGGGCAAGCAACGGATTTTTTTCAATTACCTGTACAGCCGGTATAATGTCGCCGATGTAATCAACATTGATGGTGCAAAGCTCTATTCCCGTCAGGGGACATCATTTGATGTGCGATTGATTTTAATAAACGGACGAAAACAAAATCCCTCCGGAGCTGCTCCTGTATTCAATCCTGCAAAAGATATTGAAGTAAAAACCTTTGATGAACTCTTTGAAAGAGTAATAGATGCAACTGAAATTGAAATGCCTATGGAATCAATTATTGATTTAGAGAAAGAAGCTCTTGACTTGCAAACTTTATTTGATTTGCAAAATTTAGGGAATGTACATTCAAATGACGACTTGGTAGATCACGATAAACTATATATAAGGTTTCAGGAATTAAAACCTTTATATCCTGATAGCTTACTTCTTTTAGAAACACCTGGCACACTTGTTACGTTTAATGATGATGCCATTGACCTTGCAAAGACCTTACGAATTGGATATATCAAAGCAAAAGGACCAACCTACGAATACATTATTGCCGGGATTTCAAAAATTCTTCTTGCCGAAAGAATTGAACAGTTACAAAAAGCAAATCGAAAATTTGATATTATCCCCAATGGCAAGCCTACTGATTATAAAAAGCTGGAAGATGAAGCATTCAGGATATTGCGATGGATGAATGGGGAGACGCCGGATCTCGGTGCGCCCTACGAACCTGCATCCGATGCCTGTATTGTACTCAATACTCAAGTGCCGGACAGCATGGCTTTTGAAACAAAGACGGCTATTGAACTTATTAAAAAAGAAGTTGGCGGCGACATAGACAATTTTGTACGGCACCGGCTGAAGTATGCAACTAAAGTCGCACTCTGTAAAGTATTATCTGCAGAGCAGATAGATGCAGTGGCAATGGCGATCTATAATATTGAAGCAAGAGGTCAGGGAATGATTATTGGCGATCAGACAGGTATTGGTAAAGGCCGTGTGGCCGCCGCCATGATACGCTATGCCGTGAACCAGAGATTAAAGCCCATGTTTCTGACTGAAAAGGCAAACCTGTTTTCTGATATCTACCGTGACCTGGTTGCTATTGGTTCCGGTCATTTGAAACCATTTATTGTTAATGGCCGTGAATCAAAAACCGATATTAAGGACGAAGATGGGAATGTTGTTTACCAGGCTCCTTCTTATCCTGAACAGCAGGAAATATTTACCTCCCGTGTCGTTCCGTCACAATATGATTTTGTAGTAGGAACTTATTCGCAGTTCAATTCACCGGAAAAGAAGCCGGAGAAGCCAGGTTTCCTCATGGCAATTGCAGAAGACAATATTTTCATATTAGATGAGGCGCATAATTCCAGTGGATCATCCAATACGGGTAATTTTTTACAAGGCGTAGTAAGTAAAACAAAAGGTGTAGTGTTTTTGTCAGCCACATTTGCCAAGCGACCGGACAATATGCCCATCTATGCTATGAAAACATCAATCGCTGATTGTAATATGAGCCGGGATGAATTGGTGGATGCTATTACCAGAGGTGGTGTAGCATTGCAGGAAGTGTTATCATCTCAACTTGTTGCCGAAGGGCAAATGCTTCGCCGTGAACGAAGTTTTGAAGGTGTGGAAGTAAATTATATCAATCTCGATGATAAAGGAGAAGAACACAAAGCTATTGCAGATAATATCACTGAAATTCTTCGTGATGTTATAGCTTTTCAATCCAACCATGTGGATGAGCAGGTGGAAGAACTGGATAAGATCGCCGTAGCTGAAGGAAAGGAAATCGAAATCCGTGAAGGCACTTCACAAGCCGGAGTTGACAACCTGCCTTATTTCTCCAAAGTATTTCAGGTTATCAATCAGATGCTTTTCTCACTAAAAGCAGAATCTGTTGCTGAAAGGGCTATACAAAGACTTCGTGAAGGAAAGAAGCCAATTATTGCCTTTGCCTCCACAATGGGCAGCTTTATCGAAACAATGGAAAATGATAAAGGGTTGCCGGTCGCTGATGGTGATACCATCAATGCAGATTTTTCCGAAGTCCTGAAAAGAGGTTTAGATGGTATCCTCAGATATACAGAAAAAGATGTTGATGGCAACCCAGTTTTTAGAAAATTTGAGATAAGTGAATTACCGGTAGAAGCTCAAACCGAATATCATCGCATTTTAAACAAAATAAAAGCTGTTTCAACAGGTATTACCATTTCACCCATTGATGTTATCATTCAAAAACTACAGGATGCGGGATACAGTGTGGCCGAAGTGACCGGAAGAAAGATGGAAGTCCAGATGAACTTGAAGACTGGAAAGGGTTTAATCTTATCCCGCAAAAGAATTAATACCAATGATGCTTTCCGTCAGTTTAATAACAATGAAGTGGATGTGCTGATGATCAATCAATCCGGCTCTACCGGTGCATCGGCACATGCGATACCAACAGCCAAAGTTCCAAAAGAGAAAGTAAGGCAGCGGGTGATGATTGTGTTGCAGGCCGAACTGGATATTAATACCGAAGTACAGAAAAGAGGACGTATCAACCGAACTGGGCAAATTTTAAAGCC
>Ga0187893_10003050_pt1 | contig 35013 bp, 27 predicted proteins | sample MA1701074metaG_FD_139574 | JGI IMG/M metagenome (GOLD analysis project Ga0187893, IMG submission 139574) | White microbial mat communities from a basaltic lava cave in the Kipuka Kanohina Cave System on the Island of Hawaii, USA - MA170107-4 metaG ...
CAACGCCAGGTTGGACGGCATCTCATCGTTTCTTGATCAGCCGCTCGTACTCGTCGTGCGAACCGACCCAGAACCAAACCACTTCATCACCTTCGACCGTGCCGAGGGCACGATAGTCTCGCGTGATCCGCGCAGAATGGACGTTCCCCTGGTCTTGGACTTTCTTGAACCTGAGCCCGGGATGACTGGGATTCTCCCGAAATCGACCATACGCCTGCCGAGTTTGTTCCTGTATCTCAGGGGGCAAATCACGAAAGGCCTCGCGGAAGCGTCGAGTAGTTGAAGACTTCAAAGCTTCTCGGCTTCTAGCGCTTTCGTATCGCCGCGCCGGTGCTCGGCAAGCGCCTCCTCAGCGAGGCGCGCAAGAGCATCGCCAGACTTCGCGAACAACTCGGACCAACGCCGCTCGGATTCGAGCTCGCCAAGCAGCCATCGTGCCAGCTCATCCTGCGCATCGGCGGGAAGTTCGGAAACCCTCGCGAATGCTTCCTCAAGAAGTCGCGTCATGTTCCCCCCTCCTCCCTATGGTAGTGCATGAACGCTGATAGCGGCGAATCGCTAGACCAGCGTGGCACCTTCAGCAATCCCAGGTCGCGCCAGTTCGTTGATGCGTCTCAGCGTTTCTGGTGTCAGGCGGATGTCTGCAGAACGTGCGTTCTCATCAACCCTGTCTGCGCGGCGAGTTCCGGGAATGGGAATGATGTCCGGGCCCTGGTGCAGCAGCCATGCCAGTGCCAATTGGGCTGGCGTCACACCAATGTCCCTCGCGATGACTACGAGAGGTGCGAAGCGATCCCGGTTTGTCGCGAGATTCCCGCTTGCATAGCGAGGGTCGCGTCGCCGGAAATCGTCCTTCTCCAGGCTGGTGACGGTGCCAGTAAGAAATCCGCTGCCGAGGGGTGACCAGCCGACCAGGGCAATGCCAAGTTCCCGAAGGGTGGGCAGCAGATCGGCTTCCGCTTCGCGACGCCACAGTGAGTAACTCAAACTGGACGGCGCTGATTGGATGTATCTTGTGGGCGCGTCTGACCAATTCCGCGGTCACGTTACTCAACCCGAGATAACGGACCTTCCCCGAGCGGACACCCTCGGCCATTGCTCCAACTGTTTCTTCAATGGGCGTGGCTGGGTCGGGATAGTGCGCGTACCAGAGATCAATGACATCCACGCCCATGCGCTTGAGGCTGGCGTCGAGCGCTCTGCGCACGTAGGGCGGCTTGCCGTTTATCTTGAGCGAGAATCCCCAGCCGGTCGGTAGATTCGTACCCGTCTCGCTCTCGCCGAGGACGATCCCGAACTTTGTGGCCAGGAACGCCTCCCGACGCCTGTCAGCAATAGCGCGGCCGACCAGCCTTTCGTTGTGGCCTTTGCCATAGGTATCAGCCGTGTCAATCATGTTCATGCCGACATCGAGCGCGCGACAAATGGTGCCACGGGCTTGCTCGTCGTCGGACGCCCCGTAACGGCCTTCGAGAACAAACGCGCCGTAGCCTAGACAGCCCACGGCAGGACCATCCCTTCCCAACTGTCTCCTTCCGATCAAGTGTCGCCTCTATCAATCATGCCGTCCAACACCGCGGATGAGCAGCGTGGTCAGCCTTCAGTGAACCGTTGACCTCAACGAAGGCAACTCTGCTCACGTAAACTCCGCCGATCCCGAAGAGGGCCACGTCTGCTCCATCCGCAAGTTGGGCCGTCCCTCGTTTCCAAGACGTCAATTGCGCGGAAGGGGAACTTCAGACGCGAATGTGTCTATGACGACGCGCCACTTCCCTTCCTTATCCTTCCGCCAGATGGTGAGGTAGGTGCCGCGGTCCTCAATAGCATTACCCTGAGGATCGAGGTAGCGATTTCGGTAGCTACCCCTTGAGTAGGCAAGCTCTCCTGACTGGGCGACCTCAACGTGCATAGGTTCCCATCCACAGTCTAAGCCGGGGAGACTGAGGAAAGGAGCAAACAATGCGCGCACCGCCTCCGTGCCCGTGGCAAGGGGAGTGTTCGCCGCCAGTACCGACCCCGTCGGCTCCCAGAACGCAACGAAGGCATCTAGGTTCTTGTCCACGCACCCAGTCTTCGACAAAGCCAAGTCGGTAGCTCGCACGGAGTCGACCGCCGAGCTCTGAGCAGCCACACTTCCAGATATTGCAGGCGTCATTGACGCCACCAATGTCGCAATAGCAAACGTGCGCCGGAGAACCATATGCTTCACTCCGTCCAGTTTGGTGCGTCGCCCCCGTTGTCGGCCCAACACTGGCGATGAGCGGCGTGGCCAGCCTGAAATAAATTACAGCTCTCACCGAGGTCTGGACTCTTCATGTCAGCACCAGTGCTTGCCGAAGAGGGCCACGTCCGCTCCATCGCCAAGTTCGATGCCGCCCTCACTTGACTTTCGTTCTAGCTGTCGCGTCCTCCAAAAGCTTACGCAATGCAGGGCTGCAGTATTCGACGTCTGGCAGCGGCGTCATGGCGAGAACAGCGAGTAGGTCTTAAGATGGTTCTTTGGGAGGATAGGCTTCCCGATACACCTTTGCAAGCCGTAGCGCGTTCTGCGTCGCGGGAGACAGCTCGGAGAACGCGCTACCCTGTGGGAGGGTTTCAGCGGCCGTATCCACAGCTTGCTCAAGAAGAGCAATTGCGCCGGCTTCGTCCCCCGTCCGGAGGCGTGCGAGAGTCTCCACGCGCTGGTGTAGGTTCCCGCGCACTTCCGCGCCGAGAAACTCGCTCATCCAACCCAAACCTTCGCGCTGCCCCAACGCATAGCCCCCACTAAATGCGACGGCAACCAGGACGACCACGACCGTTCCTTGGATTAGCTTCGCTCTCACGCTACCTCCTGAGGCATCGAACACCAATTGTATGGTTTCACTAAGCGCAATATGTCGAGTTCAGTGTAACCCGCTTCGCCGGGTCAGGGTATGCGAATAACTCCTGTCAGAGGAGTTGCTGCTCCTGAACTCGATGCGGCTCGAGCTGTACGGGGCGGGGCGAGTGAGGTCGGCGGCCCCGCGCTCGAGGAATGAACCAATCCCCCGTCACTCTTTCCCGATGGGTACTCTCCTACACACGCACCGCGCGGAGAATGAGCTCCCCTCCGCGGATCTTGCGGACGTCGTCGACGGCGAAGCCGTTCCGCTGAAGCTCCGCCCTCGCGTCCGCCTCGGACGGTCGCGCCGCGCCTGGGGCCAGCACCAGCGTCCCGCGCGAAGTGAGGACGCGCCGCAGCTCCGGAAGGTATGACGTCGAGGGACCGACGTCGGAGCAGACGACCTGGGGAAAGCTTCCGTCCCGGAAGGGAAGGCGGGGAAGCCCGCCTCTCACGAGATGGCGTGCGCGCCCCCGCAGGAAACGAAGCTTCTTCCGCTCGCGGTCGAGTCCCGTTCCGCGCGCGAGCGACTGGATGAGACGGCTCGAGCCGCAGCCGACGTCGAGGACCGGGACGTCCACTTCGAGAAAGCTCACGATCGTTCGCAGGCGTTCCCCGACGCGCCGGCGCCGCCACGGTGGGCTGGAAACGAAAACGGAGTCGTCGATATCCGCTGCGTCGGAAGATCTGCGCAGCTTCGCGAGGCGGGGAAGCTCGCGGAACGCCGCGGCCGCCTCGCGGAGAACATCTCCGAGACCGCGGTCGCCCCGATCGCGGTAAGGCGCCTCTCGGAGCTTGAATCCCAGGTTGTAGAGCCTCACCACGAGCTCGAGAGAGGGCGAGCGATCGAGGACCTCATCCGCGAGCTCTTGGAGAGCGCGTCGCTCGTACAACCGGACCCCGCTCGTGAGGTCGTGGCAGGGAAGCCGAAGCGCCCGGCGGAGAGCGCGGTTCGCGAAACGGGTGGCGAGTGACGCCAGCGCCGAAAGATCGGTTCCGCCTCCGGGGAGGTACCGAGATCCGAGAACGACTTCCGCCTCCTTCCGGCGAGACCAGAGTTTTTCGAAGAGGTGGGAGTGGAGTTGCTGGCCGCGCGCGACGGCAAGCACGTACTCGCCGGTTGCGTCCCGCAATCGGGGTTGCGATTCCCAGGATATTCCGGGCGGAACGGACGGAGCGACGCCAGCTTCATCCGGGACCACGAGCGTCAAGTCCACGCCTGCCTCCGCCTGGTCCTTTGGACGGAGAAAAGGGGCGAAATGTTCGCCCGGGGTTAGATCCGAAGGCCGCGCGATGCCGCGAACGCGGCCCCGATCACGCCCGCCCGGTTCCGGAGCGCGGCGGGAAGGAGATCGCAGGGGACGTCGAGGTGCTTCCGGAACTTCTCGAACTTCCGGCTCGCGCCTCCTCCCAGGATGAAGAGCTCGGGCCAGAAGTAGGCGTGCATGCGGCCGAGGTAGACGTTCACGCGCCGCGCCCACCTTCTGAAGCTCAAACCCTCCTCGATACGCGTTCTTTCGGAAGCCCACTTCTCCGCTTCCCGCCCCCGGACCTCGAGGTGCCCGAGCTCCACGTTCGGGATGAGCTTTCCGTCCATGAAGAACGCGGTCCCGATCCCCGTCCCGAAGGTGAGCATGATGACGAGGCCCCTCCGCCCCCGCCCCGCTCCGAAGCGCATCTCGGCGATGCCAGCGAAGTCCGCGTCGTTTCCGACGTAGAAGTCGAGCCCGGTTGCTTCCTTCAGAATCTCGCTCGCCGAGACGCCGATCCATTTCTTCGAGACGTTGGCGGCGCTCCGGATGACACCGCCGCGTACCACTCCCGGAAAGCCGCAGCCGACGGGTCCCTCGTAGCGGAAGTCTCGAACCGCCTCCCGGACCACCTTGGCGACGTTTCTGGGCGTCGAGGGCGCGGGGGTGGGATAGCGAATGCGCTCGCTTGCGAGCTTCCCCGTCCGTGTGTCCACGATCGCGGCCTTGATCCCGGTTCCGCCGACGTCGATCCCGAGCGCTTCCATGACGCGGATTAAACCATATCAGCTACTCTCTCGCGGGATCGATCGAGCTCGTCCGCGACGTCGTCGTTCCACTTAACGGCTGATTGGTCCTCCCATTCGCGAAGAACTGCGCTGCAGCGCGCCGTTCACCAAGACAGCCCGGACGTTCTAGGCCGCTCCGACGACCTCAGCGAGGGGCGTGCTTCCATCCGAGAACCTTCGGGCCGCCCTCGGAGTCGGTTCCGATGACGACTCTCACCGGGAGCGCCTCGGGAGAGGCGAAGACGTCGACGACCAGCCGCGGGGAGCGGCCGAAGCGGTCGGGCGGCAACGCCGGAGGCGACGGATCGATCTCAAGCGAGATCTCCCCGGCGGTCTCCCCTTGCGCGATTCTCTCGAGCTTGGTCGCATCCCGCGTCTCGAACCGGTAGCGCCGCTCTCGGGCGTAGCCGCGCTCGACCCCGAGGTCGCGGAACCGAAGCTGCCTGGATCGGCCTTCTCCACCGGCGAGCTCGAAGCCTTCGAGCGGGCTCACGACTTCGAACCAGTACCGCCCGATTCGATCCCGTCTCTCACGAAACGTCCTCTCGACGTCGGCAGCCACTTCGGGCCGGCTGTACTGACCCGCCGAGGCGAGTGCCACGATCAGCTCGTCGGTGAAGGCGGCCACGATCTTGGCACCCCAGTACGCATCCGAAGCATCCATCTCCTCGAACGCGAGGTTGGGATAGTTGGGCTTCCAGTCCTTGGGCTCGAAGAGCTCGAACTCGAAGTGCCCGACTTCGGGATAGTGCAGGTCGTCTGACGGGAGGGAGCTCGACCGAGCGACGGGAACGACAACTATGCCGACCCTTCAGTTGGTGGGGGGAGCCTCGAACGCCTTCATCGGGGTCACGAGCTTTCCGATGCCCTCGATCTCGATCTCGACCACGTCCCCGGGCTTAAGGAACTCGGGGGGCTTCCGCGCGGCGCCGACGCCGTCGGGAGTGCCCGTCGAGATGACGTCGCCGGGATAGAGGGTCATCACGGAAGTGAGGAAGCGCACCATGTGCGCCTCGTCGTAGATGAGGTCTTTCGAGTTCCCGTCCTGCTTCACGACCCCGTTCACCTTGGTCGTGATCCGCAGGTTTGCGTGGTTCGGGAGGAACTCCTTGGGCACGATGTAGGGACCGAAAGGGGCACCGCGATCGATGCTCTTGCCGCGAAGCCAGTTGACGCCGGGGAACATCTTATTGAGCGGCCTTCCGGCCCCGCCCCGATTGCTCACGTCGTAGAGGATGCTGTATCCGAAGACGTAGTCGTGCGCTTTATCGAGCGTCACGCCGAGGGCCGGCTTTCCGATGATGATGGCGAGCTCCGCCTCCCAGTCGATGTTGCGGCCTGGTGGGATGTAGAAGGGCTCACCCGGATCGATGATGCAGGAGCGCGGCGATTTGGCGAAGAAGTGCGGATCTTCCGTTTCCGGATCCACGTCGACCGCCTGAAATCCGCCCCCGCCGGCGGGAGGTCCTCCGGGGGCCGGGGTGGCCCCGCCCGGCTGGGGCCGCGCCATCTCCTGAGCGTGGGTCTTGTAGTTCGCGGCCGCCGCGAGGAGGTTCCACGGATATTTGATGGGAGCCCTGAGGGAGACCCGATCCTCGGGGAAAGAGAATCCATCCTCGAGCTTCGCGCTCTCGTAGAAGTTCGCGACCTGATAGAGCCGCGGGGATAGACGCGCGTATTCCTCGATGAGACCGCGCATCTCCGCGGGGATTGCGACGGCCGGGAGCTTTTCGCTCCGCTCGAGCCGGGCGCTCGCTTCCGCGATGTCGAGGATGCGGTCCGTGCCAGCGATGAGCATCCCGAGCCGGGTCTTGCCGCCGGCCTCGAACGTCGCGAGCTTGAAGGCGGTATCGGGACGGTCCGAGACCTGGGCCGAAGCCATCCCGGCCGAGAGAACAAAAAGAACGATCGCTCTCACCATAGGGTCTCCTTGCTTGAAGCCAATTCTAGGCTATCGCCGACGCGCCGTGGGAAACAGGCTTTCTCACGAACGGTGGTCCCGAGGCGTCGAGCGGTCTGCCTTCCTGGTGATGGTATGGCGCTCGCCGGTGTCGGTCAGAACGTGGAGGAGCTCGCCCTCGGCCTCGACGGCGGGACTCGTTCAGCGTTTCTTCCTGGCCGCCTCGAGCGCAGCGGCATCGAGGAGGTCTTGCGGTCGCTTCGCCGCTATTTTGGAAGTGAGCGTATCCTCGAGGCTCAGGATCGAAACCGGTTGATCCTCGTAGGTGCTGGGTACGCGGTGCGCCCATGCGTCCTCGAAGCGGAGACCCTTGACGGCCATTAGGATGTCGATGCGATTGGGCTCTATGCCGATTTGGTAAACCAGATCGACGTTGGTGAGATCCTCCACGGTGAGATCGGCGAGAGGCGCACCGAAGCTGGCGAGCGCTCGGAACACCTTGTCGGCGTTCCCCGGCGACGGCTCGACCCAGATGTCGATATCCTTGCTGTAACGCGGCTCCGTGTGAAAGATGACCGCGTACGCGCCGACGACGAGGTACTCAGCCCCGGCGTCGTTTAAGCACCGAAAGAGATCTCTGAAGTCGGGGTTGCTCTCCACGTTGTCCCCGGATGAGCCGCACCTCTTTCACCATCTGCCAGGCTGCGGCGAAGCGGCCGACGTCGCCGACCTTCTGCCAGAACTCGAGATCGAACGAGCGGTCTTGCTCTTCCCTCTTGACGAGCCGGGCCATGACCACTCGCCGGCCGTCTTCGTTGCCGTGCGTCACAGGATTGGTTCACATTAGCAAGAAACTCGACGTCCCGGCAAGCTCGGGTCTCCTCTTCATTCGGAATCGGCTTTCGCCCGCCGTCCCCCTCTGCCGATCGATTCCACGAACCCGTCGCAGCCCGGACCATGCGACGGTGCGGGACGCGTGACTCCAGGAGAGCGGAACCCCGCCGCCGTTTGCGCGCTCGTGGCGTCACGGATACAATCCCGCCTCGCCCCCGGCTTCCCGTCAAGGGGACGTCCGTTTTGCGAGCAACTTCCGTCGTGACCCCGCTCCCAGAAAACGAGAGGACCGCTTGCGCAGGGTACTGACCCGGCTCGGACTCGACGTTCGCCCGGAGGAAGTCCGGCTCACCGTCCTTCTCGCGACGAGCTTCTTCCTCGTCATCGCGTTCCAGTCGATCGCCCGCGCCGTCCGCCAGGCCACGTACGTCGACGCGCACGGAGCGACGAGCCTTCCCTGGGTCTATCTTCTCGTCGCCGTCTGCTCGTACCCCTTCCTTCGTCTCTACGTGAGCTGGGCCCACCGCGTCTCGCCTCTCGTCGTCATGGGAGCGACGGAGGCGTCGGTCGCGGCGACGACGATCGTCTTCTGGTGGCTCTACGGCCAGCCATGGGGGTGGGTCCCGGTGGCGTTCTACGTGTGGGCGGCCGTCGTGTTCGTCATGCTCGTGAGCCAGTTCTGGTCGTTCGCCGCGCACCTCCTCGATGCCCGCCAGGCGAAGCGCCTGTTCGGACCCGTGGGGACGGGGGGTCTTCTCGGCGGCATCGCCGGAGGGCAGATCGCGCGCATCGGAACGGGCGTCGTCGGCACCCGGAACACGCTCCTCGTCGCCTCCATCGTGATCCTCCTCGGTGTCGTGGTGGTGGCCCTCTTGCGCCGGGGCGCGTTCACCGGGGAAAGGCCGGACGAGAGAACGGGCCGCGCGGAACCCGCGGCCGCCTCGGGTTTCGGAGAGATCTTCCGGTCGCCCCACCTGCGGTTCATCGGCCTCGTGATCCTGATGAGCGTCGCCGTCACCCAGATCGTCGACCTCCAGTTCAACTGGGCGGTCGAGAGGGCCACGACGTCCCTCCAGGAGCGCACGCAGTGGTTCGGAAACTTCGTGAGCCTCCTGAGCCTGGTGGCGCTGCTGTTCCAGCTCTTCTTCACCGCGAAGATCCACGCGACCGTCGGCGTCGGGGTCGCGATGCAGATCCTGCCCGCGACCATCGGGCTCGGCTCGATCGCGATTCTGCTGTCCGCGGGCTTTTCTCCCGAGCTCGTGCTGCCCGCGGTGCTCGCGCTCAAAGTGGGAGAGAGCGGCGTCCGCTACTCGGTCGATCAGTCGACGAGGGAGCTCCTCTTCCTTCCCATCCCCGCCGCGGTCCGAGCCCGCGTGAAGGCGGTGCTCGACGTGCTTCTGCTCCGGAGCGCGGAGGGGTTGGCCGCGCTCCTCCTCCTCCCCGTGGCTTTCGGGTATCTCGATCCGGTCCAGGTGAGCTGGCTCACGCTCGCGCTCGTTGCGGGCTGGCTTCTCGCCGTGGGCGGAGCTTACAAGACCTACGTCGGGTCCTTCCGCGACAGCTTGAAGGAGCGGACTCTCGACGCGGTGGTTCCGATCAACCTCTCCGACATCCGCACGGTGGAGCTTCTCGTGCAGTCTCTCGGAAGCGCCGACTCGAGGCAGGTCCTCCACAGCCTCGACGTCCTCGACAAAAACGGGCGCGGCCACCTCGTTCCACCGCTTCTCCTGTATCACGACGACGCCGAGGTCCGCATGCGGACCCTCCAGGTGCTCGCGAGCGCCGACCGGAAGGACGCGACTCCTCTCGTCGAGCGGAGGCTCGGCGACGAGAGTCACGACGTGCGCGCCGAGGCGATCCGCGTCCTCATGGCCTTCAACTCCGTCGAGGCGGGCGTTCTGATGCTGCCGCGGCTGAAGGAAGCCGATCCCAAAGTGCGGGCCGCGGCCGTCGCCTGCCTCGTCAACCACGGCGCCGAGCCGGGTGCTTCGCAGGCGCGGCTCGCTCTCCGCGACATGCTCTCCGACGCGAGCCCCGAGAGCCGAGCCGAGGCTCTCCGCGCGATCGGCGCCATTCGCACGGGCGAGTTCGACTCGTTCCTGCTCCAGGGCCTCGACGATCCCGATCCCAGCGTCGCCCGCGAAGGAATCTACGCCGTGCGCCGCGTCGTCGAGCGCGTCGGGTTCAATCCCCTGTACCTCCCCCGGCTCGTGTCACTCCTTCAGGATCGGCGGCTGAAGCTCGACGCCCGGGAAGCCCTGATCAGCTTCGGTAACGAAGCCGTCCCCATCCTCACCCACTTCATGAAGGACCGGGAGGAGTCGATCTTCGTGCGCCGGTCCATCCCGAAGACCCTCGCGCGGATCGGCGGGCCGGAGGCGGTGGCGGCCCTCGTCGCGTCCCTGTGCGATGCGGAAGACGCTTTTCTTCGAGCGCAGATCGTGGAGGCGCTCGCCATGCAGCGCGACGAAGTGCGTCGCCTCGGTGCCGCCTCCCGCATCGAGCAGGAGATCGAGATCGAGGCCCAGCGCTATCTGAGACGGCTCGCGGAGTTCCTCGGCGTCGTGGAAGACGAGGCCAGGCTCGAGGGGCCGCTTCCTCGGTGGGACTGGCGGGAGCAGAACCTCCTCGCCCAGATGCTCGCGGAGAGGATGGAGGACCACCTGCGGACGCTCTTCGGCCTCCTGGCGCTCCTCTATCCGCCTCACGACGTCTGGGCCGCCCACCGGAGCCTCCTCTCCGGAAAGCGGCTCCTTCGCACGCACGCCCTCGAGTACCTCGAGAACCGGCTCACGGGCGCGGTGCGCCGGCGGGTATTCGCCGTCATCGGCGACGTGACGGTCAAGGAGAAGCTTCGGGCGGCGTCGCGCGAGCTCGGCATCGAGCGTCTCTCTCTCGATAAGGTGGTCGAGAAGCTTCTCGACGAAGGACGCAGCGGAGACGCCGATGCCCGGGCGTTGAGCGTTGCCGCCCTCTACACGGTCTATACCGAGCAGCTCACGGAAGCTTTTCCTGGCGTGGGCGCCCTTCTCGACGAGAGCCGCGATCCGCTGGTGCGCGAGACCGCGGCATGGGTCAAGGACCGCGTGGGGGAGGCAGCCCCGCAATCGCCCGGGAGATGATGTGGCCGAGCTGACACGGATTCAGGCGGTCGTCTTCCTCCAGAGCTGCGACCTCTTCTCCTTCTGCCGCGCGGACGAGATCCTGAGGATCGCGGGCATCGCGCGCGAGCGCCAGCTGCGCGCGGGTGAGAAAGTGTACGTCGAGAACGGTCCCGCCGACGTCCTCTACTGCGTCGTCCACGGAGAAGTGAGCCTTCGCGGTCCTCAGGGAGAAAAGCGGGTGGGCCCCCTCCAGACCTTCGGAGTGAGGGACATCCTGTGCGGAAGGCTTCGGGGCGAAGACGCCGTGGCGACGGCCGACTCGCTCGTTCTCGCCATCGAGGCGGAGGACCTCTTCGATCTCCTCTCGAACAACATCGAGATCGTGAAGGCCCTCTTCCGGCACGTGCTCCAGGACCTCGAGGCGGCCACCAGCGCTGCGGCGGGAGGCTGACCTGTTTGGCCGGAGGTGTGCGCTCAGGACCGTTGAGTCGCGAGCGGTGGGAAGAGCCCGCCCGCGTCGAGCTCGATGGCGTCGAACGGCGGAATTCGGGCCGAGTCACCGTCGCTCCAGGCGCCGAGACGCACCCAGACCCCTTCACGCGCGGCAAAGGCTTCGAGAGTTCGACCATCGATGTCGAGGATCCAGTAATGGGGGACACTCGACCGGAGGTACAGATCGGCCTTGATGACGCGGTCACGCCGCTCACCGCGCGGAGAGACGATCTCGCAGATCCAATCAGGGCCGACCTCGATCGGCCCGGACGCGGGAAGCTCTGGAAGACGCTCTCGGCGCCAACCGGCGATGTCCGGCACGACGATGTCGCTTTCGTTCAACATTACCTCGGGCTCGATGACCAGCCACCAGCCGCCCGGGCCTCCTCGACCGCGGCCGAAAGGTCCGACGAGCTCCGACGAAATCAAGGATTGCGCCAGCCCGTGGCGTGGGCGCGGGCGCGGCAAAGCCTCGAGAACACCATGGATGATCTCGTAGGTGCGGCCGTCGTCGGGAGTCGCAAGCAGGTCCTCCCAGGTGGCCCGACGCCGCGCCGTTTCCGCCATGATCGTCTCATTATAATCCCTTGTTAATCCACCTCGCAGGGCGGGCGCTTCACGCTTCTGGCTCGAGGAGATCCGGGCGGCCCTCTCGGAGCGAAACTGAATGGACTCTCCATCCCGGCGTCGTTATATTCCAACGCACGACGCAGGAGAGAACACGTGATGATGGCGAGATCGATTACCCGGCGTGAGTTCCACACAACACTTCTCGGTGCGGCGGCCGCGGGCGCCCGAACGGAACGCGCGCGGACACAGAACGGGAGTGGCCCTGAAGGTTTGGCTGCGCTCACACTCGCCGAGGCCTCGGAGCGAATCCGGTCGGGAGCCGTGAGCCCGACCGATCTGGTGTCGGCGTGCCTCGCCCGGATCGAAGTCTACAACCCCAAGCTCAACGCGTTCATCACCGTGACCGCGGAGTCCGCACGCGCGCGCGCGAAGATGCTGGAAGCGGAGAGGGGCGCCGGCAAGCTCCGCGGTCCCCTTCACGGGATTCCAATTGCCCTCAAGGACAACATCGACACCGCCGGAGTGCGCACAACGGCCGCGAGCGCGGTCTTCGACGACCGCGTCCCCGAAGAAGATGCCGAAGTGACCCGCAGGCTCGAAGCGGCGGGCGCCATCGTGCTCGGTAAGCTCAACCTCCACGAGTTCGCCATGGGCGGAACGTCGGCGACGAGCTACTTCGGTCCGGTGCGCAATCCGTGGGCGCTCGATCGCTCTCCCGGCGGATCGTCGGGAGGCTCGGCGGCGGCGGTCGCGGCCGACCTCTGCTACGGGGCGCTCGGAACCGACACCGGCGGGTCGATTCGAACTCCCGCATCGTACTGCGGCATCGTGGGCTTGAAGCCGACGTACGGGCTGGTGTCGATCCGCGGCATCATTCCGCTCGTGCTCTCGCTCGATCACTGCGGGCCCATGACCCGGACGGTTGAGGACGCCGCCCTCCTGCTCAACGCGCTCGCGGGATACGATCGCCTCGACATCGCGAGCGTCGAGCACGGGGTCGAGGACTACGTCGCCGCGCTCCGTCAACCCGTCGCGGGCTTTCGTCTCGGAATCGCGCGCGCGCCGTTCTTCGACCACCTCGACGCCGACGTGGCGAAGGCCGTGGACGACGCTCTCGAGGTCCTCGCGAAGCTCACCTCGAGTGCCAGAGACGTCGTCCTTCCGCCGGCGAGCGGACTCTCCCTCGGTTCGGAGGTCTACGCGTACCACGAGGAGCTCTTCGAGCGGATGTCCTCGCGGTACATGATCCCCACTCGAAGAGGGCTGAAGGAAGACAGCGAGGCCAAGGCCGCCCCCTACATCCAGTCGCGGTGGAAGCTCGAATCCCTCCGACGCACCATCGACGACTCCTTTGCGGACGTCGATCTCGTCGTGCTTCCCACGAGAAGGCGAACGCCGCGCACCATCGATGCCGCGATCGAGCGCGAGGAAAGCGAGAAGGTCCGTAACCCCGAGCTCGAGAACACGGGGGCGTTCAACGTCTACGGCATCCCGGCGGTTTCTGTCCCCTGCGGGTTCACCTCGGCCGGCCTCCCCGTCGGGCTGATGATCGCCGGGCCCCGGTTCTCCGAGGGAAGGGTGCTCGCGCTCGCGCACGCGTTCGAGCGGGCGACGAGCTGGCACGAGAAGAAGCCGCCGCTTCGGCCCGACACCGAGGTGCCGCCCCTCGCGCCGACCGAGGCGCGGGACCTCCAGAAGTAGGAACTTTTTCTCTTCATACCCCGTAAGGCGGGGTGTAGCATCCCGAGGTGTGAAGGGTGAGACTCTTCCTCGATCGGCTCCCTTGCGGACTGCTGCATGAGGTGACGTGACGCCCAGACGCGCGGGAACGTTCGGCCTCGCGGCGGCCTGCTCCCTCCCGCGTCGATTCGATCGATCCGCACAGGCTCTTCGGGAGGAGTAACCATGACTCAGAAGACACGGTTCCCGCTCTGGCCCTTCGTGTTCATCGCGATGCTGGTCGCGAGCTATGTCGTCCCGCTGTTCGTACCCGAGGCTTTCCTGATCGGCCTCCTCGGCGGCCTCGCCGGCGCGCTCGCCGTCGTCGTGTGGTGGATGTTCTTCAGCCGAGTGCCTTGGTCCGAGCGCCTCGGCGCCATCGTTCTGATGGCCTTGGCACTCGCCCTGACGAAGCCTTTCCTCCACGTGTCGGTAGCGACGGCGGGGCAGGGGAACTTGTTCTACATTCAAGCAATCCCGCTTCTGAGCCTCGCGTTCTTCATATGGGCGATGGCCGCACGCGGCCTCTCCCGCGGAGGGCGTTGGGCTTCGATGATCGCGACCATCTCGCTCGCGTGCGGGGTTTGGACGCTCTTGCGGACGGGGGGCATCACCGGCGGCGGTCAATCCGACTTCGCGTGGCGGTGGTCGCAGAGTCCCGAGGAGCGGCTTTTGGCCCAGGCTCCCGAGCTGCCGCTCCCTCCGCCTCCGACCGAAGCGAAGGCTCCGGAGGAGACGCTCCCGAAGCCGGCTCCCGAGGAAGCCGACGAGGTCGTCGCCCCTCCCGAGCCTTCGGTCCCCGAACCCGCTCCCGTGGAGACGATACTCGAAGCCGAATGGCCCGGTTTTCGCGGACCCGGCCGCGACGGCGTCATCGCCGGAATCCAGATCGAGACCGACTGGACCACCTCACCGCCCGTCGAGCTGTGGCGCCGGCCGATCGGGCCGGGATGGTCGTCCTTCGCGGTCGCGGGCGATCTCCTCTACACGCAGGAGCAGCGCGGCGACGAGGAGCTCGTCGCCTGCTACAACGCGAGGACGGGGGAGCCGGTGTGGATGCACGGTGACTCGACCCGGTTCTACGAGTCGAACGGCGGCCCCGGTCCGCGCGGGACTCCGACTCTCAGCGCCGGCCGCGTCTACTCCCTCGGGGCCACGGGAATCCTGAACGCCCTCGATGCGGGAGATGGCTCTCTTCTGTGGTCGCGCGACGTGGCCGCCGACACGAGCGTCGAGATCCCGGGCTGGGGTTTTGCGAGCTCGCCCCTCGTCGTGGGCGACGTCGTCATCGTGGCCGCCGAGGGCAGGCTCGCGGGATACGACGCGGCCACCGGCGAGCCGCGCTGGCTCGGCCCGGAGGGCGGAAGCGGCTACAGCTCGCCCCATCTCTTTTCGATCGGCGGAGTCGATCAGGTTTTGCTGCTGAGAGGAAGCCGCACGGTGAGCGTCGCACCCGCCGACGGAACGCTCCTCTGGGAGCATGTGTGGGAGCCGGGCGCCGGCTTCGTTCAGCCCGCTCTCGCTGGAGACGGCGACGTCCTCCTGACCGTGGCCGACGCGATGGGCGGGATCGCCATGCGCCGCGTCGGGGTGGCGCACGAACCGGCGGGGTGGACCGTCGAGGAGCGCTGGACGTCGCGCGCTGAAGCCCTACTTCAACGACTTCGTCGTTCACGAAGGCTACGCCTTCGGATTCGACGGACGCATCCTCGCGTGCGTCGACCTCGAGACCGGCGAGCGCAGGTGGAAGGGCGGGCGCTACGGCCACGGCCAGCTCGTCCTGCTGCGCGATCAGGGCCTGTTGCTCGTGCTTTCCGAGGAGGGGGAGCTCGCGCTCGTCGCGGCGAGCCCCGGACAGTTCACGGAGCTCGTGCGGGTTCCGGCGATCGAGGGCAAGACCTGGAACCACCCGGCGCTGGTCAAAGACCTTCTCCTGGTCCGCAACGGCGAGGAGATGGCCGCATTCCGGATGCCCATCCCAGGTACCTAGCGCGCACCGCGTGAAGGCCATCGTCCACTACCGCTACGGTTCGCCCGACGACGTTCTCGTCATCGAAGAGGTCCCGAGACCAACCGCGGGGACGGAGAAGTGCTCGTCAGAGTTCGCGCGACGGTGTGAAGCAAGCCTCGAGCGAGAGGTGTCTAATCGATGGTCCCGGCCGCGGCCCGGGCCTTCGCGTGCTCGCGGTCCCGCCGCGCCTGGAGAGCCCGCGCCTGCGCCCACATCTTTTGATTCCGCTCGAAAAGCGCGTCGAGCTCATCGGCGACGAAAGCGAACGCCGGGTCGGTCGTGGGGGCGAGGTACGGACGCCCGGACGAGGCGTGCTGAGTAACGGCGAGGTAGCTGTGCGCGGTCGCCGACAGGGTGGAGGACTTCGGACCGGTGAACTCCACGTAGGGAAGGTCGTCGGTAATGATGGGAGCCTCCCCGGCGAACCTGAGGACGGCGGCGCGATCCATGAGGAACGTTCCCAGCATGTCCTCCGAGGAGGCGAGGCCGATGACGGCGAGGTCCTCGACGAGCCGCTCCGATCGCAGTCGTCCGGAGAACCTCTCGGCGGAGAGCTGAAGCGGCTGGTCGGAGCCGACGAGAAACGTGTCGAAGTTGTAGAAGAACACCAGCACGTGGGGAAAGCTCTCGGCGAAGGTCCGGTAGAGCATCTTGACGTCGTCGAGGCCGAGATAGTAGAGGGGCACCCACTGGGAGAGGATCCCGCCCGGCGCGAGCCTCTGGCGGCAGAGCTCGTAGAACTCGCGGGTATAGAAATCCGAGACTCCCGCGAGCACCGGCGGCATGGGCTCCATCGTGATCGTGTCGTACCGCTCCCGGCTCTTGAGAAGGAAGTTCCGGCCGTCGTCGATGTGAAGGGCGACCTTCCCCTCTGACGCCACCGCGTAGTTCTCGACTCCGAAACGCGGCGCGGCGGCGATGACCTCCGGGGAGATATCGACCGCGTCGATCCGCTCGACGTCGAACTGGCTCAGCGTTCCGAACGTGATTCCGGTGCCGAAGCAGGTCGCGAGAACCTTGCGGGGCATCTTCTCGAAGAAGAACGGAATGCACGCCTGGATGCGATTGACCGAAAGACCGTAGTGCGTCGAGTTGGAGGCGGAGCTTCCGTTGACGAGAATCCGCTTGGCCTCCGCCGGCCCGGGGGGACTCTCGCTCACCATCACCGTGGCCTCCGCTCCCTCCCGGTAGTAACCCATCGTTTCATCGCGCAGAAGCCAGCTTTCGTGAAGCTTTCTCGACACATCCCAGGAGAGGCCGACGACGACGACTGCCGAAGCCGCCGCGAGCGAAAGGCGGCGGCGGCCCGAGTGCTGCCGGCCGATGAGGCCGAGCCCGGTCGTCACGAGAGAGAGCGAGAGGAGCAGAAGGCTCTTCTGCGTTCCGAGGGTGGGCAGAAGAACGAATCCAGTCAGGAGCGCACCCAGAATCCCGCCGAGGACGTTGACGGAGTAGAGCTCGCCCACCCGGCCTCCCGCCCCTCGGACGTCCACCGTGGCCAGGCGGGAAACCACGGGAAACTGCGCGCCGAAGAGAAACGTGTGTACGATGAGGATGGCGAAACACGCGAGAAATTTGGCGATGGCCTGCGCGGACCAGTCGTCGCCGAGCGCGAACGTCGCGTACCGGACGAATTGCTCCGCCGCGAGGAACAGCGGCGCGCCGAGGACCACGGAGACTCCGATCGCGACCTGGAGCGTTCCCAGGAGGGAGCGGCGGTCGGCGCTCCGGTCGGCGCGGCGGGCGAAGACGAGGCTTCCGAGAGCGATTCCGAAGAGGAGCACCGTCAGCATGGCGCTGAACGAGTACGTGTAGCCTTTGAACACCAGGGTGAAGAGACGCGTCCAGATCACCTCGAGGCCGATGGCGGCGAAACCCGACGTCGCGAAAGCGACGAAGACCCAGGTAAGCGATCCGGACGGGGAGACTTCGGGCTGGGAGCGGACCTCCACGTCGGTTGTCCCCAGACGCCAGCTGAGCGCGATGGCGACGACGCCGACCAACGCATTGACTGACGCCGCTACGAGGGTCGTTCCGGCGAGACCCAGCGAGGGGATGGCGTAGAAGCCCGCGGCGAAGCAGCCGACCCCGGCGCCGAAAGTGTTGAGGGCGTAGAGGTCTCCCGCTTTCCGGCCGAGGTAGCCGAGCTCGCGCGTGGTCTGTTTCACCAGAAGGGGCAAGCTCGCCCCCATGAGGGTCGTCGGTGGGAGGAGCAGAACGAACGACAGAGTGACTTTGAGGGCGCTTTCCCCGAAAGGCGAAAGCGCGCCGCCTCGGGCCATCGAAAGGAAGACTCCCTCAGCGAGGGGAAGAAGCGCTGGAAGCGAAACGGCGTAGGCGCCTACCCCGAGCTCGAGCAAACCGAAGAGAAGCAAAGGCGAGCGACGGCGAACGAGAAAACGCGCCGCGACGTAGCTCCCGAGTCCGAGCCCTCCCATGAACGCCCCGAGCAGGGTGCTCACCGCGAACGTCGTCGTTCCGAAGATCCGCGTCAGGAGCCTGACCCAGATGACCTGGTAGACGAGCCCGGAGGCTCCCGAGAGAAAGAAGAGCGCGACGATGAGGGTGAAGAGGGCTCGGCCTGACCCGTGGGGCAGCGTATCGACCGGCGTTCGCTCCGTTTCCGGGGGCACTCTAAAGCGTAACACACGGAGAATCTTTTCCCAGGGAGGCTTCAGCGCCGTTTTTTCGTCTTCCCATGCGCAGGAGGTACAATGACCGCATGGTGCGAGTCGCCGAAGGAATCGAACAGCGGCGCTTCACGGTGGAGGAGTACCACCGGATGGCAGAGGCGGGAATTCTGCAGCCCGACGAGCGCGTCGAGCTCATCCGCGGGGTGGTACGGCGCATGAGCCCCAAGAACCGCGCGCACGTCATTGCCGCGACGAAACTACACCAGCAGCTCGCCCGTGCCCTGGCCGGGCGGGCAGCCGTGTTCAAAGAGGACCCGCTGAAGCTCGTGCGATTGGATTCGGAGCCCGAGCCCGACATCGTGGCCACTTCGAGCCCCCATATCGACGATTACGGGACGGTGGTCTCGAAGGCGCTCCTCGTCGTCGAGGTCGCGGAGTCGTCGCTTCGCTATGATCTGAACGTGAAGGCCTCGCTCTACGCGGAGGCGGGAGTTCCCGAGTACTGGGTTCTGGATCTCGTCGACCGCGAGCTCGTCGTCTTCCGCTCCGCGCACGAAGGCGTTTATCGGCAACGCGCCACCTACGAGGCTTCCGATCGGGTCGCGCCCGAAGCCTGGCCAAATGTCGTCCTCGAGGTCGAGAAACTCTTCCCCGAAGACGAGCGGTCCTGACACCGGGTGGGGCGGCGAGAGCGCCCCACCCGGGGGAAGTCTAGCTTCCGACCTGGAGCCGGTTCTCGACGGAGAAGACCCCGAAGGTCGAGCGGGCGATGTGCTCCGCCTTGCGTTTCTCCACCTCCGAGCGCACGGCGCCGGTGAGAGCGACGCGGCCCCGCTCGACGACGATGTGAATCGGGGGGTTCACCCGCGAGGCGTACTCCCGGAACATCGAGTCGCCGTAGATGCGGTAGAGGAGCGCCGCCCGGATCTTCTGGTCGCCGATGTTCACCGGGAGGGTCTCGATGCGGTTGTCGACGCTCTGAACGCCGAGAACTTTCGAGACCCGGGTTCCGATCTCCTCCGACTTGAACGGCATCGTCACTCTCCCGTGAAGGGTGACGGCGCCGTTGTCGATTCCAAGGCTCACGTCGTCGTAGATGGTGAAATAAGGATAGCGGTTCACCGCCTTCGCCACTTCCTCCGCCACTTTCTGGTCGCTCTCGCCGCGCGCGATCTCGGTCCGGTCCTCGACGGCGACGACACCGTCCTCTGCCATCGCGAGCTCGACCGCGCGCGTCTTCGCCCAGACGCTCCGGGTCCTGCCCGTGAGAGTGGCAACGCCGTCTTTCACCTCGACCGCGGGACCCCGGAGGTCCTTCGAATCGAGTCGTTCCTCGATGGCAGTGCGAATGGCTGCGTCTTTGTCGGTCTCCGCCGCCGCCATGCCTGAAGTCAATACCAGTGTCATGAAGCATGTTCGTCCGATCGTCATGGCCTTCCTCCGAGCGGTGCTAGAGCAATGCCGATGCCAGGACGAGTGGCGTTTGCGAACCTGTTCTCCTTGCGAGACTTGGGGAAAAAAGGTGGAGGAACTTACCGGTTGGAAGCTGTCACCTGGCGGGGTCAGCTTCAGGGAATGGGTGGCACGTCCAGCGTGACGACTGATTCGGCTTCCGCCTCGATCTCGACACCGCCGCCCGAGCTCAGGCTGCGGCGATGGGCCGCGTAGGTGGCGACGTAGTCGTGCACCGTCCATCGCTCGGGCGTGACTTTCCAGAGCACGCCGAACTCGTACGGCATCTTGTTCTGCGGGTCCGCGATCGCCTCGTCCACCGCCTTGTTCATCCCCGCGAGGTGCGCCCTGAGCATCCGCTGGTGCTCGGGCGCGAGTGCGTCGAACATCGCCCGGGTCTCGGCGGGCGTGTAAGCGGCGAGGCGCGCCCGCTTGTCAGCCTCGACCTTGCTCTGGTCGATCTCCGCCATGCGTCCGAGCGCCGCCCGGCGCGAGCGCTCGAACTCGGCAAGGCGATCCTGCGCCAGCGCATAGCCGCCGCCGAAGTACAGGGCTTCGGGCGTGTCGCCGGCGACGTGGGGCACCCCCATCCTGTCGCGGTAAATCGTGACCTTGTGCGACGCGTCCTGCGCGGACGCCCCGGCGCACACCAGTGCGGCGAGTAGAGCGAATCTGCTGGCAGTCATGGGATTCGTCGAGCCTCCGTACCGCGTGGGAGTGTGGCACCTTCGATCCCGCGGGGCAAGAGGTCTTAGGCGTGCATCAGTGCCGAGGGGCCCCTGCGGCCTCGGCGTGTCGTCGGGCGCGCAAGCGCGCCGGGCTCGCTCCGCTCGGGCAGGGGCAAATTCAGCTCTCAGCCCCTGCTAGAGCGGCTCGACGTCGAAAAGCAGAAGGCCCGGGGCTTTTTCCAGGGCGTAGCTCAGGTTCCAGTCGGAGTCCGTCAGGACGACGGGCTGGCCGTGCCGGTCCTCTACCAGCAGGTAGCCGTGCGTCGAGCGCAGCCACTCGAGCGCCTCGGGGGAGCCGCCGATCCACCGCGCGCGGGCGTACTTCGTCTTCGAGAACTCGACGGCGACGCGGTACTCGTTCTTGAGCCGCTCCTTCAGCACTTCGAACTGCAGAAGGCCGACGGCGCCGAGATAAGGGTTCTGCCGTCCGCGGCCCGGAAGGAAGAAGAGCTGGATGACGCCTTCCTGCGAGAGCTGCTCGAGGCCGGTATCGAGGGCCTTCCGCTTCATCGGGTCCTCGAGGCGCACGGTGACGAAGTGCTCGGGTGCGAATCGGGGAATGCCGGCGAACTTCAGGGGCCCGCCCGTCGCGAGCGTGTCTCCGACGCGGAGCTTCCCCGTGTTGTAGAGGCCCACGATGTCACCGGGCCACGCCTGCTCGACGAGCGAGCGCTCGTCCCCGAGGAACGTGTGGGGCTTCGAGAGCCGGAGGACCTCCTCCGAGCGGCCGATGACGGCGTCCATGCCCCTCTCGAACTTCCCGCTCACGACCCGCATGAAGGCGATGCCGTCGCGGTGCCGGGGGTTCATGTTCGCCTGGATCTTGAAGACGAACCCCGAAAACTGCTCCTCCTCGGGACGGATCCATCGGTGATCCTCCGTCTCGCGGGGAGCGGGAGGGGCGGAGCTCGCGGCGAGGTAGTGGAGGAGCTCCTCGACCCCGAAGTTGCTCATCGCCGAGCCCCAGAAGAGGGGGCTCACGTCGCCCGTCATGAAGCGCTCGTGGTCGTAGGGGTCGCCGGCGTGCTCCACGAGATCGAGCTCCTCGGAGACCCGGTCGAAGGCGGCGGCGCCGAGAATCGACTCGGCCTCGCTCCAGGGCCTTCTCTCCGAGGCGACGATCTCCGTCCCCCTCCGGCCCGCGTTGGGGTCGTAGAGGATGAGGTCGCGGCTCTTGAGCTCGACCACTCCCCGGAACTCGCCGCCCATCCCGAGGGGCCAGTTCAAGGGCGCGACGTGGAGATCCAGAGTGTTCCGCACCTGATCGACGAGCTCGAGCGGGTGGAGTCCATGCCGGTCGAGCTTGTTCATGAAGGTGATGACGGGGAGCTTCCGCATGCGGCAGACTTCGAAGAGTTTTCGCGTGCGCGGCTCGACGCCCTTCGCGTGGTCCATGAGCATCACCGCGGAGTCGACGGCGGCGAGCGTGCGGAAGGTGTCCTCGGAGAAGTCCGCGTGGCCGGGAGTGTCGACGAGGTTCAAGGCCTTCCCCTCGTGCTCGAACTGAAGAACCGAGGAGGTGACGGAGATGCCGCGCTCCTGCTCGATCCTCATCCAGTCGGAGATGGTGCGGCGGGTGTCCCGCTTGGCCTTCACCGAGCCCGCGAGGTGGATGGCGCGCGCGTAGAGGAGGAGCTTCTCGGTGAGCGTGGTCTTTCCCGCGTCGGGGTGCGAGATGATCGCGAACGTGCGCCGCCGGAGTACCTCGTCTTCGAATTTCATCTCAGAGGCGCTTTGCGGCGCAGAGGATGGAGATCCCGAAGGGAAGGGCGGCGTGGCCGACGGCGTGGCGCTCGAGCGAGAACAGCTTCTCGAGAGCGGTCTCGAGGAAACGCGGAAGCCTCAAATCGAAGTCGCTCGCACCGTTCGCCGCCGGGTCCCTCTCTCCGGGAACGAATCTCCGAAAGAGACGAACGGCGGCGATCGGCGGGAACAGGAGCGTGTTGAAGTAGCTCGCGTAGTCGACGAGGAACCCGGACCGCCTCAAGAGATCCACGAGAGGCTTTCTCCGATAGCGCCTCTTGTGCTCGCTCACCTCGTCCTGAAGGCCATAGAGGAACATGAAGGCGGGCACGGTGACGAGGAGCTTTCCCCCGGGGCGGAGCACGCGCCGGATCTCCGAGAGCGCCTTCGCCTCCTCGTCCACGTGCTCGAGGACGTCGAAGAGGAAGACGGCGTCGAATACCGCATCTCCGAAGGGGATCGAGGTCGCGTCCGCCTGGGCGGGAAGCGCGACTTCGAGGCAGCGGGAGTCGATCCGCGCCCGATCGATGGCGACGAGCCGCGTCCTCCGCGCGAGCATCTCCGCCTCGCGCGTGATGCCGACTCCGACGGTGAGGGCGAGATCCGTCTTTCCGACGAAACAAGCCACCGCCCGGTCGAGGATGTCGCGCCGCGCGCGGAACCACCAGTGGTCGTCCTCGAGACGAGCCATGGCCTCGCGAAACTCGTGCTTCATGGCAAACGAAAAAGTATAGCTCAGGCGAGCGCGAGGCCGTCGATAGCGAGGATCGATCGCAGCAGCACGGTAGCACCTACCTCGATGTCCCCGGGGTGGGTGAGCTCCTTCGGAGAGTGGCTGATGCCGTCGACGCTCGGGATGAAAATCATGCCCATGGGGGCGATATGCGCGAGGCTCTGGGCGTCGTGGCCGGCGCCGTTTACGGTGAGCTCCGCGGTCGCGGCTCGCCGGGAGAGGGCGAGGGCGGAGAGGCCGAGGAGGAAATGGCGGCGATGCACGGTTGGACTCTAGATCAAAAGTGGACCGGCGACGAAGGCCAACGTAGGATTCCCAAAATCTCGAACGGCGAGTGACGCGGGGCGCGCCGAGGGAGCCGCCGACGAGCGATATAATCGCCGCCGGTGCTCGACCCCGGACGTGCTTTGCCTTGGGCAGTCGTCTGCTCCCTGTTCCCCGCTTTCGCCTGCGGGAAGGCGGAGCCGCCGAAGCCACGGAGCGCGATCCTCGTCTCTCTCGACACCCTCCGCGCGGATCATCTGGGATGCTACGGATACGCGCGCGAGACGAGCCCCCATATCGACGCCCTCGCCGGCGAAGGCATCCTGTTCGAGCACGCCATCGCCCAGGCGACGTCGACCCTTCCCTCGCATCGATCGCTCTTCCAGTCGAGGCCGGCCTCGCGAATTCGATCGCGAGGCCTGACGCTCGCCCAGACGCTCTCGCGGCGAGGCTTGAAGACGGCGGCGTTCACCGGAGGCGGTAACGTCGCCGGAAAACTCGGTCTCGGCGCGGGGTTCGACGTCTACGGAGAATATCCAGAGGGCCTCTCGGCCGCCTACCCGGAGATGGAGCGCTGGCTTCGACGGAACGGCGGCGCGCCCTTCTTTCTGTTCCTTCACACGTACGATGTCCACCTGCCGTACGACCCCCCGCCCCCTTTCGATACTCTTTACTATCCGGAGTACCCGGGCTCCGTCACCGGTCGCGGGACCCGGGACCTCCTGCGCAAGATTCGCCGTCTTCCTTCGAAGGCAGGTGAGAGCCTGGTCAGCGACGAAGACAGGGAGAAGATCGTAGCGCTCTACGACGGGGGCATCCGCTACACGGACGAGTTCATCGGCCGGCTCCGCGGGCTCCTCCACGAGCTCGGCCTCGAGGACGACACGGTCGTGGTGCTCCTGTCCGATCACGGAGAGGAGCTCTGGGACCACGGGTCCGTCATCCATGCCCACGCGCTCTACGAGGAGCAGGTGCGGGTCCCCTTGATCTGGCGGCTTCCGGAAAGCGAATTTCCGGGGCGCCGCGTGAGCGCGACCGTTCGTCTTCTGGACGTGGCGCCGACGCTCCTGGACCTCCTCGGCGTCGAGGCTCCGGAGGATTTTCTCGGAGAGAGCCTTCTTCCGGTGCTGCGCGGATCGGAAACGCCGGCGCTGTCCGCGCTCAGCGAGATCCGGCTCCTCAAGAGCTGGACCTCCTTCCCCTGGAAACTCCATACGGACCAGAGGTCGGGCCGGGCGCGTCTCTTCCATCTGGAGCGGGATCCGGAGGAGAGAACCGACGTGAGCGACGACAATCCCGAAGTGGTGAGCGCCCTCAGGAGCCAGATGCGCGCCTACCTCGAAGGCCGGACGTCGACCGACGTGCCCGAGATCGAGCCGGGCATCGAGGACGAGGAGCTCCTGAAACAGCTGCGCGCGCTCGGGTACGTCCCCTAGCTTAGCAGCTACGCCAGGATCTCGCTCACGACGCCGGCGGGCTCGACGCCCGTGAGCTTCGCCGGAAGGCCCTGGAGGTCGTAGGTGAACCGCTCGTGGTCGATGCCGAAGAGGTGCAGGAGCGTCGCCTGGAAGTCCCGGATGTGCACGGGGTCCTTGACGACGTTGTAGGAGAACTCGTCGGTTTCGCCGTGCACGACGCCGCCCTTGACGCCGCCGCCGGCGAGCCAGAGGCTAAAGCAGCGCGGGTGATGGTCGCGGCCGTAGTCCGTCTGAGTCAGCTTCCCCTGGGAGTAGATCGTCCGCCCGAACTCGCCGCCCCAGATCACGAGGGTGTCTTCGAAGAGACCTCGGTCCTTGAGATCCTGGACGAGCGCCCAGGACGCGCGGTCGACGTCTTTCGACTGGGCGGGAAGCACCTCGGGGGCGAACGCATGGACGTCCCATCCGCGGTGATAGATCTGGACGAAGCGGACGCCGCGCTCGACGAGCCGCCGCGCCAGGAGCGCCGTGTTCGCAAACGAGCCGGGCTCTCTCGCCTCCTCGCCCCACCTCTCGAACGTGCTCGCGGGCTCGCTCGAAAGATCCGCCATCTCCGGCACCGACGACTGCATGCGGAAGGCCATTTCGTACTGCGCGATCCGCGCGAGCGTCTCGGAGCTTCCGATCTTCTCCTGCTGGATTTGGTTCAGCGCGGAGAGTCCATCGAGCATCGTGCGCCGGACGTCTCGAGACACCCCATCGGGATCTCTCAGATAGAGCACCGGGTCCGCGCCTGCGCGCAGACTCACCCCCGCGTATTGCGGAGAGAGGAACCCGGCGCTCCAGAGCTTCGCGGAGATGGCCTGCGTGTTCGCCTTGGGGTGGCTCTGTTTCACGTTCATGACGACGAAGGTCGGGAGATCGCGGTTCATGCTTCCGAGCCCGTAGGCAATCCACGCTCCGACGCACGGACGGCCGGGCTGCTCCATGCCCGTCTGGAGGAAGGTGATGGCAGGCTCGTGATTGATCGCCTCCGTGTGCATCGAGCGGACGATGGCGATGTCGTCGACCATCTTCGCGGTGTAGGGCAAGAGCTCGGAAATGAACGCGCCGCTCTCCCCGTATTGCGCGAAGGAAAAGACCGAGGGAGCGATGGGAAAGCGCGCCTGCCCCGAGGTCATCGTCGTCAGTCGCTGTCCCTGGCGCACGGATTCCGGAAGCTCCTTGTCGAACCAGTCCTTCATCGCCGGCTTGTGGTCGAGGAGGTCCATCTGCGGCGGCGCCCCCATCATGTGAAGGTAGATGCAGCGCTTCGCTTTGGGCTGAAAATGCGGGAGTGTCGGCAATCCGCCGAAGGACTCGCTCTGTCGGGTCGCGCCCAAGCCGTCCTCGGCAAAGAGGTGGGCGAGCGCGATGCCGCCGATCCCCTTCGCCGTCCGAGCGAAGAACTGCCGCCGGGTTTCTCGGAGGATGGCGTCCCTCAGTGGGTGCGTCGTCACTTGTTCAATACCTCGTCTAGGTTCATGAGCTCGCTCGCGAGCATCGCCCAGGCGGCGGATTCGACCGGGAAGAGCGCCTCGTCGGCTTCCGAGTCGCCGACGTCGAGAAGCGCCCGGGCGGAATCAGGGGTCGCGCGGTACGAACCGACGAACCCTTCGTACGAGTTTTTTGCCACGGCTCGTTCCCGTTCGGTGAGGTCGCGGGCGAGAAGGCGCGTGGTCAGGTAGTCGAGCCGCGCATCGAAGCCGTCACCCGCCTCCCGCATCGCCTTCTGCGCGAGAGTGCGCGCCGCTTCGACGAACTGCGTGTCGTTCATGGTGACGAGCGCCTGGAGCGGAGTGTTCGTGCGCTCGCGCTCGACGGTGGCGTGCTCCCGCGTCGGCGCATTGAAGATGTCCATCGAGGGAGGCGGGGCCGATCGTTTCCAGAAGGTGTACAGGCTCCGCCGGTACAGCTTGTCTCGGGAATCGCGTTTGTAGACCCGGGTATTGCTCGTGGGCATCGCAACCATCTCCCACACCCCGTCCGGCTGATAGGGCTTCACGCTCGGGCCGCCGATCGTTCGCACGAGGAGACCGCTCGCCGCGAGAGCGTAGTCACGGATCATCTCGGCATCCATCCGGAAGCGGGGCCCTCGCGAGAGAAGGCGGTTCTCGGGATCCCGCTCGAACTGCGCCTTCGTCACCTGCGCCGACTGGCGATAGGTGGCCGAGGTGACGAGCAAGCGGAAGAACCGTTTGGTGTCCCAGCCCGTTTGACGGAACTCGCTCGCGAGCCAGTCGAGGAGCTCGGGGTGCGACGGTAGCTCGCCCTGGGCTCCGAAATCGTCGCTGCTCGCCACGAGACCGGTCCCGAACACCTGTTGCCAGTACCGGTTGACGATGACCCGGCCGGTCAACGGATTCGCCTCGTCGACGAGCCACCGGGCGAGCCCCAGACGGTTCTTCGGCCACGATTCCGACATGGGCGGGAGAGCCGCGGGTATGCCCGGCGTGACGCGCTCCCGTGGCTGGTCGTACATGCCGCGGAACAAGACGTGGGCTTCTGGCTCGCGATCGGGTCGTTCCCGCATGACGTGGGCGATGCCGCTCCGTCGCCTCATCTCCCGCCACTCGCGCTCGACGTCTTGCTCGACCGCCGTCAGTCGGCGGAGCTCCCCGTCCTCGACGGCGAGGTAGTAGAGACGAAGGGCTTCGCGCTCCTCGCCGTCGAGCGCCTCGAGCGCCTTGTTTCTCGCGCGCTGAAGGACGGGCCACCGGGACACGACTTTGGCCTCGCGCGCAGTCAGCGACCGATTGAAGGCGCGCAGGTCCGCGATGCCGCCACCGGAAAAGAAGCGGACCTGTGGGCCATCGGGGGGGCTATCGACGACCCCCTTTCCCAGGTAGAGAGGGCGCGTCGTTGCGATGGGGCCGTCGACCGCCGCGAAATACTCGCTCCCTTCGAGCTCCACAGCTTCGCCGTTTCGGTAGATCTTGAGCCCGGCGCGTTCGCCGGAGCCGTCGTACGTCAAGACGATGTGCATCCATTCCCCGGCGGGCATCCGGTTGGTGTTGATCGGGAACACGTTGATGCTCCCTTCCTCTCCTTCCCTGGATTTGTCGCCCGTCATACGAAACGTGAGTAGCCGGCCTCCGATGGTCATCGTCCATCCCCGCAAGCCGTCATCGGGGTCACTCTGACCGGCCACGACGAAGTCGCCCTCCTCCTCGGGGTGAACCACCCAAAGCGACAGGGAGAAGGGCGTCTCGCGGTCGAGCGAGAGGGGCGGGAGCTCCGCCAACGAATGCTCCCCGAACCTCAATGAGGGCTGCCCTCTCGGACCTTCGCCGATCGAGGCCCCCTCACGAAGGGTGACTGGCGTCCGTTTCCCCTTCATCTCGACGAACGGTTTCCCGTCCAGCTTGAGCGTCATCAGAACCGCGGACGCCTCGAGTGGCGTCGTGAGCGAACGGTATTGCCCGGTCGAGAGCCAGGCCGCAAACGACGCCTCAACGGAAGCCACACGATCCTGGATGGTCTTCTCGGTCTCCGACGCGAGACGGCGGAGCTCCTCCCAGCGCCCGCGCTCCTCTTCTTTCGGCACCACGAGGACGGGGGGCGGATCGGAGACGTTACCGTCCATCGCGTACTGCGTCGTGTTTCGGAAGAATGCCGTGAGGGCATAAAACTCCCGCTGAGCGATGGGGTCGAACTTGTGATCGTGGCACGTGGCACATCCGGCCGTAAGCCCCAGGAAAACACTGGCGGTCGTGTCGGCACGGTCCTTGGCGTAGATCGCTTCGTATTCTTCGGGGATGGCTCCGCCTTCGTCGGTCGTGATGTTGTTGCGGTGGAAGCCAGTCGCGATCAGTTGATCGAGGGTCGGGTTCGGAAGCAAGTCGCCCGCGACCTGCTCGACGACGAAGTCGTCGAAACGTTTGTTGTCGTTGTACGCCTGGATCACCCAGTCGCGATAGAAGTACACCTCCCGGTAGTTATCGATGTGGATGCCGTGGGTGTCTCCGTAGCGGGCGGCATCGAGCCAGTAACGGGCGCGGTGTTCCCCCCAGGCGCTCGACGCGAGGAGATTGTCGACGAGAGTTTCAAATGCACCCTCGGAGGTGTCACTGAGAAAGCTCGCGAGCGTAGCGGGGTCGGGAGGGAGTCCCGTGAGATCGAGCGCCACGCGCCGTGCGAGAGAGCGGCGGTCGGCTTCGGGCGCGGGCGAGAGACCTTCCGCTTCGAGCCGGGAGAGCACGAAGCGATCGATCGGGTTCCGCACCCAGGTCTCGTCCGCCACGGCGGGAGGTTCGACTCGCGAAACGGGCTTGAACGACCAGTGCTGCTCCCACGACGCCCCATCTTCTATCCACCGGCGCAGTACCTCGATCTGAGCCGCGGAGAGAGTCTTTTTCGAGAGCTTACGCGGCGGCATCCGCCGCGCGTCGCTTTCGTGCGAGATCCGCTGATAGAGGAGGCTATTCGTCGGGTCGCCCGGGACGATGGTCGTGCCGGAGGGGCGCTCCGCGAAGGCACCCTCCTGCACGTCGAGCCGAAGCTTGGCCTGGCGAGCGCTTTCGTCGGGGCCGTGACACTGAAAGCAGTTGTCGGCGAGGATGGGGCGCACCTGCCGCTGGAAGTCGACCGGCTTCGAGCCCTGAGCGGCTATGGATGACGCGCCGGTCAGAAAGAAAAGCGAAACGGCAAGGCATCGACGAGTGCCCATCGGATCGCTCTATACTGCCCATTGCACTCCGTGTCAATGAATCGGCGGAGCTGACGCTAAAGCTCGATGACCCGCCCGTCCGACGCCGCGTCGACGTCGAGCTCCGTGAGACGCCCGAGCATATCGGCGCTCATGTGCGTGAGGACGAGCCGCTTCGTTCGAATCTGTCCTCGGTGCCGAAGGAGGCGATCACTCCGGAAGGGCCTCCGGCGGCTCGGGGAGGAAGAAGCTGAGGACGAACCCCCCGAAGTAGACGAGGAACGCGACGAGGGCCGCGGCGTAGGCGAGCTTCGTGGGGGGAGTCGCGCCCGGCATCACGTTCGCGAACTGGGTCGTCACGACGGCCGCGAACGTTCCGAGCATCCTCCCGCCCACGTTGGCGGCGAAGCTCTCGCCCGTTCCGCGAAGGTGCGTCGGATAGACGCGGGGAAGGTAGTTCCCCCAGAAGCTGAACTGGGCGACGGTGAAGAACCCTGTGAAGAACGCGCCCCATTTCAGAAGCGCCAGGTTGTTCACCGCGGGGTAGAGGAACACCAGAGGCACCAGGATGAGGCCGGGAACCTGGAACACGCGGAGGAGCGCCCGCCGGGAGAGGATGCGCACCGCGAGAAACGCGAGGGACAGACGTCCGAGAAGTCCTCCGATCTCCTGGTCGCGCTGCACCGCGCTGACGGCGGTCTCGACCTCGGGCCGAGGAAGGTCCCGAACCTCGGGAAGACCGGGCACGATCCGCGGAAGGTGCTGGATGGCGCCGAACGCGGCCCCGTAGCTCGCGGCGAACATGAGCGCGGTCACGATCGTGGTTTTTCGGAGCGCGGGCTGAAAGATCTCGGCGATGCTGGGCCGCTTGAGGGTGCCGGCCTCCTTCTTCTCGCGCCACTTCGGCGATTCGGGGAGGAACGGACGAATCACGATGAGCGGAATCGCAGGAATGATTCCCGAGATGAGCGTGTAGCGCCAGGCCTCATGGCCGCCGTGAATCGATGGGAGCATCGGCCCGAACCTCACCGCGATGTAGTAGGCGCCGGTCACCATCAGGCCGCCGATGGAGGAGAACGCCTGGGTGTACCCCAGGACGGACTCGCGGCGCTTCGGGTCGGGGAAGAGCTCCGCGAGCCAGGCGACGGCGGCGACGAACTCGACGCAGACCCCGACGAAGGTCGTGGTGCGGAAGAAGAGAAGCATGGGAAGCGAGGTGGAGGAGCCGGCGGCGACGGCGGAGAACGCGTACAGGAGGATGCTCCAAACGAGGACCCTCCTGCGCCCGAAGAGGTCGGTGAAGTATCCGCCGAGAAGGCCGAAGATCCCTCCGGCGACCGCGGGGATCCAGAGGAGCCAGCCCACCCAGGCGTTGAACTCCGGACTCCCCGGCTGAAGGGGCCCGAGCTCCATGAGCGCCGGCCGCACGATGAGCGGGAGCACGAGGATCTCGTAGATGTCGAACGCAAACCCGATCGCCGCCACGATGCAGATGAGCCACTGCGTTCGCGTGAGGGACGGAGAGTTGCTGTCAGCCATCGCGCCCTACGATACCACCGATGGGTCCTGTGATAGACTGCCGCGATTTTTCGCCATCATGAGCTCCGAATCGACCGGTCTGAAGCGAGATCTTGGCCTTCTCGAGGCCACCACCATCATCATGGGCACGATGATCGGAAGCGGCATCTTTCTCGCTCCCGCGCTCATCGCCGCGATCATCGTCGCCGATAGCCTCGGACCAGGGTCGTTCATCCTGATCTGGGTGATCGGGGGCATCCTCACCGTGTTCGGCGCGCTCTCCTACAGCGAGCTCGCCGCTGCCTTTCCCCGCTCGGGGGGGCAGTACGTGTTCCTGAAGGAAGCGTTCTCGCCCTTCCCCGCCTTCCTCTACGGCTGGACGATCTTTCTCGTCGTGCAGACGGGCCTCATCGCCGCCGTCGCCGTCGCTTTCGCGAACTACCTGGGAGTGTTTTTCCCGTGGGTGAGCCAGTCGAACCGGCTCCTCGCTGCGGGAAACTTCAGCTTCTCGAGCGCCCAGCTCGTTGCCATCGCCCTTGTCATCTTCCTCACCTGGATCAACACCCGAGGGGTGAAAGAAGGCGCCTGGGTCCAGAACGTCTTCACCATCGCGAAGGTCGGAGCGCTCATCGCTCTCATCCTCGCCGGGGTATTCACCAGCAAAGGGAACTGGTCGAACTTCGAGCCGTGGCTCCCGACCGCCATTACCGGCTCCGTTCTCGCGGCCTTCGCGGTCGGAATGTCGAAAGCTCTCTTCGCTCTCGATGCCTGGAACACCGTCACCTTCGTCGCGGAGGAAACGCGCGATCCGGTGAAGACGCTCCCGAAAGCCCTCTTCCTGGGGACTCTCGGGGTCACGATTCTCTACGCCCTCGCGAACGTCGCCTACCTGCACATCATGCCTGTGGACGCAGCCGCGGCGGTTCCCGACCAGCGCATTGCCGCGGAGGTGGCCCGCGTTCTCCTCGGTCCCATCGGCGTGAGCCTCATCTCCATCGCCATCCTCGTCTCGACATTCGGCTGCGACAACGGCCTCATCCTCGCGGGCCCGCGGCTCTACTACGCGATGGCGCGGGATGGACTCTTCCTCAAAGGGGCCGCGAACATCGACCCCGATCGAGGAACGCCGGTGCGCTCGCTCTGGTACCAGGCCGTGTGGACGATTCTCTTGATTCTGACGGGAAGTCTCGGGACTCGAGGGGCGCAGCTCTACAGCGACCTTCTCACCTTCACCTCGTTCGCGTCGCTCCTTTTCAACGCCCTCACCGTCCTCGGTCTCTTCGTCCTGCGCTACCGGCAGCCGAACCTCGAGCGCCCTTATCGAGTTCCCGGCTATCCGTTCATCCCCGCTCTCTACCTTTTGGTTGCGGCGTTCTTCCTGGTGTTCATCGCCGTCGGCGATCCGAGGAACGCTGGGCTTGGGACGGTGGTGATGCTCCTGGGCGTGCCCGTCTACTTCGCGGCGAAAAAAAGAGCGGGACGCCCGTAGAAGTTGGGGATGGGCGCCCCGCTGCAAACGCGCGTTCTCTAAAGACTCGGAAGCTCCAGGTTGATCTTGGCCTTCTTCCCCGAGCCGTCGCTCACCATCAAAGGATGGGTTCCATCCGCCCTCAGAGCCCGGCGCGCTTCGTCGAGAGAGTAGGCGGTCGCCGGACGGCCGTCGATCTCGAAGACGAGGCTCCCGCGCCTGAGGCCGGCGAAGAACGCCGGGGAGTTGGGCTTCACGTCCACCACCCGGAACCGGTCGCCGCCCCCGGGGTCGGACGCGATGCTGAGGCCGTTCCGGAAGCGCTTCTCCAGGTCCTTCTTGTCCACGGCGTGGGCCATCGCGTCCTTGAGCTCGATCTTGCGGGTCTCGATGAGCTCCGAGAGCACGTCGTTCAGGAGCTGCATCCCGGCCGCCTTGTTGGTCTGGATGATGCTCGGGATCTGCACCGTCTTCGCTTCGCGGATGAGGTTCGCGATCGCGTAGTTCACCACCATGATCTCGAGGGCGGCGATGCGGCCTCCCTCCTTCTTCTTGATCAGGGTCTGGGTGACGACGGCGCGCAGCACGTCCGCGAGGACGCTCCGGATCTGCGCCTGCTCGTGCGCGGGGAACTGATCGACGATGCGGTCGATCGTGCTGACCGCGGAGTTGGTATGGAGTGTCGCGAAGACGAGGTGCCCGGTGTTCGCGGTCTCGAGGGCGAGGGAGATGGTCTCGAGATCGCGCATCTCGCCCACCAGCACCACGTCGGGATCCTCCCGAAGGGCGGACCGGAGCCCGCGGGCGAAGCTCTTCGTGTGGCCACCCACCTCGCGCTGGTTCACCAGGCACTGGCTGCTCTGGTGCACGAACTCGATGGGATCCTCGAGGGTGACGATGTGGAGCTTTCTCGTCTTGTTGATGTGATCGACCATGGCCGCGAGCGTCGTCGACTTTCCGCAGCCCGTCGGACCCGTCACCAGAACCAGTCCTTTCGGGATCTCGCAGAGCTCCTTGAGGACCGCGGGGAATCCGAGCTGTTCGAGGCTCAGGATGGTCGAGGGGATCTGGCGGAAAGCTGCGCCCGTTCCGTTTTGATCGCGGAAGAGGTTGACCCGGAACCGCGCGAGGCGGGAGACGGCGTACGCGAAGTCGGAATCGTTGTCCTCGGTGAACTCACTGCGGTGCCTTTCGGCCATCACCGGCTTCAGGAGCTCGAAGACCTGAGAGGGCCCGAGGACCGGCGCATCCACGACTTCCTGCATGTCGCCGTTGATCCGCCAGCGGGGCCTGTGCCCCGCGGAGAGGTGGAGGTCGGAAGCACCCTCTGCCACCATCTGGGCGAGAAGGGCGTCGAGCTCGGGGAAGCTCGCTTTCGAAGCTTCCTTCGCTTCCGCGCCGCGGGCGATGGTCTGGACGCCGGAGTGCGTCTGCATCACCTCGTTGAAGAAAGGGAGGTCCGTGCGGACGGTTACCAGCTCCATCGCCGGAACGTGCTTGCGGATGGCGGAGACCACCGCCGTCGATGGATCGTCGACGACCCCCACGGTGAGAACGTTGCCATCGACTTCGAGAGGCATCACGCGGTGTCTCTGGCAGAACTCCTTGGGGATGAGCCTGAGGACGTCGTTCGAAGGAGAGCCCTTGCGCGCGTCGTACTTCGGAAGGGGAATCTGCCCCGAGACCTCGTCCAGGCGATGGGCGAGCCCCTGGGAGAGCCCGAGCCCGAACTTCGGGATCTTCTGGAACATGGTGTCGAAGGCTTTTTCGCTGTACTTCAGCGCCCTGAGGTCGGTCACGGCGATGACGGAGGCGGTCCTGTTCTTTCCGAGGAGGAGCCCCATCTCGCCGAAGGTCGCACCCTTGGGGATGCGACCGATCTCCGTCGATTCGCCGTCAGGACCCTTGATGCGGATCGACGCCTCGCCGTCGAGGATGACGTAGAACGCGTCGGCGGCGCTTCCTTCCGCCACGATCTCCTCTTCCGCCGCGAAGCGGACAGGCTCCGCGATCTTCAAGATCTGGGGAAAGTGCTCTTCCTTGAGAGCTTGGAACAGGGGGCAGGCCTTGAGAGCGGGAGCGATGGCATCGAGCTGCACCTGTTCCTCGGTCATCGTTTCCATGGCGAAACTCCTCGACGGGGCGGCGTCGGCGCCGCCGGAAGGACCCGGGACTGAGTTGTCGTGATTAAGAATGAGGATAACAACTGAATTCGGGGTTGGGAAGCGGAAAAGGCCGTCCCGAATTGGAACACGGACTGGAACAACTGTGTCCAGACGTCGAACGGGAACCCAACGCAAAGTCGGAGAGACGCAAGAAGAGAAAACCGAGTTTCTTGGGGAAACGGGCAGGTCAAAAAAAATTGGGCGAGACCGGCACCCCAACCAGGGAGAAATCTCCCAAGAGCCGGTCTCGCCACCGGCGCGCTGAACCCGTAACGGTGCACCCCCCAACATTGATGCGCCGTTTCGGAACGCCAGCGACCCGTTTTCGAGTCCCGATCCGTGTCAATGCAAGCGGAGTGCCAGGAGATCGAGTACAATAAAATGCTCCCCGAGTGGCGGGGTAGCTCAGTTGGTGAGAGCGAAGGACTCATAACCCTTAGGTCGGCGGTTCGAATCCGCCCCCCGCTACCATTCCTGTTCCGCAGCACCGAAGATCAAAGTCGTGAGCCTCTACGTCGCCGTTTGCCTGTCGGCTTTTCTCGCGGCGATCCTCGTCTATCGGTACGACCTCTATAACCGCGAGCCGTGGTACCTGATTCTCCTCGCGGCCGGGCTCGGGTTCGGGGCGATGCGTCTTCTGGCTCCAGCCGAGCTCTGGGCCCTCGGTCTC
>Ga0187893_10003051_pt1 | contig 35009 bp, 27 predicted proteins | sample MA1701074metaG_FD_139574 | JGI IMG/M metagenome (GOLD analysis project Ga0187893, IMG submission 139574) | White microbial mat communities from a basaltic lava cave in the Kipuka Kanohina Cave System on the Island of Hawaii, USA - MA170107-4 metaG ...
TATTACGCACAAGGTAGTCGCGACCTGAATACCTGGGCAACAATATTCACTGTGCAGGCCATACGCTGGGCGACGCACGGTGCCCGGCCCGGAGACTTAGTCTGAACTGGCCCTCCCATTGGCCATATTTTTTCAGCGCACGGCACAACGTCCGGCATGCATTCGGCCGTTCTCGGGGCGAGTGCATGCCCGCGCTCTTGCGCCGGATGACAGGGTAGGGTAGCCAAGCCGCCGCAGCGCCTTTCCGGGGGACATCCAAAAATCTAGTTTTCTGATGACCGCTAACAGGGTAGCGGCACCCAATTCTGTTCTACGCGGCATAGTCTTGGAATGGGGGAGGAATTTGTCGAATTTCGTTCCGGGCACTTGTTCAAACCCGAAAAGTGCACGGGCGAGCACGTCAGCACTCGCCCGCTCATCACTGCGTAGCTCAACTCTGCGGGACCGGGAATGCTTTTACTGGCGGGTTGAGCCTGGTGCACAGTCACCTCGCCAACGCCGCGTTCCAGCCCAAAAAGCAACCGAAAATACCGCACCCCTGCGCGCACAGGAGCGCTGGCGTACTCATCCACTAACCACGCGCCATCGTCTTCCGGCGTCGAGGTCGGCGTGCTGATGCCGACGCATCGCGCCCGATCTTCGCGTTCCCCATTCTTATAGACCAACGTGAAGTCGGGCGTCCATAGCTGACCATCACCTGCGATCGTGGCCTTTACGAACACAACCAGACCGGTGCTGTTCTTCGCCTCTTCCCAAGTCCGTCCACGGCCACCCGCCCCACCCATCTTGGATACATGGTCCACCGACAGAATCTCAACCGTCTTCACCACCGGCGACTGGGCGGTCGATGCCACCGCGGCGAACAGCGCCAGCACACCCGAAACCGCAATCTTCTTCATGGCAACTCAGCTCCTTTCGTTTTCTGTTCCGTTGCCGATTCTGGCAACAGTTCAAGCATTGCAGTCACCGCGTTACAGCCTTACAAAAGCTCAACGAAGAACGGATTCTAAGCTGTGCTGTTGTACAAGTGTTCGCGGATTGAGCAGTTTGCTCAATTTGCCTCTAGAGACGGCCTGGCCCGGATGTATGACCAGCGGCTAAACTAACGGGCTACAACGCCATCAGATATACTCTCGAACGCGCCGACGCAGATCCACCAACAGCAACCGGGCTTGAACAAGCAAAAACATTTCACAATGAACTTGTCCTTACTCTGCGCGTGTGTTAATATGCACCTATACAATGCCGCCACGTAGCGAGTCGCCGGAGGAAGTCAAGCGCTGGTTTCAACGGGCTATCCATGACCTGTGGCCAGTGGCGTCGGGGTGCCTATCTTTACGCAAGAGTCCCTGTATCCGGAAGCACTGCAAGCTATGCGAATCAGGACAGGGGCATTCCAGTTCCCTGGAGCATCTCACTTTGAAGGGGGGATTCGCGCCTTGGCATTCGCTTCAGTATACTCCAGTCGATCATCGACCTAACCGATACGCCATTATACGCGTCAAATCCCGTTTAGTTCCGACGATCGCTCAAATGATCATCGAGTGGTCAGGATGCATGGCCTCGAAGAACATCCGATAGCGGCCCCGTGCCACGGCCACCGATGGTCAGCGACTGTGTCTCCCAAGGCAACGGCTGGGAACTTGTTCTGGACTTCCCGATCATCGTCCACGCCGAAGTCACCCATCGCCAGATCAACCAAGATCCTGGAGCATTTCAAGGGCAGGCTGCGGCGAATGCAGGCTGCTCAGCGGAACTCTCATGGCGGCGCCTCGCCAGAGAGGTGAACCGCTGAATACCTTGTTTTGTTTCCGTATGCGGAGCTCGACGGTGTCCACAAAGGGGAATGTGGAGACGATCGCGATGTTCCAGGATATAAGCTGGTGAGAGCAGAAGCCCTATTCGCCTATCATATTGCGTATGCCCCGTTATGCCGCGATCGACATCGGGTCCAACAGTGTCCGCATGCTTGCGGCCGATGCCGCGCCAGACGGTTCCTTGCAGACCCTCGCTGCCGACCGTGAAGTCACGCGATTAGGCGAAAGCGTTTTTCGCGCCGGCTCGATCAGCCGGCAGGCAATTGATTTCGTCTCCTCAGTCCTCGCCCGAATGGCACAGACATACAAGAAGCTCGATGTGAGCGGCGTGCGTGCGGTCGCCACAGCAGCCGTCCGGGACGCCAGTAACCAGAGTGAATTCATCGCGCGGGCCAGCGAAGCAGTCGGCAGCCCGGTTGAAATCATCTCCGGCCAGGAAGAAGCGCGGTTGATCCATCTCGGCGTGCAAAACCGCTGGCCGCATCCCAAGGAGAAAATTCTCATTGTCGATGTTGGCGGCGGCAGCGCCGAAATTATCTATTCTGAGCGCGGACGCTTGCAGGAAGCATTCTCCCGGCCTCTTGGCGCCGTTCGCCTCACCGGAGTTTTTTTGCGCAGCGACCCTCCCAAACCGGTTGAACTCGATCAGATGCGGGAGTTCATCGAGGAGAAACTCGCCCCCGCGCTCAGAAAGCTTCAGGGCATTCGTGTCGACCGCGCGATTGCCACTTCCGCCACCGCCGCCGCCATGATCTGCGCTGTCAACCGCGTTCCCCGCGCCCGGCGCGAGGAAGCCGACCGCTTGCGCGCCACCGAGCGCCAGGTCCGCAAGCTCTACAAGGATTTGGCGGAGAAAGACCTTTCACGGCGGGCCAGGGTCGTCGGTATTGGTCCCCGCCGCGCTCAGATCATTATTCCCGGCGTCGCCGTCCTGCTGGAGTGCCTGGATCGATTCCGGCTGCCCGCTCTTCATTACTCGACCGCTGGAGTCCGCGACGGCATCATCGCCGATCTTGCCGCGCGCAAGGTCCGCAGCGAAGTGGACCATCTCAGCCGCGAGCAGCGCCAGGTGGTCGAGAAAGCAGCCATGCGTTACGGTGTCAGCCTGAAACACTCCCGCCAGGTTGCCCTGTTCTGCCGCATCCTGTTCGAATCCTTCACCGGCCTGCACAAGCTTTCTCCTTACTGGGGTAAGCTCCTCGAGGCCGCGGCGATTCTCTATGACATCGGCCACTTCATCAGCGATACAGGCCACCACAAACACGCGGAGTACATCGTCGCTAACTTGGACCTCCCCGGTTTCACGGACCGCGAACGTCTGCTCATCGCGACACTCTGTCGCTTTCACCGTAAATCCATGCCGGGAATCCGCCACACTGCCTTCAATGCTCTCAACCCGGATGACCGCAAGGCACTCCTCTACCTCATCCCGCTCCTCCGCATCGCCGACAGCCTCGACCTGAGCAAAGCGCAGCGCGTCGGCGAGATGGCTTGCACGTTCCAGAATGGAGCCGTACAATTGCAGATCCGCGGTACGGGCCGCATCGATCTGGAGTTATGGGCCGGCCAGCGCGCCGGCGAAGTCTTCGAGCAGATCTACAACGTTCCCATTGCCATCGCCAGGAGCCGTAGATGAAGGAGCATGCAGAAAAGTGCATCCACGAAAGGCTCACCAGGATTGCTTTCGAAATGCGCCGCGCCCGCCACACTCCCGATGAGGAAGCGGTGCATGATCTCCGGGTCTCCATCCGCCGGCTTTGGGCTGCGCTGCGTTACTTCCGCGAATTCACTGGTGACGCGTATGGGGCGCGGATGAAGCAAACTCTCAAGCCCGTAATGAAGTTAGCCGGCGAAGTTCGCAACCGGGACATTGCGCTCGCGTTTGGCCAGGAAGCCAAGCTTAGTTCACGATCGGCCTTGGTTAGCAGACTGACTCAAGAGCGCAAAAAGGCAGTCGAGCCGTTGCGACAGGCTATCGCCAAACCCAAATGGCGTGTCACCATAAAAGGGGATCCTGAAGCAAAGCCGACACCTCCCGTCGACCTCTTTGCCAAGTTCCACCGCCGTGGCGCCAAAGCTGCGCGCGACAAGGCGGATTGGGACGATCTCCACCGGTTCCGGCTCCAGGCCAAACGCCTGCGCTACGTCCTTGAAATTTACGAGCCGTTCTACGGACCAGGACTCAAACGGCGTATCGAAAAGATCCGCAAGATCCAACAGGTGCTCGGTGAAATCAACGATGCGGAAACGGTCCTGGCGCTTGATGCCGTCCGCACGGATAACCGGATGCGAGCGTGGCTGCGCAAACGCCGCGTAGAACGGCGCGACCGGTTCCGGGAACTTTGGCGAGACGAGTTCGCCGATTCCCAGAAACGATGGACCGCGTATCTAAAGAAGACGAAATCATGAAAAAAGCTCTGTTCTTACTCCCCATGCTTCTCCTGTCCCAAGACACCGTCTATTACAACGGCAAGGTTGCTACGCTCGCCTCTCCTTCGACGGTTCAAGCGTTCCTGGTTAGGGACGGCCGTTTTCTCAAGACCGGCTCCAGCGAAGCGCTTTTGAAGGAAGCCGGTCCGACGGCGCGACGCATCGATCTCAAGGGACGCACCGTAGTTCCGGGCTTGAACGATAGTCACACACACCCGATCGGAGCTGCCCTCGCCGAACTCGACGGCGAAGTGCCGGTCATGAAATCCATCCCGGATGTTCAGGCTTATGTCAAAAAGCTTGCCCAATCACAGCCGCAGGGCCGTTTGATCTTCGTCCCTAAGGTCTACTCGACCCGTATGCGGGAACGCCGCTACCCTGATCGTTACGAGCTCGATGCGGTCTCTGGCGATCGCGAGGCGATGGCGGACAACGGCTACGCCTCTGTCCTCAACTCGAAACTCCTCATCCGCCTTGGCATCACACGTAAAACGCCGCAACCCGCTAACGGAAAAATCATCAAGGATGAAAAAGGTGAGCCCACCGGCCTGATCCTTGGCGCGCAGCAACTTCTCGGATCGCTCCGGGCCGACCGCGCCTTCTCTCATGAGGAACGCGTGCGCGCGCTCAAAACCATGCAGGCGGCCTATAACAAAGCCGGCATCACATCGACCAGCGATCGCGGCCAGCGGGCCGATGGTTTTCGGGTCTACCAGGACCTTCACCGCCGCGGCGAGCTAACCGTGCGATCAAGCGTCACCTACCGGATTGCCGCATCGGGCAAACCCGCCGACATCGTCCGCGAAATGGAATCCATTCCTTTCACTACCGGCTTCGGCGACGAATGGTTCCGCGTCGGACCGATTAAGACTGTCGTTGATGGGGGCATCCTGATCGGCACGGCCTACCTGCGGGAACCGTATGGGATGAACACCCACGTCTACGGCTACGTTGATCCAGACTACCGCGGCGTTGTCAACGTTCCTCGCGAGAATCTCATTACCATGGCTCGCACTGCGAATCGCCTCGGCTGGCAGATGACCTCCCACACGACTGGTGGCGGCGCCATCGACTTACTTCTCGACGCTTATGAAGAAGTCAACAAAGAGCAATCCATCCGCGATCGCCGTTTCCTGGTCACTCACGGCAATTTCCCCAATGCCGATGCCATCGCGCGGGCCCAGCGGCTCGGTGTGCTGTTCGATGTTCAGCCCCAGTGGCACCACTTCGATGGGCCAGCGCTCGGTCCCGTCTTCGGAGCAGAACGCACCAAGTGGTGGCTACCGCTGCGCGCGATGTTCGACGCGGGCGTGCTCGCCGCCGGGGGCTCCGATCACATGATCAAGTACGATTCGCGAGCGTCTATCAATGCGTATCATCCCTTTTACGCCATGTGGATGACCATTACGCGCAAGATGGCCGACGGCGCTATCCTAGGCCCCGAGCAACGCATCACCCGCGAAGAGGCGCTTCGCATGTGGACCACACACGGCGCCTATCTGACGTTCGAGGAGAAGCAGAAGGGGACCATCGAAGCAGGCAAATTTGCCGATTTCGCCGTCCTTAACCAGGATTTCTTCACAGTTCCTGAAGACGATATTCGCAGCATTGAGCCGGTGCTTACTGTAGTGGGCGGACGCGTGGTGCATGGCCAGTAGGCATAAATCACCGTGTCATCTACGGGTTGGTGAGCAGTGACTCGATCTTCTCCGGGTCATTTGGAACCACCACGGGAGGATTCCCGAAAGTGGACTGCAATGCTTCATCCGTGGTCGTCTTCAACTGGCCCGCATGGTAGCGGTAGATGTAGTCCGGATCCTTGAGCAGGTTCCCCGTCAGAACCGCCACTACATCTTCACCGGCGCCGATCTTTCCCGCCGCCACCAATCTCTTCAAGCCCGCGAGCGTGGCGGCCGAGGCAGGTTCACAGCCGATTCCGCAGAATCCGATCTGGGCTTTCGCATCGGCAATTTCCTGCTCCGTGACCTTTTCGACCAGACCGCCCGAGCTAGAGACTTCGTGCCATGCTTTCGGCCAGGAGACCGGATCGCCGATCTTGATCGCGGTCGCCAGCGTCTCTGGATGCTCCACCGCGTGGAAGCCACCGCCAAAAGGCGCTTTCATGAACTCGTAAAACGGCGCGGCGCCTTCAGCCTGGATCACAGCGAGTTTCGGAAGCCGGTCGATAAAACCCAAACGGTTCAACTCCCGCAGGCCTTTGCCGAAAGCGGAGACATTGCCCAGATTCCCGCCGGGGACAACCACCCAATCCGGAACCCGCCAGTCGCGCTGATCGAGCATTTCGACCATGATCGTCTTCTGCCCTTCGATCCGGAAAGGGTTGATCGAGTTCAACAGGTAGATCCCAAGCCGCTCGGCGAGCACACGCACAAGCTTCAGGATCTGGTCAAAGTTGGCTTCCACCTGCAACGTCCGGGCTCCGTATTCAAGAGCCTGGGCGAGCTTCCCGAAGCTGATGTTGCCATAGGGAATGAAGATGATCGGCTGCAACCCGCCGGCGGCCGCATAGGCAGCCATTGATGCGGACGTATTCCCAGTCGATACACAGGCCACTCGCTTCATGCCGAGCCGCCGCGCTTGCGCCGCGCCGCAGGTCATTCCGTTGTCCTTGAACGATCCCGTGGGATTGAAGCCCTGATGCTTGAAGGTCAACCGGTCGAGCCCCGCGTACGCGGCCGCGCGAGGTGCATCGAGCAACGGCGTATTGCCTTCGCGCAAGGTCGCCACATGCGACCAGTCTTCGAGAAACGGGATCAACTCACGGTAGCGCCAAACGCCGCTTTGGTCGAGACCCTCATTGCTGATGCGCCGCTCACGCCAGACGCGCTTGAGCACACCGGGATCTACCGCGGAAAAATCGTAGCCTGTCTCCAGCAGGCCGCCGCATTTCGAGCAGTTGTAGATCACTTCTGTGACTGGATAGCGCGTTCGGCAGGAAGACTGAAAACAGACCAGTTCGGGAGGGTGTGCCAACCTCAATTATACTGAGTGGTCCGATGATCTCCGTTCATCTTGAAAGCGGGCGCGTCAGTGTTCGAAGGGCATCCAAACCGCGGCGGCCCGAAGGCTTTTCGCTCATCCGCCTTCTCGCGGGCGGCATCTGCAACACCGATCTGGAACTGCAGCGCGGCTACTACGGTTTCATTGGCCGGCCGGGGCACGAGTTCGTGGGAGAAGTCGTCGAATCGGATACGGACGACTTGATCGGTCGCCGTGTGGTGGGCGAAATCAATCTCGCGTGTACGCGCTGCGAATGGTGTTCGCGAAGCCTCGCCCGTCACTGTCCCAACCGGACAGTGCTTGGAATCGTGCGGCATCCCGGAGCCTTCGCCGAGTTCCTCACGCTGCCTGACCGCAATCTCCACGTGATCCCCGATTCCATCTCGACGGAAGAAGCAGTGTTTGTCGAGCCCATCGCCGCGGCCTATGAAATCCTCGAGCAGGTGAGCATGACGAGAGGCACTGTAGTCGCGGTACTGGGCGATGGCAAGCTTGGCCTACTCATCTCCCAAGTCTTGAATGCCGCCGGCGCCCGGGTCCATCAATACGGAAGGCACAAGGAGAAGCTTGCCATCGCCGCCAAGGCAGGTGTAAAAACCAAGATCGCAAAGAAGCTCCCGACTGCCGCGTACGATTACGTGGTTGACGCCACCGGGTCACCGGAGGGCCTCACATCCGCTGTGCGGATGACGCGGCCGCGAGGCACGCTCATCCTGAAGTCGACGGTGCACGGGCCTGTTTCGATCGATACCGCGCCGATTATCGTGAACGAGATCACGCTGGTCGGATCACGGTGCGGGCGCTTCGTGCCGGCTCTGCAGCTCTTGAAATCCGGCAAACTCATCCTGCGCCCGATGCTGAGCGATTCGTTTCCGCTCAGCATGGCGCCCCGCGCCTTCGAGCGTGCAGCGGAGCGCGGAGTTTTGAAGGTCCTACTCAGTAACTGACCTTATAAAGCGAGAACTGCCACGAGCGCGGAACATCCTGCCCGGTAATAACTCCGAAGTTGGTGTTCGTGACGTTGGTATTAGGTGTCGCGAGGTTGGGGTAGTTCCAGGCGGTCAAACACTCGGCGCGGAACTGAGCCCTCAGCTTCCCGGTCACGCGGAACGTCTTGATCCCCGAGAAATCCCAGGACTTGTAAGAGATTGTGATTCGTCCTGGTGTCGCATGGGAAGGATGCAATCCCGGCAGTGGACTACGCCGTGGGCCAAGAAATTCGGCGAGACCCAGGTCGTGCAGAATACCGCTCAATGATGCGGCGAACAGAGTTGACTAGATGGTGGATATTCCTTCAATCGCCCCGGCCCTCCGGCCGCTGCTTCTGCGCCCGCAAGTATGCGATGAGGTCTCGCATCTCCTGCCGCGTCAAAATCTCATCGAAGCCTTCCGGCATCAGCGAGACGGGCGCATGCTCCATCTTCTTGATCTCTTTCCGCGGGATCCTCACTTCATCTCCGGGCCCTGTGATCAGCCGCACCGCCTCCGGTGTGCTCCGGCCCATCACACCCGAATAGATCTCCCGCTCGGTCACCACGCGGTACACCTCGTGTCCAGGCACAAAGCTTTCGCTCGGCAACACGATCGCCTCGAGCAGATCATGCGGCGACCGGATCGCCCCGATTGACGTGAGATCCGGACCGACATGGCCGCCATCGAGCCCTATCGTGTGACAACTCGAACAACCGGCCTTCGCCCCGAAAAAGAGCTCCTTGCCGCGCGCCACGTCTCCGCCGCCCAGCGCGCCTTCCATAGTTTTCAGCTTGCCCAACCGCTCTTTGCGTGATGCCTCCAGCCGTTCGAGGATCGGCCGCGCCGCCTGCCGCACAGGCTCAGGATAGTTTCCCACCAGCTCTTGCACGCGCTGGCTGCCCACCGCTCCGAGGGACTCCTCGACGCTGCGCAACCCGCGTATCAGCGCCTGTCCCACGTATTCATTCCGGTTGTGCCGGAACGCTTCCAAAAGATTCGGCAGCACCACAGGGTCCGCTTTTTGGAAGTGCACTTGCGCCACCGCGATCAACTGCTCATCCGTGAACTCGGCCCGCGCCAGCACCTGCCCAGCGGCCAGCTTGGCCGCGGCGTCCACCGCCGGCGCCAGGCGACCCGTCAGATACGCGAAATCCTTGTCGCTCAGCTTTCGTTGGCGGCTTCCCAGCGCGCTCAGCGCCGCGATGCGAACGTCGTCCGGCTCGGCAGCCGAATCGGCCAGCCTCCGAAGATCCACATCCAGCCAGTCGACACCACGCGCCCGCACCAAATTGACTGCCTGCACGCGAACCTTGGCGTCCTTGTGCCGCAGCAGCCGTTCCAGACCGCTCCGCCACTCCGCGGGGAACTCCTTAACGCTGCATCGCTCGGCAGTTTCGAGTAAGAAGACTTGCCGCTCCGCATCGAGCGCCGGATCTCCTAACGCACCGCCAATTGAATTCTTCATGCTTGCGTCTCCGCAGAAGGTGGCCATGGCTTCCCCAAGCATCTCCGCCTCTTCACGGGAGAACTGCGCGCCTCGCACACGCGCATCGAGCATTTGCGCCAGCTTCGCACTCCACGGCGCGTGCCGCGATACGACCCAGAACGCCGTCCGTCGTAACCCCGGGTCGGGATCTTCCAGGAACGGCATCACCTGCTGCTCGCGCAACGGGCTGCTCTCCATCTGGTCCAGTGCAATCAGCGCCGCCTTCCGCACGCGAACACTGGCATCTGTCAACTTCGTCATCAACGCGGCTGCATCCCGCAACTGGATGAGCGAATAAATAATCGAGTGCTCCACGAACCGGTCCTCCGGGTTCGCCGCTGCGTCCAGTAACGCGCTCAGAGCCCGCTTGTCCCCGATCTGTCCGAGCGCCGCCACCGCCTGTCTTCTGACGCGGGGGTCTTCCTTGCGCGCCATTTCGAGCAACTGCGGGACGGATTCCGCATCCCGAGCCATCCCAAGCATTCGAGCCGCTGCTTGCCGCACATCCGCGTTGCTGTCGGTGAGCGACCGCCGCATCGCTCTCAGCGCCTTCCCGCCGCCAATTCGCGACAAGGCAAACACCGCCGCACTCGATCCACTTTTGCCAGCCAGAGCCTCCACGGAACCCTCGCCCATTTCGACCAGCCGTTCTGTAGCGCGGTCGCGTACGACAGGCCGTGCATCCTCCAACAGCGTCACCAATTCGCCCGCACTCTTCTCCGCGATCCTCAGCTTCTCTCCTCTTGGATCCTCGGCGCGGGCGCCCTTCTTTCGCACGCGATACAACGCGCCTCTCACATCGGGCTTGGCCACGCGTGACAAAGGACACCCGTGAATGAACCAGGCCCCGGTGTCGACGACAATCAAACTCCCGTCGGCGTCCTCCACGACGTCGGTCGGATGCAGATCTGGATCGCTGGAAACAAAGAAATCCGAATCCTCGGTGCGATAGGTGGCGCCCTCCGGTCTCACTACATGCCGCTGCACGCGATGCGCGTTGAATTGCGCGCTGAACAGATTTCCACGGAACTCAGCTCCGAGGGCCACGCCGCGATAGCGCTCCAGTCCCGAGGGCGCGATGCGGGCGAATTTCGTCATCACTGGCATGAGATCGCCGGTGCGCTGGAACTCTACCGTGGTCGGGTGCGGCTTCGGGTACACACCGCCTTCGACGAAGTGCAGTATCGCATCGCGCTGCCCGTCGCGCGGATCCTGGAAATAGGTCATGGTGCCGAACATGTCCCCGCCTTCGGTGAACGCCACCTCGACCGGATTGTCGAATCCGCCACCGGCGTACGGTTCGAGTCCCGTTCCATCGGGCCGCACCCGCCAGATCCGCGACCCTCTTCCTTGGTACTTACGCCCATCCTTGGTCGTGATCTTGAAGCCGTGCCGCCCGTCGGTCAGATACAGCCACCCGTCCGGACCCATAATCGGACCATGCAAGCTGGCGGCGTTCGCCGACAGATTCCATCCTTCGACCACTACCTCTTTGACGTCTGCAACACCATCGCCGTTTGTATCCTGCAGCCGGTAGACCTGCGGCGGCGCCGCGACGTAGACGCTGCCCCGATACCACACCGCACCGGCCGGTAATGTCAGCTTCTCAGCGAACACTGTACTCTTGTCGTAGACACCGTCCTTGTCAATGTCTTCGAGGCGCGTCACGACATAAGTGGGATCAGCGGTCATCTCGGGCGTCTTCACCGTCTTGCCCGATGACTCGCACATATAAATGACGCCGTCGGGCGCGATGGTCCCGAGCATGGGATAGCTCATCAGCCCAGGCTTGGCTGCCAACGCAACTTCGAATCCATCCGGAACCGTGATGGATGAGAGTCCCCGCTTCACCTCGTCTACCCGACTTCCGGAACGCCAGATGAGAAAACCAGCGGCTCCAGCCAGTCCAAGCATCGCGACCCACTTTTTCATGACTTTTTCACATCCAAGTACAACGGTCCCACAAGGCCACCACCGCTCTCGAGCACCACTTCGACTCGCGCCGGACCCGGCTCCAACGTGACTCCTTCAAACACACACCTCGAGTCCCCGCCCGTCACTGCCTTCCTCTCCTCAGTCTTGCCAAAACTCAATCGAGCGGCGCCTTCTGCCTGAAGTGGCCGGGCCAAGCGCGCGGTGACTTGATATTTTCCGCCCTTAGAAACGTGAACTTCCCAGTGTCCAATCGATGCTGGTTCCCAGCCCGCCTTCTCGCCGCGCCAGTCCTGCCGTGTCAGAACCGTGGGACTCTCGTGCGGCGTTCCAACATGAATTCGCGGCGGCGCGTAGCCACGTGTCGAGGAGACATCCTTGTACCACGCCTCCGTCTCTTTGCGGAGCCGCGCTGCGATCTCCGGCCGCTCCTCCGAGATTTCATTCTTCTCGGCCGGATCCGCGGACAAATCGTACAGCTCTTTGCCATTCACCATCTTGTACTGTTGTGTGCGCGCGGCGCAGCTCCGGAATAACTCCGGTACATCCCCGCGATGCCATTGCGTGAACAGAGTCCGGTCAGTCCAGGAAGCCGATTCTCGCCGCAACAAAGGCATGAGGCTACGGCCATCCATTTTGGGTCCCGTAGTTTTATTCACACCGCAAGCCTCGAGGATCGTTGGCAGCACGTCGATATGTGCGGCGGACCGGTCAATCTTAGTGTCCGCCTGCACCAGCCGTGGGTACCGGAGGAAGAACGGCACGCGGATGCCACCTTGATAGACCGTCCCTTTGCGCCCGCGCATGCCAGCGTTGTAGCGGTCTCGCTGAGGACCATTGTCGGTGACATAGATCAGAATGGTGTCCTGTTCGAGGTCCATCGCCCTCAGTTTGGCAATCAGCCTTCCGACATTCTCATCGATGTTGGCCACCATGCCGTACGTCTTTGCGGTCGGCTCGTCCAGTCCTTTCCCGCGGAAGGGCTCGACGTACTTTTCTTCGATCTGTAATGGATCGTGCGGGGCGTTGGTCGGCAGATAGACGAACCATGGATTTCGCCGGTTCTTCTCGATGAACGCCATAGCCTGGCGAAAGAAGATGTCCGTACAATAGCCGCTATATTTCTCTTCCTTGCCGTTGTGGTGCAGGATCGGATCGAAATATGTGTTGCCCGGCGGGTCAGACGGCTGCCCTACCCCGCCGCCTTTGCAAACCAGAGCCTCTTCGAACCCATGCTCAATCGCTCGCAACGGATAGTTGTCCCCCAGGTGCCACTTCCCGAAAATCCCGGTTCGGTAGCCAGCCTTCCCCAAATACTCCGCCATCGTCACTTCGTCCGGATACATCATGGATCGCCCTAAGAAAGTGTCCACCACGCCGGTCCGATAGTTGTACCGCCCTGTCATGAGGCTCGCACGTGTCGGCGAGCACACCGGACACACCTGGAACTGCGTAAACTGCGCGCCCTGCTGCCCTATGCTATCCAGATGCGGCGTTTTCAGATGTGGATTCCCGTGCAGCGACAGATCGCCATAGCCCTGATCGTCGGTGATCAGGATCAATACGTTTGGCGGGCGCCTCGAGATCTTGCTGGTCTGCAAGGCCAAGGCTGGTGTGGCAAGGAATCCTCGTCTGTTCAATTGCATGTGGAATACCAATTCTATATTGTGCAATGAAGTGGCGAATGTGGAGCAAGCTTCAGCTTGCACGCTGACACGCATTTCGCACAAACCGAGCCGAGACGAGTCTCGGCGCGGCAGACACGAGTGTCCGCGCCCCGGGCGACACACGGTCGATTCCGAGATTCGTGGCGAACGGCGATTACGGGAAAGTAATGACACCGCCTGGCGAAACTTGCGCCGCCGTATACTCGACCTGATGCCGCGTGATACCCCCGGCGTCGATCAGCTCGATCGAGTCGCCTCCGTTATTCAGCGGCATCTTGCCGGAAGGGATCGTCAGGGTCGTGTTGGCGCCCGCTCCGATCGATCCGGTCAACGGGAACACATTCATCGCCCGGTCTCGCATCTTCCAATTCTGCAGGCTGACTGCCGCAGTCCCGCGATTGGCAACACTGATCTGCTCCCGGCCCCGATCGTCTCCGATTGGGTCGGGCAGGACCGACAGAATCCTCACATCGGGTCCAATAGGCGCATCGTCGTCGAACTCGAAATCGGCGAAAACGGGTAGATGGTCAGAGGCGCTCTGATTGGCTCCTCCCTCCACGGCAACCTTGTCGTCAAACACCCGGATCGATCCCTGCACATACTTGTTCTGCATTTGCATGGGAATCAGAAGCTGGTCGAATAGAATTTTCCCGGTGTTTACATTATTCCCGCGGTTAGTATTGTTGCGGTTCCGGCTGTCCGGGTCCAGAGTGTTAACCTTGTCGCCAACGATATCCACGGAGGTGACCCCGTGGGAGATGTGGCCTGCCGCGAGGAGCGTTTCCGCCAGATTGATCAGGAACGGTCCGTCCGTGTTCTCCTCCACGCCGATGGCGTTCGGATTCCCCGTCTCGATAATGTTGATCGACTCATCATCGGGATTGTCATTCATATCCCCGAGTACGACATAGTCCTTCTCTTCAAAATTCTGCTCTAATTTGGCGAGCAGCAGTCGCGCGGCGCCCACTCGCCGGTGGTCGGTGTTGGCCCGCCCGCCAACCCGCGACTTTGCATGAACCACCATCACGAAGAACGTCCTCTGCGACCCCGGAAGGCGGATTTCGGCGAACAACACGTCCCGTCTGTCGACAAAGAATGAATTGAGCGCGGGATCGGGAAATAGGAAATTGTTATCGGCGGCGTTCAGATCCGTCGGGAATCCCACAACCTCGAAAGGCTTCCGCACTACGATCGCCACATCCTGAATAGGCTGGCTTTTTTCATCGATTAGGAGATGCCACTTCTGAGGATCGAAGACCTTGTTGAGCGCCGCACGATTGTCGATTTCCTGCAAGCCGATAACGTCGGCATCCAGCTTCTCGACCACGCTCTTGAGCCGGTCCGTCCTCTCCTGCGATATATTCGCGTTCAGAAACTTGATGTTGTAGGTCGCTACTCGTGCCCTTTGCTGGGCGGCTACAATCGTAATCCAGCAAGTCAACAACAGCAGTACTCGCATAAATACTCTCCTTTGGGAACACCATCCTATAGTGATACGCGGAAACAGGGTGTTTCACGGGACAACCTGGCAGCAAATGGCGCTGCCCCACGACTCACAGCTACCGTGCCAATAGCGCTCCCACGGCCCGATCCAACTCGGCGTCGGTCCACTCCGCTACCCGCACGTTCCGGCGCAAGAGCCACTTCTCGACGTGCTCCATCGCTTGCGCCTGATCCAGGCGGTGCATCGGCCCCAGCGTCTCGAGTTCCAGCATCTCTCCGTTTGTGAATGTCTCGAACGAAGACCCGAAATCCGGATAGCGTTTCGTTGAATCCGCTGTTGTTTGCTTGACGAACAACTCGCTCCCCAGCAGATAGGCGCCCCAGGTCTTCGCGTTGAACAGCCCTACCTTTTGGGGCTCATTATTCTTTGGATCCTGCCGCAGCGTCAGATATTTCCGGGTGAATCCCCACCTAGGGTCGCCGAGGTTGGTGTACGCCCACATCACCAAGGGATTCGTGGGCAGCAAGGCGTCTGGATGCTTGCCGCGCGGCGGGAATCCCGTGATCCCGACGCCTCCGGGAGCCATCATCGTGAGCGCCCATGGAGCCACATCCATCGGCAGGCTCGACATGTTCCGCACGCGGTGCACAACTTCCACTTCTGAGCCTGTTGGAGCCAGTCGCACCACGATCTGCTTCTGAAACCCTGCGCCATCGACCGGTTGTGTCGCGGTCAACACGCCCCCGACGCCTTCCACCTGCACCGAACCGTTGTCCATCGCCCAGGTCGTCTTCAAGTCCTCGGGAGCCACCCAAAGCCTGTGTCCGCCCCGAATCTGATATTCGGACTCGCCGGACTTCCCCATCTGCGCCGCGTACTCTTTGAAGATGTTCCGGCCGCCCACGTATGCGTACCGGAGGATGCGGGGTCCGACATCGCCCGTCACAATTACCTCGACAGTCCCGTTGGTGACCCGCCAGCAGTTATGCCAGCCCTGATAGCCGGTGTGCTCGATGGTCACTTCCGCGGACATGACAGCCGCACTCAAGATGAAGGCCGCTCCACGCATGTCTTGCATTATGTCCTGATCGCGAGAACCGCGTCCAGCCTCACGCCCGTCCGTTTCCCTTCCACCTCCGCGAATCCAGCGTCCTGCAAGAGGTCCGCGTACTGTGCGAAACTACGTTCCCGGCCCTCGGTGCAGATCAGCATGCTGAGCGACTGCATGTGCGCCGCCACCGGCCCAGCCAAATCGTCATCGAGGAGTTTCTCGGCGATCAACAGACCCCCGCCCGCCGGCAGCGCCTCATACACTTTCGCCAGCAGAGCCCGGATCTTTTCCTCTTGCCAGTCGTGCAGAATCTGCCCTAGCGAGTAGAGATCGGCTGGCGGAAGCGGGTCAGAGAAGAAATCTCCAGCGATCAGTTCCACCCGAGTCCCGGTCGTGAACTCCCGCGCGAACTTCACCACGTCCGGCAGATCGAAAATTGCGACCTCCATTTCGGGATATCGCTTCGCGGCTTCCAGTGGCAGATGGCCGGTTGCTCCTCCCAGATCCACCATCCGCCGGAACCGCGACAAGTCAAACGCCGCCACAACCGCCGGACTCGATAGCAACCCGACGCCGTTCATTCCGAGAAGAAAATCACGTTTGTTCTCCTCGGTCCGGTAAAAGTGCGAAAACAAGGCGCCGCCTTCCAGTCCGAACACCTGTTTCCACCTGTGGGACCCTTCCCGAACTGCATCCTCAAGATGCGCCCACAAATCCCATAACACATCGTTTGAGTATAGGATGTAGCCTGTCAACGTCTGTGGGCTTTCGCGCCGCAGGTATGTTTGCGATACAGCGGTGTTCGTATATCGATCATCGTCCTTGGTAAGCAGTCCCAATGAGACACAGGCATCCAGGAGCCGTTCGAGCGTATCCGGATCTTCATCCTGCCGAACATCGTGCAACGCCAGCGGACCGCCTCCCAAACGATCGAAAATACCCAGCGACACTGCTGCGAACATCGTTTTCGACCGGCGGAAAGCTTCAATGAGATCCAGGACAAGGGAGGGATCAGGTGTGGGGCTCATCGGAAATGATCGTATCCTTTCGGTTCGAGTGGCTGCCCGAAGAAAGTGATCGACCCAGGCTTACCTTTCACGACTGTTCCAATCCTCGTCAGCGGAAGCCCAGCGAAACGGCTCAACCGCGCGCGAGTGGTGAACAACAACTCATAGTCCTCGCCTCCATGGAGAGCCTGCTCGATCGTCGCTCCGTGAGAGACGGGCAGAGGCCGATCTACGATCGCTGCCACGCCGGACTCTATACACATCCGGTGCAGGTCGATCGAGAGGCCGTCGCTCAAGTCCATACATGCCGTCGCTCGTCCCCGCAACCACCGTCCTAAATCCAAGCGGGGCTTCGGTCTCTGATGCCAGGGCTTACCCAATTCTCCGGACACGAAAATCGCATCCCCCTCGCCTGCACTATCGCGGCGCAGGGCCTTCCCACAAGGAATCTCCCCCAGCACCACGATATCGGCCAGAACGCGGTCCGCCCGCGACAGGTCCCCACCCACTAACGGGACACCGTGTTCGAAGAGCCCGTCGTAGAATCGCGAAACCCAATTCGACTTCGCCCACCGGGGAAGAGCCAGCGACACAAGACACCAGCGCGGGTCGCCACCCATCGCTGCAATATCGCTGAGCCCCCGCGCCAACGTCTTCCAACCTACATCCTCCGGAGAATGCTTCCGGAGAAAGTGCACGTCCTCGATCAGGAAGTCGGTTGTAACAAGCAGATCGAAACCGGTCCGCGGTCGCACAATCGCGCAATCGTCTCCGATCCCTTTCACCACACTCCGCCCATCCACGCTTACGCGTCGCTTGAGAGCACGGATCACCTCCAGCTCATTCACCGGCGATCACCAATCCGCTTGGCAGCTCCTCACCGAAAATCCGGCTGAGCGCTTCCGCATCTCGTGCTCCCCGCCCTTCGAGGATCGCCAAGAGCTTGGCCGCGTCCTTGTGCTCTTCGATGTTGCGGCGCGCCATCACCATTGTTGCCGCCGGTAGATCGCGGTAGGCATCTCCCGTCATCCGCGCCATGGAAGCGATCGCTTCCGCCGCGGACGGGACCTTCGATAAGGCTTCCACCCACCGGGACACAGTCGCCGCCGGCGCCACCTGATTCATCGGACCATAGAACAAATCGCGCGCTCCCAGGCGCGCAAGGCACCACACTTCGCTTCCGCGGAAATCGCCGGACTTCACTCGTGCCAGCAACGCCTCTCCTAGCTCCGTTTTCGTCGCGACCGGCAGCAATTCGAGACTGGCTGCGCACCGCCACATCTCCCGCAGCAGGCTCGTGTTGACTCGCACCTTATGTCCCTTTCGCGGCAGGAGCGTCGACGACAACCGCTGGTAAATATCAGCCTGCTGATTGCGATTCAGCCCGCCCGCCACGCGGCCCCAGAAAATCCACCATTCGCATTCGTTCTGCACTGCGTTGGAAAAGACCAGACCGCCCGCGAAGATCCTGCGCGCCTGCTCGATCCGGTAGTCGTCGCCAGGGTAGCCAAACCCGGGACGCAGACACAGTCCCGCCAGGTTGAGCCATCGCAACTCATACGCGGCGCTTTTCTTCCTTCCCTCGGCCAACTCCAGGAATGCATCCGCGAGCTTTCGAATCGCTCCGAGCGGCCATGAATTCCGTCCCAGGGTCATTGTTTGCTCGAGGCGCGAAGGCAAAGCTTCCGGCTCGATTGATCCGCGTTCGAACGCATCGCGCACCATCTCCACCGCCGCCACTACGGCTTCGTCGCTCACCACCGCCGCGGGGCGCCCGGGAGCCTCCGCCGCTGCCTGCTTCCGCAACGCGAACTGCAGGCGCCAGCGATGTTCGCTCACTTTTGAATCCGCCCACAGCTCGAGTGTCCCGACTTCGGTCAGCTTCGCGCCCAGCTTCACGGGAACCATCCGCTGCTCGCCGGGTTTTCCGAACCGGATCACAGCGTGCAGCGGAGCGTGCTGGTGCAACCGCCCTTCGGTCACATCCGTGGCGGGAAATTCAACGATGTCGCCGATCTCGTCCTCGAGCCGCGTCAACGAGCTGTAGAGGCGGAACGTCACCGGTTTGTTCGCGACCAGTTGCATCCCCTCGTGGTCGAGCTCGAGCTGCGATCCTTCCTGCGTTCCTCGCGGTACAACCGTGACCGCGCGCACCGTCACCTTCGATTCCAGCTCGACATAATACGATCGCGGCAATCCACCCTGCACGATCAGCCCGGCGCCCGTTGACCGCACATAGTTGTAGTAGGCGGCTCCCACCGCTACAGCAAGATCCAGATCGCGATTCTCCAGCACCAGCGGCCGCTTCCCTTGCCAGCTTTCGAGCACATCCGCGACGCGATTCCGCAAAATGTCCGGAATGAAGAATCCGCCGTTGAACAGCACGGCGTCCGGCAGCGCTCCGCCCGCATCCTGCAGGAAAGCCGCAAGGTGCCGGGTAATTGCAGCATCGGATTCGTATGGCAGACCAAGCTCAGTGAACGGACTCATCTCCTCTTTCTGCGGGCGCTCGTCCTTGCCGCACATCGGGAGGAATCCGTCGAGCGCCAGCTCCAAGGCCTCCTGCCGGGTGATCTCGGTGCGAAGAGCGCCGCCGATGAGCGATCGGCCGCCGCCCAGCACGGTAATCGGCACTGTCTCGACGGTTGCATCGGCCAACATCTTTTCCTTGGCCGCTGAACATTGGCGTCGAAGGGCGGTCTTTTGGCGCACCGCCAGTTGCGTGTTGAGTTTCGATTCGGCTAGCCAGGCGAGCGTCAGGTCAAGATTATCGCCTCCCAGCAACAAGTGCCGTCCCACCGCGGTACGCGTGAAGTCGACGCGATCCCGATTGCGCGCCACCCGGATCAGTGTAAAGTCGCTCGTTCCGCCGCCGACGTCGCACACCAGCACAAGTTGCCCGTCGAACAAATGCTTTCGCGACTCGGCGAGATGATTGGCGATCCACGAATAAAACGCGGCGGCCGGCTCCTCGAGCAGCGTCAGCTTCTCGATCCCCGCCTCTTTCGCAGCTTGCACCGTCAGTTCCCGTGCCTCTTCATCGAACGAAGCAGGCACCGTCAGCACGACTTCCTGACCCGCCAGGGCCCCTCCGTTCGACTTCTCCCACGCTTCCCGCATCGCAGCGAGATATCGGGATGATGCTTCCACAGGACTCAGAACACGACCCGCCTCTCCCGCGTCCCAGGGCAGGATCTTCGCCGTCCGGTCTACGGCCGGATTCGATAGCCAGCTCTTGGCAGAATGGACCAGCTTGGTGGGTACCAGTGCGCCCTGCTCACGCGCCCATACGCCCACTGGCGCGGACTCCTGAAGGAACAGAAACGAAGGCAGAGTCCGGCGCGCCTCCACAATCCCTTCCGCCACGGGCTGTGGTATATCCAGTACGTGAACCGGAGGAAATTCGGAATCCCCGGCTTCGCTCTCGCGGATAAACGCCAAGGCCGAGTTGGTCGTCCCTAAATCGATCCCAACAAACGAACGCACGGCCTACTCGACTTCGATCTCAGCCGGCGCCACCACGCGTTGCCCCGTCTTTCGTTGTGGCAGTTCGATGCTTTCCACTTTCCAACCTCGATGGCGGAGAATCCCGCCCTCTACCTTTCCGCCCGGGGGCACGTTGCCGACCACCTTTACCGAATTCGCGTCGGATACGTCCAGACCCACGCTCGCCAGTCGCGTATTGGTGCCTTCCACACCGTCGACAACCGGAGCCAGTTTCAGGTGCCGTTCGAGGACGGCCCGACAGCCTTTGTGCACATCTCGCACCGCTGCACCGACTTGGTCGTCTGTGTAGGGACCAATGTCTTCCTGCAGGAAATCGACAAACCGCGCCTCCTCCTGCAGCAATGCGAGCATCAACACGGCTCCATCGGAGGGTTGTGGCTGCGGAGCGGCGGGCTTCGGCGCCTCTCCCTTGGGAGTCGAAGCCGGTGTCTTGAGACGCCGGGTCAGGTTCAGCTCCAGCATGACGTCTTCGGGCAGCTTACCGGAAAACAGCAGTCCGAAAAAACTCTTGAACGCCAAGGAAAGTCGGGACAAACGATTACCTCGTTATGCAGTGGGGTATAGGAACTTTTAGGATACAATGCAAACACAGGCTGTCACTGGTTTCCACCCGTGGGGCCGCACGCGGATTTCCTCCACATGGATAAGTTCATCATCATCGGCCCGCAGGGCGCGGGTAAAGGTACGCAGGCCGTTCGGCTCTGTCAGGATTACGATTTCGTTCACATTTCCATCGGCGACATTTTTCGCTGGCACATGGTGCACCACACCAAACTCGCCGCCAGGGTGACCCGCATCATGAATGAAGGCCGCCTGGTTCCGGACGAAATCGTTGAAGAAGTGGTCAGCAGCCGACTCCAGCAACACGATTGGAACTTCGGCTTCGTGCTCGATGGGTTCCCCCGCACTCGCTCTCAAGCCGAGTATCTTTTCGAGGGTTGGAACATGGATAAGGCGATCTACCTCGATATCCCTGACGACGTTGTCTTCGAGCGTGTCATGTACCGGGCCGCCATGGGACAAGGCAGCGGCTTCACCAAGCGCGTCGACGACAATCCACAAGCCCTTCGGGTGCGCCTTCAGGAATATAACGAGAAGACCGCGCCGTTGCTCGAGCTTTTCCAGCGTAGGAACATGCTTCTCACTGTGGATGCCAACCGGGGGATCGAGGAGGTCTACTGCAGCATTCGCGAAGGGCTTGGATTGGGTGAGCCAATGAAGAGGAAGTAGACGCGGCGTGGCGCACGCTTTAGCGTGCTGGCGCGAACCTCAGTCCGCGCTCTGGAGGCTGAAGCCTCCGTTGCAAGCTGAAGCTTGCTCCACCTTGGCGCCGGAATCCGTATACCGCGTCGTCACATTTTACCCTCGCCTGCCGCGCCGGTACCCTGCCTTGCGAGTGCTCGGACTACTTCGCCAAGACCCGCGAACCGGTCGTCCTTGGTGAGCCCATGCACGTAGCGATAGTAGATCTGCTGTAGGATCACCGCCAGTTTGAACATCCCGTATACGTAGTAGTAAACAGGATCCATGACGTGCCATCCGGTTCGCTCCTGGTAACGGTCAAGCATCTGGCGCCGGCTAAGGAAGCCGGGTTGCGTTGTCGGTGAGAATCGCACCGTTTGAAACTCCACCGGGTCGGAAGCTCCAATCCAGTAGCTGAGCGCCGTGCCAAGATCCATCCAAGGATCACCGACAGTCGCCATCTCCCAATCGAGCACGCCGGTGATGCGAGTGACGTCGTCCGGATCGAGCAGAATATTGTCGAGTTTGTAGTCGTTGTGAATCAAGGCGGCGCCCGATTCCGCGGGCATCCGATCGGAAAGCCAGCGGCCCAGTTCTTCCATATCGGGAATGGATACGGTCTGCGCATCCGCCCAACGCTTGCTCCAGCCCTCGATCTGGCGCCGTACGTAGCCTCGGGGCTTGCCAAAGTCCGCAAGGCCCGCGGCCTCGAGGTCCAGCGAATGCAGCGTCGCGAGATTGTCGATCACCGCGATCGAAAGGTCGCGACCCAAATCCGGACGGTCTACCATGAAATCCGGAAGGTGCTTCCGGATCACAAGACCCCTCAGACGCGTCATTAGATAGAACGGCGCTCCCATTACCTCGAGATCCTCGCAATAAAGAATCGGCCTTGGCGCCGGCGCATAAACTTTGTGGAGTTTCGATAACACACGAAACTCCCGGCCCATGTCGTGTGCCGTTCTTACCTTGGTGCCGAACGGAGGCCGTCGCAAAACATACTCCTGATCGCCAATTCGCACCAGGTACGTAAGGTTCGAGTGGCCGGAGGGAAATTGCTCAACTGCCAAACCACCGTGGATCTCCGGAAGCGCGTGCCGTAAGTATGCCGACAACTTGACGGTATCCAATTCCTCTCCCGGCCGGACCGAGGCGGTGGTGTTGAAGTCCTGCGGCATGGATTCTCTCAACGGTATGTCAACAACGCCGGGTCCTGCAGGTGCGGTGTGCTGTTGAAACTGCTCATGGAGAACCGGTCTGGTGTGAACAGAAACTCCGAAAACGAAGCGTTGCGAGGGCTCCACGTCAGCTCCAGCGTGTTTTCATAACTGAGCCGCAGCGCCGTACGCACAGTCACCGCCTTCGGCCCACCCGAAGTGAACACGGCCACACGGGAGGATTTTGGCGCATCGCGCAAGATCCTTTCGAGCGCTCCTTCCACCCGCGCGCAGAACGCCTGCCACGTCGGGACGGATGCATCCGACACCTCGCCGGACAGCCACCGGTTTGTGATGTCCCTCAAAACACGGTCAAATGCACGCTGCCGGACGGTGAAATCAGAGCTCGAACGCAGCTCCGTCATCCATTCGGCTAGATGCACATGTTCGCGCGCCAAGGTGGGAAGAAACGTGCGCATCACGGCCTCCGCCGGGAACTCGTCCAGTTCCTCCAACACCACTGGCTCCGGCCACGATTGCCCGGCCTCGCGGTAAAAATCCGCGATGATTTCTCCCGTCCGTCTATGGCGTTCGGCGGGGCCGTAGTAAACCTGATCAAAGGTAGCGCCTTTCTCCAGCCAGTATCGCGCCAGGAGGCGAGACTGCTCCTCCCCAATAGGGGAGAGTTTGTCGTAGTTGTCGGCGAGAAAAGACGCTTGTGCATGGCGCACAACGGTTAAGAGACTCATGCAGGTTGATCCCGTAGCGCAGGCCGGCGCCATGTGGAGCAAGCTTCAGCTTGCAACGGAGGGTTCAAGCCTCCGCAGCACAAGCCTCCGGTTTGCGAGGTCCACAATTCAGCTAGTGTAGCGGAAGGCTGCCCTGTCATAATTGCTTCCCTGGAGGAGGCCAGAGTGATAGAAGCCCCTAAGAGTCGAGGCTATGCAGGGGTAATAGCAGTGAAGCCATTTCGGCCGGCGTGCAGCAGGTAGGCGGCCCCCCAATGCAACCCGGCGCCGAACGCTGCAAGGATCACGGGACCCGGCGGAAGCGGAGCCTCGGCCAAGGCGACCAGCAGTGAGGCTGACGAAGTGTTGCCGTAACGATCGAGGTTTACGAAGAACTTGTCTTCTCCAAGGTTCAGCGCGCGCGCGACGCGAACAATCAGGTTCAGGTTGGCCTGATGCAGAACGTACAAGCCGATTTCAGCGGGCAATTTCAATTGGCGAGCTAGAACCTCCTGAATGCTGGCCGGAATCTCGCGGGTAGCGTGACGCGCCACCAAAAGGCCCTCCATCCGAAGCGGACCATCGTGAGGGAGCTGCAGGATGTCCGCGGCTGCGCCGTCGGAATGGAGCACCGAATCGACGATGCGCAGAGGGCCGGGACTCGGGGAAATGAGGCAGGCACCCGCGCCGTCGCCAAACAGGATCGCAGTGTTGGGATCACCGAGATCGATCGTCGAGGACATCTTTTCGGCGGCGACCACGAGAATGTTCCCATAGGCCGCGGCGAGATTGTCTGCAAGCACGATCGCGAACAGGGAACCAGCGGAGGCGATCGGAATATCAAGCGCGGGAACTCTGGGGAGTCCTAGCCGCTGCGCTACGGTTGAAGCCGGGCCGGGAAACCGGTGCTCCGAGGAGCCGGACGAGACAATCAGCATTCCGATGTCTACCGGTTTCAGACCCGTCTTGCTCAGGCACGCCTGAGCGGCCACGACTCCCAGATCGGCGACCGAGCCTTCCGCCCACCGCCGCTCACGGATTCCAGAACCTTGCGCGATCCACTCGGCGGTCTTGCCGACTCTTTCGGCGAGGTATTCGTTGGTGACGATCCGTTCGGGCAGATACGCTGCCGGTGAGTGCAGGAATGCCATGGATCACTGAATTAGAACGCCACGAGATTCGAGGTAGGCTTCGATCCGGGCGATTGACTCGAATTTTCGCGGCGTCAGGTCCGAGTCGGGCACCTGAATGTTGTAGGTCTGCTCGAGAGCAGCCACAAGATCGGTCAGCTCGAACGAGTCCAACACGCCGGAATCGAATAGCGGGTCCTCCGGACCCGGATCGCTCCAATTCTTCGACACCGATTGCACCAGCTCACGGATCTTGGATTGCTTGGGCATTATTTTGCGTCTCCGTACGTATTTTCAGGAATGCTTCGTATTGATGGATAAGGTCTGCGTAGAGGGTCTGGCCTGCCAGTTGATAGCCGGATTGCGTGAAATGAATGTGATCGTTTTGCGCCATGCCCGCGCGGACCCAGGTTCTGATTGTCCCTGGGCCACCCATGCGCGCGCGCCAATCCCAGAAGGCGCAGTTGGTGGCGGCAGCGATGCTCCGCTGGATGTCGATGACGCGGTCGAGGTTGGCCATCGTGCGAAGGCGGCAATCGGGCGGTCCGAGAAGAAGAATAGAGGAAGTGGGAGACAGTCTGCGGAACCGTTCGATCAATCGTCCCAGCGAAGTGGTGTAGGACTCGGGTTCCCAGCGGCGGCTGTTGGCCTCATTTGTTCCGTAGGCGATTACGATGAGAGACGGATCGCGGTGGCGGAGTTGGGTGGCGAGGATGGTTTCATCCCAATCGTGCTGAACGGCCGCGGTGGCTCCGTTGATGCCAAGAGTTTCCCAGGTGACGCCGGCCTTGTACTGCACCACCATGCCGAGCAATCTCACAGGCGCCATGGTTTTTGTTTTAAACAAGAACCGGCGCTCTCCGGGAATGATCGAAATCGGCGCTCGGGCTGGGCCCAACTCACCGGCAGTCGGAATTTCCCCTTCGAAAACACTATCCACGTAAACCTCGATCGTCCCACCGCCCGGCTGCTGGAGATAGAAGAGCTCGGCTTCTTCGCCCGACGCTATGACCGTAGCCGTTTCGCCTTTGCGGCGTGACGTGATCGAGAGACCGGAGAGTCCGTGCAACGTATCGCCCCGATTGCGCATGGTTCCCAGCGTAGTCCAGTAGCGGGAGTTGACAGACCCAACGTCATAGCGCCGATAGCCGGTAAACGGGCGCCCAGGAAAAAAGAAGCCCGGACCACCGTCGCCGAAGCGCTGCTGAAAATTGTCGCGAATTGCTGAAGCCAGATCGTCAGAGGCGGTATGCGAGTCCCCATAATGGAGCACGTGAACGGTTGGGTATTCCTGTTTCATCCGGAATAAGCGCTCGAAGAACGGCACCAGTCCCGCCGGATTCTCGAAGGCGTAGGGCGAGGCAATCGACTCGTGAACCTGTTCGAGCGATGCTTTGCGAAGCTCGGGAGAAACCGGGGGCGGCCGCCGCCGCTTTTTGGGGGTCTTGGTGGACTTGGCGGCGGTCTTGGATTTGACGGCGGTCCTGGACTTGGAAGGCGCCGTCTTCCTGGCTGTAGAAGCGCTTTGCGGCGCCGACCAGAGAAGGGCGGCCGTGGCAATCATCGAAATGGCGGCGAATCTCATGGCTGGCGGCGGGATTTCCACGATTGGTAGTCAACCACCAGGGCCTTCTCAAACAACGCTCCCACCTTGGCAGCCCCCCCGGGCAGCGGATGCAGAAAGTCGGCGGTGACCAGCCGCGGTTTTTCCATATACCAACGCGCCATAGTGCCCGCGCCGCCCATGGATTGGTAGGTGTTGAAGAAGGCGCATCCTGATTCAAGGGCGATGCGCCGCTGGATCGCGATCAGGCGTTCGAGAACGGCAGGAGTGGCGATTTCACCTCGTTCGTTCTTTTCGGCGCGATCCATGGGACTCATGACCAGGATAGACGTTTTCGGCAGCGCCTCCCGAAGGCGCCCGAGCACAGTGCGTAGCTCGTTGCCATAGCTAGAGTCCACGTAGCTGCCGAAGAAGGATTCGTTAGCGCCATAGTTGAGCACGATGAGATCCGGCTTCTGATGAAGAAGTTGCTCCCGCCAGTGAATCGGCTCAAAGTATCGTAGGAGGTGCTGGATGGAAGCGCCGTTGAGTCCCAACGAGTGATAGATGATGCCCGGGCCATCCTTTTCGAACGTAACTCCGAAGAGGCGGACTGTACCTCGCGTGACGGTGAGGCGAACAGCTTGTGTTCCCTGGGGCAGGATAGCCGCTGCGAATCCGCTCGACTTTTCTTCCGCGGCCGTGTCCACTTCGGCCAAGATGGTGTCATCGACCATCACGCGGAATACTCCACCGTTGGGCTGGCGGAGATATAACACTTCCACACGCCGGTGTAGGTTGTCCGGAAGCCTGATCAATGAAGTGGCGCCCGCCGATCCCGTAAGATTCACACCTCCGACGCCGTGTAGAAAGTCCTCGGCCCGATCCTGCGAAGCGGGTTCGTGCCGCCAGCCGGAAGCCTTCAACGCAATGCCGCGATGCCCATACCATTTCCAGGGTTGTGAAACGAGCACGAAACCATGACCTGCGTCGCCAAACCGCGACTGCAACAGAGCGCGCACGTCGGCAGTGACCGAGTCGGCGGTAGTCGGCGAGTCGCCGTAATGGAGAGCGCGGGTGATGGCATGATCCTGTCTGGTCTCGGTGCGCAAGAGCGACTCGTAAAAGGGATGCATGGCGCCAGAGGGGTCGAGGAAGAGGGCAGCCTGGTCAAATGTTGAGGGAGCGATAGGCCGTGGGGGGATCAGCGGCAGTTTTTCCTTGACCTCTGGTGTCACGGGCGCGGGATCGGCGGGGGCAGACCCCGGTTCCGGTGTTGGCGCGGCCACCGGAGGATGGACGACTACATCGACGACAAGTAGGCGCGCCAGAGGGCTCCGAAACCAGGCGAATCCCGGCGCGTAAGGGAGAAGGAGCATCAGGAACACAAATGCCGCAAGCGTAAAGATTGTCTTGCGCGGGAGGAGGAACATCTAGAACCTCTGGTAGACGAATGGGGCGGCGCCGGTGGTTCCGACAAATTGGATGCCCGCGGTGAGCAGAACGAGAATGACAGCCTGGGCCAACGCTGGCGCCCGGAGGAACTCATCCTGTGCGCTGGCGTAGATGCCGCGAGGCAAGTAGAAAAAGATGACAGCCAGCGCCAACACCATTGCGAAACCTGGCGTCAGATTCGCGGCTCCCGCGGAGAACGATGCCACCTGCGACAACACATCCAGCGCGCCACCAAAGGTTTCAGCACGGAAGAAGACCCAGGCTAGCGCGACGTAATGGAAGGTCGCGATGCGAGCCAGCGTCTTGCCGGCAAGGGACGCGCTCGCCTTGGAACGTCGCGACTGCCACAATCGCGTGCCTGCGAGGCCTAGACCGTGGAGAAGTCCCCAGATGGTGAAGTTCCAGGTGAAGCCATGCCACAGCCCGCCGAGGAACATGGTGATCACCAGGTTGACGTAGGGCAGGACGGCAGAGCGATGGCCGGGGAGCGAGAAGAACAGATAGTCGCGGAGCCAGTTGGAAAGCGAGATGTGCCAGCGGCGCCAGAAGTCCGCGAGGTTGACGGCCTCATAGGGACGGTTAAAGTTCGGCGGAAGCTGAAAGCCCACGAGCAACGCCGAGCCGAGAGCGATGTCTGTATAGCCGGAGAAGTCGAAGTAAAGCTGGAACGCATAGGCGTAGACGGCGAGCAGATTCTCCAAGCCCGAATACAGAGCTGGGGTATCGAAAACGCGGTTAACCAGGGATTCGCCCAGGTAATCGGCGATAAGGAATTTCTTTGCCGCTCCCATGGCGATCCAAAACAGGGCCTTCGAGGCATTGGATTCGGCCAGCGGCGTCTTCAGCCTTTCCCACTGGGCGACAAGCGTAGTAACCCGCGTGATGGGACCGGCTAGCATGGTAGGGAAGAAAGTTACGGAGGCGAGATGGGTCCAAGGGCTCGCCGCGGGCTTGGCGTCGTTGCGGTAAATGTCGATAGTGTACGTGAGAGACTGAAAGGCGTAGAAAGAAAGCGACAGGGGCAGAGTCCAATCGGTGTTCGCGGGGAGCTTCGAGGAGAGGATCAGCAGGATGTTGACCGTGACCGACAGCAGCAGTAACTCGCGCCGGCGGTGTGGTGGCGAGCCAGTCATCGCGTCCCCGAGCATGTAGTCAATCGTGGCGCAGATGGGGACCACAAGCAGGTAGATCCAACCCCAGCGCGCCAGAAAGATCGTGTTGGCCAGCAGGATGAGAGCGAGCGAGAATCCGCGGTAGGGGAACAGGATCCAGAAGAGCAGAAACACGACCGTGAGAAAACAGAGGTACTCCAGCGAAGGGAGGAGCATCGGCAAAACCAGGAAAACTTCTGAAAATCCCGCCTGACCTTGAATATACGGCGAAGGAGGATGAGGTGTCCAGTCAGCTTACCGTTTCAGCGTGCCGCCTGTGGGAACGGCGAGTTGAAACTCACCGCAGCACGCCAAAGCCCGCCACGTAGAGGATTTATCCGCAACGGAGTAGACAAGTCCATAGCCTACAATAGTTTTGATGACAGCCAAGGTCAGGAAGGCGGTATTTCCCGCCGCCGGACTCGGAACGCGATTTCTGCCGGCCACAAAGGCGCAGCCCAAGGAGATGTTGCCGCTTGTGGACAAGCCGCTGATCCAGTACGGCGTAGAAGAAGCGATGCAGTCCGGCATTACCAACATAGTGATCGTTACCGGACGAGGGAAATCGGCGATCGAGGATCATTTCGATGTGAGCTTCGAGCTGGAGCATCTGCTCGAGGTTAAGAGGAAAAGTGACCTCCTCCAGCAGGTTCGCAACATCAGTGACATGATCGACGTGGCGTACGTGCGCCAGAAGGAGGCGATGGGTCTGGGGCACGCGGTATTGCGATCGCAGGATCTGGTGGGACGCGAGCCGTTTGCGGTAGTGCTCTCGGACGACGTAATCGAGGCCGAAGTTCCCTGCTTGCGGCAGCTCTTGGATATCCATGAGTTCTACGGCGCCTGCGTGGTGGCGCTGATGGAAGTGCCGCGCGAGCAGGTTTCCGCATACGGGATTGTGGATGCGGAGCCGGTGGACCACAATGGCGCCAGGAACCGGCTCTACCGGGTCCGGAACATGGTGGAAAAGCCAAAGGCGGAGGATGCCCCCTCGAACCTGGCGATTATCGGCCGCTACATCCTCATCCCGGAGATCTTCAACTCCGTTGAGTCGATCGGTCCCGGCGCCGGTGGAGAGATTCAACTCACCGATGCGCTCAAGCATCTGCTTCGCAACCGGCCGATCTACGGCTACAAGTTCGAGGGCCGCCGCTTCGACGCAGGCGACAAACTGGGTTTCCTGCAGGCCACCGTCGAATTCGCGTTGAAGCGCCCGGATTTGGGGACCACGTTCCGGACCTATCTAAAAGGGCTGAAACTCTGAGGGAGGAAGCTTGGCCAACATTCCGCTGGAGTTACCAATGAAGGCGAGCGAGGCGGCGGCGCTGGCGGACCTGGTCTTCCAGCAAATGGAGAACCGCCCGCTCAATGAAGACCAGCGGAACCGGCTGGCGTCGCGGGCGGCAGGTCTGGGCGTTGAAAGCATCCAGCCATATTGGGGATCACTGGCGCAGGATCCGGTTCATTCTTCGACCTACTATTTGGTAGTCGACGGCGCCGCCGATACACCTTTGCTGCTCCGGCTGGCGCTTGCCTCTTCGCCCGCCACGGCGCTGTTCCCAAACGCTATTCTGATCGGGCGCATGCGGCCCGGCGGAGGCCGCGAAGTAGTGGTGAACGCGATTCCGTTTTCCCGCCAGGATGGCCCGGCCATCCGGACGTTCGTGGAGAAAGTCGACAGGGCCTTTCTGCCGCGCCCGCAAGGATCGCAGCCCGCCGTCGCGGTAGGGAATCGTCATCCGGAGATCAGCCTGCCGGCGGCGTTCGAAGCATTTCGGCAGTTGCTGAAATCGACCGGTGTGAATTATGCCTCGACGGTTCAGCTTTCGGCCACGCGGGAAATGACCACGCCGGAAGCAATCGCTTCCCGCGATGGCGAAACCCCAACGGCGGCGGGCCATACGCGTGTCTCGATTCCGCACTTATACGATGCGGGATTGTGGGCCGCTGTCCGGGCAGGCTGGCGAGAAGGATACAACGCCGAAGCCGACCATTTCATCGTCACAGGCAACACACCGGACGAAGTGCGCGCGTCCGTCGATCGAGTGAAAGAAGCTATCCACCTGGCTGCCGGCTACACGAAGTTCACCACCGACACTTCCCGCCTGTTCGATCTGCGCGCGGATACGCGACATCCGCGGGCGTGGAACGATGCCGAGGTGGAGGCGCGCTTCGAGCAATTGTTCGATGCCGAAGCCCGCTCGTGGATCTTCGATGAGTTCACACGCGAATTCGCCGTGGGCGATCACAGCCACTGGCTCGATTCCGGTCAGGTACGTCGCCTGGCGGTGAAGTTCGGCGAAAGTCTGCGATTGAACGAAGAGTTGTACGACTTCATCCGGCGCGAACGGCTTGCGAGCGAATTGGGCAAGACGTTCGACTTCGAGCCGTCGATCGACGAGGCCGAAACGCTCACCACTCCCGAGGAGCTGATCTTCTACATGCATTGGCTGAAGGTGCGCGGGCGGCCGGCTCAACTGGTGCCGCCAAACCTGGGGTTCAAGAAGCGCCAGGCGTATCCTGTCGCGATGGAGTCCTCCGAATCCGATGGCCTCGGCCTACGGGACTATGTCTCTCACAAGATGTGGCCGGAGCTGATGGGACGTGTCGAGTGGTTGTTCAAGGGAAAGCCGCTCGATGAGCTTGCCGCCCGGGTTCGCGATCTCGCGGCCGTGGCCAGACACTTCAACGGCACGTTGAGTATTCACTCCGGTAGCGGCAAGCAGGCGGAAGTCTTGCGTCTGATCGGCGAAGCCACCAACGGCAGGTGGAACTACAAGATCTCCGGTGAGCTTCAGTTGGAACTCTTCGATGTGCTGCGCGAGCAGCCGGAGGACTCACCCTGGCGCCGGTTGTATGAGCGGATGGCGATGCGGTGCAACGACTTTGCCGCACGGGGAGCGTTCGGCGATGAGAGCGAGCTGGCGGCAAAGTATCTTGCGCTGGGCCGCGGATCGTATCTGGGTGACGCCGCGCGCGGACGCGTGGACGGGAACCTGTTCCTGGTGTTCTGGGTGGGGAACATAGTGGGCAGCCGTGACACAGAGGCGCCGGATGGCGACACGCGATTCTTTCAGCAGAAGCTGGAGGAGTTGCCGGCAGAGGTTGTCAAGGAGACGCAGCGGCGGAATACAGACTATATCGTTTGGCTTGCGACCCAGTTACGGGGATAATGCCTGTATGCACCGGCGCGCATTCGTAGCGGCCTCGGCGGTTGCAGCCACGGGAGGAGCCATGGCTCAGACGAGCAAAGTCCAAACGAACAAAGTGAAGTTCGGCATCGATCTGTACAGCATCCGCAACTCCGGTTGGACTCCCTTCCAATATCTCGACTACTGCGCCAACTGGAAAGCCAACGTCGTGCACTTTTCCGAGATCCGCTTCATCGGCAGTCTGGAGCCAGAAAATCTGCGGAAGGTGCGGGCGCATGCGGAAAATCTTGGCATCGAGATCGAAATCGGAATGCGGTCGATCTGCCCGACGTCGAAGGCATTCGATCCCAAACAGGGCACAGCCGAGGCGCAATTGACGCGGATGATCGACGCCGCGAAAGTTGCGGGGTCGAAGATCGTGCGCGCATTTCTGGGGACGATGGCGGACCGGCCCGGATTGCCGGGGATCGAGGGTCATATTGAGAACACGGTCAAGGTGCTGAAGAGCGTGCGGTCGCGCGTGATCGATGCGGGGCTCAAGATTGCGATCGAAAATCATGCCGGCGACATGCAGGGGCGAGAGTTGAAAATGTTGATCGAGGGCGCCGGGCCGGAGTTTGTGGGCGCCTGCATTGACTCCGGCAATCCGGTGTGGGCCATCGAAGACCCTCACCTGACACTCGATCTGTTGGCGCCCTACGTGGTGACGAGTCACATCCGCGATTCGGCGGTGTGGAGAGTTCCTGAAGGAGTGGCTGTGCGCTGGACGCGAATGGGCGAGGGCAATGTCGATATCGACAGTTACGTGGGCAAGTTCGTCGAACGGTGCCCGGGCAAGGCGTTGTCGATGGAGATCATCGTGACTGCGCCCCGGACGTTCGCGATTTGGGATCCGAAGTTCTGGGATGGCTACAGGAATGTACCGGCGTGGCAGTTCAGCCGGTTCCTGGCATTAGCCGAAAAGGGAAAGCCGGTCCCCGCACCGCCCAAGGCAGCCGATGCCGCCGCAAGCGAGCGCGAAGATTTGGAAGCGAGTATTGCTTACACGAGGAGGTTATTGAACCTATGAAGTCCGTGATTTTCTTCCTGATGCTGGCCTTGGCCGCTTGGGCCGATCTGGTCGGCGACGTGCGTGCATTGAACGCGAAGCAGGACTTTGCCGCCGGTGAAAAGCTGGTGGCCGATTTCCGCAAGACGCATGGCGAGACACCCGAGATGATCCTGGCGCTTTCGTGGCTGGGTCGTGGCGCGCAAGCCGCCAAACAGTGGGATTTGGCCGAGCGCTACGCGCAGGAGACGCGCAAGCTGTCTCTGGAGGCTTTGAAGAAACGGAAGCTCGACGACGAAGAGAAGCTTCCGCTAGCGTTGGGGGCTTCGATTGAGGTGCAGGGCCATACCATGGCGGGCCGGAATCAACGCACCGAGGCGGTTCTGTTTCTAAAAGAGGAGCTGAAGCAGTGGCACGACACCTCAATCCGCACGCGTATCCAGAAGAACATTCACCTGCTGAGTCTGGAGGGCAAGCCATCGCCCAGGATCGAGGTGAAGGAGTATCTTGGCGAGAAGCCTTTACCGGTCGCGAAGCTGAAAGGCAAGCCGGTGATCCTGTTCTTCTGGGCGCACTGGTGCGGAGACTGCAAGCAGCAGGGTCCGGTTCTCCAACAATTACAGAAGGAATATGCGGACAAAGGGTTGGTCGTAATGGGTCCAACGCAGCGATACGGGTATATGGCGCGCGGCCAGGATGCGGGTCCGGAAGAGGAGCTGAAGTACATCGAGCAGGTAAGGCAGCAGTACTACGGCGGGATCGAAGGGATGGCGTGTCCGGTGAGCGAGGAGAACTTCAGGTCATGGGGTTCGAGCACGACACCGACTGTGGTGGTTGTGGATCGCAAGGGTGTGGTGAAGCTGTATCATCCAGGAAAGATGACCTATGAGGAGTTGAAGCCTGTGGTAGAGAGCGTCGTGGGGGGATAGATACGAGACATGGGTTTCGCGAGGCCTAAGCCAACCGTTTCTCAAATAACGGTTTCAGGATTCAAGTCGATCGACACTCGCCAGTCGATCGCGATCAAACCTCTGACGATTCTCGCGGGAGCGAATAGCAGTGGCAAGTCGAGCATCCTGCAACCCGTTCTCCTGATGAAACAGACTATGGAAAGTCTACTGGAAACGGATCCGTTGTTCCTTGGTGGTCCGCATGTCTCGGTTCGCCGAGTTGCCGATTTGCTCGCCGAAAGGATGGAAAGAGTGCCAAGCAGTTTGCGGTTGAGTTCACCCTGATCGACGGTTCCAAGGTCGGCTATCAGTTCGGGATAGGGGATCTCCGCCAGGTCAAGCAAGCCGGATTCTGGAAGAGCGAGAATGGCACCAGACGGCAATCGATAAGCCGAGGCAGGGAGATCGCACTAGCCCACGAAGAGTCCTCTTCGGTTCGCAACTTTCTTCAGGGCCTAATTCATGTCCGCGGATTGCGGGCCGTCGAGATGCCCTATGAGGATCGGCCCGTCGTTCCCCATCTCGGTTTTCGGGGAACCTTCGAGCCTTATACAGCGAGCGTCTTAGCAAGCTGGCAGGAAGACCACGATCCCAGACTTTCGGAGTTACGGAACGCCTTCGAAGAGCAGGTCTAGGGACGCGAGTGGAAGCTAAGAGGGTAAGTGAGACCCACCTTGAGATTCTCATGGCCCGTACAGAAACCGCCGACTCCGATCTGGTCTCCATTGCGGACGTCGGACTGGGCGTTGGGCAGGCGCTACCTGTCTTCGTGGCTTGTGTTGCAGCGCGGCCACACTCCACGGTCTACATAGAGCAACCCGAACTCCACCTCCATCCTCATGCTCAGGTTCGTCTCATGCGATTTCTGGCTGAGAGTGCCAACCGAGGGCCTTACATAGTGGTTGAGACTCATTGTTCGTTAATGCTGAGGGAGCTCCAGACCATCGTGGCTGAGGGTGGGATCAAACCGGGAATCGTCACCCTGCATTGGTTCACTCGCGATCCAGGGACCGGGTCGACGCGTGTCTCTTCTGCGTTTCTAGACAAGGACGGTTCGTTCGGCGATTGGCCGGAAGATTTCGGTAACATCAATCTCGATTCAGAGAAACGCTATCTGGA
>Ga0187893_10003052_pt1 | contig 35006 bp, 28 predicted proteins | sample MA1701074metaG_FD_139574 | JGI IMG/M metagenome (GOLD analysis project Ga0187893, IMG submission 139574) | White microbial mat communities from a basaltic lava cave in the Kipuka Kanohina Cave System on the Island of Hawaii, USA - MA170107-4 metaG ...
CTTCAAGGTGATCGCCGTGAACCGATCCGCCAGGGTCTTTTCAGCAATCGCGGTCAGATTATCGACGAGCTCCGTCCTCGCGGTAAACGGCGATTCCGCTCCGGTCAGGCTCACCTCGCTATAGGCGATTGACGTCTTCTGCGGCACCAGCCTGGGCAGGGCCACCCGTACCACACTACCGCTCAGGCCATAGAGCGCACTGTCTGCCGCGCGAACCTGACGGCCCTGTCGAGGGCGGTTGAGCCCTCTGTTGAGAAGCACCAGATTCAGGGCCTCCATACTCACAGGAAGGTCAATAAACAGGTCCTCTTTGTACGGGGCACGGCCATTATAGCTAATGACCACGAGCTGAGCGAGATCCTGTGTTTCCGACATGGGCTTCCATGCTGCGTCGGGAAAGGCGCGTCGATACTCCTCATGCTCTTCCGTAAAGTGCAGCGCTTCGGTTGTCCGGAGGAGGTCCGCCGGGAGCGAGGGCGGTATGGACGTCCTGGTCCAAGACTGGGCACGCCGGTAGGCTTCGTAGGCATTCCGATAGGCTATGAAGGCATTGTTTAAATCGCCGGTCGCTTCGTAGAGCACCCCACACAAATACCGGGCAAATGCGTCGTCACGATAGCCGTCTTTCGCATTGGTCCGATCTGCCAGCAGGTTCAGCCTGTTGTCGATCTTCCTCGCCTCCACCAGGGCCTCATTCCAATTGCCTTCAGAAGCATAGTTCAGCGCCTTGATGACGTTGATCATGACCTGCTCGTACGGATCTCCCTCATAGGGTAACTCCGTGTCATTGATCAAGAAGGCCTTCGTCTCCGTGCGGATCCGCCGGGTATAGATTGCCTCAACGTCCTGATCGGCCTGTTCCAGCGCCAGGTTGCTGGTCTCGTACTCGCCGGCGAGGTGCAGCGTCATGCCCCGATCCATCCGGTACAAGAGCCGGCTCTTGGCCCCATACTCAGGTTCAGCGCTCTCAATGATATGGACCGCGCGTTCCGGGTCTCCTTGGCGGAGACTCTGCTCCACCTGCAGATAGTGCTCGCCGGCACCGGCGCATCCGGCCAGCAAGGCGAGCAAGCCGGGAAAAACCAGCCGGCCGCTGAGGAATGACCGAGGGGACCTAAGGGCGTCGGAGCGGTCTGTGGCCACAAGGCGTGAGCGGAACTGGTGGAAAGATGCGACAGAAAGAGAGGACCTAAAACACCACGCGCTTACGTTCAACGACTTTCTTGATCTTCTTCTGTCCGTACCAGGCTTTTACATTATTTTCCAGATCAATCATCTCCAGGTCGACCTGATAGTAGATCCCTTTGACTCCATCGGCCTCATCCAGGATCGTCGACAGGTTTCCTTTCAGCATGTAATCGGCGCCGATCTCCTTTCCGGCCGACTTCTGCGTATCTTCACGCGCATGTACGGCCTGTTCCTTACGCTCCTCCCGGATCTCCTCCCGTTCCCCCTTGCTGGCCACGAACGTGACCTTCTGCGAGTTCGTCAGTTCCAGCGCGAGATCGTTGACGAAGGTTTTCATGTTGATGTGCTCATGGCTGCGATTCGCGATCGTGCCGACAATCACGACAGGCTGCCGCCCCTTGTCGCGCGTGTAATTCTCCAGCCATGGGCTGTTGAGGGCTTGCTTGATCATTTCCCCGGCGACCAGTCTCGAGTCGGTATCGTTCCACCGTCCGCTGAAATCGGTGACGACCCCTTCATCAACGCGGGTCACTTTGGTCCCGGTCGAGCAGCCGGGCAGGGCCACCCCCAGGACCAGCGCCGCGACCAGCGGGCACAGGACCACTCTCAACCCACCCTTCCTCATGTCTCATTCCTCATTCGGCGCGCGTCATTTGGTGGCCCGCTTGTCCTCTTCCGTCTCCAGTTTGTCGAACAACCGCTCGGCGTTCTTCCGCACGAAGTCCCGGACGTCGGCGTTCAATTCCTTCGCCTGGAGCAGGGAGTCCTTCATATCCTTCAAGTCCAGCTTTGCGAGAACATAGTAGGTGCCGCTGTCGCCGTCCTTGTACCGATCCACCGGCCTGACCCCGCTGAGCGTCACAGCGGAAAAGGTCTTGATAGCCCGTTCGATGTTCTGTTCTTCGGTGTTGCGGGTAAAATCGCCCGCGGTGGTGGACGCCGCATAGTCGCGCATCAGATACGCCGAGTAGGTCGAGAAGCTCTTGGCGATCTCCGCCCGGGCCCGGTTCTCAGCCGCATCCCAAGCCAGCGGCTCGTTCTTGACGCCCACGACGGAACCCACCCCATAAAAGGCCTTGTCCTCTTTTTTGTTCAAGGCGCCTGATCCCTTCTTGACCCAGGTGGGTGGCCCTCCACAAGCGGCTAACCCCAGAATCATGACTACGGCCACGGCAGTGCTTGTCAGTCGTGCCAGTATCGCGTTCCCTGAGTCCATATGCCTCCTCCTCTCTTACGCGGAAGGCTCACTGCCTCCCCATGCCATGCCCTCGGCCTCAACTACCGAACACGGGGCAGGACATCATCCGTTCCACGACCTGCCTGAAACGCCCGCAAAATAACGAGTTTTATGCTAGCATGCGGGTCTGGCACTGTCAACGCACTCTGACCCAGTGGGTTGACATGTAAAGGATGGATTTTCGCGACCATTGCGGCGGATTCGCCGTGCAACCCAACCGCAGGGGAGGATATCCAGTGGCAGACGTCAGGATTCAGGACGGGATCATTCGGGTTGTCGAACTTGAGATCCAAGACCCCAGGGCGGCAGCCGTGCTGGCGGAGTATCCGGAAGCTCGCTGGGCGGAGATGACACGCCGGGCAGTGAAGATCGGGCTTGGGTATTTGAAAGGCGGCGGGGCACAGGACTGACGGTTACTGCTTGGTGGCCGGCTCGGCCCCTCCGGCTTGCTGAATGTAGGCCCTTGCCCGATTCTCAGTGCCCCCTGTCTCCAGATACCGACGGTAGGCCTCCACCGCCTTTTTGGGATCTTTCAGGTCCTCCGCGTACAGGTCCCCCAGTGAGAGGAACACATCCGTGTAGTTGGGGTTCACGCTGAGAGCCTGGCGGAACGCCCCTTCGGCCTCGGGGAACTGGCCCTTCCGTTGGTAGATCAATCCCAGGGTGAAATGCGAGTCAGGGTTGGCGGGGGCATGCTTGACCGCCAATTGGCCGGCCGCAAGAGCCTTGTCGAGATTCGGAGCCACGTCCAGGTACACGTAGCTCTTGAGTACGTAGGCCTCCCCGTAGGTCGGGGAATATTCCAGAGCCTTGTCCAGGCGTTCAATCGCTTCCTGAGGCGCCCGCTGTTGCTGAAGAATGGAGAAGGCCCGCTCGTACTCTTCCTTCGCGGCAGCCATCCGCTCGGCCTCCGTCTTAGGCTCCGGCCCCGACCGATAGGAGGTCTTCCTGCCCTCGACGAGCACCATATCCCCATCGCCATCCAGCCTGGCAAACTGCGGATGCTGGGTTCCACCGGTCGCCGTTTCAACCTTCTCCTTCACATAGGCCCCCAGTTCGGTCGCCATGAGCCAGCCGTTCTTATCGTTGTCGGCCGCACCCTGGAGGCCGGACACCAGGACCTGTGCGAACACTCCCAGCCCACCTTTGCTGACCACCGCTTCGCCCTTTCCAGCCGCCGCGAAGACCTGCACGGCCCGCTTGTCGGTTTCTTCTTCCGGGGACAATCGCCCTTCCAGCGATAATTGCTGGGGCGGCGTCACCTCCCATCCAGCCAGGGCGGCATCCAGGATGAACACGACATGCTTGGACATCACCCGCCGCGAAAACTCCTTCAACTGATCCATAGTGACGGACTTGGACACGTTGCCCACCTGCGCGTCCCAGGGAACCAAGTAGCCCAAGTCCTTCCCGAACATATCCTTGGTGACCCCGGCATGGCCGGCGAAGAAGATCACGACTCGGTCCTGCCGGCCGACTTTCCTCGGCAAGTAGTCCGTCAAGATGAACTTCATCCGGCGGGAACTGGCGTCCTTATCATAGATCTCGACAACTTCGTCAAAGCCCAGCTTACGCAACGCCTCGGCCACGGCTTTTCCGTCGGCGACCGAGCCATCCAGCTTGGGCGCCAGCAGGTAGTCATTGATCCCGATCACCACGCTCCAAGACTTGTAGTAGAGGCCTTCGGGGCGTCCGAGTTGCGCCGAACAGATCGCGGCGGTCAGGAGGAATATCCCGAATGTGAGGAGACCTGCACAAAGAAAGTGTCGGGAAGAGAGTCGCATGATGGAATGACGCTGGTGCGGTGGTGGCGTTCGCGTTATGCGTACCACCCGCATGCTACCCTTCGTCTCTTTTGACTGTCAAGGACAGGGACGGGAAGGTGCTTGAACCGCAGGGTCCGCTTGCCCATAATGGTGCCCGCTCGAAGTTTCGACGAGGATCGACCGAACAGCACCGCGATACGGGAGACCTGAAGCATGAGCGAGGACAGACTCGACACCCTGCTGAAGACCGGCCGGGTCGTCCATCCGACCGCCGACGTCAAGGCTCAGGCGTATATTCCCGACTACGAAGCAGCCTATACGCAGTCCGTTACCGACCCCGAAGGCTTCTGGGACAGAATTGCGAAGGACTTGCACTGGTTCTCGCCCTGGCAGCAAGTCCTGGAGTGGAACTACCCCTGGGCCAAGTGGTTCGTGGGAGCGACCTGCAACATCTCGTACAACTGCCTGGACCGACATGTAAAGAGCTGGCGCAAGAACAAGGTCGCGGTCATCTGGGTCGGCGAACAGGGGGAGGAGCGGGTCTTCACCTACGGGGAGCTGTTCCGGCAAGTCAACCGCTGTGCGAACGCCTTGAAGGCCCTGGGGCTCAGGAAGGGCGACCGTGTGACCATCTATCTCCCGAAAATTCCGGAACAGATCGTCGCCATGCTCGCCTGCGCGCGCATCGGTTTGGTCCACAGCGTCGTCTATTCGGGATTCAGCGCGCCCGCGTTGGCCAGCCGCATCCAGGACGCGGAATCGCGGCTTGTGATCACAGCGGATGTCGGCTATGACCGCGGGAAGGCCATAAATCTGAAGCCCGTGGTGGACCAGGCAGTGGCAAATTGCGGGACCGTTGAAACGGTGGTCGTCGTACGGCGAGAACAGCCCTGCATCCCACTGTCCAGTCCAAAGGAGATCGACTGGCAGGATTGGTTGCGCGGGGAGAACGCCGTCTGCCCGGCTGAGCCCTTGGATTCCGAGACTCCTCTGTACATCCTGTACACATCAGGTACCACCGGAAAGCCCAAAGGCGTCGTTCATGTTCACGGCGGTTACATGGTCGGCACCTACATCACCACGAAGTATGTGTTCGACCTCAAGGATGACGACGTTTACTTTTGCGTCGCCGATCCGGGGTGGGTGACCGGTCACAGCTACATTGTGTACGGCCCCCTGCTCAACGGCGCCACAATCCTGACGGCCGAGGGCAAGCCGGATTATCCGAACCCGGGACGCTGGTGGGATCTGATCGAGCGCTACGGGGTCTCCATCTTCTACACCACGCCCACGGCGATCCGACTCTTGATGAAGTATGGCGAGGAATGGCCGAAGAAGTATGATCTCTCTTCGCTGCGCGTCCTTGGGAGCGTCGGCGAACCGATCAACCCGGAAGCCTGGGAATGGTTCCATCGAGTCACCGGCGGCACGCGGCCGATCATGGACACCTGGTGGCAGACGGAGACGGGCATGATCCTCGTCACCCCGCTCCCGTCCGTTCCTCTGAAGCCCGGATCGGCCACTCGGCCGTTTCTGGGGATCCAGGCCGACGTGGTAGACAAGACCGGCAATCCCCTCCCCCCCAATGCGGGTGGATTCGCCGTGATCAAGACCCCCTGGCCGGCGATGATGCGGACCATCTACAAAGACCCAGACCGTTACAAGGTCTACTGGAATACGATCCCGAACTGCTATACGGCCGGCGATGTGTGCCGCAAGGACGAAGACGGATACCTGTGGTTCATGGGACGGGCCGACGACGTGATCAAGGTGGCCGGCAACCGCATCGGCACCGCGGAGGTTGAAAGCGCCCTCGTGAGCCACCCGGCGATCGCGGAAGCGGCCATCATCGGGAAGCCGCACAAAACCGTGGGCGAGTCGATCAAAGCCTTCGTGATCCTGAAGCAGGGATACCAGCACAGCCCCGAGTTGATCCAGGCCATGAAGGACCACGTGTTGAAGGAACTCGGCAAGATCGCGGTTCCCCAGGAAATCGACGTGGTGCCCTCGCTGCCCAAGACTCGTTCCGGCAAGATCATGCGCCGCGTCCTCAAGGCCAAGGAACTGGGCCAGGACCCGGGTGACATCTCCACGATCGAGGACTAATCCGTTGCGGGGCAGAAGGCCCCGGCGCTCACCCCAAGGAGGCATACATGCTCGCAAACGCACGACGGCGATACACGGTCACGGCACCGACCGGGATACTCACCCTGTTGCTGATACTGCTCATTCCCGCCGGCTTGACATGGCCGGCGGACGCCGAAAAGCCGGCCAAGAAAGAGAACGCCGCGCAACCGTCCAAGAAGGCCAAGGCCGCGCCGAAAGGGGAAGCGACAAGGGGATCGGGTGCCGCCATCGTCGCGAAATCCAAAACTTGCTTCGGGGATACTCCGAAGATTGAGAAAGTCCAGCCGGATGAGGGGAAAGCCGGGACAAAAGTCACTATTACAGGCAGGAACTTCGGAACTGCCGGCTGCCTTTCCATGGTCTCCTTCGGCCCAGGCAGCCCGGCCAAGTTCGCGCACCAGAATGAAACAACCGTGACCACCACGGTGCCCGCCGCAAAGAAGGGCCTGCGCCTCCTGACCGTCACCACGGCATCAGGCGAAGACTCCAAGCCGTTCCTGGTCAGGTAGGAAACCCCCGCGGGCTATGTCAGAGCAGGCCGCGTTTCTGGAGGTAATCGCGGTCAATGACGGGGGTGGGTTTGTCAGGGAGTTGCCCACGTTCCTGGAGGAGACGCTCGACGTACTTCCCGATAAGGTCGGATTCCAGATTCACCGGCTCGCCGGGGTGTTTCATCCCCAGCGTCGTCGCCTTGGCTGTGTGAGGAATGACGGCTACGGAAAAAGTGCGATCCGTGACCTCGTTGATGGTCATGCTGGTGCCGTCAAGGGTGATCGAGCCCTTGTGCACGCAGTAGCGCAAGACTTCCTTCGGCGCCTCGATGGTCAGCAGGGTCGCGTTCCCTTCCTGCCGGCGGCTCTTGACGGCGCCGACCCCATCGACATGGCCGGCCACCAGATGACCGCCGAGGCGGTCATTGACGCGCATTGCCCGTTCGAGATTGACCGGCGTCCCGACCGCCAGACTCCCCAGCGAAGTCACTGACACAGTCTCTGGCGAGACTTCCACGGCAAACTCTCGCTCCGTTCTGGAAACGACCGTGAGGCACGCCCCATTCATGCTGACGCTCGCCCCTACGGGAAGGTCATCCATGATGGAGGACGCGAGAATTGTCAGCTTCATCCCCGCGAGACTCTTCTCCAACGCCCTGACGACACCCATCTCTTCAACAATGCCGGTGAACATCTCAGCGACCCGACTACCTGTCTCCATTCGCGAGGACGACTTTCACGGTGTCCCTCCCGGTTCGAGCCTGTGGGCAGAGCCCGATGATAGCATACCCATCGTGGAGTCGCTCAAGAGATGACCGGCATTCAACGTTTCACGATCGACCAAAACATGACGACCGCCGCCAATTGCAGGGCAGCGATCACGGCGAAGGCGCCTCCGTAGCTCATGTGCGCGATCAGGACTCCTGCCAACAGCGGGCCGCTGGCGTGCCCGATGTCCATCACGGTCCCCTGCATCCCGATTCCGGCGCCCAGTGTCTTGATCTCGGAAAGGTCCGCCACGAGAGCCGTCGTCGATGAGGACACCACCGCTTCCCCGAACCCAAAGCCCGCGGCGAGAACCAGGAGGACCGGTAAGGCCGATACATGCGGGATCAGGACGAAGGTACCGGCGCAGATCAAGAGACCGAGCACGATGAGCGGGCGACGGCCCACCCGGTCGGAGGTGCGGCCCATCACCGGCTTGGAGAAGAAGGAGGTGATTCCTTGGACCCCGAACAGGAGTCCCACTTCGCCGGGATTCAATCCAACCGTCACCCCGTAGATCGGGAGGAAGGCCATCAGGGCCCCGTTCGCGATCATTTTCGCCCCATCGGTGCAACTCGTGACCAATGCCCGCCGGTTCCCCGCGACTACCCTGAACCCCTTCCATATTTCCTCCAGCACAGGCAGGAGGCCCTTCTGACGATCGGTCGGTTGCGGTGGATTCAATTGGAGACTGAGGAACGTGACCAGCCCCAGACAGCCGAAGATGCCTGCCGTGACGAACGTCACGGGGAATCCCGCGGTATAGACAAGCCACCCCCCTATCACCGGTCCCAGCAGGGCGCCCGACTGGGTCGCGGCCGTATACCAGCCCAAGGCGGCCCCGCGCCGTTCCCGATACATGTCCGCGACGGTAGCCAGGGCAGTGGGTGCAAAGATCGCCGTCGCGAGACCATGGCCGAATCGCAAGGCGGTCAGCCATTCCAGATTCGTGACGAAGGGGTAGACGAAGGGCGGAAGGCCGAAGGCCAGGACACCGATCCGCATCAGCACACGTCGGCCATAGATATCCGAGAGCGCCCCCGACGGAAGTTTGAGAAAGACGCCGGTGAGGGTCGATGCGGAAACCACAAAGCCGATTGCCTCGGGGCCGGCCCCCAGCGATTCGGCAAACAGAGCCAGTACCGGCATCCGTACGAGGTTGTAGCTGATGAAACAGAATACGCCGATGCCACAGAGAAGGAAGAAGCGACGTTCCTGGGTCATGGAGTCGCGCGCTGAGGCGGTGGCGGTGCGGTGGGATGGGGGACGGCATGCAGAAAAGCATGAAAGGTCTTCAACTCCGTGCCATCAATCCCCTCCAACATGTCCGCCTCCCGGGCCACGCGGTCAGGGTCCTGTGCAATGAGATTGCCGAGTTGGATGGTCACGTCGAAGCCGTGAGAGAGTTTGCGGGTCACCGTCCCGCCGACCAACGGCCGCAGCATCCGGACCAGGGCCGAGAGAAACGAATCCTTGAGCTTGGTGTACGCCACCAGCCTGCTCTCGACGGAGGGATCCCCCTCGGGAGTCACCCCGGGCGCCAGGCGCAGGAACACCACTGCCTTGGCTTTCACCAACGGGAGCACCCTTCCCTCGTGGAATCCATCGAGATGATAGATACGGGTCGTCTCGTCGCGATAGACAAGCATCAGCAACCCCTGTGTCCCCTCCCCGTCATCCACCCAATACTGCCGGTCGCCCTTGACCGTGAACTTGTAGCTACCCAATTTGAGACGGTCGACCAGGGCCGCCAACAACACCGGCCGGTCAAGCAGGTATTCGAAGAATTCCTGAGCGATCGGCGTCTGCACGGGCCCCACCAGCCCGGAGGTGGTGAACTCATTCACCACCGGCCCGATCAGACAGCGGGAAAGAGGATCCAGCCGGTCCACCGGGAACAGCATCCCCTCATGCTCGGCTGCGATCCGGCATTCGTCGGCATGAGAGAACCCGGTATCGGCAAGCAGGGCGAACCCTGCCAGAACGACGACGACCCGCCCCAGCAGGCGCGCTCGCTCATGCGTGGTGCCTGCCAGCATAATCTTTAATCGTGATTGTCCACTCCGATGGTCAACAGAACGGGAAACACCTGCTGCCGATCCTGGCGGAACCGCGCATCCCGCAGCATGGTATCCACTCTGGAAACCACCATCCCCTCGTAGCTGACCCGGCCGTCAGTCAGAATCGTAACCGGCTTGGACAGATCGATCAGCTTGTCGTTGAGAAAGAGACTGTAGCGCCGCACCCGCCGGGTCTTGACATGAATCCGGTTCGGCCCGGCGACCTCCGCCTCCAGCCGCGCATAAACCCGATTCAGGAGCGCCTCATCCTTGCGGTCAATGAGCTGCTCGCTGAAGGCCACGATCTGGTCCGTCGCGTCAATCCGCAGCCAACCGAAGGAGGTCAGATGCGTCGCATCACGCACCAGCGTAACCGATTTCGGCCATGGCTCGCGCCGCTGCGCCCCGAACCACCGTACCAGATCGGGGAGTTCCTCGCGAGGGAAGAAATGGCCGCCGGCCATCGGGTGTTCCCGGTCATGTTCCCGATACACATGCGCATACCCGAGCCGATTCAACTCCTTTTCCATGGCGCGACTCATCTCCACCGGCATCACCTCATCCCTGCGGCCGTGAATGATGTAGACGGGAGTGTGGCGCAAATTCTCCACGAACGGCAGGAGCACCTCGTCAAGCCCGCCGGCCATCGGCGCAATACCCGCCAGCCGCGCCGCATGGTGACTGCCGATCAGGTACGTTCCGATCCCTCCGTTGGACATGCCCGTCAGGAAGACGCGGTCAGGATCGATGCGATAGCGGCGCGTGACATCCCGGATGGTCGCCAGCACCAATTCCTCCGCGGTCCGGGTCCACCAGGTACCCTGCATGAAGGTCGGACAGGCGAGGATATAGTCGTCCCCCAGTCGAGTCTGCCACCGCTCCAGGTAGGCATCGCCGGTGAATCCCGCTCCGTGGAGGCAAACGACGAGGGCATAGTCCTTGGCAGGCCGGTAGGAGGGCGGCACATAGAGCCCGTAGTGATAGGTCCTCTGGCGCACCCGCACCGGCATCCCCGCTTGCACGCCGACCGGCGCCTGCCCGAAGGCGGGCCCGGCTTGGATAATTTGCTCAACGGCGCCCACCGAGGCGCGGGGATCCTCCATAATTGCGGCCAGGACCTGCCCTGCCCTCTCTCCATCGTCGGTCTGCAGGTACTCCTGCACATTCTCGACGAGTGATCGCAGCCCAGTCGCTGTGCCGCCTTCGCCGGCCGCCTGAGCTTCCGCATACCCTGGAGTTCCGCCGGCCAGAACAGCGAGGGCGAGTCCCGCCAACACGTTTTCGATACCCTGCCTCATCCGGATCTGCGCCTGATGTTGACGATCCCCTCGAGAAGCAGGCCTTCTCCCATGGATCGAACTTTCACTTCCGTCAACGACACGGCCTCGGCCAGCCGCTTGGGAGCCCACCCGCCGAGCACGCCTTTCGCATCCTGCCCCCCGAGAAGGCGGGGCGCGATATACAACCGCACCCGGTTGACGATTCCGTGACACAGGGCGGACGCATTGAGTGTACTCCCGCCCTCGATCATGACGCTGGTCACCTTGAGTCGTCCTAACTGCGAGAGGAGCGCCGATAATGACACGTGTCCCTCCCGCACAGGAAGAACCAGGACATTGGTTCCCAGCGCCCGCAGCCGTTCAACGCGCCGCCTGGGTGCCCGGTCCGTCGTTCCGATCACCGTGCCGCCCCGCAAGGCCGACGACAGGACGTTGGCCATCAGGGGAATCCGCGCACGGCTGTCCACGATCACCCGCAAGGGCTGGTGGACGCGACCGGGCAGCCGTGCGGTGAGTCGGGGATCATCCCTGAGAACGGTTCCGATCCCCACCATGACGGCATCCACCTCGGCCCTCAGATGATGCGCATGGCGTCTCGCGACTTCACCGGTGATCCATCGGGATTCGCCGGCGGCGGTCGCGATCTTTCCATCAAGGGTCATGCCCGCCTTGAGAGTCACCAACGGCCGGCCGGTTCGAATCCAGTGGCAGTAGGCTTCATTCAGTCGCTCGGCGACTTCGCGCAAACAACCCACCCGAACATCCAGGCCAGCCCGTCGCAACGAGGCAATCCCACGCCCGCTGACTCGCGGATTCGGATCCCGCATGGCCACCACGACCCGACGGACCCGCGACGCAATGATCAGGGGGACGCAGGGAGGTGTCCGCTTGTCGGTGTGGCTGCATGGTTCAAGGGACACGTAGAGGGTCGCGCCCCGCGCGCGCCATCCGGCTTTCCGAAGCGCAACCACTTCGGCGTGAGGGCCACCGAGCCGTGGATGGTACCCTTGTCCGACGATCCGGCCCTTGGCCACGACCACGGCGCCGACCATCGGATTGGGACTGGTGAAACCCCGACCCCTGGCAGCCAGCCGGATGGCCAGCGCCATGTACTTGGTGTCGAGATCGGATGCCTTCACCGTTTCTTGCGGGCGGCTTTAAAGCGACTGCGAAGGGAGGGTCTGGGCTTCCGGCGCTTCTGACGCGTTTGGGGCGCCTGGGGTTCGGCCAGCGCGGCCTGGGCGGCGGCCAACCGCGCGATGGCGACCCGGTAGGGCGAACAACTGACGTAATCGATGCCGATCTGGTGGCAGAACTCGATAGAGCTGGGATCGCCGCCGTGCTCTCCACAGATTCCGAGCTTGATGTCCGGCCGGGTCTGCCGGCCCTCGCTGATGGCCATGCGCATCATGGCCCCGACTCCTTCTCGATCCAGCACGGCGAACGGATCGGCCTCCAAGATGCCGGCCTCTTTGTACTCGCCGACAAACTTGGCCGCGTCGTCGCGGGAGAAGCCGAAGGTCGTCTGGGTCAAGTCGTTTGTGCCGAAAGAGAAGAACTCGGCCTCCTCGGCGATCCGTTGGGCGGTCACGGCGGCGCGCGGCAACTCGATCATCGTACCGACCAGGTACGACAGCCGGACTCCGCACTGCTTCATGGTCTCGTCGGCCACCATGCGGATCAGGTCCTTCTGCGCCTTCATTTCGGACACCATGCCGACGAGCGGAATCATAATCTCCGGCACGATCTTCTTGCCTTCCTTCGCAACCTCACAAGCCGCCTCGATGATGGCGCGGGTCTGCATCTTGGTGATCTCGGGCATCGTGATGCCCAACCGGCAACCGCGCAATCCCAGCATCGGGTTGAACTCGTGCAGTTCCTCGACGCGCGCGAGCAACTGCCGCCTTTCCTCGACAAATGCCGGCTCGCCCCCGGTCAATTCCAGCCTGGCGATCTCGACCATCAGGTCTTCCCGTTTCGGCAGAAATTCGTGGAGCGGCGGGTCGAGCAGCCGGATCGTGACCGGGAAGCCTTTCATCTGCCGATACAGGCCGATGAAATCCTGCTTCTGCAACGGGAGCAGTTGCGTCAAATACTTCTCGCGATCCTCGCTGGTCCGCGCGAGGATCATCTTCTGCATGATCTGGATTCGGTCCTCCGCGAAGAACATGTGCTCTGTCCGGCAAAGACCGATGCCCTCCGCTCCGAATCCCCTGGCAATCATGGCCTGGTCGGGGACGTCGGCATTGGCGCGGACCTTGAGCCGCCGAAATTGGTCGGTCCATTTGAGGAGGGTCGCAAACCGCTGGTACTTTTCCGAGGTGCGCGCCTCCAGCTTGCCCTGGATCACCTGGATGATCTCGGACTCGACGACCGGGATATCCCCGCCGTAAACTTTGCCGGTCGAGCCATTGATGGAAATCGGATCTCCCTCCTTGAAAAGCCCGGGGCCTATTTTGACCCTGCCATCGTCCAGGACCTGCACCGCCTCGCACCCGGCGACGCAGACCTTTCCCATCTGCCGGGCAACGACGGCGGCGTGGGACGTCATTCCCCCTCGAGCAGTCAGGAAACCCAGCGAGGCGTGCATGCCGTGGATGTCGTCCGGACTGGTTTCCTGCCGGACCAGGATCACCCGTTCACCCTTGGCCTGCATCTCCACCGCCCGATCGGGAGTCAGGGCGACCTTCCCGGCCGCGGCACCCGGGCCTGCCGGCAGGCCCTTTCCGATCGGCGTCTGCTTGCCTTCCTCCTTCATGTCGAAGATCGGGTACAGGTACTGTGAGAGCTGATCCGGCGCGACCCGCTGGACGGCTTCGGCCTTGGAGATCAGCCCTTCCTTCACCATGTCCACCGCGATCTTGACCGCCGCGATGCCCGTCCGCTTGCCCACGCGGGTCTGCAGCATGTAGAGCTTGCCTTCCTGGATCGTGAACTCCAGGTCGAGCATGTCGCGGTAATGTTTCTCCAACTTCCGGTAGGTAGTGACCAAATCCTTGTAGGCGCCCGGCATCTTCTTGGCCAGCGCGTTGACCGGGAGCGGCGTCCGGATGCCCGCCACGACATCCTCGCCCTGAGCGTTCGTCAGGCACTCCCCGAAGAAGGTATGTGCGCCGGTTGCCGGGTCGCGGGTGAACGCCACACCGGTCCCGCTCGTGTCCCCCATGTTGCCGAAGACCATCGCCACGACGTTGACCGCCGTTCCCCACGTGTCGGGGATGCTGTAGATACGCCGATACTCCATCGCCCGCTTCCCGTACCAGGACGAAAAGACGGCGTCGATGGCCCGCTTCAGTTGATCGAGGGGTTCCTCGGGAAATTCCTTGCCGGTCTCATGACGGACCAGATCCTTGAACTGGACCACCAGGGCTTGCAGTGCCTTGGCGTCGAGGTCGGTGTCCTGCGACACGCCGCGCTTCCCCTTCATCTGCGTGAGAACGTCTTCGAACCGCTCGCGTTCGATGCCCAGCACGATGCTGCCGTACATGGTGATGAACCGTCGGTAGCTGTCGAGGGCGAACCGCTCATTCTTGGTTTTCGCCGCCAACCCTTCGACGGTTCGCTGATTGAGGCCGACGTTCAACACCGTATCCATCATCCCCGGCATGGACGCACGGGCGCCCGACCGCACCGATACGAGCAAGGGATCGACGGGGTCGCCGAACCCGGCGCCCATGGAGCGTTCGACCCTCTTGAGCGCCTGGAGAGCTTCCTCCCACATGCCCGGCGGGTAGGTCTTCCCCCGGCGGTAATATTCCACGCAAGCCTCGGTCGAGATGGTGAATCCCGGCGGGACCGAGATCTTGAGATTCGTCATCTCGGCCAGGCCGGCGCCTTTACCACCCAGCACCTCTTTCATCCCGCTGGCGCCCTCGGCCTTGCCATCCCCGAAGTAGTAGACATATTTCTTGGTGCCCACGCGTGGTTTCTCCTCTGAATGAAAAACCTAATGGAAGTGTGCGGGTGATTTTGCGCCCGCAGTCTCCAGGCGCAACCGGTACCGCGTGATCAAATACCGCTTCAGCAGGATGCCCGTCACGACGACGGCCGCGACGAAGGCCACGAAGAGGAACAGCCGGTAATCCACGCGCGCGCCGTGGTCGAAATACAGCTTTCCGTCCGCCCCCTGGACGACCTGCGTATCCTTCTGGAACTTATGGGTCTCACCGGAGGGATCGGAGAGCTGGATCCACTCGGAACACAGTCGCACCCGTTCCTCCATGCCGACCACCTTGTGCCAGGTCAGGTTGAGACACACGTCCTGTTTCGGATTGAAAATTTCTGGAAACCGGATCAGGCGATCGAGGTTCACGCCGCTTCCCCAGATACCCAGCAAGAAGACCGCATTGCACAGGAGGATCATCAGGCCCGTCACCCAGGCGGCGTAGCGGCGAACTTTTTCGCGCCGCTGCTCCTCATCGGCATCGATGACGGAAGCCGTCTGGTCCTCGGCCGGACCGGTCATCGGTCGGTCCTCCCATCATGTCCCCTGTACGACGATCTGCGAGAAGTCCGCCAAGTCCATAAAAAGCCGGTCTACCGAGCAGAGCAAGGACAATCGGTTTTCCCTGAGGGCCGGATCTTCAGCATTCACCATCACGCCGATGAAAAAGTCGTCGATAGCCGGCTTCATTCCCACCAGCACCTCCAAGGCAGAGGGGTATCCCCCCTGTTCTATGCACTGAGGCAAATGTGCCCGGGCATCTCGTACGGCTTGATGCAGAGCTTTTTCCGATGGATGCTGAAAGAGCGCTGGGTCTACGAGCTCCTTTTCCCACCTTTCCTTTTCGACCAAACGATGGGCTCGCTTAAATCCGACCATCAATGGGTCGAACTCGGGGCGCGAAGCGGTTGCCTGAAGTTGCTTCATACGAACTATGAGTTGGTCCAGACGGAGACTTGCCCGGCTCGTGGATTTGAGAATGGCGTCCATGACGTCATCTCGCAGGCCATGGACGGTACGTCCGTAATACCGGAGCCGTTCGATGATGAATTCCATTGGATCGGCTGACACAGACCGTTGCGCACCGGACTTTTCCTGAGCGACCTGCATCCTGAAGCCCTGGCCTTCGACTAACCCACGACTTTCTTCGAGGGCCTCTTCAAGAGGGACCGGCAGGTTCGCCTCGATGAGGATTCTCACGACAGCCGAAGCATGCCGGCGAAGTGCATACGGGTCCTCTGAGCCGCTCGGTATCAGCCCGACAAAAAAGAACGCCACAATGGTGTCCAGCCGATCAGCGAGGGACAGGACCTGTCCGGCGAGAGTCTTGGGGATCTCTCCGTCCATGGCGCGGGGCAGATATTGTTCCGCGATCGCTTGGCTCACTTCCGGTGATTCCCCGTCATGCTTGGCGTACTCTCCACCCATGATCCCCTGGAGGGTCGGAAACTCTCCTACGATGCCGGTCAGGAGATCACACTTGCTGAGCTGCGCGGCACGACGGCAACTCCCTACCAACTCATGCCCCCCGAGCTTATAAGCCAAGAAGGAGGCAAGCTCCATCACCCGGCTGGTCTTCTGCTGCATCGTGCCCAGCTTCTGGTGAAAGGTCACCTGCTTGAGTCTCTCAACGCGATCCGCCAATTTGACCTTCCGGTCCTCATCGAAGAAGAACTTGGCGTCCGCCAGACGGGCCGCCAGTACCCGTTCGTTTCCCGCCTTGATCAACCGCATGTTCGGCAGCTTCATGTTCGTGACGGAGATGAACCGGGGCAGCAGGGCGCCATCCTTTCGCATCAGCGAGAAGAATCCCTGGTGCTCTTTCATCGAGGTCATGAGCACTTCTTTGGGGAGCGACAGGTACTTGGGGTTGAAAGAGCCAAGAATGGCGTGCGGGCACTCCGCCGTAAAGATCGCCTGCTCCAAGAGGTCCTCGTCCCTGTGGAGCCGCCCTGTGGCCGAGTCTGCCAGGCGATTCAGTTGAGCCAGGGTCATGCTGCGCCGCCGGTCTTGATCCGGAATCACGCCGCGACCTTCCAGCGCCTTCAAGTAGGACTTGAGATCCGCAACGGCAACTCCACGCCGCGTGGAGGCCGCCGATGACCCGAGAAATCGATGCCCCCACGTGCGATTTCCGGCTACGACCCCCCCGACATTGATGGGGACGACCTTGCCGGCATATAGGATCAGCAGCCAGCGAATGGGGCGGGCAAACCGCACCCCGGTGTCGTTCCACCGCATGGCCTTCGGAAAGGACAGTCCGGTGATCAACCCCGGCAAGACTTCGGCCAGCAGGGACGCTGTCGGGACCCCCTGCTCGCGCTTGACCGCGCACAGGTACTCGCCTTTCGGCGTCTGCCGGACTTCAAGATCGGCGATCGTCACGCCTTGCGATCCGGCAAACCCGATCGCCGCTTTCGTCGGGGCCCCGGCTGCATCGAAAGCCACGGCCTTGGAAGGTCCCATCGTCTCCTTGACCACGGCGGCCTGCCGGCCGGAGAGCGCTTCAACCACCAGGACCAGGCGTCGCGGGGTCCCGAAGGTGCGTACCCCACTGCATGCCAGCCGGTGTTCCTTCAATAGGAGTTCCGCCTTCTCAGCCAACGCCTGCAGCGCCGGGGCGACGACCTGGTAAGGCAATTCCTCGGCGCCGATCTCGAGCAGCAGGTCGGCGACGACGGGCACAGCACCGGGCGACCTGCCTGCAGCTCCCTTGACACCCGGCCTTCCACCACGTTTCTTCGCTTTGGAAGCCGCCATCCTCTTACTTCGCCCTCGCAACGGATCTGATGGCCTTCAACTTCCCGCCGCTCTTTCCCGCCTGTTTCAGCAATGGATAGCCCAAACGCTTTCTAAGCTCGATATACCCCTCTGCACACTGATAGGCCAAGGCCCGGACACGGGCGATATATCCAGTGCGCTCCGCAACGCCGATCACCCCTCGCGCATCCAGAAGGTTAAAGAGGTGTGAGGTCTTGATGCAGTAGTCATAGGCGGGCAAGATTAAGCCCTGGCCGATGAGGCGCGTGCATTCCCGCTCAAAGGCTTCAAATGTGTGCGCGAGCATCTGGGGCTCAGCCCCCTCGAAGTTGTACCGGGAGAACTGCACTTCGGTTTCGTGATGGATATCCCCATACGTGACCGAGTCGGTCCACGCCAGGTCGAAGACGCTGTCCACCTGTTGGAGATACATCGCAATGCGCTCGGTACCGTAGGTGATCTCGACGGTGATCGGATCGAGTTCGATGCCGCCGATTTCCTGAAAGTAGGTGAACTGCGTGATCTCCATCCCGTCCAGCCGCACCTCCCATCCCAAGCCCCAGGCCCCCAGCGTGGGGGACTCCCAATCATCCTGGATGAAGCGGATGTCGTGGTGTTTGGGATTGATCCCGAGCCGGACGAGGCTCTCCAGGTAAAGTTCCTGAATGTTCTCAGGCGAAGGCTTGAGGACGACTTGATACTGATAATAATGCTGCATCCGGTTGGGATTGTCCCCGTAGCGGCCGTCCGTCGGCCTCCGGCAAGGCTGCGGGTAGGCTGAACGCCACGGCTCAGGCCCCAAGGCACGCAGGAAGGTGGCCGGATGAAAGGTCCCCGCCCCCATTTCGAGGTCGTAGGGTTGGTGGATGACGCAGCCTCGGTCGGCCCAATAGCGGTGGAGGGAAAGGATCAACTCCTGGAGGGTCACGGATTGTCCTTGCTGTTGTCGAGCGGTTCGTTTACCGGGCCGGGTTCGCGGCCGACGAGGGAAGACTGTGAAGAACACCCTCCCGAGGAGGACGGGCCAACCTAGCAAGATTACCCTGCAGTGTCAAGACACAAACGCCTCTGCCAGCAAGCCATTTGCACGCTCCGAGGCCCGCTCTTTCACGCTGTCACCGCGGCGCCGAACCACGAATCGCATATCCCTTTAATTGGCCTTCAACCTTGACGCGCACAAGCCTGTCGGCTATTGTATCTAAACTTTGGTAATTCAGTTCACAACTCGGCTCGACCATGAAATTCTCCAAGAAAAGTGAATACGGTCTTCGCGCGCTCCTGGAGCTTACGGCGCACTATGGGAAGTCGCTCATTCAACGCCAGGAGATCGCCGACCGGCAGAACATTCCCATTGAATTCCTCGAGCAGATCCTCCTGGCCCTGAAAAACGCCGGCCTCCTGGCCAGCAAGCGGGGTATCAGCGGCGGGTACAGCTTGATCAAGCCGCCTGACCAGATCACCCTGGGGCAAGTCATTCGCATCCTCGACGGCCCTCTCGCGCCGATCGCCTGTGTCAGCAAGACCGCTTATCAGAAGTGCGAGGATTGCCCCTATGCGGACAAGAAGCACTGCCCGATCCAAGGCGTCATGCTCGATGTGCGCAACGCCATCGCCGACATCCTCGATAACCACAAGCTCAGCGAGTTTGCAAAACAGATGGGAGGAGGCAGACTTGATGCGGACCGGTAGCGGCGCGCCCCCATCATCAAATGCCCTTCCGGGTCGAGCCCGCCTGCGATGGACCTGCTCGGTGCTGGTACTGCTCACCCTGAGCCAATTCCTTCTTCCCGCGTCGGGTACCGCGGCAAATTCTCGCGAACTCATCCTGGCCGCCTACAGTGTCCCCAAGGAGGCCTATGAGACCCGCATCATCCCTGCCTTTCAGAAGCATTGGAAACAAAAGACCGGCCAGGACCTGCGGATTCGCAGCTCCTATGGGGCATCGGGGGCTCAGGCACGAGCCATCATCGGGGGCTTTGAAGCGGATGTCGCAGCCCTCTCGATCGAGAGCGACGTCGACCAGGTCGCCAAAGCGGGGCTGATCACCCACAACTGGCGGCAGGGCCCACACAAAGGCATCATCGCCACATCGATAGTGGCGCTCGGTGTAAGAAAAGGGAACCCGAAAGGGATCAGGACCTGGGAAGATCTGACGAAACCGGGGTTGGAAGTGCTCTATCCCAACCCGAAGACCTCCGGCGGCGCCATGTGGGACATCATCGCCATCTACGGGGCTGGACTCAAACTGGCTTCCCCCTCGGGAACGACGGCGGAAGCCTACGCGGCGGGGCTGGTGAAGCGCATTCAGAAAAATGTGAAGGTCATGGACAAAAGCGGGCGGGAGTCCGTCACCACCTTCGAGCGCGGCGTCGGTGATGTCATTGTCACCTACGAGAACGAGTTGCTCCCACGCATCAAGAGCGGGCGTCCCTATGAACTCGTGGTCCCGGCGGCGACGGTCCTCATCGAGAACCCCATCGCGCTGGTCGATCGCAATGCAGATAAGCACAACGCTCGCGATGTGGCCGAAGCTTTTGTGGCCTTCTTGCGCGGCGCCGAGGCCCAGCGCGCCTTCTCCGATCTGGGCTTCCGTCCCCTGGAAGGATCTGAAGGGAGCGTCGGACTTTTCACGGCCGCCGATTTGGGCGGTTGGGACAAAGTGTCGAACCTGATTTTCGGACCTCAGGGGGTGTGGACAAAGGCGGTGGAGGAGTTGGCGCGGGGGAAGTGAAGAGCCGTGGAGAAGCAGAGTCAAGGGAATGAGCCCGCATAAGCTGGCACAGGTTGCCTTGCGGTCTGCCGCGATCGGGTATGTGCTGTGCCTGATCCTGCTGCCCTTGCTGCTCATCGGCCAAAAGTCGCTGGTGAACGGCCTGGGGCAGTTCGTGGTGGATATCCGCCAACCGCAGGCCGCCGCGGCGCTGGTGCTGACCCTGGAAGCGGCGTTGGTGACCACGGCTATCAACGCTGTGTTCGGGACTCTGTCCGCGTTCGTGCTGGTCCGATACGAATTCCGCGGCAGGTGGTTTCTGAACGCACTGGTGGACCTCCCCTTCGCGATCCCAACGCTGGTCGCCGGCCTCATGATCGCAGCCCTCTATGGCACGACCAGCAGCCTGGGGGCCTGGTTGAAGGGAGGAGGCATCGAGGTCATTTACAACACACCCGGCATTATCCTGGCGATGCTGTTCGTGACCATGCCCTTCACGATCCGAGCCATACAGCCGGTGCTGATGGAACTCGAACGGGAACAGGAGGAGGCCGCCTATACCTTGGGCGCAAGTTCTTGGACGACCTTCTTGAAGGTGACCATCCCGGCCATGTTGCCCGGGCTCCTGACCGGTGTGTTCCTGACCTTTGTCAGAGCCCTGGGCGAGTTCGGATCTATCGTGATCGTCGCGGGGAACATTCCGATGAAGACCCAGGTCGCGGCCGTCTACGTCTACGGCGAGATCGAAAGCTACAACCCGCAAGGCGCCGCATCGGTGTCGGTTGTCATATTGCTCATTTCGTTCTTCGCACTCATGTTGCTCGAACGCCTGACCAGGCCGCCCGGGGAACGGCTGCCGCCCCTTCTGCGCATGGGCGCGCAATCGGGAGTTGCAAGTTAGGAAGTTGGCAATATGCGTCGCTTCTTGATAACCATCGTCTGGCTTTACTTCGCCGTCCTGCTGATCGGCCCCGTGGCCTACCTGTGCAGCGAAGCTGTGCGCGAGGGAGCCGCCACTTTTGGGGCCGAGATCACGAAACCGGAAGCGCTGCACGGCTTCACACTCACCGCTGAGATCACGGCCATCGTGCTCGTCGTGAACCTCATCGTGGGGACCGCCACGGCCATGGTCCTCGCACGGCAGCAATTCCGCGGCAAGGCAATCCTCAGCGGCCTCATTGATTTGCCTTTTGCCGTCTCGCCGGTCATTGCCGGCTTCATGCTCATCCTACTCTTCGGCCCCGAGACCATCCTGGGAACGTTCTTCGGCACGCTGGACATCAAGATCCTATTCGCCTTCCCCGCGATGGTGATGGCCACTCTTTTCGTCACCTTTCCCTTTGTCGTCCGGGAACTCACTCCGGTACTGCAAACGGTGGGCACCCAGGGTGAGGAGGCCGCCAGAACGCTGGGCGCCAAGGAATGGCAGGTGTTCCTCCTGGTAACCCTCCCCTCAGTCCGGTGGGGGCTCATTTACGGAGCGACCTTGACGGTCGCCCGCGCGATCGGCGAGTTCGGAGCGGTCCTGGTGGTTGCCGGGAACGTGCTCGGCCTTACCCAGACAGCAACCTTGCATATTTATCAGAGCTACGTGGATTTCAACTACGTGGGCGCCTATGCGGTCGCAGCGACCCTCCTGGCGGTTTCCTTCGCGATTCTCACTCTTCTCGAAATCGCCAAGGCGCGCGCGGTGGCAAGTATCGCCCAATAAATGGTGTTGGCGTGAAAATCGAAGTCCGAAACCTTTCGAAACAGTTCGGCTCCGTCGAAGCCGTGACGCGCGTGTCGTTCGGGGTCAACGAAGGGGAACTCTTAGGCTTGCTCGGACCCAGCGGAAGCGGGAAGACCACGGTGCTGCGGATGATCGCCGGGTTGGAAATGCCCACGGCCGGCGACATCATCATCGACGGAGTGCGCGTCAACGACCTGCCGGTCCAGCAGCGCAACATCGGGTTCGTCTTTCAGCATTACGCGCTCTTCAAGCACTTGACGGTGTTTCACAACGTTGCCTTCGGCCTCAAGATCAAGCAATGGAAGCGGCAAGACATCAGGCAGCGTGTCTCAGACCTCTTGCGTCTCATGAGCCTGGAAGGGCTCGGCGATCGCTACCCCCACCACCTGTCCGGGGGGCAGCGGCAGCGCGTCGCCATTGCGCGGGCGCTCGCCTCCCGCCCGAGCGTACTGCTGCTCGACGAACCATTCGGGGCGGTAGACGCCAAGGTGCGGCAGGAACTTCGCGAGTGGCTGATCCGGCTGCATGACGACCTGAAGGTGACGAGTCTCTTCGTCACCCACGATCAAGAGGAGGCGATGGAGGTCTCCGACCGTATCCTCGTGTTCTCGAAAGGACGTCTGGAACAGGTGGGCTTGCCGTCCGAAGTCTACGAGGACCCGGCCACCGAGTTCGTCGCGCGCTTCATTGGCTCGATGAACATCCTGGAAGTCGTGGTCAAGAACGGGACGGCGCGGATGGGACCACTCGAGTTCCCGGCCGTCGGGTATCCCGACGGGCACCGGGTGCGGGTCGGATTCCGCCCCTACCATGTGCGGGTCGCGGAAGATCCTTCCATGTTCCGACTACGCGCAAAACTCCGGCATGTTTATTTCCTGGGGGTGGCGTACCGGCTGGAGATTGAAACCGACGAGGGACTGCTGCTGCGGTCCCGCATGAACAAGGAGGAATTCCGGCAGTACAAATTCCAGGAAGGCGCGCCGGTGTCTTACGCCATCACTCAGTTCCGCATCCTGCCGGAAGAAGGTACTCACGCTCCACTCCCCGCTTCGTCTCCCCTCAACCGAGGTCCGATCTCACCGTGAAATGTAGAGCAATGTCTCGCGTTGCCAGCCGCTGATCAGCCCGGGCGTACTCGCAACACCACCAGGTGTGAAATCGGGCGTGCCAGGGCTCCACGCTCCCGCGCCTCCCGCGGCACCCCTTCCACGGCGCTCCAGAGTGGAAGCCTTCTGGAATTCCCTCGGCCACGGTTCTTCGAACTGTGCAGCCTCGGTCAGTTCCAGCTTTCCCTCTCCGGACGCCGGGCGGGGACCCCGCCGCTCCGGCGAATGTCGCTAAAAGCCCCGGCACGCCCGAGCCCTGTTCAGTGGCGAGATATTTGATTACTATATCCGCACCTCATAAATTCCTGGCAACAAGGAGTTTTCACGTTGAGCAGCATCCGCACTCCGATCACCATAAGGTGTCATGGAGCCGCCTCTTGGATCGCAAAGGCATCCACGGCCGCAAAACGCGATCCGGATGATCTTGATGCCCAATTCATCTTCTATTGGATAGCGTTCAATGCCCTGTATGGCCAGCCGAAGTATCTTGACGACCGTGTCAAAGAATGGAAGGACATCGAAGAGTTCCTACGGACAGCGATAAGACTTGGTAAGTCAGAGATAGGAGAACAGCTTCGTGACATCAAGCACCAGGCCCAGGCCATCATCGAGGACCCATTCCTGATAAGAGACTCCTGGAAGCAATGGCATCAGAAGAAAATTCTAGACAAGGCTGGCCGAGAGAAGACAAGAACACCCCATTGGACAAGCGAAACAAGCCTCCATGACCTGTTCAGCCGCCTCTACGTTCTTCACAATCAACTCTTTCATGGTTGTTCCACAGACGGAGGATCCAAGAATCGTGAGTCTCTTGAACCAGCCGTAGCAGTGCTTGGGCAACTCATTCCTCTTTTCCGTAATTTAGTTCGAGAGCACGGCGAAGGCGAGCCGTTTCTGGACACTCTTCCCTACCCACCGTCAGAAGACCGGATAATCGCGCCCTCATAGTCTTCTCTCCAGTTTGATAGGGCTGGGCCGGGAGGCTCACGCAGCGTTATCAGAGCGCCGTTGCGAACCGGTCTTGTTGAGCTGACGCGACCCGCCGTAGGCGGGATGGCGAGGACTGTCCGAAGCTGCGTTCGTGCCGCGCACAGAGCGCAGCAAGTTCCGCAGCCAAGCAGAAGCGAAGCTTAGAGCGGTCAACGGCGCTCTGCGGCTTCCAGCGGAGTGCGCCTCCCAGCCCAGTCCTTCCTTCGGGGCAGACAATCCCGGAAAGCAGGGGGACAGGCACCCATAGGACGGGAGCCTGTCCCCTCACATAAGAAACTGCAGCCAGAGATAGACGGCGCTGATCGCCACCGACCCCAGCATCACGGGCAGGCCGAAGGCCATGAAACGGGCAAAGCTGATCGGGTGGCCGGCCCGTCGGGCATAGTCCACAACGATCACATTCGCCGACGCGCCGATCAGCGTCCCATTGCCTCCCAGGCAGGCCCCTAGGGCCAAGGCCCACCAGAGCGGCAGAATGTCCGGCTGGTGGACCAGCGTGGCATAGTCGCTGATTTCCGGGTGAAGAGAACGGGCGAGATCCACGATCAAGGGATTCATCGCGGCCACATAGGGGATGTTATCGACGATCGCGGACAGCACCGCCGAGCCCCAAAGAACCGCAACCGTGGTGCCGGCGAGGTTGCCGCGTGTAACCTGCACGAGTTGGTCTGCCAGGTACCGAATGGCGCCGACTTTGACCAATCCGCCCACAAGGATAAAAAGGCCGATGAAAAAAAAGATTGTTTTCCACTCCACCTGCATCAAGTAGTCCAGATCTTGCTCCCCCTCCTTTTCGTCGTAATCGTGCCCCACCAGCATGAACAGACTGGCTCCCAGCAAGGCGACGGTCGCCGGCTCCAGGCGGAGCAGCCCGTGAAAAAAGAATCCAAGGGTCGTGAGTCCCAGCAACCAGAGGCAGCGCCGCAGCATGGCGGGATGACGAACCGCCTGCTGTTCATCGAGGGCCATAACCGAGTGCCGCAGCTTCTCCGACACGGTCATCGTGCGCCCGAAGACCCACCACAGGCCGGCCAGATAGGCGAGCATGATCACCACCACCACAGGCGCCAGCACGAACAAGAAATCCATAAACCCCAACGCGGCCTTGCTGGCGATCATGATGTTCGGAGGATCGCCGACCAGCGTCGCGGTGCCGCCGATGTTCGACGCCACCACTTCACTCAGGAGAAACGCCTCTGGATTTAATTCCAACCGACGCGTGATCTCCAGCGTAACCGGCGCCATGAGGAGCACGGTCGTGACATTGTCGAGCAGCGCGGAGACGACCGCGGTGATGACCGACAGCAGGACCAGCATGCGAAAAGGCCTGGCCTCGGCCCGCTTCGCGGCCCAGATCGCGAGCACTTCAAACAATCCGGTCTTGCGGGTGATGTTGATGATGACCATCATGCCGATAAGCAGGAAGATGACGTTGTAGTCCACCCCGAACTCCCTGGAGTGGAATGCCTCCTCCTGCGTCAACACACCTAGGCTGATCATGAGCGTTGCCCCGCACAAGGCCACGACGGTCTTGTGGAGCCGCTCGGTCACGATTGCGAGGTAGGCCACTCCGAAGATGAGGAGCGCCAACGTGAGGTCGGACATCACGCTTGCGGAGGGAGGATCGGAGCGACAACCGCGGGAGCGCGGCGCCGTTCCAGCGCGAGCATGATGGTCATGTAGATCACCGAAAGCGCGATCACGGATAGGGCATAGATGGGGAACAGCTCCGTATTGGGAATGCCGGCGCTCGCCGGCACAAAGGACATGACCGCCACCGCGACGCCACGGGGCAGCATGGCAGTGATCACCCGGCATTCGGCCCGGGTCCAGTGGGCTCGGCTCCGGCCGAATGCCTCGGTCAAGATCCCGCGCACCCCAAGAATACAAGTGAAGAAGCCCAATCCGACGGCCGCCACAAGCCAGGTGAGGGCGCCGACGTCAAAGATAAGGCCGAGGAGAACATAAAAAAACGTGCGTACGAGAAACGACAGCTCTTCGTTTAGCCGCTTCAAGAAGGTTTCCAGCGCCAGCCTGGCCTGCTCGAGTTCAAAACCGATCATTCGGCGGATGGGTTTCGCCAGGCAACCGGCCAGATCGTCCATGTTACCCAGGATCAGCCCGAAGGCCAGAATCGCCAGTACCCCGCTCCCGCCCAGCGACTCGGCGACGTCGTACAAGATGAGGATCGCGGCCAGCGTGAGCATGTAGGCCAACCCCTGCCCTTCCAGCCAAGTCAAGAGCCTCACCCAGGCCACACCGGCTACGATCGCCAGGAACAGGGCGGCCACGAAGGAGTTAAACACTGTGCTGTACAGGTGCTCCACTTTCCCCGGCCCCGAGAGCACCTGAATGAAGCTGAGGGAGGCCACCACCACAAAGACGTCAGCCAGCGCCGACTCAAGGCTCAACAGCACCTTGGTTTGTTCACGAAGCACGGCCAGTTGGGAGACGATCGGGATGACCATGACGGGCGTCGTACCGCCCAAAATCGCGCCGAGCAGCAGGCCGTTCAGCCAGTCCCCTTGCAGTACCCAGACATAAAACCCCGCGACAGCGCCCACGCTGGCGACAAAGACCGCCAGCGTAAACAGGAAAGCCTGCGGCGCTTCCCTCACGACTTTGCGGAGCTGGAGGTCGAGGCCTCCGTCGAACAAGATGATGAGAAGAGCGAGGGTTCCGAAATAGGGCGCCAGCTTGGTGGCATACAAAGAGTCCGCCACTCCCATCATGGGACCGAGCAGGACGCCCAGCGCAATCAGGAACAGCGCGCTCGGCACTCCCGTCTTCTTAAAGAAGATCTCTCCCGCCAGCCCGACGAAAATGACGAGGCCGAAGAGTCCGAGGACGGTCTCAACACTGAGATGGGCCATACAGTACCGCCGCAGCACAAACGGTCATGAATATGTTCGCGCACTATACCTAGATGCAAACAGGACAGCAACCGGCTCCCCCATGATTCATGGCCCTTGACTGACCATGCTCTCCCCAGTAAGATGCCGCTCGGACCCGCTGCCCCCGACAGGGGCGGCGGGTTTTCCTATGAGGAGAGCATGCCTTGATCGAAGTTCAGGATATTACCAAGCGGTACGGCGACCACACCGCCATCGAGCGGGTCACCTTTTCCGTCGAGAAGGGCGAGGTGCTGGCCTTCCTGGGCCCCAACGGCGCCGGCAAGACCACCACCATGCGGATTCTGACCTGCTTCATGCCCGCTACTGAAGGAACCGCCAGGGTGGCGGGTTTTGACTGCTTCGAGCAGCCCCAAGAGGTGAAGCGCCGCATCGGTTACCTTCCCGAAACGCCGCCGGTGTATCAAGAGTTGACGGTCACCGAGTACTTGACCTTCGTGGGCCGCATCAAAGGGATGGGTAAGAAAGACCTGCATGAAGGCATGGAACGAGTGTTTGAACGTCTGTCCCTGGGGGAGGTTCGCGACCGCCTGATCGCCAATCTGTCCCGGGGTTACCGCCAGCGCGTGGGCCTCGCCCAGGCCTTGATCCACGACCCGCCGGTGCTCATACTCGACGAGCCGACCGTCGGTCTGGATCCGAAGCAAATCATCGAGATTCGGGAACTCATCAAGAGCCTGGCTGGATCACACACCGTGATTCTCAGCACGCACATCTTGCCGGAAGCTACCGCGGTCTGCCAGCGGGTGGTCATCATCAACGAGGGACGGATTGTAGCCGTGGATACCCCCGATCGGCTCTCTGCCCGACTTCGGCGCTCCGAGAAAATCAGCGTCACGGTCAGGACGCCGCCGCCTGACCTCGGAGAGCGACTGCGCACCCTGCCCGGCGTGACCCATGTGTTGGAACAGGCGGATGCCGGCGCCTTCCTCCTCGAATGCGAGTTGGGCCGTGACCTGCGTGACGAGGTCGCGCGATTCGTCGTGAACAGCGGCTGGGGACTCCTGGAACTCAAGATGATTTCCATGACCCTCGAGGACGTCTTCCTCCGCCTCACGCAGGATGAAGAAGGGGTATCGGCTGCGGCGGCGCCGGAGCCGACCGCTGGAGGACCAGTCAACGCATGACCCCGGTTCGAGCGATTGTCGCGAAAGAACTGCGATCGGCCTTCGTGTCCCCCATCGTGTACGTGGTGGGGGCGGTCTTCTTGCTCATCTTCGGCATCCTCTCCTACCTGGCCGTGATCAACGCCGGCGCTCAGGCGATTCGCGTCATGCAACTCCAGGGAGGCGCCGCCCAGTTGAACCTGAACGATCTGGTTTTCCGGCCCACCTTTTACAGCACGGCCATCATTCTCTTGCTGGTGCTCCCGATTCTCACGATGCGGCTGTTTGCCGAGGAGCGGAAACTTCGGACCTTTGAGCTGCTCCTGACGTCGCCGGTCGGGATTAACGAGATCGTCGTCGGAAAATTCCTGGCCATCTATGGCATCTTTCTGGGCCTGCTCGCCCTCACCGGCATCGTGCCGCTGATCCTTTCCTTCTACAGCAGCTTTGACTGGAACCCCGTGATGACGGGATACCTGGGCCTCGCGCTGATTGGGGCGCTCTTCCTGGCGACCGGTGTGGTGGCCTCCGCCCTGACCGAGAACCAGATCGTGGCGGCCTTCCTCAGCTTCGGCTTCCTTATTCTCTTTTGGTTGCTCGGAGCGCTGGGAACCATCCTCGGCGATACCGCGCTCGGGCAGGTCATCTCGTACCTCTCCTTCATCGAGCATTTCGATCGCATGGTCCGGGGCCTCATAGATACCAAAGACCTGGTCTACTATTTCACCGGCCTCGTCTTCATGCTCTTCCTCGCCCACCGGGTCGTTGAATCCCAGCGTTGGCAATGAACCGCCTCATCCCCAGCATCGGCATCCTGGGTGGCACGCTGGCCGTCGCCGGCCTCCTCGCCTATACGCTTGCCCCGGAGAAGCTGTGGTTGGTGACGGTGTGCGAGAGCCTGGCTCTTGTCTGCCTGATCAGCTATTTCGTGGTCCACTTCGAGACCCTCAAAGCCTTCTCGACCCGGCGTTCCACCCGCTTGGGGCTGAACAGCTTCCTGATCGTCCTCCTGTTCCTCGGTATTCTGATCATCGTCAATTTCCTGGCCGCCCGGCACTCGCAACGATGGGACTTCTCGGAGACCCAGCACTTCACCCTCGCGCCCCAGACCCTCAAGGTACTTCGCGGACTCCCGCGCGAGGTGAAGGTCACCGTGTTTTCCCAGGACCGCAGCCAGGGGTTCAATACCTACCGCGACCTGCTGGACAGCTACCACGCCCAGAGCGACAAGCTGAAGGTGGAATTTGTGGACCCGGAGCGGCGCCCCGGCGTGGCCAGGCAGTACGGCATCTCCCGCGCCGACACCGCCGTGATTGAAAGCGGCGCTCAATCCACCCGAATCACGGCTCCTTCGGAGGCCGAGATCACCGGTGCGCTCATTCGGGTCTCGAAGGACGCGAAGAAGCGGGTGCTCTTTCTCGAAGGGCACGGCGAGCGGAGCGTCGTGGATCAGGAACGTGGCGGGTTGTCGCGCGCCAAAGAAGCCCTGGTCAAGCAAGGCTATGAGGTCGGGGCCCTGTCCCTGCTCCAGGATTCGGCCGTGCCGGCGGATGCGGCGGTCCTGGTCCTGGCCGGTCCCAGGCGCCCCGTCACGAAGGAAGAGAAGGAGCGCATCGCGCGCTTCGTGGCCGACGGCGGCCGACTGCTGGTCCTGCTGGACCCGGACACGCAGGCCGACCTGGAGGATTTGCTCCGGCAATGGGGCCTCGAGGCGGGGCCGGGGGTGCTGGTAGATTTACAAGATAGATTGGCGCAGGGCGACCTGACTGCTCTCATGGTCCGGACCTTCACCGAGCACGAGATCACCCATGATTTCAGCTTTGCCGTGCTGTTCCCGGTCTCCCGACACCTGGTCTTTCATGAGGACCAAGCCAAGGGTTGGGAATTCGTCCCCCTGGCCCGCACCTCAGCCCGAAGCTGGGCGGAAACGGACCTGAAGGGCAACGTCGTCAGTTTCAACGCCAAGGACGACGTACAAGGCCCGCTCCCGCTCGCGGCGGCTCTCACGCCCAAGAAGGCGCCCGAGGAGGGGAAGCGGCGCGCCGCCATCGTGGTGGTCGGCAATTCGTCCTTCGCCAGCAACACCTATGTGACGTTCCCGGGCAACACCGACTTTCTACTCCATGCCCTAGGATGGCTTGCGGAGGAGCACGACCTGATTTCCATCACGCCCAAGGAACCGGCCTTCCGGCCCTTCATTCCCAATCCCGCCCAGGAGCGCATCCTGCTCTACGTTCAAGTGCTCGCTCTGCCGCTGCTGACGTTCCTCTGGGGCATGACCGTCTGGAGACGGCGACGGCGCCTCTAGGGGACTGTCCCCTTTTCGTCTTCGCAAAAGGGGACTGTCCCCTTGGGCACTTCGCGCTTTGGAGCTTCCATGAAGCGAAATTGGATGACGATCCTGATGGCCCTGGTCCTAGCCGGTCTCGTGGGCTACCTCTACTTCGTCGAGTTCCCGGCCGAACAGGCCAAGACCAAGCAGGACACCCAGCAGAAACGGCTGCTTCCCATCGAGCAGCGCGAGATCACCGGCCTCTCTGTTCGCTCGCAGGGAGAAGACATCGTCCTCGCCCCCGGCGAATCCGGCACCTGGAAGATATTGGCGCCGATCCAGACCGAGGCTGACAGTCGGGAGATTGACGCGCTGGTTCGGGCGCTGGTCCTTGGAAAAGTGTCGCGGGTCGTCGAGGATCAGCCGACCACGCTCGCCCCTTTCGGCTTGGAAACGCCTACTCTCGTCCTGACCATCACGGCCGGCGAGCATGAGGAGACCCTGTCCATTGGAGACAGCGGACCGATCTCTTCCACCCTCTACGTGATGCGTGCGAAGGACAAGAAAGTTCTCCTGACCGATTTGGCGGCCAAGGACTTTTTCAACAAGCGCTTGTTCACCTTCCGCCGGAAGGAATTGTTACGCTTCGATCAGACCCGGGCGGAGCGACTGCGCCTCTTGTACCCCAAAACCGAGATCGTCCTCTACCGCACGGACCAGGTGGACCGCACCAAGCGCAATAAGTGGATGATCCGCGCTCCGATCGAGGCCCCCGCCGACGCGACGGCGGTGCGGATGCTCCTCACGAAGCTGGAAGATATGAAAGCTCTGGGATTCATTGATCCCGGCCCTGAGCGGGAGGCGGTCGCCAGGATTCTGAAAGAGCCGAATGCGAAACTCACCGTCTACGCAGCCGGCGCGGAGCACCAGGTGAAATTCTTCCAGCCGAATCCGGCCAGCGGCGAGGCCTATGCCGTCACCGCCTCCGACGCCCCGATCTACCGGGTCAGTCCCAGCGTCATCAAGGAACTCTCGAAGGATCTGTTCGCGCTCCAGGATAAACGGCTGCTGGGCGTCGAATTGGATGAGATCGCCATGCTGGCGGTGAAGACACGAGAGGAGCAGTACACGCTCATTAATCAGACCGGCGCCTGGGTGTTGGAATCCCGCCCGGACGACAAGCTCGACCAGCAGAAGGCAGACCTGTTCGTGAGCCGCGTCGTGACCCTCCCGGCGGAGCTGCTGGTCATCAAGAAGGGTGGGCCGCTCGCCCCGTATGGTTTGTCATCGCCGTCGGCCGAGTTCAGCGTGACGGGCAAGGATGGGAAGACGCGCGGGCGGTTGGTGCTGGGCTCACGTTCCGGAGGGCTGGTTTACGCAATGGGGCAAGGCCTCCCCGGCATCTACCAGGCGAGGGCCGACATCCTCTCCCAAGTTCCCGCGGCGCGCGATCTGCCGGCCAAGGGCGAGCCCGGCGGTAACTAGCCCGGAGGCGCTTGCGGCAGCGTGAAGAAGAACCGGCTACCCTCCCCCGGCCTGCTCTCCACCCAGATTCGCCCGCGTTGCAACTCCACCAGATGCTTGACGATCGCCAGGCCGAGCCCGGCGCCTCGCCCTTCGGGAGACACCGACCCGCCCCGGTAGAACCGTTTGAACACCTTGTCGATCTCAGACGCCTGAATGCCGCAGCCGGTATCGGCCACGCAGACCTGCACGAACCCGTCACCGCCCGGTTGCACCTCCACCCGGACCTCCCCGCCCGCAGGCGTGAACTTCATGGCGTTGTGGATGAGGTTCGTGAAGATCTGGGTGAGCTTGTCCCGGTCTCCATGGACCCGCGTGAACTCCGGGGCATGGGAGGCGCGAAGGGCCAGGGACTTCTCGCGGACCATGGGCTGGAGACCCTCGATCAGGGTATTGACGAACTCTTGAATCCTGATCGGCTCGATGTGCAGCTCCGTGGTTCCGGCCTCGATCCTGGCGAGATCGAGGAGCTCATTGACCATGCGGGTCAGCCGATCGACATTGACCTTCATACGCTGGAGGTAGTAGCGTTGCTTCTCGGTGAGGCTGCCTCCCAAACCCTCCAGCATGTTCTCCACAAAACCCCCGATTGCGCTCATCGGCGTCCGCAGCTCATGGGAAACGATCGACACGAACTCTGATTTGCGCTGATCCAGGTCCCGTAGCTTCTCGTTCAACGACTCGAGTTCGGAATTCACCCGGCGCAACTCGACCGCCTGGGTTTCGAGGGTGCGCTCCTGAGCATGCAGGCGGAGCTGGTTCTTGATCCTGGCCAGCAATTCGTCCTCATTGAACGGCTTGCAAAGGTAATCGTCCGCCCCCGCCTCCAGACTCTCGACCCTCGCCTCGGCGCCGGCCCTCGCCGTCAGGAAGATCACGGGCACCGCCTGGATCGCCGCCTCCCGGCGTACCGCCTTCAACAGCTCGTAGCCGCTCATCCCCGGCATCATCACGTCGGTCAGGATCAGCGCCGGATGGAATTCCTTGGCCTTCCGGACGCCTTCAGCCCCGTCTCTGGCCAACTCGACACGATAGTGCTTGCCGAGCAAGCGAACCAAATAGGCCCGCATGTCCGCGTTGTCCTCGGCAACTAACAACAGTGGGCTGTCACCCGGTAGAGCCGTTTCAACCGGACCCGCCTCTCCATCCGTCTCAAACGCCTGCTCAGATGACGCAAGTTGCTCGGCATCCTCCTCCTCCCGGTACGGCCGATCCTGGCTGTCGACCCGTCCCACCGGCAAGACCACTCGGAACGTGGAGCCGCGCCCCACCTCGCTCTCAGCCGTGACCGTGCCGCGATGCAGCGACACGATCTCCTTGACCAGCGCGAGCCCGATGCCGGTTCCTTCATACCGCCGGGTGGCGCTCCCTTCGACTTGCGTGAAGCGATCGAAGATCCGCTCCAGATGGGTGCGAGGAATCCCGATTCCGTTGTCTCTGACCTCGACCTGCACCATGCCGTCGTTCCGGTTGAGCGCGATCCATACCTCGCCCCTGGTGGGATCACTGAATTTGAAGGCGTTGGAGAGCAGGTTGTACAGGACCTTCCTCAGCGGCCTCTGGTCGGCTTCGATGACCATCGGCTCGTCTCCACCTGTCAGGTGCACCCGCCGTCGAGGATCGGTCTCGAAATTGGCGGCCACCTCGCGGACAAGCTGGGCGAGGTCCATGGGTCGCTTGCGGAGGGCAGCGCGGCCGCTGTCGAACTTGGCCAGATCGAGCAGCTCGTTGATCAAGTAGAGGAGCCGGGTGGTATTGCGCAGGCCGGACGCGACGACTTCCTGGCACTCGGACGGCAGCGGGGCCTTCTGGAGGGTCTTGTACCCCCCCAGGCTCAGGGTCAGCGGGGTCCGGAGCTCATGGCTGACGTTGGCGAAGAACTCGCTCTTGAGCCGATCCAGTTCCAGCAGCTTTTTGTTGGAGGCCTCCAATTCCTGCCGGGTACGGCGCTCGGATACACGCGCATAATATTCGGCGCGCTGCAGCCCTTCGTACAGGTAGACTGAAAAGAGCAAGGCCACGCACGTCCAAATCAGGAAAAAGGTACTCCCTATGGCCGCATTAAGGTCCGCGTCCGTCATTGGTCGAAGCAGATTGACGCCAAAATAATAGACAAGAGAGCCGAGCTGCGAGGCCAAATGACTTGGCCATGACACAGGCACGATGACGGCAGCGGCCAAAAGCACCAGCTTCACACCGTTGTGATACTGCGATGTGAATCCACCGAGCACCACGGTCATCTGACTGATACACACATTGCCGATCAAAACCCAGAGGATCAACAAGGTATTCGGCTTCAGCAGAGGGAGTTTACGGAGCATCCCCACAAAACAGACCAGCAGCCCCAGTTCAAGAACCGCACGGATGGCCAGCAGCGAGCTCAGGGACTCACGATGGAGGAGAAGGTCTGCCGCAATGAAGACGGGATTGGCGATTAGCCCGAGGTAGTACAGGACGCGGAGACGCTCCGCGGCGAATTGAGTACGCCAGCGCTCATAACTTTCTGTGTCTCCGGCCCCTGGAGACTCTTGTCCAGCCTCCTCAGTGGGTCGGGAGCTCTTGTCCTCTGCCGCCACGACCTTCGTGCGAGAGAGCTTCACCAAGACCTCCGGAGAGAGGCTGGCATCTGTGGGCCAGCAGGGAGGGCACTGAACGTCCGCTATACACCTGCACAGGCTCTATACGACTTCCATTTTCCAAGTCAAGGACATTCCGGTGTCTGGACTTTCCCGGAGCCATTGAGTATCGTAGCTCCCGTGCCCCCGTAGCTCAGTTGGATAGAGCAGCGGTTTCCTAAACCGTTTGTCGTCAGTTCGATTCTGGCCGGGGGCACCACACCGCGCTTGCGTGGCGGGAGGCCTTGAGTGGCCTGCTGCCGGTTTGGTGGACACCACCTTACGCTAATTCCGCCTGCCTTTCGAACTCCATCGGGCTGAGATAGCCCAACGTGGAGTGCCGCCGCCGGGGATTATAAAAGCGCTCGATGTACTCGAACACGTCGGCTTTCGCCTGGTCTCGTGTGCGGTACGTGGTGCGC
>Ga0187893_10003053_pt1 | contig 34987 bp, 37 predicted proteins | sample MA1701074metaG_FD_139574 | JGI IMG/M metagenome (GOLD analysis project Ga0187893, IMG submission 139574) | White microbial mat communities from a basaltic lava cave in the Kipuka Kanohina Cave System on the Island of Hawaii, USA - MA170107-4 metaG ...
GGTTATTGCCAGATGTCTATTCAGGAAAAAGATTTGTTGATGGAGTAATAGTAGATGAAAAAATCAACCGGCATAGGAAGGCTGCCTGAAATGATTTTTACACACCTATTGAAATGACCTCTCCAACTATTACCCACAATTTAGGGATGCTTGGGCGTCTTTAGTCCCGTAGGGACGCTATGTCTATACCACGTAATAACCAATCTAATAACCCAGCCCCATAGGGGCGACATATACATATTGTGTTACAAACGTATCGCTCCTGACGGAGCTATCGCTCTTTCATGCACGACGTTGTGTTATAAACATTGTGCGCCTACGGCGCTATCTTACGGGTTGGATCCCGTTTTCACGCTCTGTCCTTATTGCAATAACGCAAGCCTGACCCCGCGGACGTAAAATTTGACCCACAATTAGATAATAAGTTAGCACACCAGAGTAGCTATAAGTTATAACCGGTCTCTCCGTGGTCTGTGAGGTCAAGCCCTGCGTTCTCTCCTTCCTCGCTTACGCGCAGCCCAACCATGACGTCAACCACCTTCAGTATGATATATGACAGAATTGCACAGTAAACAATGGAGATAAGAGCCGCAAGAGTCTGAACACCGAGTTGTCTGCCAATATCCAGTCCTACTACACTTCCCCCAAAGGACGCTGAGGCGAAGAAGCTCACGAGTATTATTCCTATAAATCCTCCAACCCCGTGCACACCTACGACATCGAGTGCATCGTCATAGCCCAGTCTACGTTTGAGGGACGTTGCAGCTAAATATGCCAGGACGCCCGAAACCAAGCCTATCACGAAAGCTCCAAGAGGACCAACGGTCCCGGAAGCGGGAGTTATGGCAGCGAGTCCGGCAATCGCACCCGTTGCAAAACCGAGAGCACTGGGCTTTCCAACCTTTATCCACTCAATGACAATCCATGAAAGAGCCGCTACACATGGGGATATTTGCGTTACGACAACCGCCATACCGGCCTGGCCCGTGGCCGCCAGGGCACTTCCACCGTTAAACCCGAACCAGCCAAACCAAAGCATCGCCGTACCGGTAAGGGTCATCGTCATGTTATGAGGGGGCATAGGAGTGTCAGGATAGCCCTTGCGCTTACCGATAACTATCGCTGCAATTAACGCCGATACCCCTGCCGTGATATGGACCACTATTCCCCCCGCAAAATCAAGCACTCCAAGGTCGCCAAAGAAAGAGCCCGGGCCGCTCCACATCATGTGACACACGGGGAGGTATACGAAGGTTAGCCAAAGTCCGGTGAATAAGAGCATTGCGGAGAACTTCATCCTCTCGGCAAACGCACCAATTATGAGACCGGGAGTTATTATTGCAAATGTAAGCTGGAACGCGAAAAACACCGTCTCCGGGATCGTCCCAGAAACACTATCGCTTGAAACCCCTGCAAGGAATGCTTTGCTCAGCCCTCCTATGAATGCGTGAAGCCCTCTGACCCCAGACTCCATTCCCGTGGTGTCGAAGGCAAGGCTATAGCCATAAATAGTCCAGAGAACCGTCACAAGAGCTGTGATGCAGAAGCACTGCATGTAGAGTGAAAGAACGTTCTTCACCCTAACCAGTCCCGCATAGAACATGGCGAGGCCAGGTATCATCATGAAGAGAACAAGCCCGGTCGAAATCAACAACCATGCCGTATCTCCTGAGTTAATTCCGTTGGCTGCATATGCCGTGTCGGCAGATAAGATCATAAAGAGAATACTCAGCCACAAACCTAAAGCTTTTGCCTTATTTTTTGTAAATTTCAACTCCATCTCTTTTCCTCCTTTTGTGGTAACGGTTTTCAGCGGTATTGGAACTTTTTCGTTTCTCCCGCTTATAACCTTGTCCATAAGCGTCATCTTGCGTGGGAGCACAATTATATTCCAATTGAAATCTGTAGGCAAATTGGATAGAAAGTTACAAACATATCGCCACTGAGGGAGCTATCACTCCTTCATACATGACGTTGCGCTGTAAATATTGCGCGCTTACGGCGCTACCTTTGTTCCTCAATTCTGATAACCAGACCATATCAATATAGTTCTCAACTCCCATTAAATCTCTTTGAGGAAGGAAAACTTGAATATCAAAAACATATTAGTAATCATTTATCCGTGAGAATTGTTTACAACTTATGGCCGTAAGCTCTAAAGTGAATCCAGACAGTTATGCCTGGTTCTGCGAAAAATTTCACACTGGTCAGTTAACGTCTGTCAGGATTACACTAGTTTCTAAATCAACTTAAGGAGCGGCATATGGAACACCTCAAAAAATACATAAGAGACATACCGGATTTTCCGAAGGAAGGGATAATGTTTCACGATATAACCCCTCTTCTTCAAAACCCCAAAGCTTTCGGTCAAGCAATAGATGCGATGGCTGAAATGATGAAGGTACAGAAAGTAGAATATATGATCGGCGTTGAAGCTAGAGGTTTCATATTCGCTTCAGCACTTGCATACAAACTGAAAACCGGTCTTGTGATCATAAGGAAGCTTGGAAAGCTTCCCTACGAAACAATAAACGTTTCTTACGACCTCGAGTATGGGAAAGACATCCTCGAAATGCACAGAGACGCCATTTCTGGCGGGAGCAGAGTTGTCCTCGTGGACGACCTTCTTGCTACAGGAGGAACGGCATCGGCGGTCGGTAACCTTGTGAGAAAGCTGGGCGGAGAAATAGTCGGCTATTCGTTTCTCGTGGAACTCACAGAGCTGAATGGTAGAGAGAAGCTGAAGCCATATCCTGTCTGGTCGGTGCTAGAATTTCCCGTATGAAACCAATCGGCGTCATATTCAACCCGTTTGCATACAGAAACAAGAGGCAGACGGAAACTCAAATCAACGCTCTCAAAGAACTCCTTGGCAAGAGAGGACAGATTTGCGTAACAAAAAGCAAAGATGAAATTCCCAAGGCATTAAAAGAAGTTTTAAAAGATGTCGAGATCGTGGCAATTAGCGGAGGGGATGGCACTATAAGCTCCGTAATTTCCTCTTTCATAAACCTGTTCGGCGAGAAAAACTTACCAATGATTGCCCCGTTGAAAGGCGGGACGATTAATATGATCGCAGACGATGCCAGACTCAGGGATGACCAAATAACAATATGCCGTACCCTGATTCGATACATAGAAGATGGATATGAACTGCCTAGCATAGAGCGGGGACTTATAAGGGTCATCGATAATAGATTCGACTTCAATAACTACGCCTTCACCTGGATCGATGGTTTTCTTCACAAGTTCATAAAATTGTATAGAGCCGAGGGAGCAAACGTCGGAGTGGCATTAAAACTGATACTCAAATCTGGTATCATGTCTCTCGCTAATCCGAGGCATGATCTTTTTGAGGAAGTAGAGTCTAAGATTTTTCTCGATGGGCAAGAGCTGCCGTTTGACAGTCATCTTTTTATAGCCGCTGCAACAGTTAAAAGACTCGTTTTCGGGTTTAGATTATTTGCGGAAGAGGCGAAAGCTGGTGAGGAATTTGGCTTTTATTGTATGAGTCAGGCGTTTTTCAGGAAGGCTCTATTTCAGCTTCCGAGGTATTTATATCTCGGAGTGAATTCGGATGCTTCCGGCAACTTCATAAATCGGTCGGCAAAAAGCTTAAAAATAAAAGGAAACAGAGGATACGTAATCGACGGCGAGGTTTACGATACGGAGGCGCCAACTGACTTAACGCTCGAAGCAGGACCTAGGGTAAAAATATTTTCGTTGAAGGGAAAGAAATAATAATGGAAAAAGTAAAAGTAAATCTGTTAAAGACTGAAGATAAGTCATACGAGATAGTAATAGGTGAGGGAATATTAAATCAAATCCCTCTTGATTTGAAAAAAGATGCACTCGCTCATTCCTACACAATAATAACCGACTCTATAGTCGCATCTCTTTACGGGGAAAAACTACTGGCTGAGTTCAATAAAGCAGGTCTTAGAACACACTTGATTTCATTTCCGGCGGGAGAAGAGAGTAAAAGCAGAGAGACCAAAGCCATGCTTGAGGACGAGATGTTAAGACTAAAGATGGCGAGAGACTCGGCGGTAATCGCTCTTGGCGGTGGAGTCGTAGGGGATATTGCAGGGTATGTGGCTGCAACATATAACCGTGGAATTCCATACGTTCAAGTCCCTACCACAATCGTAGCATGCGTAGACAGCTCCATCGGTGGGAAGACCGCCGTCGATACTCCTCACGGGAAAAACCTGATCGGGTCGTTTCACCAGCCCCGGCGCGTCTATATAGATATAGAAACTCTAAGAACTCTTCCAGAGAAAGAATTAAGAGAAGGTATGGCAGAGGTGATAAAATATGGGGTTATTAAAGATAGAACATTCTTCGAGTTTCTTGAGAGTGGCATAGATCAGGTTTTTTCATTCACAAAGCACATCCTCACACATATCATCAAGAGGTGCTGTGAAATAAAAGGAGAGGTAGTTGAACTAGATGAAAAAGAATCCAACCTCAGAAAGACCCTGAACTTCGGACACACAATCGGTCATGCCATCGAGAATCTATCCGATTACGAAATTTCCCACGGCCAGGCAATATCCATGGGCATGGTAGCGGAAGGAAAAATAGCTTTGGAAATGGGATTATGGCAGAAAGCCGAACTAGACAGGCTAGTTTCTCTCTTGATAAAAACGGGACTGCCAGCAGACTTTCCCAATTATATGAATGTCAACCGAATCATCGACACTATGAAACTGGATAAGAAAGTCAGGGGTGGGGAAATAGAGATGGTCTTACCGAAGAAGCTCGGAGAGATGACGGAGAGCGGCGGAAGTTATGGGATCAAAGTTGATGAGGAGTTGATATTGCGTCTCTTCAGCTCCGACTAGAACATTATAGCTCATTATATTAGACTATCTCTATATTATATATATGAAAGATGAATATCTCGTTTACCACTCTAGACGTGACTGAATATTACCTTCCTTTCGACGACCTATCCGAACTGTTTGGAAATAAAAAAAGAACGGCACTGGAAGTGGGGGTTGGCGAAGGAGATTTTTTGATAGAGATGTCTAGAAGGGAAAAGGATTGGAATTTTATTGGAATTGAGATACGGGGGAAGAGATTTAGAAAAGCAGTGAAGAGGTCGGAAAGGGATAATCTTAGAAATATAAAATTTCTTCTGATGGACGCCAAGGTTGCAATAGAAGATGTATTTTCTTCGAACTCGTTTGACCTGGTGTATATTAACTTCCCCGACCCATGGCCTAAGGAGAGGCATAGAAAGCACAGGTTGATAACCCCCAAATTTTTAGCCAGGATTTCCAATATAATGAAACCTCTTGCAGCGTTGGAGATCGCAAGCGACCATGAAGACTATCTTTCCCATATTTTGGAAGTCTTTCAGAATATCGAGGGTTTCAAGAACGAATTGCCAGCTCCAGGATATGTAAACAACCTCCCCGATAGGCCTATGACAAAATACGAAACTGAATTTAGACATGAGGGAAGAGATATCTACTATCTCAGGTTCATAAACCTGATAGAACAAAACCCTTAGGAGGATACTGATGATGAATATCTTTATGAAAGGACTTGGATTAACCCCTATTTTGTTAGCACTCAACGGCTGTGCTGGCGGAGGGCATGGGCCTGGATACGGGTTTCACTTTATTTTTATAATAATCCCATTAATCGTCATCGGTTACTTTATTCTGAAAAGAGGCGAGAGCATAGGTAATTCTCTAGATGAAATCGAAGCACAGATCAGAAAACTCTCTGGCAAGATAGACAACGTTGAAGAGAAAATAAAAAAGTATCAGAACAAAGAGGGCAAATAGAAAATCAACCAAAAAGATATCTCTTTTTCTATGGTTCTAACGACTCTTCACTTTTAGCCTTCTGAGATTCCTCTATTATCTGAGCCTGATACTTGACCGGAACCGAACCGAGGTCATTAGTCACATGCACGACGCCGTTTTGATCTTTCCACGTGAAAAGGCCTTCTCTTTTTCCCGGAGAAGTATAGCCTATTGGAGTTGATTCAGAAACGGATTCAATTTCAGAAGAACCGGTATCCGATTCTCCAACTGATTCTTCTGCATTCTGCTCGCTCTCTTTTTTCTGCCTGGGCTTGTTAACTTCCAGGTTGCTTTTCCGATTTGCATCTTTTCCAAGCGTGCTGCCCTTTAGTCCTTCTCCCAATCCTGTAGTTTTACCGAGGCTGGACAATCCAAAATTGTCTAAATCCTCTCGAGGGTAAACTATACCGGTATTATCAATAACGGGAGTGTTAGGTTGAGCTTGGGTCGGGGGGTTCCCTTGAGATGTAGATTCTCCTCCTTGGCCAGTAGCCTCAGTCCCCCCGGTGGTCTGTGCGGTAACAATTTCTGGGGTGAGTAATGAAATTAATGTCATGAGTGTAATTGTAGTTATTATTAATAATATTCTCGGCATTGTTCTCCTCTCAAGCTTTTTGGTACTAAATATACACCTCTCCCAGTGAATACTCAACAAACCTGGTATCGACCCCTCCTAACAGGTGCTGTTCTCAAAAATTGGTAGCCAACGCACCTTGGGGTTCAGTGCAACTTGCCTCAAATCGGCGTTAATCATCAAATTTGACAATAAAAACCCTTCTATGTATTATCCCATTTTGTTGAAAATTATAAGGAATCGGTGTTTTAAAGGGGAAAAAAACAATGATTGTGGTAATGAAGAGCAGTGCAACTCAGCAAGAAATTGACAGGGTGCTATCGAGCATTAAAGACTTGGGTTATAAACCTCACGTCATTCAAGGGGTTTTAAGAACCGTAATAGGAGTTGTCGGGGACGAGAGAGGAAAGCCACATCATCTTGAATCCTTGAGGGTGCTAGAAGGGGTAGAAAACGTCGTTCCAATTCTTCAACCCTATAAACTCGCCAGCCGTGAGGTCAAACCAGACAATACCTCGGTAAAAGTCGGCAATGTAGAAATTGGAAACCATAAATTAGCGGTAATGGCAGGCCCGTGCTCGGTAGAAAACGAAGAGCAGATTATCGAAACTGCCGTAGCAGTGAAGAACGCCGGCGCAAGCATATTGAGAGGAGGTGCGTACAAACCGAGAACCTCTCCCTATGCCTTCCAAGGACTCGGCGAAGAGGGATTGAAGCTTTTAGCAAGAGCCAGAGAGATTACAGGTCTTCCGGTAGTGACCGAGATTCTCGACAGCGATGACTTGGAAATCGTGGCGGAGTACTCCGACATGCTTCAAATCGGAGCCAGAAATTCTCAGAACTATGCTCTGTTGAGACGAGTGGGAAGGTCGAATAAACCCGTTCTCCTAAAAAGAGGAATGTCGACAACCATAAACGAATTCCTCATGGCCGCTGAATACATACTCTCAGAGGGAAACCAGAATGTAGTTCTTTGCGAGAGAGGAATAAGAACTTTTGAAACTGCTACGAGGAACACATTCGACCTGAATGCCGTACCAGTTTTAAAAGAAAAAACACATCTGCCCGTTGTGGCAGACCCAAGCCACGGCACCGGTTACTGGCAGTATGTAATTCCTATGTCCCTGGCAGCAATCGCCGCGGGAGCAGACGGCCTAATAGTCGAGGTTCACCCCAAGCCTGAGGCAGCCATGAGCGATGGGGGACAGTCCTTGAAACCTTCCAAGTTTGCCGAGCTGATAGCGAAAGCTAGACCAGTCGCCAATGCTGTTGGAAGAAAACTTTAGTCGTTTTCAAAAAAGAGATTGAGAACTTCTTTAGCCCCTTCAATGTGCTCTTTATATACCATTACCTTTATTGAGGAGACCAACGAAGGATAGATATGCGCGAATGAGTAATTCTCCAGGTAACAAATTATTTCGTGATCTTCTAAAACTTCTTTAATTAAACCAGCAAGCGCTATATCCTGAGTTCTATAAGCCTCGACAAATGTCTTTGTCTTATCGTTCTTTTCAGTTGCGTCAATAAGATCTGGGACAATTCCAATACGACAATCGGGGCAATATTCCACTTTTTCAGGATACTTCTTATTACAAGAAGGACAATTACCCAAATAACAGCCTCCATTCTCTATTCTTCGACAAATACCCTTCTCCCATCAACCTTCAACTTCCCCTCGGCAAAAAGTCTTATCGCCTCAGGATAGATTCTATGTTCTTCCTTATGAATTCTTTCAAGAAGCGTTTCCTCCGTGTCATTGTCGAGGATCGGCACTACCGCTTGCAAAATAATCGGTCCCGTATCCACGCCTTCATCCACAAAGTGAACCGTACAGCCGGTAAATTTCACACCATAGTCTAGCGCCTGTCTTGCCGAATGAATTCCGGGAAATGAAGGCAGTAATGCGGGGTGGAGGTTCATTATTCTCTTCTTGTATGCTCTTATAAAAACCGGAGAGAGGATTCTCATGAATCCTGCAAGCACGACAAGGTCAATTTTATAAGGCTCTAGCGTTCTGATAATATCTTCCTCAAACCCCTCTCGCGATGAATACCGTTTATGGTCAATAACTTCAACAAGGATATTATGCTTCTTAGCTCTCTCTATAGCATAAGCGCCCGGGTTGTTGCTTATAACAACGGCAATCTCGACGGATTTAATATGTGCATCAATTATAGCCTGAAGGTTTGTCCCGCTTCCCGAGACAAAAACGGCAAGACGAGCTTTATCCATTAATATAGTTCCCGAACAGAAGATTAGTTGTTGATGTGGAGAATTTACCGAGAAGCAATAGGAAAATCAATCAGGAATTAAAAGCGAAAAAACAAACCTAAATCTCATCCCTCTCGATCCACCGGTCTAAAACCGGCGATTTATAACTCATCATTTTACGGAGCAAGCTCTCAGGGTCTCTCTCCACAACTATTAGGGAACGGTGCAACTCATGCACAAAACCTTCAGAAACAGCGTGGTCCAAGAACGAAAGAAACGGGTTATAAAATCCTTCAACGTTCAGTATGCCGCATGGTTTTCTATGAAATCCCAACTGCGCCCATGTGAGCACTTCACAAAACTCTTCCAAAGTGCCGTAGCCTCCCGGCAGTGCTATAAATCCATCCGAAAGCTCGGCCATCAGCGCCTTACGCTCGTGCATCGAACCCACAACGCGCAAGTCCTTAAGACCCTGATGGGCAACTTCCTTGTTAAAAAGAGCCTCGGGAATAACCCCTATAACCTCACCACCCTCTTTAATAACCGCCTCGGCGACAACGCTCATGAGCCCGATGCCTCCGCCTCCGTAAACTAATCCAATACTCCAGTGCACAAGCGCCACACCTACTGCCCTCGCAGCCTCCGAGTAAACCCTTTGAGTTCCGTTGCTAGATCCACAAAAGACACAGATTCGCTTCATATAATTAGACTTGGGAAGTATCTATATAAGTTTAGAATATCATACCATGCCGAACTCAAGACGATATTTTACTAAGCCCCGCCTTCCACTCAATGCCCCTGGAGTCAATTCTATCACCATGAAAGCTTCATCGGGAACCCCATATTCGCAGCGAAGCCCCTTATGTTTCGCGGGTAGGAAACCAAAACGAGGATAATATTCAGGGTGTCCTAGCACGAAGATGATGTCTTGGTTTATTCGCCGGCACTCCTTTAGACCTTCTCGAACCAATTGAGAGCCGATTCCGCGTCTTTGGTATTCCGGCAGCACGGACATCGGCCCAAGCCCTAGAGCTGTGGAAATAGAGTCGGCTGATTCTATGAAGACCGGGCTAAAAAATATATGACCGACAACATCTTCGTCCATAAGGGCAACCAGCGAAATGTATGGTCGCGCAGAACTTCGGAGTGCATCAACCAAATCTGCCTCGTTATGACAGCCGAACGCCAATTCATTAACCAGGCGAACCTTTGGATAATCTTCCATTCTCTCAAAACGAACACTAACCATTGGGATTGCTTCGAGCTACCAAAAAGCTCTCGACTATTTTTGCGTACTCCTTCCTCAGAAGAAGATATGGGTTTTGTTAATAGACATTGCCATCAATGCTTAAAAGAGAACGTCAGTATACAGAAAAGCTTTGGCAGGTCAATGTGCTTTAGGTCTTGGCGATGACCAGGCTTGGTATCTGATGCAAAAAAAATGCAGTCAACCGTAAATTATGTTATAGAATCTCGCCTGCGAGTTTGTAAGTTTGTTTGATCCTATGCTTAGAAATGCTCACGTCCTTGAGTTCATGGTTTAGTCGCTTCTATCGTAGCAGAGACCACATAATCGTGGATATGATCGCCAGGCGTCCATTCCCGAATAAACGTTTTACTTTCATCCTTTGGCTTCGCCTTAATCCCGACAAATCCTGCATTCCTAATCATGGTTTCCAAATCTTCGATTAAAGAAGCGCCCGCCATGCAACCTGTGTATAGTGCGATATCCCGTTTTATCTCATCAGGTATCGGGGCGAAAGCCACTATATCCGATATAGCCAAGCGTCCTCCCGACTTGAGAACTCGAAAAGCCTCTTTAAAAACGCTTTTTTTATCCAGTGCGAGATTAATGGCGCAATTTGAGATAATCATGTCAACCGACTTATCCGCAACCGGCAAGTTCTCTATCTCGCCCAGCCGAAATTCTACGTTTTTGAAACCGCCTTTAGCTGCATTCAGCCGTGCCTTATGAATCATTTCTGGAGTCATATCAACTCCGATCACGTATCCTGAGTCACCCACCTGTCTGGAGGCAAGAAAACAGTCAAACCCTCCTCCGCTCCCCAGGTCTAAGACAGTCTCCCCTTCTTTCAACGACGCCATCGCTTGCGGGTTGCCGCATCCCAAACCCATGTTGGCTCCTTCTGGAACAGACGAAACTTCCTCACTTGAATAACCAAGCGCAATGGAATAATCACTCAAGTTGGTGTCAATTCCAGCGTCACAACAAGACGTGGAATTACATCCGCAATGAGACATCTCAGACTGTGCAATCTTGGCATAGGTCACGCGAACTGCCTCGCGAATTTCTTCGCCTTTTAATCCATTCATTTTAAGTCTCCTCACTTGATTGGACTATCAACTCACAGCCATATAGACGGAGACAATCGAAAAAGGACGCAAAGCGGAGGGTGTTTATCGGCAGTTCTTACAAACGTTTCTCTTGGGAACAAAATCAACAACGCCACCACGGCTGTCAAATTCAAAGTGGCAGCAGTCCATGAGCATTTCTTTGAGCTTGCCTCTACCTCTCTGTACCCTAGATTTAGTTCCCGACAGGGACAAACTCAGCTTTTCGGCAACCTGCTTTTGGCTCAGCCCATCTAACTCGGACAAAATAACTGCTTTTCGGTAAGTCTCTGGAAGCCCCTCAATCATCGCACGGATACACTTCTCCAGTTCTGGAATGACCTTGTCTTCATCCAGCTCAGAGAAAGAAAGCCCTTCCGGCAGTTCTTCTGTGGGTCTCTGGCTGCGGTAGTAATCAATAATCGTATTTCGCGTTATCTGATAAAGCCAGCTCTGTAAACGAGTGCCGTCCTGAAGGGTTTTGATCCCGGAATGAATCTTTACAAACACATCCTGCAGGATGTCATCTGTAACTGACTTGTCGGTAACTCTCTTTTGAATAAAACGGCGAAGATTGTTGCGGTATTCGTTCCAAATTTTCTCTGTTGCCGTCATCACATCGACCCTGGTCATCAATCGCATCACTTCGCAGACCGGCTATTCACCCTTCAATCTTGATACGAGTTCTTTCACTTTAGTTTCGATTAAATCGCGCACCTTCCTGAACTCGTCCGGAGGCAGTTCCTTTGGGTCGGGAATACCCCAGTCTTCTCTTTGCTTTGCCCGAACGAACGGACATTCATCCCCGCATCCCATCGCCACCGCTACATCGTATTCAACATCGGGAACCTCTGAAAGGGATTTAGAACTATGGCTATTGAGATCATAATCAACCTCTCTCATGAACTCTATTGCCTTTTGGTTAACCTTTCCGGAGGGGCGAGAACCCGCGCTGTAACCTTCTATAACTCCTTCAGCGTGGATCCTTGAAAACGCTTCGGCGATTTGGCTTCTGCAAGAATTTTCGACGCATACAAACAAAACACGTTTCATACACCACCTCTCTCAATAAAATAAACAGATTTAGCAGACTGTACAAACACAGAATATCCCGGTAGTGGATCATTTTGATTTTTTTCAAATTCAGCAATACACCTTCCCGTAGCCGTCATTGCGAGCGACTGATTAAGGAGCGAAGCAATCGCTGGAGATTGCTTCGTCGCTACGCTTCTCGCAAAGACACCGAATTAGGAATTTTCTTGCGAAATGCTGTAAATAACCCATTATCGATATCCAAGTTAAGCTTGGTTATTCTCAAGTCCTCGGTCGTAGGACTCGGTCGGCTTGACCGTCTAGTCTATTATGCTACACTCAAAGTTAAAGTAGAATTCCATTCCTGATATTCACATTTTCGTTCTGACAGGAAATCATGACAAACGGATTCAACGGACTGCGTGTTGTGGCATTTGAGAGCCGCCGTGCGAAGGAGATAGAGAAATTGATTCTCTATCACGGCGGTGTGCCACAAGTCGCTCCGTCCATGCGCGAGGTTCCTCTCTCGGAGGCAAAGGAGGCGCTTGATTTTGCCGAACAACTCTTTGCAGGAAAGTTTGACGCCGTGATTCTGCTTACCGGCGTCGGCACGAGAACTCTCGTGGACGCCGTATCAACAAGGTATCCGCGAGATAAATTCATCGAAGCCCTGAAAAGTGTAACCATCGTTGCCCGCGGTCCGAAGCCGGTGGCAGCATTGAGGGAAATGGATTTGAAACCCGACCTGCTTGTTCCCGAGCCCAACACCTGGCGCGATATTCTTTCAACGATTGATAATGAGCTTTCTGTGAAAGACCAGGCAGTAGCAGTGCAGGAATATGGAGTTTCTAACGTCGATTTGATAAGTGAGCTGCGAGAGCGTGGTGCAATAGTGACTCCCGTCCCGGTTTACCGCTGGGCGCTTCCCGAAGACCTTACGCCTCTTCACGACGCTATTCGTTCTATCGTCAAATGCGAAGTTGATATTTCACTTTTCACAAGCTCGCAACAAATTCGCCACGTATTGCAGGTTGCAGGGGATGACGGCTTGGAACAATCCTTGCGCGAAGGGTTTAAGCGCATAGCAATAGGCTCTATCGGGCCAACGACCACAGAGACATTTCATGAGGTGGGACTGGCTGTGGATTACGAGCCCAACAGCCCGAAGATGGGCAATCTCGTGCGCGAAATGGCTAGGCAAGGAGAAACCCTACTTCGCAAGAAACGGATTGCGTTTGCTAACGGTGTAGATACAAACAAATGGCAACGCTGGAATATGGTCTGGACTACCGAAGACACCAGCAGCACTGCGACAACTACTAATGACTCTGTATTCATGAAAGCCTGCCGCCGAGAGCCCGTTGATTACACCCCGGTCTGGTTGATGCGACAGGCAGGGCGTTTCCTGCGCGAATACAGAGAGTTGCGGGCAAAGGTATCATTTCTCGAGCTGTGCAAAACGCCGGAGCTTGCGGCTGAGGTGACGCTCATGGCAGTTGACCGATTGGCAGTGGACGCCGCAATCATATTCGCCGACATTCTTTTGATTCTCGAACCGTTGGGAATAGACCTGGAGTTCTCTAAAGGCGATGGGCCGAGAATCAATAAACCCGTGCGTTCAGCCAAGGCTCTTGATAACCTCCTTGAGTTCGAGCCGGACTCTCTCAAATTTGTTTACGACGCCGTTAGCATAACCCGGCGTGCCCTCGACCCAGATGTTGCTCTGGTCGGTTTTGCGGGTGCTCCGTTTACCGTAGCTTCCTACGTGATTGAGGGTGGCGGCTCAAGGAACTACGAAAACACCAAGAAGATGATGTATTCAGATTCCGGTGCATGGAATGCTCTAATGGAGTGGCTTTCCTCTGCAACGGCTTCATACCTGAACGGTCAGATTGCGTCCGGTGCAGACGCCGTGCAGATTTTCGATAGCTGGGTAGGCTGTCTCTCTCCCGATGACTATAGGGAGTTCGTACTTCCCTACATGAGACAACTCATACAAAAACTAAAACCGGATGTGCCCGTCATTCACTTTGGCACCGGTACAGCGGCTCTTCTCAAACTCATGAAGGAAGCGGGAGGAAACGTCATAGGACTCGACTGGCGAGTTGACCTCGCCGAAGCGTGGGAGAGCATCGGCTATGATGTTGCAGTTCAGGGAAACCTTGACCCGGTTGCCCTCTTTGCTCCGCCTTCGGAAATTAAACTTCGCGCTGAGAAGATTCTGGAAAAAGCGTCAGGACACCCGGGGCACATATTCAACCTGGGACATGGTGTGCTGCCCGGTACGCCGGTTGATCACGTCATGGCACTCGTTGATGCAGTGCACGAGATAAGTGAGTCAAAATATCGACGATCTCAACAAAAGCAAAGTACATGAATGAACCTTCAGATCCACTCCTGGAAATCGATGATCTAATAACCGATCTTATCAGACGTAAATCCTTCGACTCGTTATTGAACAAGGAATTTCAGCTAGCAAGCAAGGACTATCCTCTGGCACTAGTAATGATAGACATTGACCGTTTTAAAGGAATCAACGACACATATGGCCACCAACAAGGTGACAGTGTTTTGAAAGAGGTTGGAAAGATAATCAGAAACATCTGTAATAATAAAGGACATGCCGCACGATATGGAGGTGAAGAACTGGTTTTGATTCTGCCAAACTTCAGTTTTGAAGAGGCGAAAGCAGTAGCGGAAAGGGTTCGCTCTTCGATTAACAACTACCAATTCCAGCGTATTGATAACGACGAGTTTATTTGTTGTACTGTCAGTGCAGGCGTCTCAGTCTATCCAGACGCAGGTGCTCAAACGGAAGAGGAGCTAGTTGGTCAGTCAGATGAAGCGCTTTATAAAGCAAAAGGGAATGGACGGAATCAGGTTTGTTTAGCTGATGCCGCAGTATTAAAATCTGAGAAGAAACTACAAACGTTGTCCTTAGAGGCCGAATATATTCCAGATGGCTCGCGCTGTTATCTATTGCGAGACTCCGAGTTTTTACTTGTTGTTGTGCATCTAAAATTTACCAATCGTAGTAACACATCAACGACAGTTCAACTAAAGACTTTGGGTATTCAAATAAGCGACTCTTCGGAAAGGGCAGAAAGAACAGAACTCTTACCTCACAATCCTATAAAAGAACTCCGTGCAAATATAATGCCGAACAATGATTGGCTCATCAAACCATATGAAGACATTCGATTGGAAGCAAGAGATACACAGACAGTCTATCTACCTTTCTTGCTCCAGAAGAAAATCGCGAGTGACCTAGAAGAAGTCCAAGTGCGAGGTATAGTTGAGAGCCTTGATGGAAGAAGTGTAAAGTTTGATGCAGTAATTACACGATACCGTTAGGAGCGAATTTCAAATGTCAGTAAAATTTGATTCTATTATCATGATCGCCTACGGCGGGCCAGAAAAACCCGATGACATTCGCCCTTACCTGAAAAACGTTGCAAGCGGACGTCCTATTCCGCCTGAAAGGGTCGAAGAGGTAGCGCATCACTACGAACTCATTGGCGGGAGGTCACCGATCAATGAACTCACATTCAAGCAAGCCAAAGGACTTGAAGATTTTCTGAAAAAGAGAGGACACGAACTTCCGGTTTTCGTCGGAATGAGAAACTGGCATCCCTTTCTTTCAGACACGATACGGAAAATGGGTGAAAACGGCGTGAGATGGGCGCTTGGGATAATTATGGCGACGCATCAATGCGACGCTAGCTGGGAGAGGTACCAGAGAGATGTTGATGAGGCGATGAAAGAGACGGGCGTAAAACTAGAGATTCAATATACGCCTTCACTATTCGATCATCCTCTCTTCATAGAGGCATCTGCCGACCTGATCCTAGAAAAGTTTAAAGAAATTCCAGAGACTGAAAGAGAAAACACATTCCTTGTTTTCACCGCTCACAGCATACCTATCCCCATGGCTGAAGAATCACCTTACGTGAAGCAGTTGGAAACATCTTGCCGACTCATCGCTGGGCGCATTGGACACAAGCTATGGACCCTCTGTTATCAGAGCCGCAGCGGGCGACCGACTGACCCATGGCTTGAACCCGACGTATGTGAAGTGATCCGCAAGCTCGGGGCAGATGGAGTGCGCTACATCGTAATCCAGCCCGTCGGATTTCTATGCGACCATGTCGAGGTTCTTTTCGATATCGGGATCGAAGCAGCCGAAGCGGCTGAAAAAGCGGGAGTTCATCTCATCCGCGCAGAAACTGTGAACGACCATCCAAAGTTTATTCAGGCTATGGCGGATGTGGTTGAAAGGCATTTGAAAGACTGATGAAATAAAATAGTTTGCCACGAATTGACACAGATGAACTCGAATGAAACAAAAATTGCAAATTACAAATCAGAAGTAATCTAAAACAAGCGCTAGATCACATATCCCAAACTTCAAATGAAATATATTTACCTTATTGCTTGGTATTTGGAAATTGGAATTTGTTTGTAATTTGGAGTTTGGTCATTGGTGCTTTTTTATTTGTGTAAATTAGTGTTCATTCGTGGCTAAGTATCCAGTAAAACAATGCGAATTATAGTCATCGGTGGTGGTATAACAGGATTGAGTGCGGCTCATCGTCTTGTAGAGCTATGCTCAGATAAGAACTTGCCGCTCGAGCTGTCAGTCTTGGAAGGAAGCGACCGCCTTGGCGGCGTGATTGCTACAAGACACAGCAACGGATTTCTAATCGAAGACGGGCCAGACTCGTTCATCACGAATAAACCCTGGGCAATTGAGCTTTGCCGACGGTTAGGCTTGGATTCTCAGATTATCCACACCAACGATGAAAACCGGAGGACATATGTTGTCCGTAGAGGAAAACTTGTTCCTCTCCCCGACGGATTCTTCATGATGGCGCCTTCTCGGTTTATCCCATTCCTAACCTCTCCACTTTTTTCATGGCGCGGAAAGATTCGGATGCTTCTCGACCTATTTATACCGCCAACAGGACAACTTGACGATGAAAGCCTGGCTTCGTTTGTGACCAGAAGGCTTGGCCGTGAAGCTTTTGAGCGCGTAGCTCAGCCGATGATAAGCGGCATATACACTGCAGACCCGGAAAAGCTCAGCCTGCGCGCAACAATGCCTCGGTTCCTGGAAATGGAAGAACAGCACGGAAGCCTGATAAGAGCAATGCTAAAAGAACGAAAGTTTGAAAAGCAGCTAAATAAAGCAGAAAGCGGCGCGCGCTATAGTCTTTTTGTGTCTTTAAAAAATGGTATGCAGACTTTAATAGACGCTCTTGCTGCGCGACTCCCCGAAGGCTCTGTTAATCTCAATCATGAGGTAAAAAGTCTAAAAGTTGCCGGTCGAGTTTGGAACGTGATTACCCGTCAAGGCAAGGCGCTTGATGCCGACTCGGTAATAATTACAATACCTTCTTATAGTGCAGCAAAGTTGGTTGAAGGGCTCAACCCATCTCTCGCAGAGGATTTATCGAGAATCGAATACGCCTCCTCTGCCGTCGTTAATCTTACTTACAAAACCGGAGATATTTCTCACTCGCTCGATGGATTCGGGTTTGTCGTACCGATGGTAGAAAAACGTCCCCTGATCGCGTGTTCGTTCAGCAGTGTGAAGTTTGCAGGACGCGCCCCGGAGGGATTCGCATTGTTAAGATGCTTCGTTGGCGGAGCTGTTCAACCGGAGATTCTGGAGCTCGATGATTCCAAACTCGTCGAGACGTCACATAGGGAATTAGTTTCCCTGCTAGGAATCAAGGGGCAGCCTGTTTTCGCAACCGTACACCGCTATCGTAAATCAATGCCGCAATATTATGTCGGCCATCTGGACCTCGTAGCTAGAATCGATAATAAAGTAAACGGACACAAAGGTCTTGTGATTGCGGGCAACGCCTATGGTGGAGTTGGAATAGCTGATTGTGTGCACTCCGGAGAGAGGGCGGCTGAAGCCGTATTAAAAGCTGCTTGCTAGGTTGAGCACACGGCATTCGTGTGCCTAACCTAGACACCTAATTATTCGCGAATAAACTTGCACTAGTTTAGAGAAGGGGAAGCGCTTTCATTTTCACGATGTGTACCAAGCTCTTTTTTCCTGAAGAATCTGGAAAAAATCTTTTTCAAGGCAAAATAAAGAAGCCCTATAACGGTCAATGCAGCTATCACGGGTAATGAAATAGCAAGAACGGACATCGCCACAGACCCGCCCGCCTCAATAGTGGAAACGAGTGGGTTTCCAAGTCCGCCTGTTGTGGCAGTTGAAGCCAGTCGAGTTAGCGTGGTGAAACCCTGAATCGCTCCGGCAGTGCCTCCTCCCACTATTACTGCAAGCGCCCATTGAAGGAACGGGCTCATCTCAGTCACGGATGAAGCCATCACGATCGTCCCTGCCATTGTTGCTACGGGTACCGCTATAGTATCCAGCATATTGTCCACCCATGGAACGTAATAAGCGGCAATTTCGAGAAACGATGCCACAGCAAATGTTCCAAGAGCAGGATACGTGGCAATCCACTCAAACCCTGGCGCTAATGTTAGATGCCCCGATAGAGAAGCTATGCTCATAATCAGGAGCGGCATAAAAATCCTAAAGCCGCATGCCGCGCTCAAGCCAATTCCAATACAGATACTCAATAAAGTGTCCATATATTTATCAGCCCTCCGAATAAAGTATAAAAAGAAGGGAGTTTAATATCAAGCAAATTTTAATACTGCAAAATTCCTGGCATTTATCAAAAAAACTAGTTAATTAACAAATGACAACCAGCCGTCTTTTGAGATGCAATTTGGCCAATTTTCTGAACTAATTGGGAAATAACGTTGAACATGAACTACGTAAGATAACATTCTTCCGCCATTAAATATTATGTCCTATGCAAAGCTTTTTCATGGCTCATGTTAGGTTTCTTGGATACAATCAATTTCGGGACTAGACATTTACCTTAGAATGATGGTATAAATAATAATCAATTTAGACAGAACCATACAGAACCAAGTTATAAGGAGGTGGAGGATGAGGATAATAGCGGTTTTTATCTTTGCATTAACCGTATTAAGTTTTAGTCTTGGCATTCTGAATTCAGTCGCGGATGAATATGCACCTACGGCATCGCAAAAGCATTTCACAGCTATAGTAAAAGGGCTTCCTGGTGTTGTGAGCACCGAATGGGAATCCCCCATATCGCTATGGGTAAAAGCGTCTGCAAAAGCAGTAGGATCACCTCCTAATGCGCAGAAGGCAAAGGTGCTCTCAGATATGCTTGCCGATAGAGGCAGAACCGCGCTAGTGCAGCCGTTCTGTGTCCATATCTACCAGACGAAAGATAAAGAGCTTTCGAGGTCTTGTGTTTACTATTAACAATAATAAAGGGGAGCAAAATATAATGAGAAAACCTATGAGAAGGCTATTTTTCTCTTCAATCGCCCTTTTTGTTCTGGCAGGGTGTGTGGGCGAGGTGCCTATAGAACCACCCAAAAGAGGTTTCTATAATAATGAACCATTTGTTATTAATGCGCCCTACGATGAAGTCTGGTCGGCTCTAATTGTGGCGGTCGAAGAATATGGATGGGACGTTAAAAACATCGACAAAGAGAAAGGAAGCATACAGTTATTGACCTCATATGTCTTTACGCCGTCTTTTGAAAAATACTACAGAGTTTACTTAGAACCTAGAAACAACGAAATTGAGAAATCCAAAGTCAGGCCTTACTTGAGACGAATATCTTACTACGAAAAAATCACTCCTCCGCCAGCGCCTCCCAATGCTCAATTCGTAAAAGAAGACCTTAAGATAGAGGTAAAAAGCCTGTCGGCATCCGAGACTCAAGTTAAGATAAATTATAAGATAATGCCATACTACGATTACAAGATCGGATACCTGGGAACTGTAAGGTCGAAGGGATACGTCGAGAAGAAACTAATTCAGAGAACAAATGAGATATTAACGGAAGGAAACGCTCCCCCACAACCTCCGGGACCCGTAGAAACGGAAGTCAGACTTACAGACATATTCTTTGATTTTGACAAATTTGATGTCAGAGCCGATGCTGAGCCTGTGCTCAAAGAAAGCGCAGAGGTACTCAAGAAAAACCCTGAACTGACTATAGTGATCGAGGGCTACGCCGATACACGAGGCACAGATGAGTACAACTTGCGGCTTGGCCAGAAAAGAGCCGACACGGCCAAACAATATCTAGTCAAACAGGGAATTAGCCCGACCAGAATAGAAACCTTGAGCAAGGGCGAGACGACAAGATTTGCTGTTGGAACAACCGAAGAGGCTTACCAGCTCAACAGAAGAGCGCACTTCATTCCCATAGGCCCGAACTCTATTCCTGGCGCAAGGGTTCTACTCAAAAAACATAAAGAGACAATTTTATAAAGTCCTATCTCTCATGAAAACCCTCAACAGGGGTAAACTTTTCGAGTTGACCCCTGTAAAACCTAATTAAAATTTATCGGTTTCAATTTGAGAAAGTTACGCCGAATAAGATCAAAAGCTTTTCTCGTCCTGTCTCTTGAATCTACCCTCATATATCGCTTCCCCAATCGTCCTCTGGAAAATAAACTGACATATGGCAGTACCCGGATAAAGGGCAAGCGGCATAGGACTAAAGTTGATTATCTCAAGGCATTGTTTGTTGCTTATCCCAGGCTGCATGAAACTTGTAGATATGTGCACTAAAAGACCTAGCCTAGCAAACCTGCTTCGTCCCTCGAGCCAACCGCAGATGTTGGGGGCAAGAGTGATTTTTTCTATAGTGATTCCAAGCACCATCTCCCCCGGCATTAAGAGCAGGTGATCCTCTACATTAATTTTCTCAGTGACATCCTCGTACCTCATACCGTCTCTTATTTCAATAACCTTTCGTGTTTTCTTGAATATTCTGAATTCATAGCCGAGATGAAGGTCAACTGAGGCCGGACCGACATTTTCCTTGGAATACGGTTCGATTTTTATTGCGCCCTTTTTTATTTCGTTCACTATTTCATCTCTGGTCAGTATGCCCATCTCATTTCTCCATGTTCTTAAAATAGTCTAACTTGTGTTTAGCTTTAAAGCTCATCCTTATAGGATCGAGAGCGTTAAATTATCTATTTGAATTTACCCGCTTAGCAAACTAATTGTAGAGACGCCGCTAACGGCGGCTCTACACATAAACAGTTTTGTTATTTCTTAGTGAGAACGGAATAAAGTTTCGCTTGACTAAAACCGGAACCAAATGATAAGAAAAGATTGAACCGATCTCTTCATCTACGACCTTTAACAAATGGGATGCATATAGAAAGTTCATCCCTTGTGCTGTCGGTCCTAAGATTGATCTCCAAATTTCCAGTGTTAAGCTGTGGATATTTCTGAAAAACCTGTATCAAGTCTTTCTGCAATTGATCCGTAAAATTTTGGGGAAGATCTCTTCTTTCGTAGGAAAGCACCATTGTAAGCCTTTCTTTCGCGGTACTTGCAGACCTGTTTCTTTTCAAAAACCCAAATATATCTAATATAGACATGTAATCATCCCCCCAAAATTCGACTTAAGAAGCTCTTTTTTTCTTCAAGCTCTGTAAACGGCACTTCATTTCCTTCGAGTCTCATAGCTATATTCATAAGCGCTCTTGCGACTCGTGAGTTGTCGGAAAGTACGATCGGCTCTCCTTTATTCGTGAAGTCCACCATCTTTTCCTCATCAGGGACGATCCCGATCTTCGGGACATGAAGAATCTCCTCGACATCTTCGACCGACAACATCTCTCCCTTTTTTACCTGATGGAGCTTTATTCTATTAATAATCAGTCGTATATTTTCTTTGCCCATTGATTCCATAAGACCGATTACCCTGTCCGCATCCCTCACTGAAGACACCTCAGGATTTACCACAAGCAGAACCTCAGATGCTGGAGCTGCAGCCGTCCTGAATCCTCCTTCTATTCCGGCGGGCGAGTCAATAAGTATATAATCAAAATTCCACTGAACTTTTTCGACTATCTCAACCATTTGCTCAGGTTTTACTGAATCCTTGTTCTTGGTCTGCGCCGCAGGCAAAAGATAAAGAGAAAAGCCCCTTTTGTCTTTTACGAATGCCTTCTCCGGAGCAACAGCCCCTTCGACAACGTCGACAACGTCATAGACGATTCTGTTTTCCAACCCTAAAATCATGTCCAAGTTCCTGAGCCCTATGTCGGCGTCTACAGTCAAAACTCTTCTTCCCAATGAAGATAGAGCGGTTCCTAAATTCGCCGTCAAAGTAGTCTTTCCGACCCCGCCCTTTCCCGATGAAATGACAATAACTCTTGCCATAATCCTTTACCCCTTATGTCTGAATTTTTTCAATATAAATCTGATGGTCTCTCACAAAAGCTTTTTCCGGGTATTCTGGAAGCTCAATGTTATCTGGCGACCTTGTAAAAAAACTTCCGATTCTGAGCTGCTGGGGCATTAACTTCAGCGCCATCACGATTGACGATTCGTCTCCGCTTGCCCCCGCGTGTACGATCCCCCTCGCGGTCCCCATTATGATAATATTTCCGGAGGCGATAACGTACGCATCGGGATTTACGTCTCCTATTATGAGTACGTCCCCTTCATGCTCTATTCTCTGACCGCCCCTCAGTGTTTTATTTATTACTTGCAACGATTTTCTTTCTTTGATCTCATCAAAGTTTTTTCGCTCTTCTTTTTCCTTGTTGTCTGAAGATTTATATCCTAAAAACTTTGTATTATATTTTCTGAGCGTGTCTTCAAACCTTTGCTTATCCTCGTCGTTAATATCCAGGTCGCTAAAATCAAGGACAGCCATTGAACCCTTGAAGAAAGCTGAAGATAGTTTGCCCTCAAGTTCAGACAAGTTTTCCTCTAAGGTTTTCTCCTTATCCAGCTTGACCATCAAAGCCGGAACTGTAACGCCTTTGATAACTATTCCCATCCTCTCACTCGAATGCTTGAAGGGTTTTTACTAAAAAAGTGGATATAAACTATCATATATTGAGGACTAAAACAAGCGAACGAAATCTTCTTTTATGAAGATAATCTTCATAGGGGTGAGAACAAAATAGCACGCGAGAAAATACTGTGCTTTAGCTGTTGAATTTGTGGATAGAATGGACGGAACGTGATATAATCATCTTCCCAAGTAAGCAAAAAAACCGAATTAAACGCCGACGTAGCTCAGCGGTAGAGCAGCTCACTCGTAATGAGCAGGTCAAGGGTTCAAGTCCCTTCGTCGGCTAATGTTGTCAACGCCTTCTTGCCGATACACCATTACCCCCTCTAATAAGATACAGAGAACAGCTCCGCTAACATCACCCCGAATATTCAGAAACTCATTGTAAATAACCAAGCGATTTCAGTTTGTTTTTTGTTTCATCGTCAAAATTGACTTTTTTCTCGCCTCCGATACGATTGACCTCGGTTAGCTTTCCGACTATTTTATCATTTTGTATCACTAGGCCTCTCGCCATACGCAGTTTATTGGGATTTGTATTTCCAATAGAGATTAGCTCCTTTGGATCAAGAGCCAAATCATATAGCTCTTCCGTGTTCGTCATGAGTGAACGTATATATTTAAGCTCTTCGTATATTACCGCCTCTTTATCCTCGTAATATAACAAACCCGTGCTGATTATCGGGTTTTCATCAAGAGAATTTGAGCTCTTTTCCCAAAGAGGAGCCAACGAGTCGGACGAAAGGTAATCACCCGCATACTCAATTCCACAAATATCCAAAACTGTCGGCTTAATACTCTGTGTAGATACCATAGTATCTATTTTTCTATCGGGAGATTGCCATAACGCCTTATTCTTCTCGACAAGCTTTGACTCTATCGACCGGGGAAGTTTCATGATCAGCGGAACTTTTATCACTTCATTATATAAACTGTGACCGTGCTCGTATCCTCCGTGTTCCCAAAACTCTTCTCCGTGGTCGCTTGTTAAGACAATTAAAGATTCGTCATAGATATCCAGTTTTTTCAAGCTGTCAAGAAGCTTTCCTAGACTATCATCCACGTAGCGCACCTCACCATAATATAATTCCCTGATCCACTTTCTTTCAGCCAATGAAGGAGTAAAATTTCCATTTCGTATTTCCCACGAGACGGAAAAACTGTTACCGATAGCGGGAGGAGGCTCTCCTTTGGGTAGGAATTCAGGCGGCGGAGAATATGGAATGTGCGGGTCATAATAGTGTATCCACAAAAAAAACTTTTTATCCCGGTTATTTTCAAGCCATTTAGAGGCTAATTTTGTTTGCTCGTCTGTTGAAATCTCCATCTTAAATTTTTGGGGTATCAACCTTTCTACTAGTTCAGCACCCCAAGAATTTCCAATCGAGTACCTCGGGAAAAAATTGTAGTCGATAAATCCTTGAGAGATGTTGGTATAAGGACTGAGAAAACCGTTCGATACGACCGCAGCGGTAAAGTAGCCGTCGTCACGCATACGTTCTGCCAACGTTGAGACTGTATCCGGCAGTTGAGAGTTGATTTTTGTTGCCTTATGAACCAATGGCGAAAGCCCCGTCATCATTGAACCTAGAGAGGGCAAGGTCCATGGAGCGGGAGAAATTGCATTTGCAAATAACACACCATCGGAAGCCAATCGATCTATATTAGGAGTATGCACGCCTTGGGAATCATAGCACGATAGTGCATCGGCTCTAAGGGTATCCACGGTGACTAAAATCACATGATCAACTCTGCCGCTTGGCATATGTGATGAGGGTTTGTACTCCTCTTTTGTTAAAAGTAAAGCAACGGGACTTAGAATAACAATAGCTAGAAATACGACAAACAAATTCAAAACTCCGATTCTCAGAGTCAAACGATGAATCAACACAAATGTAGAGAAAACAAGGATGAAATAAACGACCCAGCCAAGAACAGACGGAATATAATTAAATGACTCTACCCGGTATTCATGAAACCACATAAGCACAATCGTCTCAGCGAGCACAAAAGGCATCGCAAGCGCGAGCCTCAAAGCTGAATTTTTATATTGCTGGGTGATGATTGAGAAAAACTTGATACTGAAATATGTTCCTACTGCAATCAATACCGAAGATAGAAAAAGCACGAATAATTTGAATAAGTCAGCTGGAAATAGAGAGTAGACGACCTGGTCATTCAGCGACGATAAGGTTGTTATGGTTGCAAAAAAAACTCCAAATGAAATAGCCGAGGCAATCGAGTCAAGCCGAGCTAACCTCGCCAAAGGCAAGATGACCGAGAAAGACAAGAGCGAGAAAACTAGCAAGAAAAAAACTACCATCACTGCCAGAGGTATTAACAAGAATGAAAAAGAGTATAATCCCGAGGGTTTTGAGGAGATATTTATCGCAATATCTAATAGTCCCGTTATCAGGCTAAGAACTAAACCAGAGACGATGACCGCTCTGGCTGTATCGTTATTGCAAGCACTTTTGATTAACCAACTTTTCACTGGACAAGGATAATAACTCAATAATAACCCAATACAAGTCAGACGCCCGGCATCTCAATCTCGATCATATCAAAGCATTGGCCTAACAATTTTAATTAAACAAGCGAACCGCAAACTGGCAGGAACTTGTAATGACCTCTAATATCAGGTAGGTTCAAAACATTTCCCAAGCAGCATCTTGAGAAAATTTAGTTTCGAGCCCGACAGTACCACAAGTTTGATATATATTTAATTTCTCGATGAATAAATTCTCCCGTAAAGACATTACACCTGTTGCTATTATTTTTTTGCTTTTGTTTATAGGTTTATCTCTCAAAGCTAAAGCAGACAACAAAAATATCCTTAGTCAAATAGAAAGACTGGAAACCAAGCTCGCAAGCATTGAGAATGCGTCTCCAGATATTCCAATAGAGGAATTAGACAAATCAAAAAAATGGATCGAAGACGCTAAGAACTCTATGGCCGAAGGTTCTGAGGAAAACACTGCTTTTAAGAAAACTAATCAACAAATAGAATTTTTAAGCACGCTTTTAGAAGAATCAAGGAGCAAGAAAAAAGCAGACGAGCTCGAGCAACTCATCCAGAAAATCAGAATCCAGACAGAAGAAATAACTGATACAAACGCCAAAGTTATAGAAGAGATCGAGAGGTTAGAGCAGCAGTGAGGATTTTCTTTCTCTCAGCTTTCATTGCTGCTGTTATAGCCTGTGCTTCACGCAACCTTCCTCCTACCGGAGATTTTGCAATCTCTTACTCACTCATAGAAGATGCCGAAATGGGTGGAGGTGAAATATACGCACCTGACCTAATGCAACAGGCAAGGTCTTTTTATGATCAAGCAGAAGCAGAATTCGCCAAGGCAAACTATGAAGAAGCTGAGGATCTCAGACAGGTTTCCGAGACCATCGCAAAAACTGTAATTTCCATTGGCAGAAAAAAAATCTATGAAGATGACATTGAGAGACTTCGGTCTGAAATCAATGGAGCCAACTCCATAAAAAGAAAACGAGAAGCGGAGTTAAGAGAAAACATCTCGAAACTCGGACAAATCAAAGACCGTATTGCCATATCTCAAGAAAGAATGAATTCGAGTGCCTTAAAGAAGATCGAGGAGGCAGCACAGAAAATAAAAGCTGCAGAAGCTCTCTCAGCCGAGTATTTCAGCCCAGAATTGCTGAGCGATGCCAACAAAAACTATAAAGCTGCAGAGGAATATCTTAATAGAGGAGAGAATGAAAAATCTATCGAACTTTCACAAAAATCTATTTCAATTGCCGAAAGGGCCCTCGAAGAATCGAAAAGGAAATTAGAATTAACCAATGAAATACAAAAGAGACTGTCTACAATATATGGAGCTCGGGTAGAAAGCATCAAAGGAGTTATTAAAGTAAGCTTCCAAGGTCTCTTCGCACCCTCTAGCTCAAATATTCTCTTCGACGCCTACCCTTCTCTCGATGCGTTTGCAGGAGTTCTGGCTAAATACCCTGCTCTCAAGACAACTATACAAGCAAACTCAGATGACCTGGAAACTCAAGATAAAAATATAGGTTTATCGGTGAAAAGGGTCGAAGCGGTCACCGCGTATCTGGTTTCCAAAGGAATTCCAACCGAGAGACTCAGAACGGCCAGTCCCCGCATCGACGAGTCTCCAACTAATACTATTGGAGATCGTCGGATAGAGTTTATTGTAACTTTAGGGTAGCGGTTAAGATTTTGAGCCGTTTGACATTTCTATATCGGAGCGCCTAGAAATATATCCAAACAGGGATCTACAAATAAAGACCTTGTCGGGCTGAGCTTTTACAAGAGTGAAACTATTTAGGAGGAAGGTGGCAAATTAGGATTTGCCTCATCGTAATATATCTCCACGTCTTTTGACGCGGCGCTCTGCGGATCGGATTTCATAGAAATAGTGAAGAAAGTTCTTTCGGAAGGATAAAGCAAAGTATCCGGGTCATCTCCAAGCACTGATACCGAGTTTGACTCTATGATATTCCCTTCGACATCCCTCAACATTATGACGACATAAACGGACTTGACGGCTTTCTCTCCCGAATTAACCACAACACCGTTAAACTCGAGATTCCCATCCCTGTTCATACTCTCAAGGATCGGTCCGTCCAATACTACAGAGCCATTCTGGTTGGGACCTGCGCACCCCCACAATAGAAAAAAAACCATCAAAACGACAATATATTTCCTCATTTCTTTCTTTTTTCTACGAGTTCAGAAATCGAGATTACTTTCTTGCCGTCTCCCTGCTTTTTTGCCGGTTCTTCAACCTGAACTCCAACTTCATGATCTTCAATTATATCTCCAAGAACCTTGTGCATTATTTTAAGTGCACCTATCGAATGTTCTTTAAGATAACCTTTTTCAAACACAATCTCTTTTTTCCTTCTCATTAAAAGGTGAAAAATAAAAGCCTGGTTGTTCAGAACAACCAGCATAGCCGCATATAAAAGGAAGTTATCGGCCAGCACCTTTTTTGCTAAGGTTTTTGTGTCCGAGTCAATTTTGACGATCCCGATCGGCTCTGCCTTCTCTTGAAAACTAAACGGAACCGAGACAGAAATCACACCTTTGTGCTTCTTTACATCATAACCACCCTCAGGATAAAAATCCTGCATAAAATAACCCGATGCCTTCCCTCTCTCCACGTCTTTCTTAAAGACTACACTGAAAAACTTCGGAGCAATTTCGAAGGTATTAAACAGCTTTTTTCTCCCGAGCCTCTCGTCCAGAAACTGAAAAAACTCATCCCCACTAGTCTCATCTCCCTTCACCGTCAGAAAGCTGCTAGCCTGGTCGCCTATGGTCTCAGCAATGGCTTTCGTTTTATTCACAAGCTCAGTCTTCGCTTTATCAAACTGGAAAAGAAACACTAGCCCGACCAGAGCAAAAATACAGAGCTCAATTCCAAGAGCAACCGCTATGGTCTGAAGCTTGCTTTTTAGGCGCATTTCATGAACTCTTCGAGAATTTCTTGAACCCCTTCATTTTGCGAACGTCTCAAAAGCATATATATCATCCCGCCAAAATCCCGTCTCATATCCTCATCCAGGGTTCTATAGAGTTTTATTAACATTCTTTCCACTTCGGTAAGGACCTCTCGGTCGTCCTCATAGATTCCTTCCCTTTCCATAAACCTTTTTAGCCTTTCTTTCCTGGCGACATTCCACAACTCATCTATTTGCACTCCCAAAACATCCGCTATTTGTTGACACCGGTCCATTGATGGGGCGTCAACTTTCCCAGTCTCAAGCTGATGAACAAAAACACTCGACACGCTTAGGGCACGAGCTAAATCTTCTTGAGTTATGCTTTTTTGCTTTCTCTTATTCTTAAGATAATCGCCAAATCTCATTTATCGACCTCCTGAAAGACCAAGGTGTTAGTTTTATACAAATAGAGTATGTTAATTTTATACTAACTACATATAATATAGCAAGAGCTTTTTTTAATGTAAAAAAATCAAGAACCTGCGGCAAATAATACCGGCTTAAGGCTATGCCCGGAGACGGAATTGAACCGCCGACACGAGGATTTTCAGTCCTCTGCTCTACCGACTGAGCTATTCGAGAAAATCAAATTATCTCAGTCAAGTACGAGCAACAGAAACTCTCCCACTCTGGGTTTTTTTGGTATTTTACAGTTAGGTACGGATTTTACACTACCGCTACCCCTTAAAGGGGTAACAAAATGGATGGCCTAATCGAAAAGGGGAATACCTACTCTATGATTTGTCTTCGGTAAATGGGAAAACCAAACAGGAGTAGTTTAAGCCGACTTCACCAATTGAAGGTAGATCATTTTATCAACAGCTAGCCTTATTTTTGGCAAATCTTCTTCGACAAAGTCTTGAAAGTTAGAACCATCAGCGTCTTTTCTCGTAACTAGAAGAACAGCACAAATCTGCCGGGCTAAGCAGATCGGAAAGGCAATCATCTTTCTTATTGAAGATTGAGTACCTTCTATGATGATAGAGTTTAAATAGATAACATCTGTTTCACCTTGAAAGTCATTTAATATAGATGGACTTTTTTGTGTAACTGTCTTCCCCAAAATACTCCGATTCATTATAGGGATGATAATACCGTTAAGTTCATCTGGATAAATAAATTCAAGCTGGTTGTCATATTTCTTGGGTTTCAGTATAAAAACACTTTCCTCTTGAAGATTGAAAATTCTTGAAAGCTCTTTATCAAGTTCTGTGAATTCCATTTTCTTCAGCCTAAGTTAATTAAAATGTTTATAGCTGAGAAAAGGCAATTAGACTTTGGAATGAATTTTTGCGTGAAAAAAGTTTAATTCTTGTGAATTATATTACTTTGGTTTTAAACCTTAGTTTACTCTTTTTAGTGTCTCAACGGTTAATTAACATGAGAAAATTAAATAGAGATTACTCAACATATAAGATCAAAAAATAACCAATGGTTAGGAGTGGTATTGAGATTCTTAAGGCTATGCCCGGAGACGGAATTGAACCGCCGACACGAGGATTTTCAGTCCTCTGCTCTACCGACTGAGCTATCCGGGCTTTTTGCAAGTCTTAAAGATATACACTGAACTGCGGTTTTGCCGAGTGAGGGCTAATTGTACCTAAGCACATCGGCTCATGCAAGAGAATTGCAAGCAACCCCCAAAACACAAAATTCTAGAACGATTCATGCTCCATCCATACATAAATTCGTCCTTATAGAGCCTTTATTGAGACAAGCAGAAACAAAAGGGCAGGAACAGGTAGTTGTATATTTAACACCTAGCTGTCCTGCCCTTGCCCACAAAAGGAGATACGGAGAGATTTTTAATCGTTATAAGCTAAAATAATAAATAAGCTCGGTAGCAATCGTATGCTGGGTGTCCTCAAAATTACCGTCATCGTCCTCGAAAGAGTCTTCGTCAGAATGGTCAAACCGGTACTCAAATCTAACTAGGAGATTGTCGAGCATACCTTTATTGCAGAATGGCTTTATCGAAAGAGTAGGCGTGAGTTCGAATAGTTGTTGCTCGGTCCCAGTCCTAAATCCATCACTATCATCAAAGTATTCGCCCCTCAATGCGAGTCTGAACACGTCATTTATATCATAAACAACGTATCCCGCTATGCCCCACCAGAACACACCCTCGTCATCTAATCCTAAATCAGCATTTGTAACGCCCTGCTCCCAGGCAAAGTCAAGGTTTACTTGCAGAATCAAATTCTCTATCGGTGTAAGTGTGGCAACAACATCAATAAGCTCGCGCCAGTCGCTGTCTACGCCGTCTTGCTCAGGACCAAAGTAACCAACAACTCCCAACGAGAGCATTCCAAGTGTTAAACCAACCCTCGACTCAATCGTTTTACCGTCGTTATTATCATCAACGTTATCCCATCCATTATTCACTCCGAGAATGAAATCAAGAGCACCAACAGGGTAATGAAGTCTTACGCCCGTATGAGTGAAAGGAATTGCAAACCCGAAAAGGAAAGAACGCGAAAAGTTGAAGTTGTCTTTGCTCTCAATAACTTCGGAGCCAGCCAAAGTCACATACTTTCCCGCATATATATCAAGACCGTTTCCTACTGGCGCTAGGACATGTATGTATGCTTCCTGAAGGTCAAACTCGTCATCAGGGTCGCCAAGCCCGCTCGCTCCGATAACATCCGCATCCTCTCCAAAATCAAGTTTGACTCCAAAGCCGATTAAATCCGCGATTCCTCCCTCGGTAGTAGGGGTCTTTTTAAAAGCAAGCTGGAAAAGATGTATGTTAAAATCGTTGTGGTCTGTATCGAATATCCTCAGCGAATTATCTCCGGACCTTGGGTTGTTAAAGTTGTATCCATAAGATGTATCGACGTAGAAACTGGGCTTTATACTCTTGATGAAATCAAGAAAAGCCTGGCCTTCCTCGTCCTTTTTTCCTTCCGTTGTCATTAACTCTTCAGCCTTCATCTGGTCTGCAGTTCTCTGAGATTCCAAGTCTTGAATCTTCTTTTGAAGCTCTTGGTTCTGCTTTTGGTTTTCCTCAACCATCCCCTTCAGCTCATCTATTTGTTGTTGCTGAGTTTTAGCTTTCGACTCTGCAGAAACAAACGGCAGCAAAAACAGTCCGATGAGCACTGCTCCTATTATCCTTTTCATCTTATCTACTCCTCCTTTAAATGTTATGTTTTAACCTGATAGCTATTTTATCGTTCGTTGATCTCATTTAGCTAAACAACCATTGTTACATTCTTTTGAATATCACGCTTTTTCCTCACCTTCTTGGAGAATTGCTTTGCCAACAGCCTCTGCCTGTAGCTTGGAAAAGCCCACTACGCCTCCGCCAGATGTTGCCAGTTGAAAATCCGGGTAAGCGGTTTGACCATGTTCACCTATATCCAGTCCTTCCAATTCTTCTTCAGGAGATACCCTCACTCCCATCACAAGCTTTATCACATACCACGCTATCAACCCTACACCCAGTGTGAACGCCCCTACCGCCAACACCCCTATCAACTGCGCGGTAAACAAGTTTGCTCCTCCCCCAAAAAACAAACCGTCGCCCGTCGTATTCGGCAGTATCACATCCTGCGCAAATAAACCCACTGCCAACGTCCCCCATACTCCGTTCATCAAATGCACCGTCAAAGCACCTACAGGGTCATCCAGTCTTAGTTTGTCGAATAAAAGCACTCCTACCACTGCCAATACTCCCGCAACTAAACCTATTACCACCGAACTCCCCACACTCACAAAAGCACATGGAGCCGTTATCGCTACCAAACCGCAAAGACATCCATTCAATATCATCGTCAAATCCGGCTTCTTTAACACTACCCACGACACTATCGTTGCACTGAATGCCGCTGCTGCTGCCGCGCTGTTTGTCGTCACCGCTATCCTGGCAATGTCACTCCATGCCGCAGCCATAGTGCTACCGGGATTAAACCCAAACCATCCAAACCACAGAACAAACACCCCTATTGTCGCCGCCGTCAGGTTATGCCCTGGTATCGGGTTAACAGTCCCGTCCTTCCTGTATTTACCAATCCTCGGTCCTAAAACTATGACCCCGGCAAGCGCAGCCCACCCCCCAACTGAGTGCACCACCGTGGAACCAGCAAAATCCCACATCCCTAGCTTTGCCAGCCACCCTCCTCCCCATATCCAATGCCCCGTTATTGCATACATCACCCCGACTATGATGAACGTGAATACGATAAACGACTTAAATTTGACCCTCTCCGCTACCGCCCCAGATACGATCGTTGCGGCCGTTCCCGCGAAAACTAATTGAAAGAAAAACTTCGCCCAGATCGGCACTCCAGTCCAGCTTATCGAGCTATATACTCCCTGGTATGCATCACCCGTCGCAGGACTGTTATCTGCTCCTCCGACGAAGAAAAGTCCGTTAAGCCCCAAAAACCCGTTTCCATCCCCAAACATCAGCCCCCAGCCCAAAATCCAGAAAGCCAATGATGAGATCGCAAACACTATGAAGTTCTTCGACAATATGTTTACCGCATTCTTTGCTCTGCACAGTCCTGACTCTACCATTCCAAATCCCAAGTTCATGAAGAAGACAAGAAAAGCTGTTACTAGAACCCATACTGTGTCGATTGATACCTTGTAGTCTGCTATCGCATCCGCCATCTCTTTCGTAAACGGTACCTGCTCTGAAACACCCTCCTGAGCCAATGCCACTACTGGCAAAAACAATATCAACGCCAAGATGATACTAGGTGCTAATCGCATTAGTCTATTTTTACCCTCACCAGACCGTTTCATTTATTTTTTCCCTCCTTTAACCGGGTTTGGCAATGTATCCGCAAGAGATGTGCCATAGCCAACCAATCGAATACAATTGGCTTATTTCTTAATATTTTGTGAGATATCGAAGTGATCCTGTATTCTTGTAAGCCCTTGATATCAGAGTTCATTGCACGCTAATTAGGCAACGGTGCTCAATTTTTACACATAGATTGGAGGGAGCGCGAAATTTTTGCAGTCGCTAAGAAAGGGGATTTATTTAAAAAGATATGGTCAGTCAACCCGGAAGATGAATTGACTAAAATAACGGCGGAAGACTCTTTGTCTGAAGTGAGATAAAACTCATTATAACTCTGGAAGTCTATTCGGCTTCCAGCTTTTTTCCCTTGGTTTCAGGAAGAGTTAAAACAACGATCGCAGCGGCAACGGCAAATACTGAAACCGTAACGAGAGAAAGCCCATACCCGTATATGCCTGCGACAAACCCGACTAAAGGAGGCGCCACTGCCGAAACTCCACGCCCAAAGTTATAACAGAACCCTTGAGCTGTACCCCTTGCGCGAGTGGGAAATATTTCCGAGAAAATAGCGCCGAAACCAGAGTAAAACCCAGTACCGAAAAAGCCGATAAGCGGACCAAGAATAAGAACTGTGGTCAAATCCTTTGCGTGACCGAAGAACCACACCAGTACTGCCATGGCAAGAAGGTAAACCACAAAGACCGGTCTTCTCCCGAAGCGGTCACTTATCAACCCAAAAGTGTTGCATCCTATGAATGCACCGATATTTATTGGAATTATCCATGCAAATCCCTTAGGTCCTAATCCAACTCCGCCCTCCTCTACGGGCCTCGAAAGAAACTGAGGAATCCAGAAGTAAAGTCCCCAATAGGCGATCATACAAAGGCTCGTTAGCAGCGTCGCCGTAATTGTATACCTTATTAAATCTCGACCGAAGATTTGTCCTAGAGTAAAACCCTGATTCTCGCCGAGTTTCCCTTCCTTTCTCATATCCGAAGTCTTCTTCCAGACTTCCGGTTCATCGAGATGTCTTCTGATATAAAAAACCAGAAACGCTGGCGTGATGCCGACAAGAAAAAGGATTCGCCAGCCCAGGTTCACATCGAAATTAGGAATAATTAATGTAGCTAGAATTGCGGCTAAGATATAACCAATTGCCCATCCGCTTTGAACCATACCTATGACCTTACCCCTATGCTGCCTCGGCCAACTCTCGGCCACAAGAACTTCCCCCGATGCCCATTCCCCTCCCATGCCTAATCCTAGAAAAACACGGCAAACCAGAAGAAAGGTGATGTTAGGAGAAAACGCGCTAAGTCCGGTAAAAGCTGAGTATAAAAGCACCGTGTAGGTCAAGGCCCGAACCCTTCCCACGTAATCGGACACTATTCCAAATACGGCTCCACCGAAAGCTGAAGAAAAGAGAGTGACTGAAAAGAGAGCTCCTACTTCAGGAGGAGTAAGATTAAATACTATCGCAATTTCAGTGACAGCGAATGTGAACAAAAGAAGGTCCATTGCATCGAGTGTCCAACCCAACAATGCAGCAATAAAAGCCTTCCACTGCTGTGAGTTTATATCTTTATACCAGCTAAAGAGTCCCTGCTCTGATGCAGCCCCCTCAAATGTTTCATTACTCATGAAGTTAGCCCCCTGGCTAAAGTATAGCTTAATCTATGAATTTCCATCCTACTAAATTTCGTAACGTGTGTCAATCCATTGTATTGGTTCAATACATATGAGAATAATCAGAGGGGTAATTGGTATTGATAATGCCACGATCTTTAAGGAACTGCAAAGGAGTCTTGTACCCTAGGGCCTGATGGGGTCTAA
>Ga0187893_10003054_pt1 | contig 34974 bp, 30 predicted proteins | sample MA1701074metaG_FD_139574 | JGI IMG/M metagenome (GOLD analysis project Ga0187893, IMG submission 139574) | White microbial mat communities from a basaltic lava cave in the Kipuka Kanohina Cave System on the Island of Hawaii, USA - MA170107-4 metaG ...
GACTACGGTAAGCGGTTCCGTGGTTGAGTGGCGCTTGTTTGGGTTGCGTGACCCGGCGATGACCCACCCGCTGGTAGCGGGTGGGTACTCTCAGCGTCTCACTCAATGCCGTGTCATGAGGTCAGTACCACCGCGCGATAGCGGGTGGGTCCTACTCGCCCTCAGTCCATGCCGTGTCATGGCAGTGGAGTAAACAGTAGTTAGGAATCTTCGGAACCGGCCTGGTAGTTAGAAGTTTCGCTCGCGGACATCGACCTTCTGGACACTGAATACAACTCGCATGGTGTCAGGACGTCGATCCATGGATGCGGGAACAAATGCGGCGTCCTGGCGCAATGCCGCCTGAAAGTCATTAAGCATTTTACGATTGCGCGGAGGCTGAACTACATCGGCAAGGGATGCGGCTCCATTGCTAAAAACATCGGCGACGACAATCATGTCGTCAGCATCTTCGGGCCGGTTGGTCTGGGAGTATGAATAGGAACGAGTCAGCGTGGCGAGGGCGCCCTTTGGATTCAAGCTCGGCGAGTGTTCGGCGTAGGGCGCGCGGCTTGCCGCATAGTCCACCGAGTTGACGGGCTTTGTCAGGTCGTAACCAGCAGTTGCCGGAATCACATAGACCGCAGAACTCGGTGCAGCCGCCTCACGAAGCGCCACGAAGTGGGGGCGCAGAGCGGCAAACATAGAAATAAACAAAACAATGGAAGCAACCCAGCCGATGCTATAAGGCATAAGGCGGGGTTCGAGAAACCGTGCCAGGCGGTCGCCGAAGGAAGCTTTCGGGCTCTGGCGGCGAGCGGCGGCTTCGATCATCAAGGCATTGTTGATTGTGGAAACCAGATCGGATGGTGGGACGGGCCGCGCCATCATACGTAATTCGCGTGTGAAGGCACGCAACTCAACCAGTTCCGCGCGGCATACGGGGCACCTATTCAGATGTTCATCAACTCCGACACGAGCAGGCAGTGTCAAAGCGTCATCCACGTATGAAGAAAGGGACTGTCTTGCTTCTTCGCACAACATAAGCAAATTCCCACTGCCAAATTCCGATTGCCGATTTTCAAACTGCCGATTGCCTATTTCTGCTTTATCAGTTAAGGCTTACCAACCGGTGGATTTCAACTGGCAATTGGCCATCGGCAATTCACTGAATGGCTGATCGACCCCGGCTGCTCCCTTATTGCAAAGGAAGCAATTCCGACAAAGTGCAAGACAAAACCAACTGGATGAATTCTATGCGAAGCTTTTCAACGGGGTGTTGCTGGCCGCGTTTTCAAATTCGCTTTCCTTTATCCAATCAGCCGACGTCCTGTGCCCGCCGTTTCGTCACTTCGACCCATTTGGCACCGAGTTTGTGTGAGCCGGGGCGGGTCAGCCATTCAGACCAAGAATTTCGGATTGTAGAATTCGGATTTTGGGTTAACGCAATCCGCAATTCGAAATCCGCAATCCCAAATGCTTTACAAAGATCCTTCCAACTTTTGTCGCAGCTCGGCGCGGCCCCGCGCCAGTCGCGACTTTACCGTGCCCACGTTGATATGCAACGTGTCGGCAACTTCTTCATATGTCAAACCTTCAATATCCCTGAGTATTACCGCTTCTCGATAAACTCGTCGCAAATTCTGCAGCGCCTTTCGAAGAGCTCGCTCTCGTTCATGTGTTAGTGCTTCCTCCTCCGGAGTCTCGCCACGGTTCGCATGCAAGGCGGCAGTTAGCGGCTGGTTGCCGTTTCCGGAATCGAGCGAAACAGTAACCTCGCGTTTTCGCCTGTGCCACCAACGCCATCGGTTTCGCGCCTGGTTAATGGCGATGCGATAGATCCAGGTTCTCAAATCCGCGTCACCACGAAAGTGCTCGATGCTCTGAAACGCCCGCAAAAACGTCTCCTGGGTGAGATCCCGCGCCTCTTCGCGATTTTCAGTGAGGCGATAAAGCAAGCCATAGATCTCACCGGATCGCTCGGCCACCAGGGTTTCAAATGCTGCCGTATCGCCTTTCTTTAATCTTTCAATGAACTTCGTCTGGGTGAACTTCGACTCGGCGACTGTACGTGGCTCCGCCGAGGCCGCGGTCGCAACCTTCTCCAAATCCATCTGCCCGCGGAGGGCTAATGGCTCTCCGTAGCTCACGGTTTACCCCCTGGGGCGGGAATCGGAGTAGCTAAGCGCTTAAGCCCATTCCCAGACAGGCGACGGCTTAGACACCATCGTGGCTCAGTTTGTTCCCGGATAATTTTCACCGTTGCTGGCTTTTTCTCTCCTTTAGACAACGCTTTGATGCAAGTCAGACGCGTTTGTGGCTCGGCGTCGTTCTCCGTTACCAATCTTATGCAAGCTGTGAGCCCAGGAGAATCGTATAAAGCTTTGGCTTGACAACTTTTCCTGTGGCCCTTTAGAGTGCTTGTTTCGCTTATCATACACTCAGAAGAACGCACTTCACCATAGTGACTTGCGAGAAGGAAAGACGTGGCTCGATACAAGAAGAAGCTCGCGCGCAAACTCCAACATGACCGTTTTCGCGATACGACGATGAGTCTTTTCGACCGTCTTGGCGACAGACTCGAAGGACGAGGTCGATCGATTCTTTATGCAATTGGTGGCGTCATTTTGGTGGCTGTAATTGCCGGAGTGTGGATTACCTGGAGCCGCCGAAAGGCTGACGAAGCCCGCCGCGCGTTGGGACGCGCCATAACTATTGCCACTGCTCCCCTGGCTTCAACCCCCGGAGCCGATCCCACCGGGCTTACTTTCAACAGTGAACAAGAGCGATCCCGAAGGGCAATTGAAGAGTTTGAAAAAGTCGCGGCCAAATACGGTGATCCTTACCGCTCGGAAGCCCGCCTTTTCATAGCCTCAAATCGACTCTCGGTGGAACGCGAGAAGGCCATCAGCGAATTAGCAGAGCTAAGCAAGAGCAGCAACAGAGATGTTGCCACTCTGGCAAAGTTTGCTCTGGCGCAGGCCAGGGAGGGCGACGGCAAGTTTGACGAGGCGGCGCAACTCTACAAAGAGTTGGCTGGCGAAAACAGTGTGATCGTTACCCCAGAGACGGCGAAACTTCGGCTGGCACTCGTTTTTCACAAACAGGGAAACCGGAAAGAGGCTGCTGACATTCTCTTCGAAATCGTCGACGCGGCACGAAAGGCAAAAGACGCTGACGGGGATGTTCTTCCTCAGTCTGAGGCCGCGCGCGAAGCTTCGCGAGAATTGCAGAAGATTGATCCGGATCGCTACTCCCAGCTTCCCCCAGAGTCTCCCGGGCGCGGTATCACATTTTGAGGAATTGTTGGTTTGGATTTTTGACTGCGATTAATGGGCTCTTGATCTAATCGTTGTCACATCGCGGCAGTCAAAAATCCTTGATCGTGCATGGATAACCTTACCCATTCGCTCGTCGGGCTGGCTGCCGCAAAAGCCGGTTTAGAAAAGTTATCTCCCCATGCCACGCTATGCAGTGTTCTTGCCGCTAACGTGCCAGACTCTGACATTGTGGTGCTTCTGTTCGGTGACCGGTGGACCTTCCTCCAACACCATCGCGGCATCACTCACTCAATAATCGGCACTCTTGTTCTGGGGCTGCTGTTGGCCCTAATCTTCTTTGCTGTGGACTGGCTGGTTGCGAAACTGCGAGCTCGTCCGTCCACCATCCGCCTCAAAGCCCTGATCCTGGTCTCACTCGTGGTCAGTGCGACTCATCCGCTCCTCGACTGGATGAATAACTACGGAATCCGTCCTCTGTTGCCGTGGAGTTCGCGGTGGTTTTATGGAGACTTCGTTTTTATTATTGATCCTTTTATGTGGCTCTTGTTTGGCGGCGCCTGCTTTCTGCTAACGTCAAAAACGAAATTGCAAGTGGCGCTTTGGCTTCTTTTGGCTGGGATCCTTACCTATCTGGTAATTGCAGTGGCCCGTCGTCCCGGATTCGAGTCTGGCGCGGCTCTCCGGTTTTTTTGGATCGCCTGCATTATTGGTTTGATCATTTCCTTTAAAGTAGGAGTAGCGCGGCGGTGGGGAAGAAAGATCGCCGTCGCCGCGTTCGCAACTGGCGTAGTTTATTGTGGAGGCCTGGCGCTGCTGCACCTGTTTGCTGTCAGCGAGGTTCGCGACCAGGCACGGATTATCGCGAGTCAAAGCGGTGAGAGCGTCACAGACGTTGCCGCAATGCCGACCTTGGCTAATCCATTTGAGTGGCTCTGCGTGGTAGAGACCGAATTGGCCGCCTACCGATTTGAGTTGTCCTTAGTTGACGGGCACAAGGCTTTTGTGAATCTCGTGCGTCACGAGCGAGCTGACCCTTCCAATTCTCTTGCAGTTCAACATGCCTCTAAGGACCGTCGAGCGCGAATCTTCCTTGGCTTTGCTCGCTTTCCCGTAGCGCGGGTCGCCGGAGCTGATTGCTTGACCGAAACACTCGTGCAATTTGCTGACTTAAGATACACTCAACCCGGAAGTGCGCGAGGTAGCTTTTCCCTTGATCTGCCGGTGGAATGCTCGGTCGGGAATAATTTGAACGAAATAGTAGATGAATGATACGAAACAAATTGAAGCACTAAAGTCGCTCGCCGATGCTGCCAAGGAGCGCTCGCGTCCCGGCAAGGAAACCGTTCTCGCGAGCGTTCGCGTATCTCCGGGGGCGTACCTGGCCGTTTCAAGCGTGCTAACCTTTTCGGCCGCACTGCTGCTTCGCTCAGACAAGGATGGTTGGGCTCTCATTGCCATAACAGTGGCCTGGACTTTGGTACCCGCTCTTGCTTTGACTGACCGGATCGCTTTTGACGGCCAGTCTCTGATCCGTCGCGGTTTGGTGCCCTCTCTTCTTCGACTCGTCTCCGGCCAAAGTGGCGAGTTAAAGGTCGCTGATTTTGAACGCGTTGATACGAATGCTGTTCGCACACTCAGGCGCCGGGGAAGAGTGCGTTATCGCTATCGCAGTCAGATCATTGGCCGAGGCGTAGGGTTTGTGTTTGCTTCTGGCGGACGCCGATACCGCGAAATGGTGCAGCGGCTCTTCCCACTGATTCATGAGGATAAGATCGACCTGCGAACTCGTGAACTGCGTGACTATCTATGCGATCCCAAATCTTTGGGGCTGGAGGTCCAGTCACTGCAACTTGCTTCTTCCGATGTTATCGATAACGCCACTTCCGAGTTTAAGCTTGCCAGGAAGAAAGAAAACTCCCAGGAAACCGGGCAAACACCAGAGATCTCCGCCAGTGATGTCGAGCGAGCCGTGCTACTTAGACAACTCGGCAACCGTCTCAGGGTTGCGGGCCGGCTCAGGGAAGCTGGAGAGGCTTTTCGACGCGCTTTGAATGTTCTTCCCGGGGATGGGTGGCTGCTATACGATTTCTCGCGTTTACTGCGCTCGCAGGCCAGCGCGCTGGGAGATGCGCGGATTCTCTCGCGGGCCCGCGCCGCTCTCCGCCTCTCGTCGATGAGAGCCGACGAGGACGCAGTTCTGCTGACGGTCATTGGTGAAGGTTTTCTGGAATGTAATGAAGCGCGGCGAGCAGAGCGAAGCTTTCAACGCGCAATTGACCTGGATCCCAGGACGTACCGAGCCCGGCTGGGTCTCGCCGATGTGGCGCTGCGCAACGGCAAGCTGGCTCATGTGATCCACCAGTATCGAGACGCCGCCCACGTCTCTTCAGAGAAGGCGCTGGTTGTCTATGCCAGACGCGAAGCTGATTACTACGCCCGGCTCAACGAAGATGACGATTATCTCTCAGCGGAGTTGAGACGGATCAATTGGCTCCAGGCATTTACTCGGATTCGGCGTCTTGCTGCCCGCATCACTAATGCAAGCATTCTCGTAGCCCTGGTCGGTCCTTTTGTCGATCCGGCGATTGGCGGACTTGGCTGGGCGTTAGCTTCGTCCTCATTGGTTGCTTGGCTGACAAGCCTCTTTGCGCTCAAGTTTCTTTCCCGCCGCCGCCAACCCCGGCCAGTTGAGTAACTCCAAGTTAGCATTCGTCTGACAGCCTTTTCTGGCCCATGTTCGTAATCGTGCCGGCCGGTCGACGCAATCGTGGTCGCCTATGAACAGCGATGCGTGTTCCGGCAACACAAGGCTTGCCAAAATGGATTTTAGGGTTAACGGTAATTGCGTCCAGCATCTCGCACGTCGATCTTGATTTTCAATCGGAATTCTACACTTGATTGTCGAGGTTTAGCGCGAGCGACCAACGATTGCGTCGACCGGCCGGCACGATTACGAAAATCATTTAGAGGGGAACGGTCACTTATAAGGAGGGTTTACCGATCAGTCCGCTCTAAATCAACTCGCCGCGTCACACCAATTTTTATTTGTTAGACACCAGCGAATCGACTACCCCTCTTGATCATCTTACATAACAGCGCGCCAATGAGCCCCAGGAATGTACTCTGAGCGGAGACGATGATAATAACAATTGAAATGAGCAGAACAGTGTACGTCGGCTGGGCGATTGGAATATGAGGACCTATTGCCGAGGAGACCGCCCAACCGACGGTTGAATCTGACAAACCTGCGATCAGTCCGGCGAACACTCCGCTTAAGAAATCAAAAAACTTACAACCGAAGTACCCGGCAGCGAAATACAATCCCCAGGAGATCGATCCTAGCTTCGAATAGTCAAACTCCAATGTTCTGGATAGGACTGAAGCCACTAAATCAAACAGGACGATTACCGAGGCAACGATCAAATAAAAGCGGATTCGCTTTTGCATATCGAGGTCATCCCATGTTTCTGCCGAAGCCGCTTTCGGAACCCTGTCAGACCGACGGTTGCGGCACTACCGTTCGACCCTGCTGTTCGGTTAGCGATGCTACTGCTGACGTGCGAGTTGGCGCTGGATTGAGCATAGCGTCCCACCGGTAACGCGGGCGCTCCCGCGGTTCGGCAAGCTTCCTGAAAATAAAATCACTCATCGCTCCCACGATCCAGTTGTGGTAGAACTCGCCAACCGACGCGAGCTCGGCATCTGGAGCCGGATTCATGAAATCGATGGCATAAGGAATCTCATCCTTGATCGCAAACTCGACGGTGTTGAGATCGTACCCCAGCGCCGAGCAAAGCGTCCGCACATCCTTCGTCACCCGCTCTTGCAGTTTCGGAGACAGATAGTTGGGATTGTGAATGTACTGTTCGCCTGATAGGTATGGCTTGCGAGGATCGTAGGCCATGATCATCACCTCTTGCTGGCCGACGCAATAGCACCGGACAAACTGATCGAAGTTAATAAACTCCTGGAGTGTCATACACAGCGTGCCGGTAGTGTCATACTCTGACCAGAGCTCTTCAAGCGAATTTACCCGCGAAACATTCTTCCACCCGCCGCCATCGAACGGTTTCAGAATGGCCGGCAACCCGACGTAGTCGATGATGCCTTGCCAGTCGAGCGGAAACTCCAGATTCCGCAGGCTCTCCGAAACGATCCCAGTAATATAATCTTTTTGCGGAAGCAGAACTGTTTTCGGCACGGCCACGCCGAGCTTCGGCGCCAACGAGTAATTGAAAAACTTGTCATCGGCAGACCACCAAAAGGGGTTGTTGATAATTATCGTGCCCTCCAAAACCATCCGCTTTAAAGTGGCGCGATAGAATGGAACCTCGTGCGAGATGCGATCGACCACCAGGTCGTAGCGTGGAGGGTCGTCATGTCGAATACCGCCCAGTTTGATGAACTCAGCAATCGTTTCTCCCTTGCCGCGTTCGTTAATCTGCTTAATCAGAGCATCCGGAAATGTCTTTTCCCGGCCCACCAAAATGCCTACTCGGTTCATAATCTCAAAATCCTTTCATCAGGACGCTTAAGTCGTTGGGCACACAAAATGTCTTATCTCAATGAATCATTGCCCTCAAGGTCAGATATGTTCTGGCGTTGGAAAACTACGAAAAATACGCTTCGGAAGCGTTGGTTGTCAAACTGTACCGCTTCGCTTCAAGTGGCACTGAAGTTGGTGTGTCCTATTTTTCAGAAATGATGAAGCAAAAGGCGAAATCCACAACCGCACCAAACGTACACGATACTCAGTTAGTGCTATTTCGTGATGGTTCGTGGATCGTCTTGGTGGTTTGCTGACTTGAACAAGCACCTGTAATGGCAACGCCCAATTAGGACATCCTGATAATTAAGACTTGGCAGGATGAGGCATCCGAGAAAGTCTGGTCCTGCATCAATCAACACGTCAAACCTCTGCCGGCGAGCAAGCCCAGTCAGAGTCTGGAGTGTCCACAAGCGCTTCGCCACAAAGAGGTTTGCCACGACGTATGGTAGAATCCGCAACTCGGGTGGCAAGTAATCTCCCGTTTGGCCCGCCCAAAAACAACTGAACCGTGAGAAGGAGAGCCAAAGTCTTGTTCCGACCGTTTTTGGCGTTGACCGTCTTGTGTGCGTTTCTAACCGCCGGCTGGCTGGCATCATGGGCTAACGGCGCCTCCGCCACTCAGGAAAACCAGAACAGCAATACTGCGAGTAACGAAAATACTCAGAAAAAAGAAGCGAAGGCGAAAGGCGACAAGAATCAGAAGAATCCCACTGCCGAGCAGCTTGCCGAGTCAACCATCTTCATCTATGGCTCACGTCCGGTGCTGGCGCAGATAAGGCGAAACGGAGTGGAACGCGGCCGCATCACACGTTTCATCGATGAGGGGAAAACGGAAGAGGCTACGTATGAGCGGCGGTTTGTTAGGGGAGAGAACGCCGAAAAAGACAAGATCAGGCTTGACCAAAAACTACCGACAATGGAGTACTCGCTGATCTTTGGTGAAGGACGCCTTTGGGGCATCATCAATGGAGCGACCTTTGTGCCCCGGCAAGATACGGCATCGGCTTTCCTTTCGCAGCATCGTCACAGCATTGAAACTTTGCTGCGCTACAAGGAAAACGGCGCCACTCTTAACATGATTGGGAAAGACAAACAGAAGGGAATCGATCTCTACGTTCTGGATCTGATCGACAAAGACAAGGTGACGACTCGCTACTACATAAGCGCTCGAACACTGCACGTCTTATGGCTCGAGTATGAGGAGCCGGGGGAAGGCGGGGCTCCCTTAAAGTATTTGAAGAAGTTTTTTGATTATCGTTACGCCCAAAGCACTTTGGTGCCTTACCGAACGGTGCTGCTCGAGGATGGCAAGCAAACCCAGGAGACGCGAATTTTAACAGTTACCTTTGGCGTCAAAGTGGACGACTCGCTGTTTCAGAGTCCCCAGGCCTGAGACCGGCTGAGACCGTCGGATTCGGGTGTCTACTAAATGCTTTATTTCAGCCACATTGCTCACTTTCTTTCGGAACCCGATCTCAATTCAAGCGTGTATAACCTTCGGGCGGTCGTCCGTCAGGGTATAATCGGCGCCTGGAGGATCGCTCATCGCCATCCGCGAGCCAGATTTCCCGAGAGGAAAGCGTAACTCGTGAACGTATGTGAGAGCCTACCCGCCCTAATGGACACACTGAGTTCCATTGACGAGCTGAGTTTCCCTGTTGCTTTGGGACAGGACGTGATCTCGGATTCCACTTCGGATCACGCGCTGCTTGAGGCAACGCGTACGGGCGATGAAGATGCTTTTGCGGAGTTGATGAGCCGTTATCGTAATCAGATTACGAGTTACATCTATCGGATTACGAATGATTATGATGGCGCAGTCGATCTGGCTCAGGAAACTTTCGTCAGGCTCTATCGGGCGGTGGATCGCTATCAGAGCAGCTATGCGTTTTCAACCTACATTTACCGGATTGCCACGAACCTGGCGATCAGTGAGTTGCGGAAACGCAAGCGGCGCCGAGTAGTTTCATTGACCGGCTTTTTTCAGACGAAGGATGGGGGCGAACCATCTGAGCTGGATCCGGTTGACGAACATCCACTGCAGGATGCTGCCCTGGTTGTTGCCGAGAGGCGTGTTGCAGTGCAGCGGGCAATAAGCACTTTACCGGAGAAATACAGGGCGCCGTTGATCCTAAGGGATGTTGAGGGTCGCAGTTATGAGGAGATATCCCGGATTCTCCAGACCAGCGAAGGAACAGTGAAGTCTAGGATTAGCCGCGCCCGCGACTTCTTGCGTGAGAAAATGAGAGCTTATCTCTAAAGTGGGAGTGTTATGAGAGTAGCCAATTGCAAAACTGTCTGTCGTGAGATCGACGAACTAAACGTGGGTCAGGATCTAAGCCCGTCCACCAGCGAACACGTTCAGGCCTGCGAACACTGCCGGGCTTTTTATGATAATCGATTCAAGCTGCGGTCGATGCTGGCAGATTTGGAGACCATTAAAGCGCCGCCTGACTTTGATTTCCGCGTGCGTGCGCGGCTGGCAAATGATACATCCGGGGCGCAAGCGGGCCTCTTTTTTGGTAGACGATCATTCAGCATCCCAGTGGCTGCATTGGCGAGCCTGGTTCTCTTATTGGCCATCGGCCTTGCCTTCCGCTCTCTTTTGAATGCGCCAAACGGCGCAACTGCCGTGGGTTCAGATGCAATGCCAGTCGAGGACAAATCCATTATCGTTGACAAAAGTAGTGCGCCTGCGGAAAAACAGGGACTGCCTGAATCCCGGAAAGTTGCAATCGACATCGGTGGGCAAAAAACGCCAAAAACACCTAAACTGGTGGTGGCGCCTCAGAGACGCATAAGAGCGTCAAGCACCACGGTTGCCTCGCAACGCAGCAATGACCGATTGGCCACCAGAGAGTTCAGCAGCTTGCCGGCATCTGTAGTTAAGCAGGATCAAGCGATTGCGAGTCTGGAATCCCCGGTGTTTGCAGTAGAAACATCAGCCGAGCCCTTGAAGCTTTCGCTGGACTACGACACGGGAGTGTCGCGCACCATTTCTCTGCCGGCGCTGAGCTTCGGCTCGCAAAAGGCACTCAACGGAAACGCAGCCTCGCCGGTTAAGACCTCCGAAAAAGGCGTTTGGTAGATTGTTCTCAGCCAGGAACGGTTGAAAGAAGTAAACATGGCAGTCGAAGGAAGAACACGTCCACTCGCAATCCTGGGGATCGTCACGCTGTGCTGGTGTATCCCTGCTGCCGCGCAGGTCGCCACTCCCACACGCTCCCCGCAAAACTCCCAGACAACTCCCGGAGCACGCAAAGCCACCACCGCCGCTCGTTCCCATCAAATGACTGTTGAAAGGTCCCCGAGCGCGCCCCAGGTGGTAACGATCCTGCACCGCTTGAATGGGCTAAAAATGTTTCGTCTCCTGCTTCGCTCAAGTGAGGATTTAAGCGCCATTGCGCGGCTCGACGATTCCTTCAAAATAACCGACGAGGTTCATACCAACGTCATTGCCGGTCTCTCCCTTGATGACGGGCAGACAATCGTCGCCTGGTTGCCAGACGCGGAAGCTGAAATAGGGCCACTGCCGGCTCCTTTTGCTCCCGGTTTTCCAACGCCGCCGCCTGCTCCCGGAGTACCCGGTACATCGCCGCGCAGCAGCCGTCCGGCGCCGGGAGCGCCACTCACCGGGCCAATGACTCTGTTTGATCGTCCTGACTTGACGGTGATTGCAAAAGATGGGCAGCGTTTGATTGCGCGCTACGTTGGACTGGACGGCGGCACCGGGCTTTCGATCCTCAAACTCTCCGGCAAGAAATTGCTGCCCGGCGCGGATGCGAAAGAAGCGAACATCGCAATCGGACAGCACCTGCGCCTGTTGGGTCCGGAACCCGTGCCTCAGCCAGACACTAAAGTGTCAGGCACTGTCTTTGCCCGGATGGGCGAGACCGAAGGGAAGGTGGTAGGCATCTTACGAGGGCCGTCGGGAGCTATCGCGCGCGTGAAAGTAAGATCGGCTAAGCTTTCGGCGACGCACATCGGCGGCATTGCGATCAACGATGCCGGCGAGACGGTTGGAATCGTCGACGCGGTCGAAAGCAACGAAGCCACTGTCATGCCCAGCGCGCTGGTTCGGAGCGCGGTTAAGCGGGTGCTGCAACGCCAGGCAAGCGTGCCGCGACCCTGGCTCGGCATTAGCGGCGAGCCGGTTGGAACGCTGGAACTCGAAGATATTCTGGTGAGAGGCTGGCACGATGAAGGAGCCAGATCGTTAGCTGAGGCTCGCCGAGGCATTATGCTGACATCTGTGGCTCCGGGAAGTCCGGCAGCGGAAGCGGCTCTTCGTGCCGGCGACGTGATACTGGCTGTTAACAGGGAAGAAGTAAAAACGGCCGATGACCTGTCGTGGCTCCTCGAAGCAGTGGGACCAGGCGCTGAGGTTCGTTTTACGATTGCCCGGCCAGACAAACCTGCGCTCGAAGCTGTCGAACTAACTTTAAGCGAGTTTCCGGATCGGTTTTACGCCTTGAAGTGGATGGAGGCGCAGCCACGAAAATCTGGTAACCGCGTTGACCAAACGATCAAGCCTCGAGCCTTCTCCGGTTCGTTGCTTTCCAGCTCGTTGTTTGCCCAGGGCATCGAGACGATCGCATTACAATCCCCTGTCGCCTCGCGCTTTGGAGCCAAGAGCGGGTTACTGGTTGTTTACGTACACCCGGCGACTGCTGCATTCCAAGGCGGTTTACGGTCAGGAGATGTGATTGAGGCGATCGACGGCCATGAGGTCTCGTCACCTTCCGTCGTTAGCGCGGTTTCGGGCAAACCCGGGACAAGTTACTCCTTTACCGTTGTCCGAAATAGAGAAAGAGTTGAAGTTAAGGTTGTGACCTCAAAGAACTAGTCATTTTCCATTTGGCATTTGACATTTTTCATTTGTCATTTTGAAGAACGATTTCCCGTTTATTAGATGGAGCTATCCATTTTCATTTGGCATTAGACACTTCTCGTTTGTCATTTCGGAGAACGATTCCCGTTTATGAGATGGAGTCGTACCCCCTCCGACTATCAGCTCCGACTGCAAATGGCAAATGAAAAATGTCCAATGAAAAATGGTAAATGCTCAGATCTTGCCAAGAATCATCTTCCATCGCACCCAGGCTTCGTCGCGAGCCTTCCGGTTAGCTTTGTACGCGGTTAGAGTTTTCTGAAAATCCTCCGCTGCTTTCTTATCAGCTTCGGCGTCTCCTTTCGCCTCAGCAGCCTTCGGTTCGGGGGCCTCACCGGCACGCATGAATCCGTGGCCGGCGCCTTCATAAACCACCATATCAAACGTCTTTCCCAGTTCTTTCATCAATTCAGTCGTTTTAGGCAGCGCCGCATTGATGCGTGCGTCATTGCCGGCGTAAAAGCCATAGACTGGCGTCTTGATTCGCTCCAGAGCCGCTTTGTCAGGTCCTTCCGCCGTGCTTGGCGTTGGTCCATAAAAAACAAACGCGGCCTTTATATTTGGATTATTGGTGGCGTAACGAAAAGTTTGGCCGCCACCCCAGCAAAAACCACCGACCACCACCTTGCCGTTTGACGCGGGCAGTTTCGAAACGTAATCGACCACCGCATTCAGATCGGCCGTGATTTGATCCGGAGGCAGATCGCGAATGGCCTGGCCAACCGCGTTGCGTTCAGTGAATGCGCTCGTGCCCCCGCCTCCTGGTCCCATTCCGGATAATAAATCAGGCGCGATCGCTACGTAGCCCGCTTCAGCTAACTGGTCGGTAAGGCTTTGCACCCAATCAGTCATTCCATTGATTTCGTGGATCACGACCACCGCCGTCGCCTTGGCCTTAACTTCCGGGTAAACGACGAAGCTGTTTACTTCGCGATTGCCGTTCTTTATCTTTACCCACTCCTGATGCCGGGGCGATTTCGCCAGCCGCGCCTTGGCCCAATCCTGTTCGGGCATTGCGGCGGCATCCGCAGCCGTGCCAACTCTCCCATGGTGTCCGGAGTGACCAGAGTCCTGCGCTGGTGCACAAGTTGAGAATGCAAACAAACTGATGACTAGCAAGTTAACTCTACTAACCGCACACAACAATCGGCCAAGTTTCATTGTCTTCCTCCAAGCGGAACTTTCGGTTGTATCGGGAGACTGATTCTAGCAAAGCAGGCGCCGTTCTTAGAAATTCGCCCGAATCATGACGAGGGTGTGACGGCCCCCAGCTTACGCATCACGATTGTGTCAACGTGCTTTCTAAAATCCTCTTGGTAGGCGTCTTTCCAGTCATCCCAGTACTTCTCGATAGGGTGGTCTCGGATCAACAATTCGAGATCCCTATCCCACCCAAGATAGATATTCTTCTTAAGGAGACCTTCTTGATACTGGGAGTACACGTTCTCATAGAAGATCAAGAAAGTTGCCAGTAGGGTCAGGTATTCAGATTCCTTGATCGCTCGCTCTCTTGGATCAGCGGTTTTGTTGATCTCATCCACCCCAAATTCCCAGAGAGCGGCTTGATGGGGCTCAGTCAGCCTTAAATTAAGGGACGTCATCAGCTCGGCCAGGGATTGGACGTTAGAGGCACTTTGCAGCTTTGCTTGTTGCTGGAGTTGGCTGGCGATAAAAATCAAAGAAATTACCACGGCAAGGGCCTGAAACCACTGAGCAATTGTGGAAGCCTTTTCCCATCCTGATGTCGGTGATACCGAAGGTGTCATGATTTCCTCCTTTTGCGGTTTGAGGTGTTCCGTAGAATCTGTCAAGGAACAACCCTGATGAAGAGATTGGAAGTTAAACGAGGCTGTCTTCCCTTGAAGTGTTGCGAGGGTATCGTACGACGGCTTGATTTTGCTCGTGAGAACCCACGAGGCCAGTCAAAAAATAACTATAGGCTCGAATAATTCTAAAAATCAATGAGTTGAGAATCTTCAGCGACGGTTCCGGTACAAAGGCTCCTTCCGTAAACGCTAAAGCACTCGATCCAGCGGTCAGGTGACCGGAGCCGGCTTGTTTTGCAGCCTCAAGTAGTCAATCGTGAAGTGGTCGTCTTTTCTCGGCAGCAGCAGTATGAAAAGCAGTAACGCAAGTCGGGGAATTACATGTGAGTGAAACGCGAAGAGTGGCTCTTTCAAAAGGTGGCCAAATGTCACCACTGCCAAGACGAAGCCCAAAGCAATCAACGCGTGACGAACCCGCAGACCGAGGATAACGAGGGCGCCGGCTATCAACTCGATGAAGGGAATGATGAACCCGGCCGCCCAGAGCGACCAGCCGGGCAGGAACGTATCGGCAAACGGGAGAAAATATTTGCGCGCGTGTTCGACCAGCCCTAGTTGGAAGACTTTCCAAACGCCGGCCATAAAGAAGATAAGCCCGAGCACCAGTCGCGCGAACAACAGCGCCCAACGTCGATCAGCCTTGTAGTCTTCGTGCATTTGACCTCCTCCAGTTTCATACGCCTACGGGACGCTAACCTCGAACTTCGTGAGCTCTCGAGTTAGCCGCGATGGCAGCGTCCTCCGCTGCATAGTTGAACTCATCCGGATCGATCTTCCCCGGTGGATTTGCGCGTTCCCAGACAATCGTTCGCCGCAGGGATTCGTCCAATGGCACTATCTCTTCGTAGCCCAGCTCACGGCGGATCCGGCTAGAGTCGACTTCGTATTGCTGACCGAAATCCAGGACGTCGTTTCGTAACCGCGGAGGCAAACGCTCGCTTGGCAGAGAGACTACTTCGCCCTCCCAGCCTAAGACTCGTGCGATTCTTCTTACCCATTCGCCCTCCGGCAAAGTTTCCGCGAAGGCAACATTGTAGGTGCGGCCCGCTGCGCTCTCATTCATGATTGCAAGAGAGATCGCGTGAGCAACGTCCTCGACGTAACCACGCGCCCAACGCCAACCAGCGTAAGCTTGATCCAAAAGGATAGCTGGTCGCCCGTCGTCCATGCGCTTGATATAAGAAAACAACCGATGCTGGTAGTCGCCTGGTCCGTACGTAGCCGGCAACCGTAGTATTGTGGCAGGAAAGTCGGCAACGGCCCTTACTGCTCGCTCGACTCCGGTCTTATTGTAATCGAGACCCGCATTCGACAGCCTCTCGCGCAATGGTGAATCTTCTGTGAGCGGCACTGGATCTGGCGGGCCAGGTTCAGTGCGCCATAGCCGGCCGAAGGCACGGTAGACGTCCTGACTGCTGATGATGACCACGCGCCGAGCGCTGCCTCTGAAGGCTTTCACCCGTTCGGCGTCCTCCTCACGGAAGGGCGCCATATCGAGCACCACAGCGGGAGACAGCTGTCGCAACTCTTTAATGTGATCAGAAAACGTTGCGAAGTCGCCGTGAACGTGCTGCACCGTCGAAGGCAAGCCGGTTTCAGTATCGCCTCGGTGAAAGATTGTGACGTCGTGACCGTGCTCGGCCAGGCGTCGCACAACGTGCGGACCCACAAACCTGGTGCCGCCAAGGACAAGTATTCGCATCGTGGCGCTTACTCTCCGGACTCCTACGGCCTCATCGGGGTGGTACCGACGATACTCCGCCCAGCGACTGATTCTGCTTCTCTTCGCCGGGATGGTACGCTGCCTCGAGATTAGCGCGGATATCTTCAAGCCTCAGCCATGCGGGTTTGAATTCACCTCGGACATAAAGTGCCGCCTGGTCCATAAAGTGCGGACTTTCTGAATGGCCGCTGGCGCCAAAGGTATGTATCGACAGGGCGCGAACCCGCGGTCCAAACTCGACCACGCTAATATAACTCCCCCCGGCAACTCCGTACCGGCGCTTTGCTCCACGCTCAGGCGCCGCATAGAACGTGAAAACTGCGCCGTCATTACCATTGACACCGGGAACCGGCAAACTGAACTTGTCATCCCGAAACTTCTCATCCTTGCTTTCGTCTCGACGCTGAAGTCTGCTGATCTCGCCCCAGGCTACGCGCCAGGTGCCAAAGTCCCGCTCAAGCGCTGCAAGAACCTCATTTAGAACGGCAACGTAGCGTTCTGGCGTCTGATTCTTCGCTCGGTCTCGTAAAATGCGCTCATGCCACAGGCTGAAAATCGTCATGGCAATCGAGTCAATCGTACTTCGCCGGTCCCAACTATTTAGTTCATCGTAAGCCTCACGGAGCGGAGAGCGCCCGTTAGAAGCCGAATCTGAACCAAGGTGTTCTTTGAGGGCGGCTAGTAACTCAGGCAAACGAATGCCAGCCGCCATCACCCGGGTATCAAATGCGGTCTTCCGCCATGCGTCAAAAGTAAAAGACGGCGTGGCCGCGAGAATCTCTCGAGAGATCGCGCCGCGCGGGTTATCTCCCTCCTGGACCATGTATTTCGGGAAATGCTTGGGGTCGGGATTGCCTTCGCTGGTAAGCAGGAATGGCGTGGTATTGCAGTTCTGCATCCAGCCCGTCTTCGGATTAGTTAGCTGAGGAAGCTCGGCCATCGTGTGATAGCCCTGCCATTCGGTGGCCGGATCGCTACCATCAACCGGCTTGGTCCAGTCAAACCGTGGATCGCGCCGAGGCACCGCGCCATTGTAGAGATACCAAATGTTTCCCTGGCGATCGGCATACATCACATTACCAAACAGCATGTTGAGCGGTGACATGGCTCGCTTGAGCGCGGCGAGTGACTTGGCTTTGGTCATGTCGTACCACTCGCGTAGCCACCCGTCGCTTTCAAACTTCGCCATGCGCAGAGTCAGGAGCTTGCCATCGCGTGCGCCCAGCACCGGCCCGTGATGCGTCCTGCGCATCGTGAACCGGCGAGTCTCGATTCCCGAGGCGGTCTTAACGCGAATCTCCGCCACCCGTTCGGTAGCCATCCGGTATCCCTGACCGTATCGATAAGCCAGCGGGCGCTTCGGGTCGTCGAAAGTTTCGAAATAAACATCCGCCAGATCAGCCGCATTGTCGGTGCTGACCCAGCCCCCGTTTTCGTTGTGACCAACATACGGAAGGGGAAATCCGAATCGCGTATAGCCGGTGAAGTTCCAGCCCTGATCGCTGTGCACGTGTCCTTCATAGACCTGACCCGGTCCGAAGAACGGCAGGTGAGGGTTGATGAATAGCAGAGCGTGGCCGCTCGCGCTCCTCGAGGGATCAATTACCCAGCCGTTGGATCCCATATGGTCCCTGAGTTCTGATTCATTCTCGGCAGTTTGCAATCCGGTCTGTCGGAGATTTCGGTCGCGCGCAAAGCCGTTCTGATAGTAGTTATAACGAATGAAAGCAAGGGTGTACCACGGCTCGACCTGAGTTAGCAGTCGCGGGCGCACTTCCGGATGGCGAGCGAGATAGTAGTTAAAACCCGCAGCGAAAGCATCGCACAGCGCGCGCATCTGACGGTCGAGCCTTGCGTACTCCTCGCGCGCCAACCGCGGAATCTCGAGCGCGTGATTGAGCCGATCTTCATTAAGGCTCTCCTCGCCATACAGTTCTGACGCTCGGCCCAGCGACCAGATGAAGTTTTCTTCGACGCGCCAAAAGTTATCTTCGGCCTGAGCATAGGCAAACCCGAAAACGGTGCTCGCGTCGGTGCGGCCAAAGACGTGAGGCACGCCGTAGGTATCGCGGTAGATCGTGACCATCTTCGCCAGGCGAGCCGCATCGTTATTGGTGATCTGTTTGAGGGATTTATTATTCCCTTTATCGTTCGAACGCTTGATCACCGCTGAAGTTCTTTGCGCCAACGCAACTGGTACAAAGATCCACCACGCTAACCACAAGATTACTGGCATTCGAAAAGAAAAGAACGATCCTCCAAACCACCCGAACCAACCCGAAACGTTTGTTCGTGTCATTGCGGGTGAGTTTGTAGATCGTTTGGTATTCTGCATGGACCTTGCCCGCCTCTGGAATTTTTGGACCGTCTGAAACGAATGTCCGATAAGCTTTAGCTTGTCGTTCAGGCGCGACACTCGACTAAAGCCCTAGAATCCTGCTCGCGTTTCGGGCTCGAATCTTATCCTTATCGGCTTCGGAAATTGGCAGCGCCGCAATGCTCTCCTTCATCTGATCCAGGCTGCCGATTTGGTGTGGATAGTCGCTGCCGGCCATGATGTGATCCACGCCGGCAAAATTGATTGCCATCGTGAGTGCGTTCACGTCGAAATTTACCGAGTCGTAATAGAGGGTTTTCAGATACTCGCTGGGAGGCCGGTCGAGGTTCGCGCGGCACTCCTTGAATGCGCGATAACCGCGATCCCAACGCTCCGCCAGATATGGAACGGCGCCGCCAAGGTGAGCCAACACCCACGTGATGCGCGGGAATCGATGGACGACCCCGCTAAAGACCAGCTTTCCTGCGGCCAGCGTCGTGTCCAACATGAAACCGACGAGCGGCATCAGCCAATATTCGGTCATTGCCTCGACGCCCACGGGATGGGTCGGGTGAATGAAGAGCACTGCGCCAAGTTCGTCTGCTTTCTCCCACAGCGGCCAGAAGCGCTGGTCGTCGAGTCCCACGCCGTTGACATTGCTGAACAACATAACCCCGCGGAAACCGAGACTCGTCATCGCGCGCTCGAGTTCTTTTATCGAGGCGGCTGGGTCATTCAAAGGTAACGTGGCCAACGCGCCAAACCTCTCGCCGCGTGTGGCGACGATCTCGGCGAAAGCGTCGTTGACCATCTGCGCCAACGAGACCGCTCTCGCTGGACTTTCGATATGCGTTCCCGGTGTCGTGAGCGTGAGAATTTGTTTGTCAATCGCGTTCTCCTCGAGCACGCGCTGTCGATACTCGATATCGCGATGGCCGGGTACCACGATGTTGTAGTCTCCCGGATAGTGCAGCAACGGGTTGCCCAACTCATCGAAGGTGACCCGGACGTTAGAAGGCCCCGCCTGAAGCGCGTCAAGGTACCTGGGTGGATAAAAGTGGTTGTGAAAATCGATAATATTTTCCATATATCATTTGACATTTCTCATTTGTCATTGTCCGACAAACTTCAGTTTGTCGTTCGTTTGAAAAGACTTCAACTCTCAAAGTCGAGTCTCAAAGAAAGTACGTTGAAAGGGATTTCTATTCTTGAAGTTCGAGTCTCCGATTAAACGACAAACTAATGTTTGTCGGACAATGGTAAATGAAAAATGCCAAATGTTATATGGCAAATTTTTGGGTTTGTCGTTCGTTGAAAAGATTTCAATTCTCAAAGTCGAGTCTCAAAGAAGTACGTTGAAAGGGATTTCTATTCTTGAAGTTCGAGTCTCCGATTAAACGACAAACTGCAGTTTGTCGGACAATGGTAAATGAAAAATGCCAATGTTATATGGCAAATTTTTGGGGCCACAGATAATACACTGGCAAGCCTAACGCGACCAGACCAAGTCCCAGCGTGCTGTTAAGCGGATCAGCAACCACCTGGTTCGCCACAATCAGAACTGAGGACAGAATAAATAATACCGGGAGCACCGGATATCCCCACGCCTGAAATGTCGGCACGTAGTGTGGTTGCCGCCGTTGCAGGAAGAGCCCCAGGGCCATCAAGCCAAAAAAGATCCATTCAGTGTAGATAACCCGAGTAAATAGCGAGCGATACGTCCCCGTCGCGACCAGCACCGAGGCCCACAAGGCTTGTAACACGATGGCGCGGTGAGGTGTCTGGAAGCGAGGATGCACCGCCGCGATCCATTGAAACAGCAGACGGTCGCGGGCCATGGCAAAGTAGACTCGCGGGCCGGCCAGGATGATGCCATTAACCGCGCCAAAGGTTGAGAAGATCACGAGCCCGGAAATGATTGCGCCGCCGCGCCCGCCCAGAACCGCTTCGGCCGCATCGGCGGCAACCCGCGTTGAGGCGATCACCTTTTCCAGAGGCAGTGCGTAAAAGTAAGCCGTATTGAGCGCAATGTAACAGGCAGTAACTGTCAGCGTGCCGAGTAGCAGCCCCCGCGGTATGGTTCGCTTGGGATTGCGCGTCTCTTCAGCGGTGTAAGTCACCATGTGCCAGCCTCCAAACGCAAAGAGGCCGGCAGCAACCGCCTGCGCAAACGCACTGATTGAGATTTCGTGAGTCGCGGCTACACCCGGCGCCGGCCCACCTGACGAGCCAAATAACACTGCCAGCAGAAGAATCACCGCGATTGCGAGAACTTTGACCAGCGTAAAGAGCAACTGGAGCCGGCCCCCATGCTTGACGCCAAAATAGTTCACGGCCGACAAAACCAGAATCACTCCGATCGCAACCAGCCGGATCTGAGCGTCGCTGAGCGGCGTGAAGTATCCGACATAGCGCGCAAAGACAACCGCGATGGCCGCAATGATGCCGGAGTGTATGCTCCAGAACATCGCCCATCCCCAGAGAAATCCGACCGCTGGCGAGTATGTTTCTTTCAGAAAAACGTATACACCGCCGGTCCGAGGAAAAGCCGATGCCAATTCAGCGCACGCGAAAGCGCCGAAAAGCGTAAGCAGACCGGCAACAACCCAAACCAGGATGACTCCGGTCACCGACGGTACCAGCCGGGCAATCTCTGACGGCTGAACAAAGATCGAGGCGCCGATGATGGTACCCGCCACCAACGCCGTCGCTTGCCCTAACCCGATCGAACGTCTAAGCTCTGTCACCTCATTCGGCCTCGCTAATCGGACTGTGCTAACCTATCGGCTCTAAAGCTCTTCTATTTACGGCTACCAGAACTTCCGGCCCCATCCATGATGAAACAGGCGGTTTTGCATTATCACGATCTGCTGAAGGAAAACAATCTCGCTGAGAGCTCCCGGGCCATGCTTGACAAAGGTCTCGAGCGCGCCAAACTAATTTTCGGCGGCCGGCGGCTTTCGCCTTATCTGCGGCCTCACTTTGTGACGGAAGCAGACTTTGCCCGGATCTGCGGTATTTGTGAAACGGTCTGGTCGGCGATTCAGAAGGTGAAAGACGCCGCCATCGAGGATCCTACGATCCTGGATGATCTCGGTCTCACGCCAATCGAGCGGGATCTGATCGGCATCGATCCGGGATACAAAGCCGTTTCGCCCACTTCGCGTCTGGACTCTTTTCTTACGGATTCTGCCTACAGCTTCGTTGAGTTGAACGGCGAGAGCCCAGCGGGAATTGCATACGCAGATGCAGCCTACGATATCTTTTCGGCGCTTCCGGTGATGAAACGCTTTGCGGAAAGGTACCGGATTCGCCCTCTTTACGGACGCCGGTTCATGTTGGAGGTGTTGCTCGAGTCTTACCAGGAGTTCCTGGGCCGAAAGCCTGATCGCCCACCGCAAATTGCGATCGTCGATCTCAGGGACATGCCAACGCAGAAAGAGTTTGAGTTATTCAAGGACTTCTTTGAGCAGAACGGGCATGCAACGATTATTTGTTCGCCCGACGAATTGGAGTTCGACCACAATCGGCTGCGCAAGGATGACTTTGAGATTGACATCATCTATAAGCGTCTGCTGGTAAATGAATACCTCCCCGTAATGGAGCAACACCCGGCGCTGATAAATGCGTACCGCGCCGGCGCCGTCTGCATGGTGAACAGTTTTCGTTCGAAGCTGATTCATAAGAAGGCTCTGTTCGCGGTTTTGACCAGCGGCCGTCGGGCGGGGTTATTTAATCAATCCGAACAAGCCGCGATTCGCGCTCATGTACCCTGGACTCGTCTCGTGCGTGCGGAGAAGAGTGACTACCAGGGAAAGGAAATCGACCTGTTGGAGTTTGTAGCGGCCAACCGGCATAAACTGGTGCTGAAGCCGAATGACGACTACGGCGGACACGGGATCACCATCGGTTGGAACACCGATGAGATTCGCTGGGACGAGGCCCTGCGCAGCGCGGCCGTAAATGGTGACTATGTGGTGCAGGAGCGCGTGCCGACTGCGCGCGAAACGTTTCCCGCATTGCAGAATGACGGTAAGGTGGAATTTGCCGAACAACTGGTCGATCTCGATCCCTTGTTGTTCAACGGAAAGGTTGGATCGGCGTTCACGCGGTTATCATTTACCGAACTGGCTAATGTGACATCAGGCGGGGGTATGGTGCCGACCTACATAATCGGAGAAGCGAAATAACGGAGGAGCGTTTACAATGTCAGCCAATCCTAAAATCCGTTGGCGGGATCTTTCCAGCGACCTTTGCGACGCTCTCAGCGGCAAACTGGTCGGACTCTGGGGAGCTACCAGCGACGAGTCAGCGTTCGACGGACTCTCGACAGACAAGCAACAGGCGCTGCTGCTGATCCACAGCCGCATGCATGCCAACGACCTCTGGCGCCTCGTGAAAAGCATCGATAATGTATACGGGGAAGGCGGAGTCGGAATTGGTTTCGCCGCGGGGCCGGAAATCTTGTCCACCCTGTCTGGCAGAAAAAATTTCACGAAGCGTTTTGCCAACCATAAAGACACGACCGGCGGTTTTTATGAGAAAGGCCGGCCAGACGCGGTGCTGCATTTTCTTTATCAGGACGGCAGCCCGCCGAAATGGTACGTGCACTTTGACCTTCACAGTCCGGTACACTCAATGCGGAGCGCCGTCAGGCATTTTCGGCACGAGTTCCTGGGCAAAGTTTGTCCCGACTGGAAGATGATTCGGCAATGCTTAACTAAGGCGAATCAAGTTTAGAAGGAGCGGTTTATGTTCGATCAGTTTACTCTCGGAATTGAAGAAGAGTTTCAGATCGTCGATCCCAACACGCGCGAGTTGCGCTCGCACGTGGCAGAGATCCTCGAAGAAGGCTCGATGCTCCTTGGCGAGCAGATCAAGCCCGAGATGATCCAGTCAATGATCGAGGTCGGAACGGGCATCTGCCGCAACATTCAGGAAGCGCGTGAAGACATCACCCGGCTGCGAAGTATCATATCCAGCCTGGCTCGGAAGAATGGCCTGGTGATTGTGGCGGCTTCGACCCATCCGATCTCGCGCTGGCAGGATCAAAAGATCTTCGATGACGAGCGTTATGAGCTGCTGGTGCAGGAGCTCCAGACAGTGGCCCGCTCACTTTTGATTTTTGGTTTGCACGTACACGTGGGTGTGGCGGATCGCGAGCGGTCGGTGCATATCATGAATGCGGCGCGCTATTTTCTGCCTCACGTCCTGGCGTTGACTACTTCCTCACCCTTCTGGATGGCCCATAACACCGGTTTGAAGTCGTATCGTTCGGAAGTTTTCAAACAGTTTCCGCGGACGGACATTCCCGACCATTTTGATTCGCATGTGAGCTTTTTGCGCTACGTAGACCTGCTGGTCAAGACCAACTGCATCGACAACGGCAAAAAGATCTGGTGGGACATCAGGCCGCATCCATTCTTCCCGACGCTGGAGTTTCGGGTCTGCGATATTCCGACTCGCGTGGACGACACGATTGCCATCGCGGCCCTGTTCCAGGCGATTGTCGCAAAGCTCAACTCACTAATCGAAAGAAATCTGGGGTTCAGGCTCTATCGGCGAATGCTCATCCAGGAAAACAAGTGGCGGGCGGTGCGCTACGGTTTGGAAGGGAAGTTAATCGATTTTGGGAAACAGAAAGAAGTGCCGGTCCGCGATTTGATTCTCGAGTTGCTCGAGTTTGTCGACGACGTGTTGGATCCGCTGGGCTCGCGAAAAGAGGTGGAACACATTCACACTATTTTGCAGCGAGGCACCTCTGCCGATGAACAGCTACAGATTTATCACGAAACCAACGATCTAAATGCCGTGGTCGATCGGCTGATCGAGCGAACCATGGAAAACGTGCCGGAGACAGCGCCGATCGATTTGGCGCAGCCAAAAACTTCCACTTCCACAATCTCGAAGTGAAAACGGAATGGCTGAGACAGATCGCCGTTTGTCAAAAAATCACAACCATCGAACCTTCGGACATCTGCTTGTAGATTGTGCCAATGTCGTAAAGGTGCATCACCACACATCCCCAGGAAAGGTGGCGCGATCCCGCGTTGTCCCACTCCCGATTCCAGCCGTGAAAGCCGATCCCGCCGCCCAGGCCCGTATTCTGAAGAGTAACTGAACGTTGCTCCCACAGCTTGCCAATCATCGCTTCCTGATTCGGGGTAATGATTCCGTGATCGCGTCCCCACAATGCATCAAACTTGTTTGGATAATTGATCTTGATCCAATACCCGCCATAGTACGAACCATAAGGACCGTCAAAGCTGCCCTGATGCTTTTGAACTACAAAATACATGCCGATAGGTGTTTTGTTGTCGCCCTCAATGCGCTTTTGGCCTGAGCCCTGGCCCAAACTAACGTGATACTCGCCTGATAGCTTTCCTTGCTGGTAGACGCGCATCTTGTAACTGCTCTGGTCTACGAGAACCAGGGTAGGTTCTTTTTGCGGCTGAGGCAGCCGGCGATGCGCGCGAATGAAGGCGGACGGTTCCGCGTAATGTTCCTTAACCCAGTCCTCACCCTTACCGTCTGAAGTTGGCCAGTAGGTTGGCCCAAGCGTCATATCCCACCTCAGCTCAAGGTGCAGATGGGCATTGAACAATTTGTCGGGATCCTGCCCAATCGTGCCGATCACCTGCCGTCTTTCTACGTTTTTCCCGGTCTCTACTTTGATTTCGTTTAGGTGGGCGTACAGCGAGCGAATTCTTTTCTTGCGGGCATTCTCGTAGTAGAGGTGTTCGATCATCACTACATTTCCCCACAGCCGGCCGCAGTGGTCGGCGAAAACCACGCGCCCACCCGCAACGGCCATCACGTCCTGGCCCAGGTCAGTATTGCCGCCCCCGCTTCCATTCCAGTCTTCTCCGGGGTGTATTCCCAAGCTGTATGTTTCGGCAAAACGCGTGGCTATGTACCAGCCATCGAACTGCTTGCCCGAGGCTCGGTCTTCGTAAAATCCCTTTCCATCAGGTGATCCAACCGGAAAATCAAACCCGTCAGCAGGAAGAATGTCGGCTTCGAGATAATTATCGAGGGTAGTCGGTTGGGCACCTGATTCATCAGCGACTTCTGCAAGAGTTGGTGAAGGCGCTGTTAATCGTTTTTCACTGCAGCCGAGCGCCATCACACTCAGCAAGGCAAAGAACCAAATCGCAATGCATCGATTTGAACTGACGAGAACTGGGGGCTTAAAGCTCTTCACAGTTGCCATTGTAGTTACTTCAACGCGAGCCAGAAAGCCCCAGAATGCGATAGGCTAAGTCAAGACGCTGGTTTAGCGGCGTGGTCTTTGGGCCAGATAGTACTGCCACAACATTCTGGCCGCCACGGAGCGAAAGGGTCGCCACGCATCAGCCATAATTAAAAGCTGATCGGGTGTGGGGCGATGCTTAAGTCTTTTGAGTTCGGTGACGGCAGTCACGAGGGCAAGATCGCCTGAGGGCCAGACGTCGGGCCGGCGCAGCGCCATTAGAAGATAGATGTCCGAGCTCCATGGACCAATACCTTTGACCTGCATCAGCGCGGCCCTGGCTTCTTCATCACTCATCTTCGCCACCGCTCGCAACTGTAGCATTCGCGTCTCCACGCTCTCTGCCAGATGCAGACAGTGTGATGTTTTCTGCCGGGTCATGCCTAATGATTTAAAGTGTGATTCTCCCAGCTCGACAAAGCGATTGGGACGAAAGGGAACTGTGTGCTTTTTGAGCCGCCGGTACATCGATGCGGCCGACGCCAGTGACACCTGCTGTTCGAGGATTATGCGCACCAGCGTGGTAAAGCCGGGCTGACGCGCCCACATCGGAGGCGGTCCATGAGCGGCTAAGATGGATGCCAAATCTTTATCCCGTTCGCTTAGGGAAGCTGCGGCACTGGCGAGTGTGCTTTTCGTAAGCGGCGCTGGAATCATCAAGTCTTATTGTTGCGGATTACTAAAACAAAGCCACAGTATCTCGTTCTTTGAGCAAAAGTTTACGAGCAGAAGAACGTTCCACCAAATCACATAGCGCAGCCCGAATTGTTTTTGGTGGGATTTTGTGTGAGCGTTTCCTGGGTTGCGGTGTTAGAGCCGTACTATAGTCGGTTCGATCTCGATCCACTCAGTCACGTGAATATCAGGAGTAGGGTTCTGCGGGGTGGGCCAGAGCCAACTCGAGAAAATTCTCAAACAATATCCGGCCGTCGCGAGATTCGTTCTGATGCTCCCAGCGCGTCCGGCTCTTGTTCCAGTCCTCAAATGACTTCTCGAGATGAAATTGGACCGTGTAGATGAGTTGACCGCCTTCGTGTCTGACCATCATCTGATTACGGCAAAGGTAAGAAGCGGCGAGAAGTTCGAAACCCTCGGGCACTGAGTCCAATTGCAGGCCGTGGTTTTGCCAAACCCGCAAGACACGCGCCTGCTGAGTGTAATCCTGCCAAACTCCGGAGTCAGGGTTGTTGATTCCCGCGAAGATCGGATCACGTGGATTGGTGATGCGAACAAAGCGATACTGATACTCTGCCGGACGATTCTCGCGTTGCTCGTGCTGCTCGAGCCGATCCAGCGTGATTACGCGCGCGCCAAAACTCAAGCCGACTAGCTGATGCCCGCCACAGATCGCCAGCACCGGTATTTTCGTAGACCGAATGAATTTGCCGAACGTCTCGATGATCGCAGGCTGGTAGAAATCAAAATCTCGCAGGGTTCCGCTCAAGACAATGGCGTCGGGGTTAAACTGCTTCGCTGCTTCGGATAATTCAGCCAGCGAGGTGACTTGCGTGGTAGGATCTTTCACGAGCCGCGAAATATTTTTGAGGATATTCTCAACCGCCAATTGCGCGATCACTCGTTCGCGTTTGATTTCAACCCCAGCGGCGGCGCCCCACGCTTGGCGTCCCACCTCCGAAATATCACGTTCATCGCGGAGAAGATTGTCGACCACCAGCACACGGGCCGCCTCGATGCGCTTCTCGATTGGCTCGTAACGGCAGAAGTTACGTTGATTAAAAGGGAAGGGAAGTGGATCTCCCGAGTCCGGCGGCCTACTGTCGTTTGGGAGAGGCTGTCTGATTTCCTCGCTCATCATTAGTCAGTAAATGTTCAATCCGCTTCGAAATCAATCTTCGTTAAATCAGGTATGCTGTTTGGTGCTCTGTTTAAAGTCCGGAACGCGAGCTCCCGCGCCCGCCTGCGAAATCTCGGTTCTCAGTTTAGCAAGTAACAGGCCACGAATTCGAGTCTTAAATGCATCACTTAGACCGGCCGCGTTGAGATCAACAAGCAACAACATCCGGTGCCACGATGATTCAAGCTCGTCAGCCAGGCGCGAAACCTTCGTAATGTCGTAAGGAACTGCGACATCCTTACAGCCGGCCCGAGCAAAAACCGACAAGTATCGAGCAGTGGCCAAGTCGGGACAGAGCAGACGGCGCCGGCCCACTTTCAACTCCACCCCGAGCAGACTGTGCTGAATGAGCACACTCGACTTTAGTGGCAACGCACCAAAGTGGTACGCCCGTGTCCTGGTTTTTAATATGCGGTCTCGGTAAATGGTTGGTAGCCATGAGTCCTTAAGTTGGTCTACAACCTGGTCAGCGTGTTGTTGTGCGGTCACGATTCTGTCCGACAAACTTCAGTTTGTCGTTTCTTTGCTTGGAGCATTCAACAAACCGGCGACAAACTGAAGTTTGTCGGACATCCGGCTACTGCATCGTCAAAGTAACGATCGGTTTTCTTTGCAGAGCGTTGATAATCTTTCCAGGAAAAACTCCCAGATAAAGAACTCCGGCCGCGGTAATCACCAGGGCAATGGCAATGCTGGCGGGAATTCGGGGAGCCACCCAGGACGTCGTCCGCTCGCGAAAGAACATCACGATAATCAAGCGCAGATAGTAATAGGCCGAGACGGCGGTGTTCAGCACTCCGATCACGACCAGTATGACATACCCCTGATCGAGGGCGGCGCGAAAGACCATAATCTTCCCGATGAACCCGGCTGTCAGAGGCATGCCTAACAAACTCAGTAGAAAGAGCGATAACGCAAATGCCAAGGCAGGCGTTTGGAAGCCGATGCCGTTATAGTCTTCTACTTCCGTGCGCCGGTCACCAGTGCGCGCCACCAGTTGCACCACTGCGAAGGCTCCAATGTTCATTACGGCGTAGGTGAGGAGATAAAAGATGACGGCGGTGATTGCCGTGTTCCGTTTATCGATGGTGTCGGCAGCTCCGGCAGCCACAAAGCCGACGAGCGCGTAGCCCGCGTGAGCGATTGAGGAATAAGCCAGCATCCTTTTAACGTTGTTCTGAACAATCGCCACCACGTTGCCAACGGTCATAGTCATGATTGCGAGTATCACCAACACACTGAGCCAGGTACTGTGCACGTTAGCGGCGACGGTATTGCTGCCGGTGGCGAGGACGAAAGGAAATCCAAACAGGAAGACCCTGAGAAAAGAAGCAAACCCGGCTGCCTTTGGACCAGCGGCCATAAACGCTGTCACGGGAGTGGGCGCCCCTTCGTAAACGTCCGGCGTCCAGATATGGAAAGGCGCTGTGGCAATCTTGAAACCAAAGCCCACCAGTAGCATGGCAGCGCCGGCGAAGAGCAATTGAGGATATTGTGCTTCGTTGAGGCGTTGGGCAATCTCGGCGATATTTGTAGTGCCGGGCAAACCGCCGGCAGTTGCGGTGGCTCCATAGATCAGGGCAATGCCGTAAAGCAGAAAGGCGGAGGATAAAGAGCCCAAAATGAAATACTTCAGCGACGATTCGTTGGAGCGGACATCGGTGCGGCGAAACCCCGCCATGACGTAGGTGGCAATCGAGAGAATCTCGAGACCCAGAAAGATGATCACCAGATCGCCGCCGGAAGCCATCAACATCATGCCGGCGGTCGCGAACAGCAGCAGCGAATGAAACTCACCCGCGGGAAGCTTCTCGTTCTCGACCCAGACCATCGAGATGAGGATTGTCAGCGCGGACACGAGAATAAAGACAAGAGTGAAACCCAACCGCAGCTCATCAAGCACGATCATGCCGTTGAAAGCCTGGCTGGTTCCGTCCCAGGTCAACCAGAGCCAGATTGAGGCTACCGCCGCGACAAACAATCCAGCGAGCGAAATGCCACCGGTCATCCAGCGCTGATTGGGCTTGGCAAACGCATCGACGAGCATGACTGCGACGCCGACGATGCAGACAATCAACTCGGGGCCGATCAACCAGAGATTGACGTCCGGTGGAATGAATTGTAGAGCCAGCAGATTAGTCATCACGGAGACTCAGATACTTTACCGATCAGCTCCCGATTAGTTTCTGGCTGTGTAGTCGACGCGAACGAGCCGCCTGTCGGCGCCACCACGCGAGCGCGGACGGCTTTGACACTTTCTTGAGAGCGATCCAGAAACGGCCGCGGAACGACGCCCATCAAAAGCATCAAGATCATTAGCGGAACTAACAATCCGAGCTCGCGTGCATCAAGATCGAGAAGCTTTGCGTTCTCTGGGTTAGTGACCTTGCCAAACACCACACGCTGCAACATCCAGAGCATATAAACGGCGGCCCAAATAACGCCTGTGCCCGCCAGCATCGTGGCAACCCACGGACGCGAGATCGCGTTTGACGTCCAGGCGCCGATCATGATCAAAAACTCTCCGACGAAGCCGTTCAAAAATGGCAAGCCGATTGACGACAACGACGCAATGACAAACAACGTCGAAAACCATGGCATCGGCGTCGCCAGCCCGGCAAAGTCACTGATCATGCGCGTGTGCCGGCGTTCATAGATGAAGCCTACAAACAGAAAGAGAGCGCCGGTGGACACGCCATGGTTGAGCATCTGATAAAGCGCGCCCTGCATGCCCAGCTCAGTGAAAGAGAAAAGACCGAGCACTACGAATCCCATGTGACTGACAGATGAATAAGCCACCAGGCGCTTAACGTCCGGTTGCACCATGGCGACCAATGCGCCGTAAATGATCCCGATGATGGCCAGCGTAATCATGATCGCGGCGAACTGGCGCGACATTCCGGGAAACAAGGCCAGGTTGAAACGCAGCAGACCGTAAGTTCCCATTTTCAGCAGCACGCCCGCAAGAATTACCGAACCCGCAGTCGGCGCCTCGGTGTGGGCGTCCGGAAGCCAGGTATGAAAGGGGAACAGGGGAACTTTGATACAGAAAGCGATCGCAAACGCCAGGAACAGCCAGAATTCAGCGCGTTCTGACAGGAGCGCCGGGTTCGCGCTCATTGCGGCAAGAATCGTTGCGTAGTCGAAAGTGCCGTAGATGAAGTAGAGCGCAATTATGCCTACCAGCATGAGCAGGCTGCCGACTGCGGTGTAAATAAAAAACTTGACCGCCGCATAAATTCTTCGTTCACCACCCCAAATCCCAATCAGGAAGAACATCGGCACCAGCGAAGCTTCGAAAAAAAGATAGAAGAGCAGGAGATCCAGTGAAACGAAGACGCCAATCATCGCGCCCTCGAGCAGCAGCATGAAGACGTAGTAGGAAAGCTGCCGCTCCTTGATCGCGGTCCAGCTAGCCAGCACCGAAATGGGCATCAGCAGCGTTGTTAGCAGCACGAGCCAAAGGCTGATACCGTCGACGCCGACGTGATAACGCGCGCCGATCGCGCCGATCCAGTTGACATTACTCTCGAATCGAAACTCGGCTGTTCCTGAGCCAACGCCGGCAATCAGCAACAGGGACAGAGCAAAGGTGGCCCCGGTAAAGAAAAGCGCAATCCATTTATGGTGCGACTCCTGCCTGCCGGGCGCGAAATTGTAGGCGATCGCGATCAAGGCGCCGAGTACCGGAAGCAGGATCAGAATTGTTGGCAAGTATTGCCTCATAATCAACGAGTGATACTAAGAAAAGCGAAGACGCCAATCAGCACCAGGGCGCCGGCCAGAATGATTGCGGCGTAGCTGCGAACAAATCCACCCTGAAGGTGCCGGATGATCCGTCCGGTTTCGGTGACTGCGTCGCCCAGTCCGTGCAGAAAACCATCAATCACGCCAATGTCGAAAAGCTTCCAAAAACCCTCTCTTGAGGTTGCTTCGATCGGTTTTATGATCGTTGTCCCATAAATCTCATCTACGTAGTACTTGTTTTCGAGTACGCGTGGCATTTGCAGCAACGGACGCTTACGGAAGATCCACCATCCGATTCCGATCCCGAGGGCGGCAATTAGCACGGAGAACAAGGCCAACAAGCGCTCGGCGCGAATCTCTTCGGGTGAATGAGCATGAGCCCCACCAGCTACGGCCGGAGCCGAACCTTCCAGCACACGCACGGGAGACGGTCCGTCGATCTGCTGCGGCTTCGGAGACAACCAAACGATCTCATCGGTAGGGTTTCCGTCGCTCGTGTGTGATGCGTCAGACGGAACGTGGCTTACGACCGGCTCCAGAGTCTCCTCGATGTAGTTGACCGGATGTTCGCTCACCAGGGAGCCAAGCGCGTAAGGCACGCCGATAAATCCGCCCAGGGTCGAAAGCACCGCCAGCACAATTAACGGCATGGTCATGATCCATGGTGATTCGTGAGGTTCATGTACGTCGTGGCCGGCATGGTGAGCGTCATCTGAGTGATCAGTGTGTTGCTCGCGAAAGCGCTCAGAACCCCAGAACGTCATCACCATCATGCGCGTCATATAAACCGCCGTGAGCAGCGCCGTTATTGCTCCGATCACCCAAAGAGTTTTGCTCCACACAGGGCTAGGCAGGCTGAAAGTGCCGGCGCTCCAGGTCTTCCAGAGAATCTCGTCCTTGGAGAAGAAGCCGGCAAAGATCGGAATCCCCGAGATTGCCAGCCATCCCGTCATCATCGTCGCAAAAGTTATCGGCATGTACTTCTTCAAGCCACCCATGCGTCGCATGTCCTGCTCGTGGTGCATGCCGTGAATAACTGACCCTGAGCCGAGGAAGAGGAGTGCTTTAAAGAACGCGTGAGTGATCACATGGAAGATGGCCGCGATAAATGCGCCGACGCCACAGGCCAGGAACATGTATCCGAGTTGCGAGATGGTCGAGTAGGCAAGCACCTTCTTAATATCGTTCTGCGCCAGCCCGATGGTGGCGGCAAAGAGAGCAGTCGCAGCGCCAATGATTGCGACAATGAACATGGCCGTGGGCGCGTATGTATAAATCGTCGAGCAGCGAACGATCATGTAGACGCCGGCCGTAACCATCGTGGCAGCATGGATCAGCGCCGAGACGGGGGTCGGGCCGGCCATAGCGTCCGGTAGCCAGACGTAGAGCGGAATCTGGGCACTCTTGCCTGCGGCGCCGATAAAGAGCAGCACCGCGATCGACGTGGCGCCTCCTGCAAATATTGCCTGCCACGTAAAATCATCGACGCCGAGCCGGCCAATTGTTTCCAGGGCGCTGGTCACGCCGTGCGCTGCTTTATTAAAAAAACTGATCGAACCATTGCCGGCGGCGGACGTAACGAAGAAAACGAGCATGATGCCAAGTACAAAGCCCCAGTCGCCGACTCGGTTGGTAATAAAAGCCTTCTTTGCGGCGTCGCCCGCTTCCTCGCGATCGATGTAGTAGCCAATCAGCAGGTACGAGCACAGTCCCACACCTTCCCAGCCAACAAACATCAGCAAAAAGTTGTCGGCGAGGATTAGTGTCAGCATCGCGAACATGAAAAGGTTCAGGAACGCGAAAAAGCGGTAGAACCCATTGTCGCCGTGCATGTAGCCGACCGCAAAAACATGGATGAGGAAACCGACGAAAGTGACAAAGAGAGCATAGGTGCCGCTTAATCGATCCATCGCCAAACCGAAGTCGGCGCGGAAACTACCCACCTGAATCCACGTCCATAGGTGATCCAGGATTGGCGTCGTGCTGTGAAGCGCGCCATTGGGTTTAAAGCAGAGGTAAAAAGCGACGAGAGTTGCGATACCGACCGAACCACAAGCCACGGCGCCGATAAATTTCTCATTGCGAAGCCGCCGTCCCACGAACCAATTGATAGCGGCACCGGCCAGCGGCGCAAAGATGATCAGACTGAGGAGGTTGTTTTCCATCAAAAGAAGTGGTCTTTAGTCTTTGGACTTTGATCTTCGGACTTTGTACTTAGTGCTTTGTACTTAGTGCTTAGTGCTTTGTTTTTCGACTTTAGTGCTTTGTACGGTTCGTTCGATTTTAGATAAGAGCCAGGTTCGCTAACAGCTATGATACAAAGAATAAAAAGCTAAGCTAAAGTACAAAGTACAAAGTACAAAGTACAAAGCACTAAGTACAAAGCACTAAGTACAAAGCACTAAGCACTAAGTCCAAAGTCCAAAGGCCCAAGACCCAAGACCAAACTACAATTTCAAAATACTCGCATCATCCACATCGAGCGACTCGCGGTTACGGAAGATCGCGATAATGATCCCGAGGCCTACAGCGGCCTCGGCTGCGGCAACCGTCATCACGATGAACACAAAAAGTTGCCCGGTAACGTCCTGAAAAAAACTGGAAAAGGCAACAAAGGTCAGATTAACCGCATTGAGCATCAACTCGATGCACATGAACATGACTATCACGTTGCGCCGGATAATCACACCCACAACGCCAATCGTAAAAAGAATGGCTGAGAGTGCCAGGTACCATGAAAGCTGTGGTGCCATAACTTTAGTCCCTCTTCTCCGGCCCGGAGCTAACTTTAGAACCCATGAGCCGTGCGGCCTCGTCGGTCGAGTCCGTCTCAACTTCGGTCTGGTCTTCAGTTGAGAAGGGCTTGATGGCGCCCGTGTAAAGCGCCTGAGCCTTCGGAACCACGCGGGCGGTTTGCGGAAGCAAGTTCGCGCGTCTGGCCAAAGACATTGCTCCAACAATCGCCATTAGAAGCAAAACCGACGTGATCTCGAAGGGCAGCAGGTATTCAGTAAAGAGTCCAGCGCCCACCGAAGCAGTCAAACCAACGTTGGAAACGGCGTAATCCGGTGTATCGGGTGATCTCTGAACGGAATGGAGAATAAATGCCGCCTCGGCGATGAGAATTGCCGCCAGCACGATTGCGGTTGGCACCAGGAACCGAAGGCGCTGGCGACGCGGCTCTTCCACTTCGACATTGAGCAGCATGATCACAAAAACGACCAGAACCATGATCGCCCCCGCATAAACAATCACCTGCACGGCCGCTATGAAAGGCGCCGCGAGCATCACATACAGGCAGGCAAGCGACAAGAGCACCCCAATCAGCGATATGGCGCTATATAGCGGATTCCGCTGCGAGACCATGGCGACGGCGCAGCCAATAGCCATTCCGGCAAATAGAATGAAGAGCAGTGTCGTAAACATTGGTAAATGGAGAATGGTAAATAGTGAATGGCCGTGAATGCGGAACCAGCGAAAAAATATCAACAACGCATCAGTACGTGCGTCTATTTACCATTCACTATTCACTATTCACTATTCACTATTCACTA
>Ga0187893_10003055_pt1 | contig 34965 bp, 28 predicted proteins | sample MA1701074metaG_FD_139574 | JGI IMG/M metagenome (GOLD analysis project Ga0187893, IMG submission 139574) | White microbial mat communities from a basaltic lava cave in the Kipuka Kanohina Cave System on the Island of Hawaii, USA - MA170107-4 metaG ...
ATCGATACCCACGGCGGCACCAGCACCAGGCGGGGGAGCGGCTCGGGCCCCGACCCCTCGCCACAGGTCACCCCCGCTGCGACGAGCACCCCTGCGGCCATGCCGTAGCCACGGCGTCGCGTCATGTCGCCAATCTACTTTGGGGAACCCGGGCTCCGTCGACCCGGTTACTCAGGATGCATATTCTCCCACCATGGCCGAGCCGACATCATCCTTTGCCCAAGCGCTCGCCGGGCGGTACACCATCGAGCACGAGCTGGGTCGCGGCGGGATGGCGACCGTCTACCGCGCGGTCGACCGCAAGCACGATCGCCAGGTGGCGATCAAGGTGCTGCGGCCCGAGCTCGCGGCGGCGTTTGGCGCGGAGCGGTTCCTGCGGGAAATCGGCATCGCCGCGCGCCTCGCCCATCCCCATATCGTCCCCCTGATCGACTCGGGTGAGACGGCAGGCTTGCTGTACTACGTGTCGCCCTATGTTGCGGGTGGATCGCTGCGCGACCGGCTCGACACCGAGCAGCGTCTGCCGGTGAAGGACGCGGTGCGCATCGCGCAGGAGATCGGGACCGGACTCCACTATGCTCATCGCAACGGGTTCCTGCATCGGGATGTGAAGCCGGAAAACATCCTGTTCGCCGACGGCCATGCCATGCTCGCCGACTTCGGCATTGCCCGCGCGCTCGCCGCCCCGGGCGCCGGTCCCCTGGTGACCGAAGTCGGGCTCGCATTGGGAACGCCGGAGTATATGAGTCCCGAACAGGCCAGCGGAGACCAGAACCTGGGCAGCCAGAGCGACGTCTACAGCCTGGCCTGCGTGCTGTACGAGATGCTCGCGGGCGCCCCACCATTTCAGGAGCCCACACCGCGCGCGACCATGGCGAAGCACGCGACCCAGGCCGTTCCCCCGTTGCGTAGCCGCCGCCCCGAAGTCCCTACCGCGGTGGATCGCGCCATTCGCCGGGCGCTCGCCAAGGACCCCGATGAGCGCTTTGCCAGCGTCGCGGACTTCGTCGGCGCGCTCGAAACGCTCGATGCCGACGAGCGACCGGACCCCGGGACATCCCGCAGCATCGCCGTCCTGCCGTTCGTCAACGCCAGTCCGGATCCGGAGAACGAATACCTCTCGGACGGGATTACCGATGAACTGATCGACGCGCTCACGAAGGTCGAAGGACTCCGCATCGCGTCGCGCACGTCGGTGTTTGCCCTCAAAGGCAAGCCGCAGGACGCCCGGGCCATCGGGGCGCTGCTCGGCGCCTCCGTCCTGCTGGAAGGCACCGTCCGGAAGGCCGGCGACCGGCTGCGGATCACGGCGCAGCTCAGCTCGACCGAGGACGGGCGTCTGCTCTGGTCGCAGCGCTACGACCGGCGGCTGGACGACGTGTTCGCGATTCAGGAAGAGATTGGCCGGACTATCGTCGACACGCTGCGCGCGACGTCACTGGCTCCGGTGCGAACGCTGACCCCGCGGCGCGCTACCCACAGCATCAAGGCGTACGGGCTGTATCTCAAAGGCCGCTACGCCTGGAACAAGCGGACGCAGGAAGGCGTCGCCGAGGGCATCGCGTACTTCGAGCGGGCGATCGCGGAGGATCCCAATTACGCCCTCGCCTACACGGGCCTGGCGGATTCGTACGCCCTGCAGGCGGACTATCGCAGCATCCCCGTGACCGAAGGATTCGCGCGTGCCAAGGTCGCGGCCACCCGCGCCTTGGAGTTGGAAGAGACCCTGGCGGAAGCCCATGCGTCCCTCGCCTGGAGCTTGTTCATCCATGACTGGGATTGGGCGAGGGCCGATCGCGAGTTTCGCCGCGCCATCGAGCTCGATCCGCGCTATGCCTCGGCGCGGCAATGGCACGCGTTTCTCCTCCTGACCCAGGGTCGGTTGGACGAGGCGATGGCGGAGTCGCTGCGCGCGCTGGAGCTCGACGGCACCTCCGTCTCGGTGCGGCGCAGCGTCGGGTGGGCGCATTACTACGCCCGGCGCTACGACCAGGCCCGCTACCACATGCTGCGGGCCATGACGATGAATCCCATGGCCGCCGAGAGCTACCGCATCATGGCGCTGATCTACGAGCAGCTCGGGGATCTGCATGAAGCCGAGCGCGTGGCCCGCGAGGCAGCCGAGCTGCCGGAGGCGGGCACCTACACCCAGGCGACGCTGGGATTCGTGCTGGCACGAGCGGGCAAGGAAATGGAAGCGCGCGAGGTGCTGCGCGACCTGGACCGGCAAGCCGCCGCCGGATACGTGTCACCGGTCGCGTTTGCGACGGTTTATCTGGGTCTGGGCGACACCGATCATGCGCTCGAGTGGATGGAGCGTGCCTACGACGAGCGGCGCGGCTGGCTCGCCTACCTCAAGGTGAATCCGATCCTCGACGCGGTGCAGCAGGAGCCACGATTCCAGGCGCTCGTGGAGAAGATGCGACTGTAGCCCGCCGGGTATTATTGTCCAATCGTGAGCGATCGCGACCAGATCCAGCACCCGCTTGGCCTGCAACGCGTCGGCTACGCCGGCCCGCTGCTCGAGCTGCGCGCTCGCCAGTTGCAGCGTGGAGCCGCACAGGAGCGGGACGAACGGATCGTCGAGGAGACTCCCGTCGTCCTCGTCTACAACGGCATCCCCCACGTGGTCATGATGGCGACGCCGGCCGACCTGGAAGATTTCCTGCTCGGGTTCAGCATCACCGAAGCGTTGATCCGCACGCCGGCAGACCTGACCGGAATACAGATCGTCCGCTACGGGCAGGGGATCGAGGTCCAGGCGACCGTTCCCGCCGAATGTGAAGCCGTCGTGGCCACGCGCTCGCGTCGCTTGACCGGCCGCACCGGTTGCGGCATCTGCGGCACGGATAGCATCGATGCCGTCCTGAAACAGCTGCATCCCGTCTCCGCCGGTGCGCCGTACTCCCCGGCGGTCATCGCGACCGCCCTCCAGGCGATCGTGAAACACCAGACCCTGAACGCGGCCGCCGGGACGGTACACGCGGCGGCCTGGGCGCGACGCGACGGAACGGTCGACCTCGTGCGCGAAGATGTCGGCCGCCATAACGCGCTCGACAAGCTGATTGGCGCGCTGCTGTCGCGCGGCGTGACCCCGCACGATGGGTTCGTGATCGTGACCAGCCGGGCGAGCTTCGAAATGGTGCAGAAGACGACGGTGCTCGGCGCACCGCTGTTGGTGGCGATCTCCGGCCCGACCGGCCTCGCGGTGCGGCTGGCCGAACAGGCGGGATTGACCCTCGTGGGCTTCGCCCGCGGCGATCGGCTCACGGTTTACACCCATCCCGAACGACTGGCGGGCTAGCGCTTCCGCTGCGTTCTTGCCTCTGGCGTCGGCGGGGCCACCCGGCTCTGCACGTACTCCCAGCCGAACCGGCCCTTGATGCAGAGATTGCCGTAGGTCACATCGTGATCGAGCGGTGAGGTGACCTTGACGATCACGTTGTCCTGCACGTGCAGCTCGAGATTGCATCCCACACCGCAATAGGGACACACCGTCCGCGTCACCGTCTGGCGTGATTCATCCCACGTGCCCGCCGCACGGCGGTCGAACTCCGTCTTCGGTATCAGCGCCCCGGTGGGGCAAACGGCAATGCAGTTGCCGCAGTACACGCAGGCCGACTGCGGCAGCGCCACGGCAAACTCGGTCGAAATGCGGGCGTCGAAGCCCCGCCCCGCCACCGCGATCGCAAACGTGTTCTGGAAGTCCGTGCCGCAGGCCTCGACGCATTTGTAGCACAGAATGCACTTCTTGTAGTCGCGGATGTAAAGGTCGTTGTCGACCTTGACCGGCTGCGCGACGGTCGCCCGGTGCGTGTCGTCGGGCGGCGCGTGGTGGCCGGTCTGCGCCGCGTCTCGTCCATCGGTCTCGGATGCGGGCCCGTAGCGCTCCGGATCGGCGCCGTAGTCGGCCAGCCATCCCGCGACGTCCGGCGTCGTGGACAAGTCGACCGACGATGCGAGAAACTCGAGCACCATCTTGCGGCTGTGCCGCACACGCTCCGTGTCGGTCTTCACGACCATGCCCGCCTCGATCTTGCGCGAGCACGCTGGGACCAGCACCCGCGAGCCCTCGACTTCGACGACGCAAACCCGGCACACGTTGACCGGATGCAGCGTGTCGAGATAGCAGAGGGTGGGGATGGCGGTCCCGCGCTGGCGACAGACATCCAGGATGGTCGATCCCTCGAGCGCGCGCACCGGCTCGCCATCGACCGTCATCTCGACCGTGCGTCGCGCGGGTTCGAGGCGGACGAGGGCGGTCACCGGCTCGCCACTCCGTCGAACATCCGCAGGCGCTTGACGGCCGATTCGACGGCGCTATAGGCCGTCTGCCCCAGTCCGCAGATCGACGCGTCCTTCATCGCCACGCCGATTTCGTCGAGCAGCGCCAGCTCGCCCGGCACCCCGCCACGCGGCGCGCCGCGCGTGATGCGGTGCAGCGCCTCTTCCTGCCGGACCGTTCCCACCCGGCACGGGACGCACTGTCCACACGACTCGTCCCGGAAGAAGGCGGCGATGCGCAGCACGATATCGGCCATGTCGACGGTGTCGTCGAACACCATCACGACCCCGGAGCCGAGGGTCGTGTTCGCCGCGCGCGCACCCTCGAAGCTCAATACCAGATCCAGCTCGTCCGGCCGTACGAACGTTCCGGCCGCGCCGCCGAGCAGCACGGCCTGGAGCTGTTTCCCGCCGGCGATGCCGCCCGCCAGTTCGAGGAGGTGTCGCAGCGTGATGCCGAACGGCGCTTCGTACACTCCCGGCCGCGACACGCCGCCGGAGAGGCAGAAGAGCCGAGTGCCGGTGGATCCTTCCGTACCGAGCTTCGCATAGGCGGGTCCGCCGATGCGGAGGATCTCGAGCACGTCCACCAGCGTCTCGACGTTATTGACGACCGTGGGTTTGCCGAACAGACCGACCTGCACCGGGAACGGCGGCTTGTTGCGCGGCTCGCCGCGCATGCCTTCGATCGAGTTGAAGATCGCCGTCTCTTCACCGCAGATGTAGGCCCCGGCGCCGCGACGGATCTCGATGTCGAAGCCATCGCCGAGTAACCCGTGGATGCGGGCCACGTTGATGGCATGCTGCAGCCGCTCGCGCGCCAGCGGGTATTCACCGCGCAGATAGATGAAGCCGCGCTCACACCCGGTCGCGGAAGCCGCGATCGTCATGGCCTCGATCACGCTGAACGGATCGCCCTCCATCAGGACGCGATCCTTGAACGTGCCCGGCTCCGACTCGTCGGCGTTGCACACCAGGTAATGCGGTCGCACCGGCTGGCGGGCGACGGCGTCCCACTTGCGTCCGGTTGGAAAAGCGGCTCCGCCCCGCCCCATCAGGCGCGCGTCGGTGACCTCGCGAATCACCCCTTCGGCGCCCAGCTCGAGGGCTCGGCGCAGCGCGTCGTACCCGCCGTGCGCCCGATAGTCGTCCAGACTGGTGGGATCGACGACATCCACGCGTCTCAGGATGCGCAGCGCGGGGTCGCCGGCCTGGGGGATGCGGGGGCGCGGGGTCGCGGTGGGCGCGAAGTCGCCGGCCATCACGCGCGTGATCGCGGCGGCGGTCGCAATGCCGAAGAGTCGTTCGACGGGCTTCTCACCCGCCTCGGTCAGGAGCGCGGCCGGCGCCTGATCGCACAGCCCCAGACACGGGCTCGGACGCTGACCCTCGGTGTGCGGTGTAACAGCTCCCTTCATCCGGCAGGCGATATCGTCGCAGACATGCACCACGCGGGGCGGGCGCGGCACGGTCGACAGCAGCGCATAGAACGTGGCGACGCCGTAGGCCTCGGCCGGTGGGACGGTCAACCGCTCGCAGACATACGCGAAGGCGCCCGGGCTGATCCAGCCAACCCGCCCCTGCACGGCCTCGAGCGCCGGCAACAGCAGGTGCCGCCGCCCGCGGGCGGCGTGGCCGCCCTGGGCCGTGTGGGCGTCGCGCGCGCGACGCGGGCCGCCGTCCCAGCCGGATCCCGGTGGCCCGAGCAGCGCGTCGACCGCGGCACGCTCGGCCGTGGTCGGCTGCGCATCGGGAAGGCGGAGATCCACCGGGCGTCAGTCTGGGTAGGCCACCGGCTCGACGCGGACCGCGCACGCCTTGAATTCGGCCGTGCCCGATTTCGGATCGGTGTAATCGACGGTCAGCACGTTCGTGGTCACTTCATCCTGGAAGTGCAGCGTCATGAACACGAGCCCGGGTCGCAACGTGGTATCCAGATGCACCGGGGCGACGACGCTGCCCCGCCGGGACGTGATGCGCACCGGCGCGCCATCCTTCACGCCCAGGCGATGCGCGTCTTCCGGCGACATGTCGAGCGTCTCCCCGCGCCGGAGCGGCGACTTATAGCCGCTCGTCTGCACGCCGGTGTTGTAGGAATCGAGCCGCCGCCCCGTGGTGAGCGTAAACGGGTACTCGGCATCCGGCATCTCGATCGGCGGGTCGTGCTCGACCACCGAGAACGGGGCCGGCGCACCCTCACGCGGCTCCTTCCACAAGCGGCTGTGCAGGAACTGCTCCCCGGGGTGGGTCTCGTCGTAGCACGGCCAGTGCAGTCCGCCCTCGTTCTCCAACCGGGCGTAGGTCATTCCGGCGAACATCGGCGCCAGCGAGCGGACCTCGTTCCAGACGTCCTCGGCACCGGGCGTGCCCCAATCGTGGCCGAGTCGTTTGGCGATCTCGCAGATGAGGCCGATATCATCCCGCGCGTTGCCGGGGGGCGTGAGAGCCGGCCGCAGTCGCTGCACGCGCCGCTCGCTGTTCGTGACCGTCCCCTCGGCTTCACACCAGCTCGACGATGCCGGCAGCACGACGTGCGCGAATTCGGCCGTCCTGGTGAGGAAGATGTCCTGCACCACCATGTGCTCGAGCCCACCGAGCAGCCGCTGGGCGCGATGTTGATCGGCTTCCGATTGCGCGGGGTTCTCGCCGATGACGTAGAGCGCTTGCAGCGATCCGTGCTCCATCGCCTCGAACATCATGGTCAGGTTCTTGCCGTACTCCGGCTTCAGCGGCACGCCCCAGGCGCGCTCGAACTTGGCACGGATGTCGGGGTTCTTGGTCCAATCCTGGAACCCCACCAGGCGATTGGGAATCGCGCCCATGTCGCCGCCGCCCTGCACGTTGTTCTGGCCGCGCAGCGGGTTGAGTCCCGACCCGTAGCGGCCCACGTGTCCCGTCAGCAGTCCGAGGTTGATCAGGGACAGCACGTTGTCCACGGCGTTGTGATGCTCGGTGATGCCCAGGGTCCAACAGATAATCGCGCGATCGGCGCGCGCGTACGCCAGCGCCGCCCGCCGAATCACATCGGCTGGAACGCCCGTTTCCCGCTCGGCGAACTCCAACGTGTAGCGCTCGACGCAGTCCCGGTAGGCCGCGAATCCCGTCGTGGCGTTCTTGATGAACGCCTCGTTGACCAGCCCGGCATGGATGATTTCGCGCGCCATGGCGTTGGCGAGCGCGATGTCGGTACCCACGTGGATGCCCAGCCACTCGTCGGCCCACTGGGCGGACGCCGTACGCCGCGGGTCCACGGCGTAGAGGCGCGCGCCGCGGCGGACGCCCTTCAGAACATGGTGGAAGAAAATCGGGTGGTTTTCGCGGGCGTTCGCGCCCCACAGGAAGATGACGTCCGTCTCTTCCACCTCGCGGTAGGAGCTGGTGCCCCCGCCGGCGCCGAACACTGTCGCCAGACCGACGACGCTGGGAGCGTGTCAGGTCCGGTTGCAGCTGTCGATATTGTGCGTGCCGAACGCGACCCGGCTCAGCTTCCCGGCCAGGAAGTTCATTTCGTTGCTGGCCTTGGAGCAGCTGAACGTGCCGATGGCGTCGCCGCCGTACTGCGCCTTGACGCGGCGGAATCCATCGGCCACCCGATCCAACGCTTCCTCCCACGTCGCCTGGCGGAGGCCGCCGTTGTCACGGACCAGGGGTTCGGTCAAGCGAGTCAGCGCCATGAGTCCTGTTCTGGCAGGTACATGGCAATAATGCCCAGGCAGAGAGCGCGGGGCAACGGGGCGGCAACGCAACAGGGTTGCCCCGCGCGACACTTCCGGCAGGCTGCCTACGGGACTCGCTACCGCACCGGCAGCCCGCTCGGCACGCTCGCCGGCACCAACCCGCTCAGATCTCGAGCCGACGGATCGGTCAACGTGTTCAGAAACGCCACCAGCTCCGCCCGCTCGGTCGCGCTCAGGTTGAGCGGCTGTTGCAGCCGGAAGTCCAGCCGCTCGAGCACGCCGGCGATCGTCCCGGGATCACCGTGGTATTGTGCGCGTACGTCCGCCGCCAGGTGGGATGGATCGAACCCCATGAGCGATAGCCGCACGTCGTTGTAATGCTTCACCACCGCGTCGAGCGTCGGGAAGGCGCCATCGTGAAAGTACGGCGCGCTCAGCTCCACGTTGCGCAGCGGCGCCACGCGGAACGCGAATCGATAGAACTCGTTGCCCGGCAGCTCCCCGCGCCCGAGGTCGAGCGGCGGCTCGGCGGTTCCTCCGGGTCCGATCTGCGGGACCCCGACGTCCAGGAAGTTCCCGGCCCCGATCAGCGGTCCATTGTGGCACGTCGAGCACGCTGCCTTGCCGAAGAACAGCAGGGCACCGCGTTTCTGCTGCGACGTCATCGCATCGTCGTTGCGACGCAGGTAGCGGTCGAACGGCGTATCGACCCTGGTCAGCGCCTCCGCTTCGAACGCCGCGATGGCCGTGGCCGCGTGTTGAAAACCGAGCAGATTCGGCGGCACGCCGGGGAACGCCCCGCGGAACTTCGCCACGTAGGCGGGAATCGCCAACAACCGCAGCATCACGGCTCGCCACTGTTCCGTCCACTGGCTGTCACCGATCTGCGCCAGCTCGTTCGGGTTCCCGAATACGTCCGTGTCGCCCGGCTCGCCGCGCATCTCGCGCCGGTTCGTCACCGGGAACATCGCCTGCGCGGCGAGCACGGTGGGCAACCCGGGTGGCAGGGCCAGGCCTGCGGGGGTCTGGAACTGACCGCCGAACCCCGTCACGCGGCCATCCCAGAAGATGTACTGGAGGCCGAGGGCGACGTTCAGCAACGTCGGCGCATTGCGCGGCACGAATTGCCGGCCCGGGCCCAGCGACCGCGTGGGGCCGGCGCCCGTGCCACCGGTGCCGACGGCGAGCGACAGGCCATCCCCCATCCCGGTGGAGGGACTGTGACACGTCGCGCACGCGATGTCGCGATTGCCACTCAGCTCCTTGTCGAAGAACAGGGACTGACCGAGGGCCACGAGCGCGGAATCCTGGGTCGGCTGGGGCAGGATCGGAACGACGCCCCACTGCTGCAGCGCGGCCCGTAACTCGGCATCGAGCGAAGGCGGTTGAGGAAGGGCGCGATCCGTTTCCACGCACCCACCGGCGACGACGAGCAATCCCAGGCCCAGCGCTCTCACCACGGTGTTCGTCATGGTCCGCCTCCGTCAGCGCAAAGGGAGGGACAGCGTGATCTGATGCGTGGTCGTCGCGACACCGGCGAGGTTGAGGTCGCTGCCGGGGGTGACTACGAAACTGTTGGGCGCCACATCCGTGAGCGGACCGAAGATGACGCCCTGGACGTTGGGCCGGCCGGTCCCGTTGATCACCCGCCCGCGATACCGGAGCTCGAGCTCCGGGAAACGCAGCGACAGGCCCCAGGTCGGCGACCATTCGACCCAGCTGTTGCGAAACGGCCGCGCGGTTTGCGCCAGGAAGTCGCTCTGGTTCAGCCGGTAGTGCATCGCGCGCAACGCGAGACCCAGATCCAGACCCACGGCTTTCTTCACGTCCGTGAGGTTGAGGTCGCGCCCCACACCGAGCCGGAGTACTAGGTTCGAAAACCGGAATCGGTTTTCGATGGTGCGGCTCCCGGCCGGGATCGTGTCGCCGATGTCGCGGACGGCCGGCGCGTCCGCGATGGCCCACGACGTGCTCCAGATCGGCTCGTACACGAGGTCGACGCCGAATCGTCCCGGGCCGCGGAGCTTGGCGAACCCCACCCCCACGTTGTACGCGGCGGAGCGTCCCTCATCCCGCGGAATCGTCACGATCTCGTTGCGCGCGATACGCGGGTGCGCGACGAAGTTGGCCGTGCCGATCCAGCCGATCCGCCAGCCCGACTCCGTCAGGGGACGCTGGTAGGCGAGATGCAGCCCCGTCGTCCGAGCACGATCGAGATTGCGCTCGACGCGCGCCATCTGGACGAACGCCTGGTTCCCCGGGTCCCAGAACAGGTCCAGATACGTCACGTCGTGCCGCATCGAGAACCGGTTGTGCAGCACCAGCACCTCGAGGAACCGGCTTCCCGACCATTGCTTCAACATCCCGAGCCGGAGGTCTACGGTGTGCCCGGACTGGTCGAGCTGCTGCCTGCCGGGATACAGCAGGTCCATCCCGTCCAGGGCGTTCAGGCCCGACCAGGAAACGCTGGCGCCGACCGAGACCCCGGTCCCCGGTATGGTCTTCCCGACCGACCCGAACGCGTAGACGTTGCCGTGCGAGTTGTCCTCCGGAAACCCGATACTCTGGGGGAGCGGCCCCGCACCGCCCCGCGGCAGCGGCACCGGCACCACAAAGGGGTTCAAGGCTCGACTGTTCTCCACCTGCTGGACCGCCCCGGACAGCGCTCCGAACCAGGAACCGGCACGCCCCAGCACACCGAGGGGGAGCGTGCGTCCGCCGCCGCTTTGACGCGAGCTCGCGTAGAGCGTGGGGGAGGCGAACAACCGCGCCCCGTCGACCCACACGCCCATGGACGGATTCCGGAACGGATCGAGCAACGAGTCGGCGAGGGCGACGGAGACGCCACCCATGCCCAGGTTGTTGGACGGAAAGATGAAGAACTGATCGCCGCGGACGAGGGGGACGGTGCGGATCGGGATGATCTGCGCCGCGGTGTGCGGGACCGCCCCGAACGCGATCAGCAGGATGAGGAGCGAACGAGAGTTACGGATCATCGCATGCCTCTGGACGGGATGGTTCGCTACTGTGTACCCGGGCGCAGGGGCGCGGCGTCACACGGGCTCCCGGCGGACGGATGAGGCTTGCATCTCCGGGCCTTCTGGTGCATGCTACGGCCACGGGCGGCGATTCACGCCCAACCTCCACCACCTTCCCCCAGCGAAGGTCTCGGTGAGGCAAAGGGGGGCAGACTCCCGGATCGCTCGGCATTCGACAACCTTTGGGTCGCCGCGGGGCGTCGCCGCTGGGGGGCATGTGCCCGTGGCCTGACCAAAGGACTTGAGCGATGCCGACTCATAAAGACTTCAAGCGCCTCGTTCGCGCCCGCATGCGGAAGACCGGCGAAGCCTATAGCGCCGCCCGCGCACAGCTGCTCGCCAAGAACCCCAGCCCGGCTCCGGCCGCCCTCCCCCCGCCCGCCAGGGTGGACTACGCCACGCTCGCGGGCATGAGCGATACCTCCATCAAGGAGAAGACCGGCTGCACGTGGGAGCGCTGGGTGTGGGCGCTCGATCGGGTTCACGCCCACACGTGGCCGCATCGGGACATTGCCGAGTATGTGTACGAGAAGTACAAGACCTCCGGCTGGTGGGCCCAGATGGTCACCGTGGGATACGAACGCATCAAAGGCCTGCGCGCGATCGGACAGCGCCGCGACGGGGGATTCGAAGCGAGCAAGAGCAAAGTGTTCGCTGCGCCGGTGGGGAAGGTGTATCGCGCCTTCCGGGATTCCCGGACGCGGGCGCGCTGGCTGCCGGGGGTGAAGCTCGAAATCCGAACCGCCACTCCCAACAAGTCGATGCGCATCACGTGGCCCGATCGCACGTCGGTGGCGCTCGGGTTCGTCCGGAAGGGGAAGGCGAAGACTCAGGTGTGGATCCAGCATACCAGTCTGCCGGACCGGAACGCGGTGGAACGCGTCAAGGGGTTCTGGACCGGTCGGTTGGACGCCTTGCAAGCGGTGGTCGCGCGCGAGCGGCCCACCGCCTGAGTTGACAGAACGCAGGCAGGTGGTGATGGTTCAGCGCAAGGACTTCGGGCTCGAGCCCGGGGTCCTGACGGGTTTCGTGAGGCGATTACCAACACAGTGAGGAGCGGCACCAGATGGCACGCATCATCGGCACCGTGAAGTGGTTCAACGACGCGAAGGGGTTCGGCTTCATCACCCCCGAGAACGGGGACAAGGACTGCTTCGTGCACCACACCGCGATTCAGGCTGACGGGTTCAAGACGCTCGCCGAAGGTCAGCGGGTCGAGTTCGAAGTCGTGCAGGGACAGAAGGGCCCGGCGGCGCAGAACGTCGTTAAGCTCTAAAACACCTCCGGCCGAAAACTCAAACGGCGCCGTCCACATCGGACGGCGCCGTTTGCGCGCCTCCCGCGGTGGTCTAGGAGCGCAGTTGGATCTTCATGGCTCGGCTTTCGACGTCGATCTCCCACGCGGCGATCCGGGCATTCACGAAATCTTCGCAATCCTTGGCCGTGAGCGAATCCGGCACGGCGTCGAGGAACTCCAGCAGCCGCATGCGCGCGTCCAGATACGACCGTCCCTGCCGCCCGGCGGCAACGCGCAGGCCCACCTCATCCTCGAGCTGGCGGCTCACGAATCCGCGCGCCACTTCGAGCAGCCGGGCGAGAATCACCCACTCGAGCTCGGCGCCGTCCGCGCGCGCGAAGCGCCGTTCCAGCGCTTTGGCGTGCGGCGGGGCGCAGAGACCCAGGACCATGCGGCGGACTTCCGGCACCGGGCGCCCACCGGGACGCTCGGCCGCTCGTTCGGCGCGCGCGCAGGTGGGCAAGTCGTCCCGGTGGAGGCCGAGGAACTTCCCCATCGTCACGTACACGTCGCTCCCCGGCGCGGGCGCCCGGCGCTGACCGGCCACGAGGTCCTCGATGTAGGTCTCCGTGACGCACACTGCGTCGGCGAGCTCGCGCGGGGTTCGCTTCAATTCGCGCAGCCGGCGCTGCACGAGCCGCCCGACGGGCATGGGGTCCTTGAGCCGTACGGCTGCTGGCACGCTTTCTCCTCTGTGGAACGGGTGGACCGACGAGAGGCGGAATATCGCTAGAACGGGCCTGCAAACACAGCACCCGGGGCGCCCAGGCCGCGGCGTCTTGCGGGGTCCGGCCCCGCGGGCGAGCTTGCGAGACCCCACGGCCAGGGAGGCCCGTGCAGCCCAAGCTCCGCATCGGTATCATCGACCTCGTCACCCGGGGGCCCTCGCGCACCCTGTATGGGCGCCTCATGAACGCCAACCTCGCCAGCATCATGCCGCAGGTGGTGGGGGTCTGGTGTGAGGCCGAGGGCCATGACGTCACCCTGGTGTGCTATACCGGGTTCGAAAACCTGGTCGATGAGCTGCCGACGGACGTGGATCTGGTGTTCATCGGCGCCTTCAGCGAAGCCGCGCTCTCGGCGTACGCCCTGAGCAACCTGTTCCGGTCGCGGGGGGCGATCACGGTGCTGGGCGGCCCGCACGCGCGGTGTTATCCCGAGGACGCGAGAAAGTATTTCGACTACGTCCTCGGATTCACCGACCAGACCGTGATCCGCGACGTGTTGCAGGACCGATCGCGCCATCGGCCGTTGGGCGTCCACCTCGCCGCCGCGCGCCAACCGACCGTCCTCCCCGGCGTGCGGGAACGCTGGCGGTTCATCGACGCCACCCTGAAGAAGGCGCCGATTCTCAAGCTGGTGGGCATGATCGGGAGTCTGGGGTGCCCGTACACGTGCAGCTTCTGCATCGACTCGGTCGTTCCGTATCAGCCGCTGGACTTCGGGGAGATCACCAAGGACCTGCAGTTTCTCGTCAAGCAACACCGGCGGCCCCGCGTCGGGTGGCACGATCCCAACTTCGGCGTGCGATTCGACGACTATATGGATGCGATCGAAGCAGCCGCGCCGCCCGACAGCATCGATTTCATCGCCGAAAGCAGTCTCTCCCTGCTGTCGGAAGCACACCTCCAGCGATTGAAGCGCAATGGATTCAAGGCCGTCCTGCCGGGGATCGAGTCCTGGTACGATCTTGGCAACAAGTCGAAGACGGGCAAGCGCACGGGAATGGACAAGGTGCGTGAAGTGTCCGCGCACGTGAACATGATCCTGCGTTACCTGCCCTATGTGCAGACGAATTTCGTGCTGGGACTCGACGGAGATCAGGGGCCGGAGCCGTTCGAGCTGACCAAGCGGTTCATCGATCTGACGCCGGGCGCGTTCCCAGGCTATTCACTGCTGTCGGCGTTCGGACGGGCCGCTCCGCTCAATCTGGAGTACCAGCGCGCCAATCGCGTGCTCGGGTTTCCCTTCCACTTCCTGGACAACAATCACGCGATGAATGTCCGGCCCAAGCATTATTCCTGGCCCGACTTCTACGACCAGGTGATCGGCCTCACGGATTACACCTTCTCCTGGCGGGCAATCGTCAACCGCTTCCGCGCGAACCGCACGGCCATTCCCAAGTCGATGAACGTGGTGCGGGCGATCTCTTCGGAGGGATTCGGGCGGCTCAAGTACTACAAGGAAGTCCGGCGCCGCCTCGACGCCGACCTGCCGTTCCGGCGCTACTTCGAGCAGGAGACCGACGCGCTGCCGGAGTTCTTCGTCGATCGCGCGCGGCGGGAGCTCGGGGTGCTCTACCCATGGCTGCCGGCCGGCGCCCTCTACCACGATCCGCACGCCTATCTCAAGGCGGCACAACCTCCGGCGGCGGCGGTCGCGGGCTAGGGCGCCGGATCGAGCGCGACGGTCACTCCGCCACGATGCCGTGCAACACCGGCGTGAACAACACGCCGTTCGGCGCCTCGGGTGGACCCATGAACACGAAACTGCCAAGCACGTCGAAATCCACCACCAGGGTGGTCTGCCCCGGCGCGATATGGACCGGTCCGCCGAAGTTGACCTTCAGCCCGGTCTGCGGTCCGCTCGGCACCTTGAGAGTCGCCGCATCGGTGCCGTCGGTGAAGGTCGTCGGCGGCTCGAGCGTCACGCGCGCCGAATCGACAATCAACCGAAGTTGCTGATAGTCGCCCGCGGGGATCAGCGGATCGCCGAGCAAAGCCGTCACACCGTCCTGCAGCGTGAGGAGATCGTATTCGGCCGGTGTTTCGGTGATCGTAAACCGTGACGTTCCGTCCTGACCGATGAGATACACCTGAGAGATCCAGACTTGTGCGCTCTGCAGCGCGGGGGAAGGCGCATCGGTGAGCCGAACCGACACATGACTCATCTTCGGCGCGGCACGACCCTCACAGGCGAAGAGCCCGGCCGTGAGCGAGAGCGCCCACGCCCTGAAGATTCGATTCATTGAAAACCCCACGAGAGAAAAGGGTCGGGTCTGCATCGCTCTGAAGAGTCACGTTCGTGCCGTCAGGAGCCCCGCCGCCGCCTACGCCGGCGGAACACCGCGACCGACCCTCGCCTGCACCTGGCCCGGCAGGCTCTCGAGGTCCGCAACGGGCTGGCCGGAGCGGATCATCGCCTGCACGAGCCCCACACCCTGTCCGCGCGGCACGCCAAGGGCCACCAGCGTCGCCGTCACCTGGAGTGCGGTGGCCGCCGGGTGGCTGCGATCCGCGCTGCGTGCGACCGTCGCCACATCACTCGAGTCCAGTCCCGCTGCGATGGCGAAGGCGCCGGCTTCGATTGCCTCGGGAGTGGAAGCGCCCGTACCACGCAGCGCCGCGGCGGAAACGGCGAGCTGCGCAAACACCGTTCGGACCGCCGCTGCAACGCGGTCGGCGGGCACGCCCTTGGCGGCTCCCTCGAGCGCCTTGTTGACGAGCGGCGTCACGAGGAGACCCCGGGCGGACGCCGAGTCTTTCGTGATGGCGGGCGTGCGACTGCACCGGTCCAGGCCGACGGTGCGCCTTCATCCGCAGCACGGGCCATTCTCCGTGACACGGAGGAGGGGCAGCGTCGTGATCCGCTTGGAGCCCGGCGAGCGCGACAGTGTCGCGATCGCGGGTGACTGGAACGGCTGGGCGGCTACGCCGCTTGCGCGGGTAGGGCCAACCGTGTGGGAAATTGTGTTGGCGCTGCGACCTGGCGCCTATCACTACACGGTGGTGCTGGACGGCGAGACGTGGACAATTCCCAGCGACGTCCCGAGCGTACCCGACGGCATGGGCAGCAGGGTCGCGGTCCTCACCGTGTTTTAGGCGAGGTCTTCCCTACGCCGACTGCTGACCGAGCTCCGGAGGAACGATGCCGCGCTGGACGGCGAAACGAATCAGCTCCTTGCGGTTATGGAGCCCGAGCTTGTGCATCACGTGGGCGCGGTGCGTCTCGGCGGTGCGCGGGCTCATCTCCAGGCGTGCGCCGATTCGCTTCGCGCTGAACCCCTCGGCCACCAGGTGCAGCACTTCGCGCTCGCGGCGCGTCAGGGAATCATAGGCGTTACGCGCATTCGTCGTGCCGCCGAGATAGGCCTCGATGACGATCTCGGACAACGGTGGACTCAGGAAGTGCCGACCCGCCATCACCTCGCGCACCGCGCGCACCAGCTCGACCCCACCCGCATCCCGGGAAACGAATCCGGCGGCGCCATTGCGGAGCGCCTCGAGCACGAACACGTCCTCGTGGTATTGCGAGAGAATCACGATGCGGGTATCGGGGACTTTGCGATTGACCGCCGCCGTTACCTCGAGGCCGCCCAACCCGGGGAGCATGAGGTCGACGACCAGGATCTGAGGCTTGAGGCGCCGGACCAACGGCACGGCTTGGGAGCCGTCAGCCGCCTCACCGACCACTAGGTAGTCGGGCTCGGCCTCGAGAATGTGGCGCACGCCGGGCTGGCCGGCGCGGCGGTCTTCCGCGAGGGCGATGGTAATGCGACCTGGCATCGAACTCATAATGGGGGTTTCGCCCCCGGGCGCAACCCCGGCGGCGCCGGCCCGCCTCGCAATTCCGGCTCCAGGACGCGCCACACGGTGGCGGCGACGACCCGCGCGCCCTCCGCGGCGGGGTGAATCCCGTCGACCTGATTCAGCTCCGCGCGTCCGGCCACGCCATCGAGCAGGAACGGAATGAGCGCCGCGTGATTCTCACGCGCCAGATTCCTGAATAGCTCGCGGAACTCGTCGGCGTAGCCACGTCCAAGGTTGGGCGGCGCTTCCATCCCGGCGACCACCACCCGCACCCCCGGGTAGCGCGCCCGGGTGCGATCGATGATTTCCTGGAGATTCCGCCGCGCGTCCGCCAGATCCTGACCGCGCAACGCTTCGTTCGCCCCCAACTCCAGGACCAAGACCGCGACCGGTTGGCTCAGCAACCACTCGATGCGACGCAGACCGGCGGCGGCGGTTTCCCCGCTCACCCCGGCGTTGACGACCCGGAATTCGAGGCCCGCCGAATCGACCTTGCGTTGCAGCAAGGCCGGATACGACTCTTCGGGCGCGAGGCCCAGGCCCGCCGTGAGACTGGTGCCGAAGCACAGGACGACGGGACGATTGTCGGGAGCCGGGAGCGCGGAGCGCCCCGCCTCGGCTGAGCGGCCGTCCTCTCCCCGACGACCGCAGGCGCCGCCCAGCCATGCCAGGATCGCGACCACTATTATTCGCCGCATGATGATCGAGGCCCGTGATGTGGAGCAGACCTACATGAGCGGCGGCCGGCCGCTCACCGTGCTGCGGCAAATTAACCTCGTGATTGCCCCGCGAGAGTTCGTTGCCGTGATGGGCCCCTCGGGAAGCGGCAAGACCACCCTGCTCGGCCTGCTGGCCGGGCTCGACCGTCCGACCCGGGGCACGGTGTCGCTGGACGGGGACCAACTCGGCCGGCTGTCGGAGGATGCGCGGGCCCGGCTGCGGGCCGAGAAAGTGGGGTTCGTGTTCCAGACGTTCCGGCTGCTGCCCACGCTCACCGCGCTCGAGAACGTCTTGGTTCCGCTCGAGCTCAGCGGCTCCCGCGACTCGCGGGCGGCGGCGCGTGCCCGCACCCTGCTCGAGCGCGTGGGACTGGGCGACCGCCTGCACCACTACCCGTCCCAGCTCTCGGGCGGCGAGCAACAGCGAGTGGGGGTGGCGCGCGCGTTCGCAGCCGAGCCGAAACTGTTGCTGGCCGATGAGCCGACCGGCAGCCTCGACGCGGAGACGGGCCGCGGGGTGATCGACTTGCTGGTGGAGCTGAACCGCGACGCGGGCACGACGCTGGTACTGGTGACGCACGATCCCGCGCTCGCGGCGCGCGCGCGCCGAGTGATCCGGCTGGCCGGCGGGCGGATCGTCTCCGACACATCGACCAACGGCGCATGACGCCACCGTTCGCGCTCCAGATGGCGTGGCGGGAGAGCCGCGGCAACCGGCGGCGCCTGGCGCTCTATCTGGGCTCGGTGAGCCTCGGCGTCGCCGCCCTGGTGGCGATCAATTCCTTTGGCGCCGACGTGCGGGCCTCCGTGCATGCCCAGGCCCGCACGCTCCTCGGGGCCGACCTCGAGCTCCGGTCTCGGGCTGCATTCCCCGATTCCATCGAGTCGTTGCTCGACTCGATGGACCGCTCGGGCCACCGCCTCGCGCGCGTCACCAGCTTCGCCTCCATGGTGCTCGCCACCCGGACTGGCCGGACCCGGCTCGTCGAAGTCCGGGCCGTGAGCGGGGCCTTCCCCTTCTATGGGACCGTGGCGACCGAGCCGCCGCAGCAGTGGCCGATGGTGCGCGCCGCCCGCGCGGTCCTCGTCGACCCGGCGGTGCTCGTCGCGCTCGAGGCCCGCGTCGGCGACACCGTGACGGTGGGCGACGGCCGGTTCGCGATCGCGGGGGTCGTTACGAGCGCCCCGGGCGACGCCGCGCTGTGGACGGCCATTGGCCCGCGGCTCTTTCTGCCGGTGCAATACCTGGCGGAGACCCAGCTGCTGCGGTTCGGCAGCCTGGCGCAGTATCGCGCCTATCTCGAGCTCCCCGACGCAGACGTGCAGCGGTTTCTCAATCGCCACAATGCGCTCCTCCAGCGCCACCGCGTCGGCACCGAGACGGTGGCCGAACAGGAGGAAGACTTGACGCGCGCGGTGGGACGCTTGGCACGCTACCTCGGCCTCGTGGGGCTCATCGCCCTGCTGCTGGGCGGCCTGGGCGTGAGCAGCGCGGTGACCGTTTTCGTCACCGACAAGCTCGATAGCGCCGCTGTGCTGCGCTGCCTCGGGGCCCGGCAGAGGACGGTGTTGGCCGTCTACCTGGTCCAGGCGATCGCTCTGGGTCTCGTGGGCGCGGTGATCGGCGTCGTGCTGGGGGTGATTGCGCAGCTGCTGCTCCCGGCCGTCGTGGCAGGCTTTCTTCCACTCGACGTCGCGATCGCGCCGCACTGGTCTACGATCGCCGCGGGGCTCGGCATCGGCCTGGGAACGGCCGTTCTGTTCGCGCTGCTCCCCCTGCTCCGGCTCCGAGGGGTGAGCCCGCTGCGCGCGTTGCGCCAGGAGTTCGATCGGGGCCCGCCCACCGCGCGAGGATGGCGCGTCATCGTATACGCGGTCCTGCTCGCCGGTCTCGTCGCGCTGTCGGCGTGGCAGGCACCGCGGCCGTTGGTCGGCGTGGCTTTCGCAGCCGGGGTCGTGACCACGACGGGCCTCCTGTGGCTCACCGCGCGGGGCCTGACGTGGGCCACGCGGCGCTGGTTCCCGCGCCGGGCCAGCTACGTCGTGCGCCAGGGCATCGCCAACCTGTTTCGCCCGATGAACCAAACCACATCCGTCGTGCTCGCGATCGGCTTCGGCGTGTTCCTCATCGCGACCCTATCCGTCGTGCAACGCAATCTCCTGGACCGGCTCGCCACGGACGCCCGGCCGGACCGGCCCAACCTCGTTTTCTTCGACGTGCAGGCCGATCAACGCGATGGGGTCCACGGCGTCCTCGCGACCCGGGGGGTGCGGGCCCTCGACATGACCCCAATCGTGCCGGCCCGCATCGCCCGCGTGAACGACCGACCGGTCGATTCCTTGCTGAGCGACACGGCGCCGCGGCGCAGCCCCTGGTCGCTGCGACGGGAGTATCGCAACACGTATCGCGACACGCTGGTCGCGTCCGAGCAGCTGTCGGCGGGACGCTGGTGGACCGGGGCTCGGCCAGCGCCCGAGCTGCCGCGCATCTCGGTCGAGGCGGAGCTCGCGGGCGAGGCCGGGGTGCGGCTGGGAGATCGCATCACGTGGAACGTGCAAGGCGTCCTCGTGGAGACGCGCGTCGCCAGCCTGCGCCGGGTGAATTGGGCGCGGTTCGAGCCCAACTTCTTCGTGGTGTTCGAGCCGGGCGTGCTGGAGCGCGCGCCCCAGACCTTCGTGCTGCTGGCTCGCGAGGACGAGGCGACGCGCCGCGCGGAGCTGCAACGCGACGTCGTGCTCGCCTACCCCAATGTTGTCTCCCTCGATCTGACCCTGGTGCAGCGCGCGCTCGACGGCCTCGTCTCCAGGGTCACGCTGGCGATCCGGTTCATGGCCCTGTTCTCGATCGGCAGCGGGCTCGTGATTCTCGTCGGCGCGCTGGCCGCCTCGCGGCTCCAGCGCATCCGGGAAGCGGTGCTCCTGAAGACGCTTGGTGCCAGCGCCGCTCAGGTGCGCCGGATCTTCCTCACCGAATACATCGCGTGGGGCTCGCTCGGCGCCCTCACCGGAGTGCTGCTGGCCGGTGTGGCGGGCTGGGCCCTCGTCACCCGGCTCTTCGAGCTCCGGTTTCAGCTCCCCGCGCTGACTCTGGTCGGCGTCTGGGCCATGGTCTGCGGACTGGTGGCGTTGATCGGGCTGGCGAACAGTCGCGCCGTGTTCCGGAGGACCCCGCTCGCGTTGTGGCGCGAGCTGAGCGATTGAGTCAACGCGGGTTCAGTGGTCCTTCCAGCGTGACCCCCAGCAGGTCGACGGGATCGACGTTGACGTTGCCGTACGTGGCCAGCCAGTGCAGGTGGGGTCCGGTCACCCGGCCACTGGCCCCCACCCGCCCGATGAGCTGCCCCGGTGTCACCGAGTCCCCCGCGGCCACCAGGACGCTGCTCAGATGCAGATAGCCCGTGACCAGCCCGGCGCCGTGATCGATGAAGATCGTGGTGCCGCTGTAGTACAGGTCGCCGGCGTGCGCCACCACGCCGCGATTGGCCGCGAGCACGGGATCCCCCACCGCGCCGTCGAAATCCACGCCCAGGTGCCGGCTCTGCACGCGTCCGTTGAACACGCGCGCCGTCCCGAATCGGCTCGTGACCGCCCCCGGTCGCGGCCGGACGAAGGGAGGCTGCCATCGGCGCGGGGCCTCGTGCGCGCGCTGCTTGAGCGCCCGCACCAGCGCTCGCTCGGCCTGAATGCGCGGCAGCACCGAGTCCGGAGGCTCGATGAACCGGGGATCGGTCCGCAACCGCTCGCTACCCGTTCGCCGCGGACCGACCGGAAGCCGGCGGGTGACCGTGTCCCACGCGCCGCCGACGCGTTCGATCACCAGCCGCGCCCTCACCGTCTGGTCCGTCCCGAGCGGAACGGCTCCGAGGCCGCGGTACCAGCCGTCGATGAGCTCGAAATGCAGCGGCTCGCCGCCGAGCTCTCCCCGAACGGCCCGCACGCTATCGGTGCCGCCCGCTGCGAACCCGATCACCACGAGAGAGCCCTGCCGCGGCATCGCGGGATGCCAGGCCAGCCGGCCGCTCGTCCCCCGGCCCTGCCCGGACGCGGGCGAGCCCACCACCCAGGCGCTGAGCGCGACGGTCACGACGGCGCGGAACCGCAATGCCATAGTCCCAAGGTAACGACCCGTCAGCGTCGCGTGATGCTGAACAGGCTGCTGATCGCGGTCAATGCTGGTTGGAACGTCGTCGCGCGCAGCCGGAGGCCGAAGCCGGGCCGATTGACGCTCAAGTCGGAGAACGTCGCCACGCCGGCCACCGCGAGCACCGTGGTCGTGCCCTGCAGCTTGGCGCCGTAGAAGTTCGGCTCGATCGTCATCGCGACGGCCCCGGTGAAGTCGGTCCTGACCTGCCCGCTGCTATCCAACGCGGCTATTTCGACGGGGGGGACGAAGACCGCTCCGGCCCGGGTCGACGTCGGTTGCACCGTGAAGGTGATCGCCACCGGAGGCGGCAACAGCTTATAGGAGAAATCGGGTTCGGTCTCGGCGTTCCCTGGCGGCTCCGGGAAAGACCGCCATGCGCTGGTGCGGCCGGCGTTGTTGCGAGCCCGGGTCTGCCAATGGTAGCTCGTGTTGACCGACAGGGGCCCGATGGTCGCCGAGGCCGTCGTGTTGCTCGCGACGAACTGGCTCGAATGGCCGGGCTGCCCGCTGAACTCGATGCCGACGGGCGCAACCTCCACCTCGAGCTGGAGCAGGCGACTCGGATCCGGGTCGCTCATGGTGGCGGTGATGAGGACCGTATTCGTGGCCGCGGCCCCGCCGATCGGAATGGGCGTCCCATCGCCACTCTGCCGCTGGGCCAGCGCGGCGGGCACATTGGGCACCGTTGGCACCGCGACGCGAAAATCGGTCGCCGTCTCGGCGTTCCCCCCATAGGACACCCAGGCACTCGAGTCACCCGCCTGATCGCGCGCTCGGGCCCGCCAATGGTAGCTCGTGGTATTGGGGAGCGGGCCGACGACGGCCTGGACCAGGCCGCCGTCGGGTACGGAGTTGCTGGAATGGGTGGGGGCGCTGAACGGTGTTCCAACGGGGCGCACTTCGACGTCCAGGCGCAGGGGCTCACCGGGATCCTGATCCGACACGATGCCGCTCAGGATCACGACATCGGTATCGGTCGTGGCGCCGGTCAGGATGCCGGTGCCATCGCCTTTGGCCTGGCCGAGCGCGATGGGGGAATTGGGAGCATGGGGAACGTTGACGACGAAGTCGGGGTTGCCGCCGAACGTCACCCATGGTCCGCTGCGACCGGTGTTGTCCCCGGCACGCACGCGCCAGTGATAGGGCGTCTCGTCGGAGAGACCGGTGGCGCTCACCCAGGCGATGTCGCCGTTGCGGACCGGCGGACCATTGGGGATGTTGGGCCCGCTGAAGCCGACGGACAAGGGCCGCACCTCGGCCTCCAGGTGCAGCGAGTCGGCGAAATCGGGATCTTCCAGGACCGCGCGTAACAGGATGCTCGATTGCGCGACCGTCGCGCCGGGGCTGACGCTCGTCACCGAGTCATTGAGCCGCTGATCGAGGTCCTGCGGTGTGTTCGGGAGCCGGGGATGCGTCAACCGCAGGGTGAAGGCCCCGGTGTCCGCCGGTCGAGCGCTCGTGACTTCGACGTGGTAGAACGCGTTGATCGGCAGGCGCTGATAGTAGAGATAGGGAGCATCGGTCTCGGCCAGCACCGGTCGCCCCGCGTCCAGCGACGTATCGACGATCACGTAGGTATCGAAATCGGCGGGCAGCTCGAACGACACCGAGTCGTTCGCGGTCCCGGGAAAGCGATAGATCCGGGCGAAGTGTCCGGCGCGGTGGGGCGCACCACAGTCGGCGGAGCCGAGCGTGGCGGTGGCCGAGTCGTCGATCGTGATCGGGGTTACGCGACAGGGATGGATGGAGAACGCCACAGGGATCTCGATGGCCCCGCTGCCGGCTGCCGAGTTGATGACGACGGTTTCGCGATAGACCCCTGTATCGAGATCGACCGAATTGAGGACGATGTGGGGGAGGGGAGGCGCGCCGCTGGGCCCGGCGACGCCGGAATCCGGATCAATCGACAGCCACGGGTTTCCCAGTCTCGCGAACGCCGTCCAGTGCAGCGTGCCCGCGCCGCAGTTGCTGATCGTGATCGCGTTGCTCCGCAGCGTCGCGCTCCCCGCGGCGGCGGAATCGCGCGGCGTATCGGGGGCCGACGGAGTGACGCACAACAAGGCCCCCTGGGGGACAACCACCAGCTGCTCCAGGCGACAGGTGGCAACCAGGATCATCGCGGCCACCGCGATGCTTCCCCGCCCCAGCCAGCGGGTCCGGGATCGAGAGTGTCCACGAAGGCGAGCCCCCGCACCGCGCGCAACGCGGCCTCCGCGCCAGCGCCGTCGACGAACACAACCGTGTAGGCGTGGCTGGCGAAATACGCGGCGCGCGCGGTGTCTTCAGGCGCTCGACCCTCAGTGCCGAGCAGGAGCAGCGGGAACCGTCCCGAGTCAGGTGGCGCGTCGGCACACGGCGGGGCCGAAGCGGCTCGGGGGCGACCGCAGGCTGCCGGATGCCAGACGGCCACCGCCCGGTCCGCACCGGAGAGCACGCGCACCCCGACATCCCGGCGACCCGCCCGCAACCCGAACGGCAGGTCCACTCGTTGCGCCGCAAGCGTCGACCCCGCGAGGAGCGCCGCGCACGCGAGCGCTCCGGGACGGGTCGGGCTCATGGAAAGGGGCGCGGCTCCGGACGAGGCTCCGGCCACGGCCACGGGTTCACATGACCGCCGCCCAGCGCGCGAGCGGCGGAGGCGCGCAACTCCGGGTCGCTGCTCTTCAGGATCTCCACGAACGCCGCGCGCGCCGCGTCGTCGTCCATCTGTGACACCGCCCACAAGGCGGTCCGCACCACGTCATGGTCGGGATCCTTCAGCGCTTCCCGAAGCGCCGGGACGGCACTCGCGTCGGAAATCTGTCCCAGCGCCCAAGCCGCCCGCTGACGCACATCGGCCGACCGGTCCTGCAACGCATTCACCAGCTCGGCTGGAGCCTGATCGACGCCGATCTGGCCCAGCGCCCAGACGGCCGCCCCGCGCACGTCTGCGCTGCTGTCTTTCAGCGCCGCGACCAGTGCCGGGACGGCGGCCCGGTCGCTGATCTGCCCCAGCCCCCAGGCTGCCGTGGAACGAACGTCCGGATCGCGGTCGGCGCGCAGCGCGGCCGCGAGCGGCTCCACCGCAGCGCGGTCCTCGATCTGCCCCAGCGCCCATGCCGCGCGGACCCGGACATCCTGATCGGCATCACTCTGGAGCCGGCCGGCGAGTGCCGACACCGCCGCTCGACTTTCGATATTGCCGAGTGCCCAGGTCGCCATTTCTCGCACGGAGCGATCGGAGTCGCCGATGGCGCGGGTGAGGCCCGAGACGGCCTCGCTCACTTCCATCTGTCCCAACGCCCACGCGGCGATCCTGCGTACCTTGGGCCCGGCATCCCCCAGGGCCTCGGTGAGCGCCGGGATGGCCGAGCGCGCGCCGATCCGCCCCAGGGCTTCGGCCGCCGCGGCGCGCACGCGCTCGTCCGGATCGCGGCGCACCAGGTTCGCGAGCGCCGCCACCGCCGTCGTATCCTCCAGGCGTCCGAGCGCCTGCGCCGCCTCGAAGCGAACCGCCGCCGCCTGGTCGCCCAGCGCTCGCCGCAACGGAGCGACCGCACGCGGCTCCTCCATGCCGCCCAGAGCCCAGGCGCTCGCGGCCCGCACGCCGGCGTCGTCGTCGACCAGCCGCGCGATTAAGGGAGTCGCCGCCGCCGGGAAGTCTCCGAGACCGAGGGCGACAGCCGCCGCGGCGCGCGTGCCGGCCGCCTCGGACGCGAGCGCGCGCACCAGGCCCGTCCCGGCCGCCGCCGCGCGCGCGCGCGCCAGCAGACGCGCGGCCACGGCGCGGACACACGCGTCCGGGGCACGCAACCCGTCCAGCAAGACTGGAATCGCGCCGGCACCGCGCTCCCGGCTGAAGGCCCAGTGGAGCGCGCCCGAGCTGTCCGCCATGGCGACGGGCGGTCGCCACGGCCCAAACCCCCAGTGCATTTCGATGGCGCGAGCGGCAAGACCGCACACGATGCCGGTCGCCCCGCGAGCTGCTTCCAGCACCTCGCGCGCCAACGCGGCTTCATCCGCGGATGGCCGGATGCCGTCGGGCAGGCCCGTTCCCGCGTTGCTCGCCGTGCAGAGCACCAACAGCGTGGCGGGCAAGATGAGGCCGATGCGTAGGTTCCGGTGCTGATCGCGCATGTGACAAACCCTCCCTCAAGGATCGTATGCTGATTTTTCAGCACTATGCTGAATAATCAGCACTCGGGGAGATCATGTCAAGGGGAACTACCAAGCCGGGCGCCGTGGAGGCCGCCCGGGTAGGATCAGCGAATGATCGGCATCGCCCAGGGCCAGGGCCACGGATCGCCGTGACTGCCGGCCAGCGCCCGGGCAGCCCGCGCCCGGACCTCCGGATCGGGATCTTCCAGGGCCATCACCAACGCGTCCTGGGCCGCTTCCCCGCCGATCTGACCCAGGGCCCACATGGCGGCCCGCCGCACGTCGGTCGAGGCATCGCGCAGCTTCGCGCTGAGACGGGGCACCGCGCCCGGGTCGGCGATCTGACCCAGCGCCCAGGCGGCCCGCAGCCGGACGTCCGCCGCGGCGTCGTCCAACGCTTCCAGAAGTCCGGGGGGGGCCGCGGACGGTTCGATCGTGCCGATCGCCCAGGCGGCGCGCCCGCGGACCTCCGCCGATCGATCGCGCAGCAGCGCGGTCAGGGCCGACACGGCTGCCGGATCCTGGACCTGCGCCAGCGCCCATACCGCCATCGCCCGTACCTCCTCGGACGCATCACGCTGGGCCGCAGCGGCGAGCGCGTCGGTGGCGGACGGACTCTCGATCTGGCCCAGCGCCCACGCGATCATCTCGCGCACCTTCGGCGCGGGGTCACGCCCGAGACGGGCGATCAGCGGCTGGATGGCGCTCGCCGCTTCCAGCTGCCCTAACGCATAGGCCGCGTCCTCGCGTACCGCCGCCACGGAGTCCTCGAGCGCGCGGATCAAGGCGGCCGCGACCGCGTTCGTGTCGGCGTTCGTGACGGGGAGGGGAGTCGTCGCGACGGCCGGGCGGTCGGGCGGTCGAGTGGACTGGCGGACGGCTGCCGTCTTGGTTTCAGATGTCGACGGTGTCGTCGAATCTCTGTCCGACAACGTCGCCGCCGTGGATGGCGCGGGCGGTGTGGCCGCGATCCGCGCCGGCGCCAGGGCCGCGATAGGAATGACGAGACCGAGCGCCAGCGCGCCGAGCACCAGCGCGCGTCGACCGGAGGCGGGCTCGCGCCGCGCCACCCGCTCGAGGATCGCCAGCATGCGGCCCTCGAACTCGTGGCGCTGCGCCATCGGCAGGGCCACCGCTGGAGTGCGAGAGCGCGAGGCGCGGCACACGATCTGCAGCAAGTGATCGGCATACTCGGAGGGCCGCGTCCCGACGCCGAGCACGAGATCGTCACACGCCCGCTCGCTTTCGATGCGCAGCTTGCGCGCAGCCATCCAGACGAGCGGGTGGAACCAGTAGAGCGCGCACGCCGCTTGCCCGACGGCATTGAGGACCAGGTCGCGGCGCGCCAGGTGCGCCAGCTCGTGCACCAACACCGTGCGGCGCCGGCGATCGTCCCACTCCGCGGCCCCGCTCGGCAACACGATGGCCGGGTGCAGGATGCCGCACGCGAACGGCATCGGGAACCGGTCGCTCATCACGAGCCGGGGCAGCTCCGGCAGGGCGAGCCGGTCGGCCGCTTCGAGCAGCGGACGCCGCCAATCGGGTGTGTCGAGCGGCGTGCCGCGACGCACCACGCGGCGCAACACGAGCGCTCCAAGCCCCAAGCGCGCGAGCAGATACGCCGTCCCCACGCCCCATATCAGGAGTAAGAGTGTGACGATCGTGGCGGGAAACGTGAGCGAGACCCCGCCGCTCTGAGCGGTCTCCGCCATCGTGCCCGCCGGGCTAGGCTGCGGCGTCACCTGGGAGGGCTCAATCGGCGTGTCCCGGCCGACGCCCGATGGGGTGGGGACCGGCTCCGCGGGAGCGGGAGCATGCGAAACCGCGATCCCGGTGTGCTCGAGTGGTACGATGGCCAGCTGCCAGGGAAGCGCGAGCGACACGAGGGGGAGCACCAGCAGGGTCACGATGCCGAGTCCCCAGACCAGGTGCCGCAGCGCCGCCGATCCACGACGCAACAGCGCGGCGACGACGACGGCACCGAGCAGCAACACGGTGCCTTTGACCAGTGTCGCCAGCATCCAGAACGGAGCGTTCATCGTCCCTCCTCCCCAGCCTGGCGGATGGCCTTGGTCAGCCGGCGGATTTGGGCGTCGTTGAGATCGAGGTCGGAGCGGTCGAGCAAGGCTGCCAGGACCTGTTCTGCCGAGCCGTCGAAGAAGGTGTTGACCACGTGGTCGAGCGCGGCTTTGCGCGCGCGGTCCAGTCCCACGGCCGGGGCGTACACATATCGCGGGCCGTCGGCGCGGTGGATGATCTGGCCCTTCTCCTTCAGGATGCGGAGGATCGATCGCACCGCCGAATAGGTGGGCGGTTCCTTGAGATCTTCCATCACCTCCGTCACCGTCGCTTCGCCGCGGCGGTACAACACATCCATCACCTCGCGCTCGCGACGGCTAAGGAGTTGTCTCGTGTCGGGCATGGGCCGGCTCCGTCAATGCTGAAATTTCAGCATAACGTAGAGACCCCAATGGCCCCCGTCAAGCGGGGGCCGGGAGCGACGTCAATTCGACGGCGTGCGCGTCCCGTCCCCGAACATCGCCCGATACTCGGCCGGGGTGAGCCCGGTGTGTCGCTTGAACGCTCGGGTGAAGTGGCTCTGGTCGGCGAACCCCGCCTCCAGCGCGACCCACGCGATCGCGTGCTCGGCGGATTCCAGCAGCCTGGTCGCCCAATCGAGCCGGAGGCGGCGCACGTACGCGCCGATGGGGATCCCGAAGCGGGCGCGGAATGCGCGGGCCAGATGATCGGGGTGGACTCCAGCCGCCCGCGCCAGCTCATGGACGCGCGGCGGATCGCGGAAGCGCGCATTCAGCTCTTCGCGGGCGTGCGTCAGCCAGCGCGGGGTGCGACGCGGCACGGCGTCGAGCCGGTCCTGCCGCGCGCACAGCGCCAGCAGCTCCAACACCAGGCCTTCGACCGCGAGCGGGGTGACGGCGTCGGGGGCGCGCAGCTCGCGGGCGATGCGCCGGGCCACGCCCGCCCCGGGACTGTGCGGCACGTGGTAAACCTCCTCGAACAACCGGCCGCACGAGCCGAGCCCGCCTCCAGACACGGCGACGGGATCGGGCTGGATCACCACCACCTGGGCGCCCCCGGTGCCGAGGTTGTTGCCGTGACGCTCCTGCGCGGGCTCGGTGACGCAGCTCCCCGGCTCGCAGGCGAACACGCGGTGGAGCATGGTGAGATCGAAGGACCCTTCGAGCATGACGGCCAGCGAAGCCCGTTCGTGCACGTGCGGCGGGAGGCGCTCGGATGCCGGGAAGCCCGCGGCGGTGACCAGAAAATCGTCGAGGGCAAGCGTCGCGGCTCCGGACGCCCCCATCGTGATGGGCACAGTCGCGATGCGCGGCATCCCGATTCCTACCCCGTGGCGGAAAAACAGGCAACCCGGCATCCACGCGCGTGCGCCGGGTTGACTGTTCCGGTCGGGGATCGACTGCAACCCCACGACCACACGGCGGTTCCGCCTCCGCTATGGGCTCACCGTGATCCCTCCCTGCGTCACGGGCCAGGTGCGCGCGTTGTCGTCCGGCCAGATACGCGCGGCACAGTACTCGGCCGAGGTCTGAATCCCGGCCGCGCCCTGGAATCCGATAAAGCTCGACCGATCGACCAGCCCGGGCGCGCCCCCGACATCCAGCACGCGGAACCAGATGTCGTCCCCGTGTTCATGGATGTCCGTGAGGAACGCGGGATCGGTGGAGCGGTTGCGCTTGACCACGCCGCCAATCCAGGCGCGGTGATTGTCGGGATCGACCGCCAGGCAAGTGACCTTGCCGGAGAAGTCCACGATCAACCCGTCTCCCTGGTCGGTGAAGACGCGGAACCTCCCTTTGGCCTTCTTGCTCCCTGCTTGCTCGGCCTCATAGCTGAACAGCACAGCGAGGCCGAGGATGTCATACTGGCCCTCGCCCTCGACGGATCGCTCACCGGCTTCTCGTTCGGAGTCACTGCGATGATCCGCGGTGAGCGTGGGACCGCTGGGAAGCGGGCGATTCTGATCGCAGGCGGTGAGCGCGAAGGCGGCAGCGACGCCAAGCAGACGACGAATGGACGGCATGCGGGCTCCTGGAGGGGATGGAGGCTCCAGGATAGGGGAGCCGCAGGCCGACGTCTTGTACGAGCGCGACCCCGAGTTGGTAGAAACCCGACGTCCGGGGGCGCCGGCGTCAGGCCCGTTTCGCGAGCGCCGGCTCCAGTCGGGGCGCGCTCTCCCGCAGCATGGCGATGAGCCCCTCCGCCTGCTTCGCGTAGAACTCGAGCGTCCCCGCCTTCTCGATCACCTGATCGAGGAACGCCTTTTGACCGTGGAGGGCCTGGAGACTCGACTCCGTATCGGCGAGCAGCGCCTCGACGCGCGCCAGCCGGCCCTCGGCCTGCTCGATCTGCCGCTTGCGCTGGTCCAGCCCGCTCGCCGCCTCTCTGGCGTGGCCCACCAGCTCGAGGACGTTCTCGAGCATCGCCCGCGTCTGGGTGACCTGTTCCTTCGCCCCGGCAATGGCGCGCACGTGATCGACGGTCCGCTCGGCCACCTCGAACAGGCGGTACAAGTCGGCCTGGAGCGCGTCGACACTCGCCTGCCGCTGGGCGGCCTGTTCGAGGGCGCGGGACAGCTGGGCTTCGGTCCCGTGCCACTTGGCGAACTGGTCCTCGAACTGCGCCATCCGTTTCTGCACGAAGCGCAGGTTGCCGGCGCGGCCTTCGAGATCGTCGAGGGTCTCGGTGAGCGACGCGGTGCGATCGGCAGCCGTGGCGAGCGCCCCGTTGAGCTGGCCGGCACGCTCCTCCAACTGCTGCGCGATGTTTGCGGCCTCCGCCCGCAGCTCCGACGCTCGCTCGAGATGCTCGGTCGCGGACGCGAGCGAGGCTTGCCGCAGCTCCAGCTCCTGGCCCAGCGCCCGGGTCTGCTCGGCGAGCCCGTCGAGATTCTGGGCGCGTTTCTCCAGCGAACCGACCGACGCATCCAGCTCCGCCATGCGCCGCTCGGCGCGCTCGACCGTGCCCACCACGGCCGGGACCAGCTTCCCGATCCGCCCCGCTTCGTCGGCGTGCGCCGCCAGCGCCTGGAAGCGCTCGTCGGTCGCATCCATCCGGGACGCCAGGCCGCGGCTGCGCTCTTCCAGCTGCGACCCCGTGGCGGTGAGGTCGCCCAGCTGCGCGGCCATCTGGTCCACGAGCTGGCGACGCGCCTCGATGTGCGCCAGCGACTGCGAGAGCCGATCGGCCTCGCCGCGTACCGACGCGACGGTCGGTTTCATCTCGTCCACGGCGGCGAGCTCGGTCCGCAACATCGCCAGCGAGTCGGTCGTCTCGGCAAGCCACGCCTTCGTCGCGGTCTGCGCATCCCGCACGCGCGCCATCTCCGCCTCCGTGACCAGCATTCGCTCGGCGGATTCCTTGACCGCCTCGTGCGCGCCCTTGAGGCCCGCGAAGTCGTGCAGGGCCTGGTCGACCGCCGGCTGGGCCTTCTCGAGGCGCGCGACGCGCTGGGTCATCGCCTCGACCGATTCGGCGAGCCGTTGGGCCTCTCCCTGCAGGCCGTCGACGCGGGCGGCCTCCGGCTCGATCTCGGCCACTCGTTCGACCATACTGCCGAGCTGCGCGGACAGCCGGTCCGCCCGGGCCTGCATGTCGCCCACGGCGCGGCCCGAAGCCTCGAGCGCCTTGAACCGGGTCTCCATTTCCGACAGCGCGCCGCGCAGGCCGATGATGCGCTGTTCGACCGCGACGAATCCCTCCTGCTCGAGCTCGAAATGCTTGACCGCGCGCAGCACGTCCTCCCGCAGCGCCGCCAGGCGGCCGCGCAGATCCTGATCGGCGCGCGCGATCTCGTCGTGTCCCGCCGTGATGTCGCGGGTCCGCGCCTGCAGGTCGCCGTGGACGGCCTGGAGCTCGGCCACCCGGGTCTCCAGCTCGACCAGACGCGCGGCGTGCTCCTCGTGCCGCCGGGTTTTCGCGTCGATGTCGCGCAGCACCTCGTCCAACCGGGTCGCGCCGGCGAGCGCGCGGTCCACGACTTCGCGCTGGGATTCGAGGGCGGAGACCTTCTGGGTCACGTAGTCGGCGAGCGCCTTGAGGGTGCCCAGCTGGTGCCGGGTTTCGGCCGCCCCGGCCGCCGCGTCGTCCAGGTGCGCGAACGCCTGCTCGAGGCCGGCGACCCGCGTTTGCGCGCCGCCAACGGCACTCGCCACCTGCTGCTGCCGCTCTTCGAACGACTGCAGCCTGGCGTGCGACGCGTCGCCGGCGCGCTGCAGCTCGTCCGCCCGCACCCGCGCGCGGTCCAGCGCCTGGCCCAGGTCCCGCAACTGTCCGGTGAGCGCATCGGCGTCGCTGCGCAGCGCCGGGAAGGCGCTGCTCATCGTGACCAGGCTGTTCACTTCCCCTTTCAGGGCCAGCGCTCCATCCAGCGCGCCACGCAGCTGCTGGACCTCGGCCCGCAGCTGTTTGGCGTCCTGGGCCATGTGCTCGAGCTGGGTTTCGGTACGCCGCTGCGTCCGCGACACGACTTCGGTCTGCTCATCCAGCGTAGCCAGCACCGGCACGAGCCGCTCCAGCGCCTTGACCCGAGTCTGGACGTCGCTCACGACCCGCTGCGCCTCGGCGATCGGTTGGGTGAACTGGGCGAGCTGTTGCGTGGATTCCTTCGCGCGGGTGGTGGCGGCATCGAGCGCGCCGCGCTCCTGACGGAGCTGGCCGAGCACGGTCCGAAGTTCGGCGGGAAGCGCTTCGAGCTTGACGTCGTGTCCGAGGAGCTGCTTGAGCGAGACCATGGTCATCCTGTAGGGAGAGCGCCGCAGTGTTTCCGGCAAACGCTGTGCCGCCTGCCGCTCCCGGCGTTAGCGCCGATCCGACTACGGCTTACGAGAACCGGCATCGCCGCGCGTGGCGCCCGGGTCTCGCCGCTCACCGCCCGCGTTGCAGAATACGGCGCGTGAGCGATGTCACACCGCGTCGGGTCGGATGTCGGCGGGGGTCCGCGCCAAGGTTTGGGTGGCGGCGGTGATCGCGTCATGGGTGCCGGCGAGCGCGAGCATGTCTCCCTCGCGCAGCTGCTCCTTGGCGGTGGGCACGATCACGCCGCCGTCGGCGCGGGTGACGGCCAGTACGGTAGCGCCGGTGCGACCCCGCAGGTTCAGCTGCCGGAGCGTCTTGCCGATGGCGGGGCTCCCCGCCTCGAGCCGCACCGCGGCGAGCGCACCCAACCCGGGCAGCAGCTGGTGGACGCGCGCGAGCGTCTCGCTGTCCGGTCGCGTCGCGGTGGCGCGGCTCGAGTGCGCGGTGAGACTCTCGAGGAGGACCTGCGCGCCGGCGCGGACGTGACCCTCGAGGTTCGTCGCGCTGCGCCAGAACGTCACCGACAGGGCCAGCACGACCGCCGTGAGTGCGGCGATCCCGGGCAGCGCGGGCAGGAACGGCCGGGTCAGGGCCAGGAGCGGCGCCCCGACGAGCAACACCCCGGCCAGCTGCAGCGTGACCAGCAGCATGCGGCGCGGGGCGGCGCCCAGTCCGACCCGACCGCCCTCCACCGGGAGCGCGAGGCGCGCGAGGCGCACGCCGAGCCGCTGGCTCACGCGCACGACGCCGATCGCGAACGGCGTCCCGAGCACCGCCGCGCCCGCGATGACGAGGATGCGCGCCACGACGGTGGATACTCCGAGTCGCGCGCGGGCGAACTCGGCGATGTTGTCGATGGACGCCGCGGCGCCGACGATGAGGGCCGCGATGAGGGCCGCATCGAGCACCAGCAGGCGGAGCAGCCGCCGGATATCGGCGGCGGCGGTGGCGCGCCGGGGCGCCGACCGCAGGCGTTCGACCCAGCTGCCGTACAACACGGTGAACGTCTGCAGCGGCCTGGGCAGGCGCCGGTCGATCCAGCTCGCGGCCGGACCCGCGGCGCGAATCAGCCAGGGGGTCAGCAACGTCGTCAGCGCGGACACCGCGACGGCCACGGGATAGAGGAACGCCCCGGTCGCGTTCAGCGCCAGCCCGAGGCCCGCGATGATGAAGGAGAACTCGCCGATCTGGGTCAGGCTCAACCCCGCCTGGACCGAGGTGCGCAGCCCATTGCCGGTGAGGAACGCGCCCACCGAGATGCCGGCCACGTTGCCGACGACGACGGCCGCCGTGAGCGCCACCACCGCCGGCCAGTGGTCGAGAATCGGCGCGGGGTCGATGAGCATCCCCACCGAGACGAAGAAGATCGCCGCGAACATGTCGCGCACCGGCTCGACCAGGTGTTCCACCTGCTGGCCGACGCCCGATTCGGCGACCAGCGATCCCGCGATAAACGCCCCCAGGGCCACCGAGTAGCCGAAGGACTGGGCGAGCAGCGCGACGCCGAAGCAGATCCCGATGCTCGCCACCAGCGTCGTCTCGCGGCGATTGAGCCGGAGGATGGCGCGCATCACCGGCGGCACGACGAGCAGGCCGATGATCACCAGCCCCACGAGAAACGCCGCCAGCCGGCCGATGGTGGCGGCGAGCGGACCCGGCGCGAGGCCGCTCCCGGTGGCGACCGCGGTGAGGATGGCCATGAGCAGAATGGCGATCAGGTCCTCGACGATGAGGATGCCGACCACGAGCTCGCGCAGCTTGCCCGTGATCCCCTGCTCGGCGAACACTTTGACGATGATGGTCGTGCTCGCAAAGGCGATGATCGCGCCGGTGAACAGACTCTCGAGGCCGGTCCAGCCGAACAGCCGCCCGATCGTGAATCCGAGCCAGAGCATGAGGCTGCATTGGACCAGCACGGTGAGGCCCGCGGTGGGACCGAGCGTGGCGAGCTTGCGCAGGTTGAATTCGAGGCCGAGCGAGAACATCAGGAGGATCACGCCCAGCTCGGACAGCGTCTGCACGATGACGGGATCGGCGACGAGCGGGATCGGCACGTGCGGGCCGACGATGATGCCGGCGAGCACGTAGCCGAGGACGACGGGCTGGCGCAGACGCTGAAAGAGCACCGTCGTGAGGGCGGCGACGGCGAGGACGATGGTCAGCGATTTCAGGAACTCGTGGGCGTCGTGCATCCCGGGCGCCTCTCGAGGGGATGGCGGGCGGCCGGATCGAACTGGACCGCGGCGACCTAGGGATTTACGGCGATGCGGCGGCGGAGGGAAGGACTATCCCGTGATCCCGTA
>Ga0187893_10003057_pt1 | contig 34954 bp, 36 predicted proteins | sample MA1701074metaG_FD_139574 | JGI IMG/M metagenome (GOLD analysis project Ga0187893, IMG submission 139574) | White microbial mat communities from a basaltic lava cave in the Kipuka Kanohina Cave System on the Island of Hawaii, USA - MA170107-4 metaG ...
CGCAACGCATGCAATCCTACCGCACTAGAGGAACATTCTGAGCCCTACCAAATGGGAGGAGCGGCCCTGGCACTTAAGCTGTAGACTGACGCTCTGCCGTAAGCCAGTTCAGGGGGAAAGCCATGAGCGGCGACAGTCTGAACATCGCCAATATAAACCTCAACTACGACGCCAAACTGATTCTCATCGCGCCTGATCGTGAAGGCCAAAGAATCCTTGTTCTTGAACCATTCAGCGCGTCGACGATTGCACTTCTACTTGCAGAAGGTGCCATTCAATGGGTTGGCGCAAAAGTGATGGAATCCGTGTTTGGCGAACGCTCAGCTAGTGAGCTGATAAATGAAGCAGTCATCAAGATCGCTCAAATAGTTAGGCAAGCCATACAGGAGGAAGCGCTCAGAAGGGCTTACGCCTCAACCGAAGCACTAAAGGAGACGCTGGCGGAGTACACCCGAGCGGGTGGCGACGACAGGTTGTCGCATGCGACGCAGCATTCCACCCTATTGGTGGCTGACCTGGCGAGCATGAGGTTGCTGGGTCATCACGGCTACCTGGTTGCTGCCGGCCTCAAAATTAGCGTTCTCCAAGAGAGGGTGCGGAGGTTTGGCAACCAGGAGAGAGAGAATCTTAGGGAATTCATTCAGACAGCTTCACGACATGCGGAGAGCATGATCGATGCGTGGAACGAATGGTTTGACCATCACCGATTTAGTCAAATTCAATGCGTCCAACTGCATTCCGGGAATTTCGAGCCCAGCCGCAAAGGCGAGCCGGGCGAGCCGCCTATCACGTTCTGCCATTTCATGGACCGAGATAGCAAGATACGAGTAACTCCGCGCGAGCCGTATGCCACTCAAGAAAGGAAAAACTACATAAACGCCGCTCGGATTGAGATGAACCAAAAGCACATTGAGCCGACCGTGGCCGTCGTGTCGAAGTGGCGGGCGATCCCCATCGACGCGAATCCCTAGAAGATGTCGTCCGACGATGCAGCATGCTCGACTGTGAGAACTTTTACTACAGTCCACCGTCGACCGCCAGCGACGAAGAATTGCGGCGCGTCGCGCAGGGTGATAACTAGATAGTTTCAGCCGGTCCGGTGAGGGTTCGATCGAATGCGGGGGTGTTGGCTTCCCATTGGGCTTCTCTCTGTGGTGCTCGCGGCGCAGACGAGTGCCGCCTTGGCCCAAAGCACGATTCCCGGAGCGCCGTCGAATGCGCCACCGCGTGTGACTGTCACCGGTCGCGCGGACGGTATCGCCGATAAAGTCGAGACGTTCTTCGAGAACGTCAACATGTGGGCCAACCATATTCGTCAGGAGAAGATCAAGGGTCGGCTGGAGAACTACTTGAACCAGATTGGCGCGAAGCCGACACCTGGTGAGGTCCATATCTTCTTCGTCCAGGCCCTTACGAACGACAGCGGTTACGTTGAGCTCACGGACTTCCAATACCTGACCTACGGGAAGACGGCCGAGGACGCCCTACGCGAATCCTTCACGCTCGAGCATAGCCCTGGGACTGAAGATCGGCTCGATGCGACGCGGAGCGGAATGCGCCTTGCAGGAATCTATGTGACTGCCACCCCGGAGGACGGCAAGTTTGCCATCAGGGGCGGTTCGCTTTCCAGGGACTATTACGAGAAGATCCGCCAGGAGGGCCTCGCGCTTCGCGACAAGCGGGCGAAGGAACGATCCGAGGCGGAGCGGATCGAAGCGATCAGGAAGAAACGGGCGGCAACCCATGCGGCGAGCGATGCGTCGGCCCATGCCCAGTTGAAGCGCGACATTGAAAGAGGACCCCTACCTCCGGGGCCTGCCCTATTTCCACCCGGACCTCCATCTGACACAGCTCCACCCGTTTACCTGCCGCCGACCCAAACCGGCTCGCAACCAACCGCGACCCCGGCACCCAGCCAGCCCTCCGCGCATCCGCGAGTGCCTTTCGATAAGCCGGCGCCGAATACACCGCCGGCCGACGGTCCTGCCATCCCAGGTCCCACCTGATATAGTCCGCTATAGTCGAGAGGACACTATGCTGAATTCTCGAACTGTATTGCTTGCCGCATTACTGCTTCCGTCGTTTGTGAACGAGACTCTCGCGTATTTCTACCCCGGCCACCCAGCATGTCCTTGGGCCGATCCAAGTCGTACATGGGCGAAATTCCTAAACAAGGAATACGGTGGCCGAAATCCATATTTCAGTATTCACTTCACGCGGCACATCGGCGACATCGAAGGGGGGAAGTGCTACTCGATCACCTATCTCGGGAACGAAACCTGGAACGCCGCAGGCAAGATCCGAAACGTCAACCCGCACACCAGCAAATCCGAAACGCGCCATGGCGGCGATCCAACGAAATACCAGATCAACGTGTGGGGCGGCCAGTTTACCTACAACGAGGCTGGAGAAGTCTTTTACGTGCCCGACGGACAACTGGCTGGCCATATGTACTGCCACATCGGCAGCGAGTGTTGGAAGTAGGTCAAGCGACTCCGTTGGCTACCAATCGTTGCCATAAGTCTACTGTTCAATTGTCATAAGTAGTATTATCACACGCGGCTTCACAGGCCATTTTCCGCGTACAGTTGTTCAACGACCTGTAAGGTTTCCTCGAAGGCGACGCGCGCCTCTTTCTGGCTCACTGACTTCCTGCTATGGACCACAGCACTGAGGTCCGCATACAGCTTCCGAAGCCGCTCGCGTAGCGGTCCTGAGGAAACCCTATCCCTCAGATCGCACCAGCGAAACTTCTCGAAGAGAGCCACATTGTCCCCAAGGTTGGGGAACAGGCGGCGCTGGACGCAGATGTCGCGCACGCTTGCTTCAATCACCATGCGGCACAGGGCATAGGCCGCATCGTACTGCTGAAAGGCGTAGCAACCTTTCACCTGCCCGACGAGCTGGGAAACGGATTCCGGAACAGCTACCCGGAGGATCAGCGGCCTCAGATCGGCAAGGCCGCGAATGTAATCGTGATGGCTGAACCACGAGTAGAACAAGTCTGAGCCAAGCTGCTCGATTTCCTCGCCATCGAATTCGAAGGCTTCAATGTCTTCGCCGGTTTGTGCCGCGAGCCGTTCGATGACCTTGTCCGAAGGCAGGCCGTCGCCCGTCGAGATCTTCCGCAGCACCGCGGCTGCATCCGCGTTTGCGACCGGGATCGCGGATTCATCGAGCAAGCGGGCCTTCAAAACCTTCCGCAGTTCCATGTACGCGCCCAGCGCGCGGCCAAGCTCATCGGTGTCGCCTTCGAGCAGCGAGCGAACGACCTTCCGGTCAAGCTCTGCCAGCCGTAGCGCATCGTCCTGTAGTGACGTACCCGCGCTCATTGCCACTTCCCGTTTCTGAAATCCGGCTCTGCATTTCTCTTCCATGCTCTGCTGTTCCTTCTGAGCGTATCGCGATCCGCAGGTGCCGTCTGCATCGATGTCTGCTCGGGCGTGCCGTCCGTCTCATCGGTTCGTCCCCTTCCTGGTTTTCCTCAATCTTTGACGCTTTGTCTGGCCGGGCGCGCCGTCCGGTCAACGGGCTGCCCGCTCCATTCGCTTCGCTCCCGTGTTGCCCGTTCCCCTACGGTGACCGTCTGTCTTATCCGCCCGGCCTTCGTCCTCCGCGTCTTTCGGAAAACCCAAGACAAGGAGACGAACATGACGGACTCAACTTCATCCCGGCAGGATATCTACAGCCGCGTGACGGCGCAGATCGTCGCCGAATTAGAGAAGGGCGTGCGCCCCTGGATCAAGCCCTGGCACGCGGAGCACGCCGCAGGCCGCATCACAAGGCCGTTGCGCCACAACGGCCAGCCTTATTCCGGCATCAACATCCTGATGCTCTGGGCCGCCGCCACCGCACAGGGCTACATCGCCCCGATCTGGATGACCTTCAAGCAGGCCATTGAGCTTGGCGCCCACGTCCGCAAGGGCGAGAAGGGTTCGCCCGTCGTCTATGCGAGCACGCTCACGCGCACCGACGCCGACGGCGATACCGGCGAAGATTCTACGCGCGAGATCCACTACATGAAGGCCTACACGGTCTTCAATGTCGAGCAGATCGACGGCCTGCCCGCGCACTACCACGCGAAGGTCGAACCGAAATTCAACCCGCCCGCGCGCATCGAGCACGCTGAGAAGTTCTTCGCCGCGACGCGCGCCGATATCCGCCACGGCGGCAATCAGGCCTACTACGCTATCTCGCACGATTACATACAGATGCCGCCCTTCGAGTGCTTCCGCGACGCGGAAAGTTTTTACCAGACCCTCGGTCATGAAACGATCCACTGGACGCGTCACGAAAAACGCCTTGCCCGCGACTTTGGCCGCAAGCGCTTCGGCGATGAAGGCTACGCGGTCGAGGAGCTTGTCGCCGAACTGGGTGCCGCGTTTCTCTCCGCCGATCTCGAGCTGACGCCGGAGGTTCGCGACGACCACGCCTCATATCTCGCCTCCTGGCTCAAGGTCCTAAAGGACGATAAGCGTGCGATCTTTACCGCCGCCGCCCACGCGCAGCGCGCCGTGGACTTCCTGCATTCGCTCGGATCGCCCGAGAGAATCGAGGGCGTGAATCCGAGAGCAAAGTGCCTGCAGCCTGCCGTGCAGCAGGAGGCCGCCGAATGAAGGCCCCTGACACTATCGTCATCGACGGGTGCGTTTATTCCTGGCGCGCTTTATTGGAGGCCCGCCGGGCGCAGCTTGAAGCCTGGAAAGCGGCGCAGCCGCGGCAGCCGGCACTGTTCGAGCTGAAGAATGACAGCCGCCCGTCAGCCGAAAGCACCGCCGTGGGGCGCTACCTCGAACCCGGTTTGCTCGGCTGGCGGCAAGACCCTGACTCATGAAACCCGCCCGAGGTGCGGTCGCCGCGCCCCCCACGGCGCGGCGACCGCGTCGCCCGCTCATGCCGACGATCAGAACCGCCCGCCTCCCTTTGCCGGGTTTCCTCAATCATTGACGCAACGATAGCCGGGCGCGCGGTCCGGTCAACGGGCTGCCCGCTCCAAGCATCCGTGTTGCCCGTTTCCCTCCGGTGACCGGACGGCTCATCCGCCCGGCGTCCTCTCCCGCGTCTTGAGGAAAACCCTTAGCAAAAGGAGAGGACTATGAAACTTCTGACCGACGACATCCGCGAGCGCCTGCTCCGCAACGGCCGCGTCCGCGACCAGATTGCGGAGAACCTTCCCGAGGCCGAGCCCGACTTCATCCCGGTGGTGAAGCTGTTCACGCCGGACGCAGGCTGCACCTGGCTGATCACGGAACTTGACCCGCGCGAGCCGGACATCGCCTTCGGGCTGTGCGACCTCGGCATGGGATACCCGGAACTCGGCTATGTGCGTATCTCGGAGATCGAATCCGTGCACGGCAAGCTGGGATTGCCGGTCGAGCGCGACCTGCATTTCGCGGCGACGCATACGATTTCAGTTTATGCCCGCGCGGCACACAAGGCGGACGTCATCACCGAATGCCCGCAGGCGCTCGATCAGGCCGCCACAGCGGCAGCGGCCGAGAAATCATAGCCGCCGCACCAACTGTCTGAAACGACGACGGCGCGTCTGACCGCGAAGGAGCGGTCAGACGCGCCTTGCTGCGCTGGAAAGCGTCAGAAGGGCCGCGGCCCCGCGGGCGGCTTGCCCACGGGAACGACCTGCGGCTTTGCAAGGCGCTTGCACTTGCGGCGCTGCTCATCGCGGCGCTCCGCGTCATCAAGGATGGCGATGACGAACAGCAGCAGCCAGAAGCTGCCGGACCCGAAGTGGGTTGCGGCGGCGACGCTGAAGGCGGCTTTGATCGATTTCATTTGTTTTCTCCTTTGCTCGAAGGCCCGGCCGATCCGGGCCTTTCGTGCCGTCCCGGAGAAAGCAGGCAAGGCATCAGGCGCACCTGCCGTCCGGCAGGCCGCAACGAAGAAGAGGACCTGACCCATCGAAGGTGGTCAGGTTGCGCCAGCACGGATGACCGCGACTGCCATGAACGGGCGCTGAAAGGCACGGCGGCCGGCGCCGGAGAGCGGGGGAGAAAACAAACGATCAAAGCCGCGCGTCGCCGCTGCAGTCCCGCGCGGTGAAGGCGTGGCTTCTTCCGGATTGATGATGGAGTCCGGCATCTTTGGGACGCGGGAGAGAAGCGATGAAACGCCGCCCGCAAGCGGCCTTGGCAGCCGCAGGGCCGGGACCGGGCAAGCGCCCGCCGCCCGGCCTATCTGAGCTTCCGCTCCAGCAGCAAGGCGAGGTAGTCCGCAACGCTCATCTCTTCGTCGACCCCGTAGCGGCGGCGCATGTCTGTATCGGTTTCGCTCACGATCTCCACGGCGCGGTGATAAGCCCCGGGCGAAAGCCACACCGTCAGTTCGATGTCGTCCTCGGGCACCTTCACGATGAGCACCATGCGTTGCTCCCTAGATTTCCCGGCTTGCATCGCGGCTGCTCCGCGTGAATTCCCGCTTCACGGCCTTCTCGCCGCGCCGCATCTGGCGGTGGACGAGAATCTCGAAACCCTGTTGCTGCTCCTGCGCCATGCCCGCGCGTTCTTCCTCGAATGTGTGCTCGCGCTCCCTATTGGCCTTCTGGAACGTCTCCAGCGTCTGCCCGCGCTCGCGCTCCACGCCCGTAAGGCGGTCATCGAAGCGCACTGTCAGCTCGCTGCGGCGCACCGCGTATTGCGCGCGGACGCGACTATATTCGTCCTGAAGATCGCGCTGCGGCCTTGCCCCGCCGAGATCGAAGGTTGGTGCGCGCGAGGGGACCGCGCCCAGCCTGTCGCGCTGCTGCTGCCATTCGCGCTCCAATCGCTCAAGGGCGAGCCGGCCCTCCTCTTTGAGCGCCTCCTCGCGCTGCGCGAAATGACCCAGCACCAGCTTCTGGTCGCGCAGGGCTTCGCGGCGCTCATTCTCCTGCGCCTTGAGGAGCGCTTGCATCTGCCGCTCCTGAAACTCGCGCACGCGCCGCTCCGCGGCCTCGCGCGTCAGCGTGCTGTTTTCCAGCGTCATGATCGTCAGACCTTCTCCGGGATCTTGCCCGGCATGTCGTCCCACTGCGCCTCGGGACCCTTGGCGAGGGCGTCGCCCATCGCCATGAGCTGCTCCATCGCATCATCCACGTCGCTGACGCGGGCGAGGATGCGCTCCGCTTCGCGCTGCCCCATGATGTGCATGACCGTTCGCGGATAGTGACCGTCAACGAATTCCAGCGTGTAGGTGTCGCGGTAGTATTTCTTCCGCCGGATGAAATTGCCCCGGCTGCGGGCCTTGGCTTCGATCATCTCGTCCCGCTCGGCTTCGTCCTTCGCCTTCTCATGAAGGCGCATGCGGAACCTGTGCGGCGTCTGCCGGTCATGGAAGACGGCGGCACCGCCATTGACCCGCACGGAAAACCGCGCGGGCGTAAACATCAGCTCGGCTTCAACCTTGAACTGATGGCGCCATGCCTTCTGAAGCAGGCGGGTGAACGGCCAGCTTCCCATCGCCGCAACCGGCCACCAGTAAAGCTCGGGCTCGCTGAGAAGGCTGACGAAGCCCACGCCCAGCACGGAGAGGGCAATGACGCTCACGCCACCGAGAAAGTCCGCCCATTTCGCGCGCAGGGGCGTCAGCACGGCGGGGCGCACGAGCACGCCTGCGACGCCGCCGTCTCTGCCCATGACCATGCGGGTGAAGGGTTCGCCATCAAAGCGCGCAACGGCTTCGGGTTCGGCCGCGCGGCGCTCGCGGTAGTCCGCGAGGGCGTGCGCCGACGCTCGCGCGACATGCCATGCGGCGCGGCCTGCCCATCTGCCCCCTTTGGCTCCCAACGCGCCCGCCATCCTGACGGCTTCGCGCGCCGCCTTGCGGGTCCGCTCATCCTTGAACATCGATGCCAGCCTCTTCATGGCCCTTCCTGACTTTGATCTCGTTTCGGGGGAATCGGCGGCCCGGCCGTGCAGGGGCGGGCCGCCATCGGGACGCTACTTCTTGCCGCCCCAACCGCCGGAGCCCGACCCGTTCCCGAACTGGTTCTGATTCTGGTTCTGGTTCTGCTGGCGCGTATAGTCGGCGTTGTAAGTCTGCCGCTGGACGTAGGTCCAAGTTTGGTCATTCGCGCGCCCGAGGCCGCGATACGCGTCCTGGGTGCCGTTGTTCGATGAATTCTGTTTGCTCATAGCTTCTCCTTTCCTGCTAGAGTTCCGGCCGGTCTTGTCGGCCTCCAGATATCAAGGTACTCATGAGCGGGACGGTCCTTCCTCGCCAAAACCTCGCGGTGCCGGCCATCGATGCCAGCCGGGTCAGGATCAGCAATTCGCTGATCGATTTCCTGCGGGCGGAGCTGCGCCTTTACAAGGCGGCGGTGCGCAAGCGCCGCAGCGGCTTTACCGACCAAAAGCTCGCCGACGAGATCCAGTTCTGCCCCGCGCTCGCATCCCCGCCCTCGTTCAGCCCGGAGACGCTGCGGCGTTTTCTGAACAACATTCCCCAGCAGCACGGCGATGCCTTCTTCCGGGTGATCATCGTCTTTCTTCTGCACGAGAAATGGATCGCGCCGGCCGATCTCGCCGCGCACGACAAGGATGCGATCTCGCGCACCGCCGTTGCAATGCAGGAGTTCTTTGGAAGCGCGCCGGAGACGATGACGGCGCTCTTCCGGCAGCTCGAAGGCACGTACGTCCGCTATGCCCTCGCGCCGGCGCGGATCGTGAGAATTTCATTCACGCTCACGCTGCGGCACGATCCGCCGGTCCTGCGCGCTCTTGAGGAGCAGGTGTTCTACGCGACGACGGCCGCGGAACACGTCCTGCGCGAAACCGGCGGGCTGCACCCGGACTCGTACCGCACGCTTCACCGGCTCCTTGCCAGTCACGCGCAGCAGGAAGGCGCATCGCGCTATTCGGCGGGGTTTGGCGTTGCCGATGCGAACGCGACCGCCTTTTTTGTTCGCAGCGAACTCACCGGCGGCGGGACGATCTATCTTGTGAACGGACTCTCGTACGATCAACAGAGGAACCGGGTCGAGACGATGCGCTCAACGCGCTACACCGGAACGGCGGAGGGCGGCACCGAAGGCGGTTTCGAATTCTTCCGCTCCAACAGCGATCTTGCCGGACCGATTTCCACGGTAGGGATGAGCGGACATGGCGCGGCCTGAAGACCAGATTGAGCCCTTCATCGGCGGTCGCCCGGCAAAAAAGGGCGAGACGCCCCGCGAGCGCGCGGAGCGCCTGGTCGAAACGTACCGGCAGGAAGCACAGCGCATCGCCGACTTTTACGAGCACCCGGCCGATCCCGATGCCGCCCTTGCCGTCGCGGTGAGCCGCGGCGACACCGAACAGGCGCTGCGCCTGATCGCGCAGGGCGCGGATGTCAATCAGGCGGCGGGCCGCGCGGTGCCGCTCATCCACGAGGCGATCGGCCTTGGGCACAAGGCCATCGCCGAGGCCATGCTCAATACCGGCCGCTGCGATCTCACGCTCCGCGATTCCGCGGGCCGCCTTGCGAGCGAGGTCGCGGACCTCGTCGCACGGGATCACGAATTCGCAGAGCGCCTTGCCGAAGAGCAGGCAAGGCAGTTCCGCGAAAAAAACCTGGACCCCCGCCGCCCCGACCATCCCGATTACGGCAACTGGACGTGGGAGGAGTGAACGCGGGCGTGGCGCTTGGTATCACAATTTGTGATATCAAGTGCGAGCGGAGCGCCTATTCATCCTCTTTCGGCCAGATATAGCCGATGGGCTTTTTCTTGGTTGCCGGCGGCCCGAGGAGCTTCTTGACGTAATCGTACAAGACGGCGATGTCGTGGTCGTGCTGGTCGATCTTGCGGGCGATATCCTTGTGGGTGGCGAGCATTTGCCGGAGCCGCACGAAGGTTCGCATGATCGCGATATTGACGAGTACGGCTCGCTTGCTGCGCAGGACGCTCGAAAGCATGGCTACGCCTTGTTCAGTGAAGGCGTAGGGGGCGCGCCGCAGGCCCATCTTGGCGGCGGGATTGGAGGTCACAATTTGTGATCTCCAATTTTCCAGTTCGGCCTTGCTGAGCTGGAACATGAAATCATCGGGGAATCTGTCCAGATTGCGTTTTACAGCTTGAACCAATGCCCGCGTCTCGACGCCGTACAATTCCGCAAGCTGGAAATCGAGCATGACCTTCTGGTCGCGGATCAGATAGATTCCGGTAGCGATACGCTCGATCGGAATAATGCTCGGAGATTTGCCCATAATGCGATGATTGCAGGGCGGCGGCGGGCCGCAAAGAAAAACGCGCCTGCGGGCACGTCTTTCCTGTGGACAAGCAAGGACGGCAGACGCCGCCGGAGTCCGTTTTGGGGTCGCAATCCGCGATCTCAAAGACCAGCGAGCCGCGATGCGATCTTGCTCAAGTGCTGCGCCATCGCCGTCAAGCCTTTCTTGACGGGCAGATCGCGCTAGAGCCGCAGGACTCCCGCCATCGCCGCGAAGGCTGAATAGAACGAGCTCTCGCGGTCGAAATACTCCACCCGCTGCAGGATCATCGGATCGAATCCCGCCCAGTGCACGAGCTGGCGCTTGAAGGGATCGCTGCGCGCAAAAAGCCGGCTCGCTTCATCGGGCGTGAGCAGCTCATGCAGCTCCGTCACTTCCGTCCGGCCCTTGAGGCCATGCTGTTCCTGCTCGGGCGCGACCTCGCCCTCACGGGTGACGGCGATGCGCGTCTTTCCCAGCCGCCTTGAAATGTACTCCGTGGTGGTGACGTCGTTGTTGCCGAAGAACTGCAGGATGCCCGCGTTCGCGGCGAAGCTCTCCCAGCGCTCGCCGTAAAGCGCCTTGCCCTGGCCCCAGTCCTGCAGGATGACCCACAGCTTCACATCAAAGCTCGCGATCTGCCCCGCGGCATCCTGAAGCTGCCGCATGAATCCCAGCACCGGGAATTCATCAAGGCACACCAGCACCGGCGCCGCGGGCTGCGTTTTCTCGCGCTCCATCGCATCGAGAAGCTGGTTGATGAAAATCCGCAGCCACCTACTGCACGCGCCCATGCGCGTTGCCGGAAGGCATAGGTAGACGGTGACGCCCTTGGGGTCGCGCTTTAAGTCCGCAAGGCTGAAGTCGCCCGCGCCCAGCACGCCGCGCATCGCCTTGTAGTCAAGAAAGCGCGTGTGCCGCCGCACGGTCGAGAGCACGCTGGAGCGCTCGTTGCGGCCTTTTTCGTAAAAATCCCGCGCCGCCGCCTCGATCGCTGCGCCAAGATCGGCCGTGTCCTCGTTCGATGAGAGCCACTCCGCGTTATCCAGCATGTCCTGCTCGACCACGAAGGCTGGTTCGTCATCCTCATCGGGCGTATCAGCGGGCGCCTGCGTCAGCGCCGCGTTGATCAGGCCGCGCACGGTGAGCAGGGTGCGGCGGCCCTCGTAGCGCGGGGCGCTGGCCACATGCAGGATCAGCCCCTCGATGAAGTTGCGCGCCGATTCATCCCAGTGCGGGTCTTTCTCCTGGCCCGTCGTGGCGACAAGCCCGTCCGCGATGAGCCCTGCGTCCTCGATCACCGTCCGGCTCTTGAGATCAAGCACCGAGAGCGGGTTGTAGGCCGCGCGCAATGAAGCATCGACCGTTGCGTACCCGAAAGGATCGAGCACATAGACCTTTTGCCCGAGCGCCGCGCGGCGGCTTGCCGTCTTGGTTGCCAGCTCCGCCTTGGGGTCGGTCGCGAGCACGCTGCCGCGGTAGAAGAACAGGTTGTTGATGAGCGTGACCGACTTGCCCGCGCGCGAGCCGGCGACGGTCAGGACGTGGCGGTTGTCCTCGATGCCGATGAGCTTGTCATGCAGGCCGCCCACGAGGATCTTCCTCCCCGGGTTGCCGGGGTCGTATTCGAGCACCTCGCTTTCGAGCACGAGGGCGGGGGATTGCCACCTTGCCTGTGGCAGCCGCTGCGTCTTCAGGAACCGCGATTCAAGCCCGCGCGGCACCTGCTTCGTGAAGGCCTCGATGAAGCCCTCCCGGCCCGATATTCCCCCGGCGCCCCGCTTGCTCATGGCGCCCACTATGCCGCAAGTGACCGCGTCTGTCCTGCACGGCGGCGGTCATTGTCCGTTCGCCCCTTGCAGCGGGAGGCGGCCTTGGCCGTCCGGCCATGCCATTCCTTTGTCTTGTCCGGGACTGCTCGCCACACCAGCCTTGACGCCCAACCTGGCGGAACGCGGCCCTATGGCCGCAACTTGCTTTGTCGGTTCCCCCACCATCTTCGCTTCGCTCAGTTCGTCGCACGCGCTGCGCGCTTCGCGACATGGAGGTCTCCCCCAACAATGCGTTGCAGCCGGTCCGTCGCCCCGCGAACGGCAGGGCACGGCTGGAATGGTCCAGCCCCGAAAACAAAGGAGAACGACAATGACCAGCAAGACGAACCAAACCGCCGCCCCGCAGCAAGAGGGCAAGAGCAACCTGCCCACGCACGTTGCGAAGGTCCGCCGCGGCTACGGCAAGAACGCAAGCTATGAGCGGATCGGCGTCGCCTGGACGAATGAGGACGGCGCGCTCTACGTGAAGCTCTACGGCACGCAGGTCGTGAGCAACTTCACGCTCTACGCGATGCCGAGCGGCGATGGCGGCAATGAAGACGCGGCCACGGCGGGGGAGTGATCCCCCGCGCACCTCGCGCCCGCAAGCGGCGCAGGGTCGAAAAGACCCTGCGCCGCATTGCTGTTTTAACTCAGTCGGATTGCACCAGCGGAACGGGCTTGCCGTGCTTGAGGCACGCGATCTCGTGGCCGCTCCGGCCATAAAGCCCCTTGGTCTCACACCCCTCGACCGGGCAGTGATACTCGACCTTCACGCCACGCTTTGACTCCTTCGGCTCGCCCTTTTCCGGGGTGTCAGCGGCGCCCTTGTCCTCGCCGCTGATCGCCCATGAAAACGCAAAGCTCTCGGCTTTTTTGGCGACGAGCTTTTCGAACTTCCCGCCCGGAATGACCGAGAGCGTGATCCGCTCCCCTGTTTCCTTGTCCGGCGCGCCCTCGCGGTGCGTCTGCAAACCGTGCTCCTTCATGCCAGCGGCATAGTCGCGGTCGTGATAGTTGCTGCGTGCCACCTTGCTCTGGCGCAGGTGTTCCATGAGCCTGAGCAGCTCCATGCACTGCACGTCGAATCCCGCTTCGCGGAAGAGAAGCGGGTTCAGCCGGAACTCGGGCCGCGAGGTTCCGGTCCGGTGGTCCCATTTTTTCGGCACATAGACGGCAAAGCACTTTTGCGCGGTGCGGAAGGTGACCATCGGCAGGGCCAGCTCGCCCTTGTAGAAGCTCCGGCCGAGCCATTCGATCAGGGCGACGATCTCGCCATAGTGCTCTTTGGTTGGATTGAGGGGCCTTGCGTCCTCTTTGGAATGTCCATCCCGGTCCGTCTCTGTCTCATTCGGTCCGGGTGCTCTTGGAATGTCCATCACAACGGCGCTCCTTCTTCAGCGTTGATCCGTTGCCCAATTTATTCAGTTCATTCCAAGCGATTCCTCGCCGATTCCTCGCCGTCTTTTTCTTGTCTCAAACAAAATTGGAATGTACATTGCGATACTATTGGAATGTACCATTACAATCTTAAGTGGTTATTCATAACTCCTGCCCTATACTCAAGATAGGGGCGGTCTCCGCCAGTAAAGATTTGTACAAGGTGTGCGCGGGTAGTACCGCGCCCACCTTGCCGGGGGGATTTCGCATCCCCCGCGGACCCCCCTCGGCAATCCCTAACCTCAAACGCGCTTGGGCACGTTTTCGCTAAGGGATTGGGTCAGCCGGCCACGTTCGTTATGGGGCATCGAGCCCCATCCGGCTGAGCGCAACGTCCCGCCGTTGCATCGCGGCCATGGAGATTTCCCTCTCCCTGGACCCATGGAGCAAAGGGCCTTCAGCGCCCCTTGCGACCCTGGACCAAAGGGAGACTTCGCTCTCCCTCTGGACACCCATCGACCGGTGTTTGTCGCACCGGCTTCGACCCCTGGGAGACTTCGGCTCTCCCTTGGGCAACCCATCGACCCGCCTGCGCCAGAGGTTACGGCGGGCAGGCCGGGAGCTGCGCGCTCCCGGACCCGGCGGGCCAGAACGGGCGGCGCGAGGAAGGGGCGAGGCGCGCCGCAGGCCGAAAACGCCATTGTGAGAGGCATGACCGACGAGCGCAGAGATAGACCTGCACCTATCTCCTACCGCATCCCGAAAGGACGGGAGGCGAAGTTCGCCGCGCTCGTCGCGGAGCATGGCGGCTCCACCAATGCCTTCCTCACAGACCGGATTTTCGGGCAGCGCCGCCGCAGCCCGGAGGGGCGCAAGCAGCTCGCCCAGCTTCTCGCCAGTGCCGCCCGGATCAGCGACCAGCTCCATGACGTTGCGCTCACGGGCGCCGGCGACAGCGCGCTGGCCATCGAGGCCGCGCGGGCCGAGCTGACCGAGATCCGCGCGGCGCTGCTGATCCTGATGGACCGCAAGCCGTGATCCCGTTCGCGAGCCAGCGGGCGGGCGGAGCAGATCTCGCGACGCACCTCATGAACGAGCATGACAACGAGTACATGGAGCTGTTCGAGGTGCGCGGCGCCATCGCCCGGGACCTTCACGGCGCCTTCGCCGAGTGGGAGGCGCAGGCCGCCGCCCTCACGCGCTGCCGGCAATATCTGTGCAGCCTTTCGATCAGTCCGGACGAATGGCAGGGCCGTCTGACCCGGGAGCAGCATCTCGATTACATCGAGCGCGCCGAGAAGAAACTCGGCCTCTCCGGCCAGCCGCGCGCCATCGTCTTCCATATCAAGGAAGACAGGCTCGGGCGTATGCGCGAGCACTGCCATGTCGTCTGGTCGCGGATCGATGCCAGGGCCGGTAGGGCCGTGCAGCTTTCCTTCTTCAAGGAAAAGCTGATGACAGTCACGCGCGAGTTCGCCCGCGACCACGGCCTTGAGCTTCCCGAGGGCTACCGGCGGCACGAGGAAAAGATGCGCCGCCGCAACCGCCAGCTCTCCGCCTATGACTGCGTCAAGCAGAAGGAGACCGGCATCACGCACGAGCAGCGCATGGCAGCGGTCACTGTCGCCTGGAAGTGCAGCGATTCCGGCAAGGCGTTCGCGGCGGCGCTAGAAGACCTCGGCTACGTCCTCGCCCGCGGGCGCAACGGCACGCGCCCGGTCGTCGTCGACATCTACGGCACCTCAACGGCGCTGCGGCGCCTGATCGACGATCCCGCGGTCCGGACGAAGCATGTCAGAGAGCTTCTCGGGGCGGAGTATGCGCCCGAGAATCTGCCGAGCGTCGAGCAGGCGCAGGCGCTCGCCGCGCAGCGCCGCAAGGCGATCGAAGAGTTCGAGAAGGCGCGCGAGCAGAGCGAGCAGGTCATCGCGCAGCTCAAGCACCAGGCCGCAAGGCGCGAAAAGCTGGAAGGCGAGGCCGCCCGGCTCAGGGAGCGCCAGCGGCAGGAGCGCGCCCAGCTTGCGGCCGAGCACAAGATCGCCCGGCAGGCGCTGAAGGCGGATTATCTCGCGCAGACCCGGCGCGTCCGCACCGAGCGCGCGCGCAACGCCCCCAGGGGGCTTGCCGCCTTTCTCGGGCGCATCACTGGCGTAGCCCTGATCACGAAGAAGGTGCAGCGCTACCGCGACGGCAAGCGCTTTGAAGCGTATCTGCACAGCAAGCAGGAGCTTGCCGGGCGCCAGCGCGGGCAGATCGAGATCCTCGCCCGCCGCCATGAATTGCAGGGCGCCGACATGCAGCGCAAGCTTGACGCGCTGCGCCAGGTCGAAAAGCGCGAGCTGAAAGCGCTGGAGCAGGCGCGTACGAAGGAGCGCCGCCGGCGCATCAATGCCGGGCACGAGCATATGCCGGCGTTCACGCTCGAACTGAAGCCGCCGGGCCGCAGGCCCAGGATCGAGAAGGCCAAGAACCGCTTCATCTCCCCGCTCGCGCGCGAGCTGGCCGAGGCCGCACAGGGACGGCGCGCGCCCAAGAAGATCAAGCTGAGGGAGGAGTTCACGCGCGTAGCTAAAGATGAGAGCGGCGAGGGCGAAACCGGCGGCGCCGCTGCCGCAGGGACGCCGCCGCCGGCGGCGGAGCCGAAGATCGAGCCCCGGCCCGTCCGCACCATCGACCTGCCGCGCGAGTTCAACGCGGCGGCAGCCGACCCGAACACTCCGCCGGGCGGCGGAGGAGACGGGCCGTCTGTCAAGCCGCCCGATCCCGGGCCGCAGAATGACGGCCCCGACGACCGCGGCCCACTGCGGCCGCACGACGATGGCCCGGACGATTCCGACCCGCCGCGACCGCGGCCGCGCCGCAGGCGCGAGCGCGATCTTGATCGAGGGCGGTGAGGAGCAAGACCAATGTCCAGGACCGACACGAGCGATAGACCCGGCGATTCCCTTCCCGACACCTACTGGCTCGCAAGGAGCGATAGCCTGACTTTGCTTGTCGCGGGCCGCGCCCGCGCTTACGCCGATCCATGGTTCAACCACGGCGAGATCTATGGTGACCCCGCGTTCCTGCGCCGCCGCAAGGACGAGCATGTCGTCCTGCCGCTCGGGCAGCCCATCCTGGATGATATCGAGAAGAAGCTTGGTCTGTCAGCGCCGGCGCCGGTCATTGATGAGCGCGGCCATGCACGTCCCGACCTGCGGCGCCAGGTCGACGAGCACAACAGATACCACCGGGAGAAGCGTTACCTTGAATCCGCCCGTCCCGGCCGCGACGTCGTTCGAGCGCTGGAGGAGGCCCATGCGTATTTGAACAGAGCGGCCGCGAAAGGCGCATTGACCACGGCCGCGAACGAGGCGCGCTTTCATTGCGCCGAAACGCTACGCCTTCTGGAAGACGGCCGCCCGGCAGACCGGCGGGACCGGTTTCCGGCCCGCGCGGCCGAAGCGGTCAGAAAAGCGGCGATGGCGCTGCGCGAGAACGATCCGCCTCCCGGCTCATCCATGGTTCTTGCTTATCCAAGTGAAATCTACGGTGCCCGCCTCTGGTGCAACCGCGCGCTCGGATATGTGGAAAAGAGCGAGGAAAACCGCGAGGCCGCGCGCTCCCGCTCCGCGCCCCGCACCCGGCGCGGTAGGGACGACTCCGACCGGGAGCGGTGAAGTCTTCTATGGTCTGTCCGGAATCGATTGCGCAAAGTATCGAAAAACGATCCGTTCTGCGCGCGAATCCGGATCACGCCTTCCGCGGCTGCCGTCTGCGGTTTAGGTCTATTATTATAGGCCTTAACAGGGTTTCCGTCTGCTTTGGTAGACGATATCCTTATCGCCGGCTCCAGGCGGCTATAGCCCGCGGATTGACTTAACGTCCATAAACGTGTACATTATCCAAGGTAATGTATATGTGCATGGACGCTAGAGATGACTGAGAACCGCAAGACCCCGACGCTGCCTCTTCCCGTGAGGCGGGCGCTGCGCAAGCTGGGCGAGGACATCCGCGACGCCCGGCGGCGCCGGCGCATTCCCGTCGCGATCCTGGCCGAACGGGCATCCATCAGCCGCATGACCCTGCACAAGGTCGAAAGGGGCGAGCCCGGCGTCTCGATGGGCATCTACGCGACCGTCCTCTTTACCCTGGGCCTTTCCGATCGCATCGGGGACCTCGCCGATATCAAGACAGATACCGTCGGCCTGCAACTCGAAGAAGAGCGCCTGCCGCAGCGCATCCGCCGGCCCCGCAAGCCCAAGTCCGCGCCGCCCGCGCAGGAAGGCGCGCCATGACGGACACCGAAGTTCTCGTCTATGTCGACCTTGACGGGGCGCCGCACCTCGCGGGCCGCCTCTGGGCCCGCATGCGCAAGGGGAAGGACAGCTCCACCTTCGAGTATGACCGGGACTGGCTTGCCCATCTCGCCCGCTTCTCCCTTGAGCCGGCCCTGCAGCTCGGCCCCGGCCCTTTCCATACGCCAGCAGGTAAGCCCCTGTTCGGCGCCATCGGCGATTCCGCGCCCGACCGCTGGGGGCGCGTGCTCATGCGCCGCGCCGAGCGAAGGCGCGCCGAAAAGGCGGGGCAGGCGCCCCGCACGTTGCGCGAGATCGACTACCTCCTGATGGTCAACGACCAGGCTAGGGGGGGCGCGCTGCGGTTTGCCCTGCACCCGGGCGGGCCGTTCCTTCAGGTCGATGATGCCGCCCGCATCCCGCCGCTGATCGAACTGCCGCGGCTGCTATCGGCCGCCGAACACGTCATCGGCGATTCCGACAGCGATGAGGATCTGCGCCTGCTGCTCGCGCCGGGCTCCTCGCTCGGCGGCGCCCGGCCCAAGGCTTCGGTCCGCGACAAGGACGGCAGCCTTGCCATTGCGAAGTTTCCGCACAAGGACGATGAGATCAACACGGTCCTGTGGGAGGCCGTCGCGCTCGCGCTCGCGCAGAAGGCGGGCATCCCGGTTCCGGACTGGCGCCTTGAAAGCGTCGCCGGCAAGGCAACGCTGCTCCTGCGGCGTTTCGACCGCGCGGGCGGCGTCCGCATCCCGTTTCTCTCCGCCATGAGCATGCTTGGCGCGACCGATAATGAGACGCGCAGCTATCTCGAATTCGTGGACGCGTTGCGCCAGCACGGCGCCGCGCCGAAGCAGGACATGCACATGCTCTGGCGGCGCATCGTCTTCAGCGTCCTGATCTCCAACACCGACGACCACCTGCGTAATCACGGCTTTCTCTATGCCGGGCCTGAGGGCTGGCGGCTCGCCCCCGCCTATGACGTCAACCCCGTTCCCGCCGACATCAAGCCGCGCGTGCTCACTACCGCCATCGATCTTGATGACGGCACCGCTTCCCTCGGCCTTGCCATGCAGGTTGCGGATTACTTCGAACTGGATGCCGGGCAGGCGCGCGCCATTGCCGCGGAAGTCGGGCAGGCTGTCTCGACATGGCGCGAGGAGGCCGCCAGGGCCGGCCTGACGCCGGCGGAGACCGACCGCATGGCGTCGGCTTTCGAGCATGAAGATCTCAAGGCTGCGCTCGCGCTTCGGTCGCCGGCAAACGCCGGCAGCACATGAGACGCTGCCGGCTGCTATCGCGATTGCTCACCCTCCTGGTGGGCACATCTGGAAGGGAGAAGGGACAGATCGCAGTGAAGGTTCGATACATCGCCATATACAAGGTGCGTGGCGCGAACGCACTGCCGGATGATGCCGAAACGGCCGACATCCTTACCTTGCAGAACCCCGCGCTCGCCGCCACCCTGACGACGAATCCCGAGCCGCATTTTCTCCATATCGATAAGTCCGCGGCCCTTGCAACGCAGCTTCTCAAAGGGATCTTCGCCCCCGACAAGGAGGGCACTCTCCAGGAACGGCTTGCCGCTGAGATCGAAACTGTGAGAGCGCGCCGGGCCAAGAAGACCGCCAAGGGGGTCTTTCTGGTCTTCACCGGCGAATCAGAGATTCCGGCGCCGGAATTCAAGGCCCGGCGCGATGCCGACGAATTCGGTCTTTGCATCGACGACGTCCCAAAGTCAGAAATTCGCGAGACCTTCCGCCCTTCGGTGCAGGGCGTGATGACGGCCCTCGGGTTGAGCCTGTCCGCCAATGCCGATCACACCATCGAAAAGGTCGGGGACGTTGTCTATCTCATCGATCCCGACAAAGGGAAACCGGTCTATGCTTTCAACTTTCACGGCGGTATCGCGAGGGCCTCGGTTGCAAGTCCCATAACAGCCGCTGTCATTGCAGAGGCGGCTGCGCTCGCGCCCAAGCTTGCCGCCGACAAGACCATGGCGCGGCCCACAAGCCTTCTCTTTACGTCGCTTGAGGAGGCGACGGACGAATTGCAGGGTTTCATCGCCGCCTGGTCCGCGCTCGAAATCTTTGTCAACGCCACGTTCAAAGCGACCTATGAATCGCGCTGGTTCAAAATCATGGGAGAAGGCGCCCCTCTGTCCGGCAAAGCCGTCTTCGAGCGCTTCAAGGACGTCATGAGCGACAAGTATCGGCTCGCCGACAAGTTCCTCGTCATCGCCTCAGTTCTCGATCCAGCAGCAGCTGCTGTCGATGCTGCTGAATTCAACAGACTCAAGAAGTTCCGCGACGGGCTTCTCCATGCCCTCGACACACCGCAAGCGCCGCTGCCGACAGACGCTGTCCAGAAGCTGCTTCTGAAGTATATGAAGTTGCATCTTGCCGCGTAGGCGGTGCACACCGCCGCTAGAGCGCGTCGCACTGCTGACCACGACTCGCCGTCCGGCGTTGCCGGTGATGATCATGATGACGCCGCCGGCGATGATGATGGTCATGATGACGCCGGTGATAGCCATCATGATGAGGGCAGTTTCCGGCGCAAGAAAAACGGATACACAAATGTGTAACCATTGGTTACACTCTACGCCATGAAGACCAAGGATGCCGGACTGCGAATCCGCGTCGAACGGGAACTTCGGGATGATTTTCTCGATGCGTGCCGCGCCCAAGACCGGCCCGCCGCCCAAGTGATTAGGGAATTTATGCGAGAATATATTTCCAGGCTCGAAGTGCCGAAAGTTATGTCAAGACCGGCCCGCAGAAGCAGAAAAGCGGGACGCTCATGAGTACGCCCATTGAGGCGCTTGCCGCCAAAACTGCCGAGTATGTGACCGAAACCCGCCGGCTGAACGGGCTCGCCAACACGACAGAAGAGACCTTCTATCCGGCAATTCGGGATCTGCTCACGCATATCCTGCGCTCGCAGAATCTTCCCTTCGAAGTGCGTACCGGCACCTCGGAAGCAAAAGCAAAGGGCACCGACCGTCCGGACTTCATCCTTGCAGATTCCGCCCTGTTCGTCGGCGTTTTCGGCGAGGTTAAGAAGCCCGATGACGCAACCCTGGAGGAGATCGCCGCATCCACCGAGCGCGATAATCAGATCGGGCGGTATCTCGCGCGCACCGGTGTTGTTCTGATCACCAATGTCCGGAGCTTTGGCCTTCTGACCTGCGCGCCGTCATATGCGCGAAAGCCGGAAACCCCCGTTCCGCCAGACCGGCGCGAACTCATCGCCTCGGTCGACTTGTGGGCGAGCGCTTCGGGCAAGGGAGCCAAGCTCAGCGTCGACGGGACTGCCATCGATGAGTTTGTCGCCCTTGTCGCACGCTCCATCACTGATTTCGCGCCTATTGCCGATCCGGCCGACCTTGCCAAGGTTCTCGCGCGCCAGGCCCGCGACGCCAAGAACGACTTGCCCGATGACCTGACGCCCGTCGCGCCCCTGCTTGACGATTACCGGCAGGCCCTTGGCCTTTCGTTCGATATCGACGATGAGAAAGGCGACCGCTTCTTCCGTTCAAGTCTGATCCAGACGGCCTTCTACAGCCTCTTTGCAGCCTGGATACTTTGGGACCGCACGAAGGATGCGGCGCCCTTCGATCTGGAAAAGGCGCAGGCGCACCTGCGCATCCCGTTCCTCGAACAGCTCTTTTATGACATCCGACACCCGCATTATCTCCGCGAGCTTGACCTTGCGCGCCACCTCGAACGGGCGGTCGCTACCCTGAACCGCGTTGACCGCAAGCTTTTCGACGGCCGCATGAGCTTTCCTACAGTCGATGACGAGAGTCCGGCGGTCGCCGCGATTACCTATTTCTATGAACCTTTCCTTGAAGCCTTCGACCCGCAGCTCCGGGAGGAGCTTGGCGTCTGGTACACGCCGCCCGAGATCGTCCGCTACCAGGTTCGCCGTATCCATCACATCCTGAAGACCGACCTCAAACGGCCGCGCGGTCTTGCCGATCCGGCCGTCGTCGTGCTCGACCCCTGCTGCGGCACCGGCGCGTATCTTCTCGAGACTGCCCGCTGCATTGCCGAAGAGATGCGCCGCGAAGGCGATGCCGATGTTGTCGGCGTCGAACTGCTCAAGGCGTTCGAGGAGCGCGTAATCGGCTTTGAGATCCTTACGGCGCCGTTCGCCATCGCGCAGTTACAGCTCTACATCCTGCTCGCGGAACTCGGAGTCGAACCACCCAAGGGCCACCGGCTGTCCATCTTCCTGACGAACGCGCTGACCGGCTGGCACGACCACGGCGACATCAAGCTCAACTTCCCGGAAATGCGTCAGGAGTTCGATGCGTCCCAGTCTGTCAAGCAAAGCGCAAAGATCATCGTGGTTCTCGGCAATCCGCCCTACGACCGGTTCGCCGGCGCGGCGCAGGCCGAAGAAGCCGACCTCGTCGCCCACTACAAGGGCATCGATCTGGTCGAAGACCGGGGGAGGGACGGCAAGACCAAGCTCGATGAATTCGGCCGCCCAAAGAAGAAGCAGCGCGGGCAGAGCCTCCTCTACAAGGAATTCGGCGTCCGCAAGCAGCTCCTTGATGACCTGTATGTGCGCTTTTTCCGCCTTGCCGAGGAGCGCATTGGCGAGGCGGCCGAACACGGCATTGTCTCTTACATATCGAACTCGTCTTATCTAACCGGCCGCTCGCATCCCGTCATGCGGCGCTCGTTGTTGACGAACTTTCACAAAGTCTGGATCGACAACCTTAACGGCGACAAGTTCAAGACCGGCAAAATCATCCCCAAGGGCCTGCCGGGAGCAGGCACCGCCGACCAGAGCGCCTTTACAAGCGACAATGACCCGCGCGGCATTCAGCCGGGGACCGCCATTGTCACCTGGCTGAAGCTGCCCGCCGCGAAGACGAAACCCGATCAGACCGAAGTGGCCTATCGCGACTTCTGGGGGCTGGCCAACTGGAAGCGGGCTTCATTGCTCGCGAGCCTGCCGGGTGGCGCTGCCAGCAAGGATTCGGCCATTCCGCTTTACGAGCCGATCACTCCGACGCAGGAGAACCGCTGGCGGCTTTCGCCGCACGCGCAGGAGCCAGGCTATGAAAGCTGGCCGGGCCTTGACGAACTCTTCCCCGTTGCCTTTCAGGGCGTGAACCACAACCGCGGCCTGGAAGGCACCGTGATCGACTATGACCGCGAGACTCTCGCAAACCGGATGAGAACCTATATCGAAGCTACTTCCTTCTCCAAAGCGGCCAAGGTGGCACCCGCAATGATCGGCGATTTCGCCGGCTATGATCCCGAAACGGTCTGGAAGGAACTGCACCAGAAGGGGTATTCCGCGCAGAAGGTTCTGCCGTTCCTGACATTTCCTTTTGATCAGCGGTGGATCTATTACGAGGTTGAAGGCAAGCTTCTCAACAGGAGCCGCCCGGAGTTCGCTACAAATCTCGCCGACAACGAGTTCCTGATCACGGTGCCGGAGCCGCGCAAGGTTTCCGAAACCAGACCGCTCTACGCAACCACTCTCGTCAATCTTCATGTCCATGAGCGCGGGTCCGTCGTCATACCGCGGGATACCCGCGGCGAGGGTTTACTCGCTGACCGCGATGCCAATCTGCCGGAGCCGGCATGGCGCATCTTTCGGGAGCACTTTGGTATGAAAGGGGAGCGCCGGGACGATGACGCCCGCCGCCACGCGGGCCGCTTGCTGCGTGTCGCTCAGGCAGTGCTTCACGCTCCTGCCTATCAGGCCGATCATCGCAGCGCCCTGTCCGCAGACTGGGCTCACCTGCCGGTGCCCAAGGACGCGACGCTCTTTGACCGTCTTGCAGAAGCCGGGGACGTCGTGGCCCGGCTTCTCGACAGCAATGCCGACGTCCGTGACCAGGTCTTCAGCATTGTCGGAGAAGATCGGGCTGCGCAGCTCGCGCAACTCCGGAAACAGGACGGCAGCCCGATCCGGCCGGACGACCTCGGCGTCACCGTCAATTACTGGGGTGGCGCGAAAGGCCGCTGGCAACCTCGGCCCTTCACAGGCGAAGAAAACGCTCTGCCGGCATGGGGCGAGCGCACAGGCGATCTCTACATTGCTGACGGTGTATTTTTTGCCAATGTCCCCGAGCCCGCATGGAAGTATGAACTCGGCGGTTACCCCGTCCTGAAAAAGTGGCTCGGCTACCGGCAGGCCAACCACCGCAACGGCGAGCCCCTGACGACGGATGAGCGGCGCTGGTTCAAATCGGTCGTGCAGCGCATCGCCGCGCTGATCGCGCTTAGCGCTAACCTCGACGAGCTGTATTCGGCAGCGTCGGAGAACGCTTTTACGGCCGCGGAGCTTGGTATTGCTCGCTAGCCGGCCAGGTCCAAACTTGTGGCTACACAAATGTGTATCCATTGGCTACACTATAGTCGTGATCGAATCATGCTCGATTCGTAACGTCGCCCGCCCTGAGAATTCATGAAGAGGAGCAAGAGCAAGACGATGCGTGACAACCGCCGTGTAGCGCAGCCGGACCATACCGCTGGCGTTACGGCGATCCTTGCCGCTTCATCTCAGGCGCTCACAGTCGAACAATATCAGCAGCTCGCCCGCACGACCGACCGCACGGCGGGAAGGACCCAGGCGCTTGATTTTCCTTTGCTCGGACTTTTCGGCGAGGCTGGAAGCCTTCTCTCGGAACTGAAGAAAAAGCAGCGCGATGCCGACTCCTATTTCGGCTATGAGGCGTCCGTCGTCGAGGAACTCGGCGACGTTCTGTGGTACCTGTCCAATCTTGCCGCACGCGCCAATATCAGATTAGCCGCGGTTGCCCGGGCCGCTGGAGCCGGGTTAGCGGGCGACGACTCCCAGGATATTGCATTCGCCGCGCTCCAGCCCACGCTTGTAGTTCACGGGCCAACCGCGCAAGCCGGGGTTGAAGCAACGCTGATACGGCTGGCCGGCGAAGTGGGCAAGCTCATGGCCGACTACTCGGCCGGCCTTATCGCTGGCGACGTCGCTGCCCTGCCGGGGCACATGACGGCAATATTCCGGGCGTTGATCGATGCCGCCAACGAAGCTGGCGTAAGTCTGGCTGACGCGGCCCATCGCAATCTGCGCAAGATATTCGATCGATGGCCGCAAAACCGTATCTATCCGCCCCTTTTCGATGAAAACGACGATGCCGGCGAACAACTTCCCCGGCGTATCGAGATGCAGATCTTCGAGAAGACCGTCAACGAGCAGACATATGTCTTTCAGCGCTGCAACGGCATCAATATCGGCGACCGCCTCACCGACAATAAACTCGAGAAGGACGACTACCGATTCCATGACGTCTTCCATCTGGCTTACGCTGCGATTCTTGGCTGGTCGCCAGTCCTACGCGCGCTTTTCCGCGTCAAGCGCAAGAGCCGCCCCGAGATCGACGAGGCAGAGGATGGTGCCCGCGCCAACCTCATCGAAGAGGGCGTTTCAACGTGGATCTTCAATCACGCTGCACAGCTTAACTTCTTCGAGAATCTGACGAGCGTCGATTACGGCCTCCTCAAGGCCGTACGCGAACTTGTTAGAGGATACGAGGCAGAACGCTGCCCTCTGTGGCTCTGGGAAGAAGCGATTCTGAAGGGCTATGAGATATTCCGGCAACTCCGCAAACACCGCCGTGGCGTCATCATTGCCGACCTGAACGAACGAACCATCACCTTTGAGAAGATGCCTGAATGAAACCATCCGACTTTGTTGACGCCATAACCGCCGTGCATCTTGACGCTGTGTTCAATCCTTACAGCGATCGATGCGAACTGTACGACCGAGCCGACGCGCCGCAGCGACGACGCGCAAATCTCCGCGCTGCCCTCGAAGCTGCGTCATGCCAGGACATCGACTCGATATGGATCGCCCGCGATCTCGGATATCGCGGCGGACGGCGCACCGGCCTTGCACTGACCGACGAAATCCACCTCCCGGCATTCAGCGAGATATACGGCGGTCTCACGCTTTCACGGGCCACAAAAGGTGCGCCCGTCGCCGAGCGTACTGCAGCGATAATCTGGCGCGTGCTGACGCAGATCGATCGGCAGGTATTTCTCTGGAATGTCTTTCCCTTGCATCCGTACGAGCCCGGCGAACCTCTATCCAACCGCTGCCATACCCGGGCCGAGCGCGCCGTATTTATGGAACTTCTCTACTCACTGATCGACATGCTGCATCCGAAGCGTGTAATTGCGATAGGCAAGGACGCCCAGACCGCGCTGTCAGAGTTCGAGATTGAATCCTACGCGGTACGCCATCCCAGCTATGGAGGGCAAACCGACTTCATGCGCGGCATGGCCGAGCTCTATGAGATCGACATCGATCCAGATCATAGAGTCGTCTAGGCGGCCGCCCTTACTTTCTCCGCCGCCCGGCAAGCCTCCAGCAATTCGGCCACGTCGCGCCGGCGGTATCCTCGCGGCGTGTCAATCACGGCGTGCGTGGAGATCACCGTCAGCGGTCCGACACCAACGCCACCCTCGTGCGCCACGAAATTCATCAGCCGCGCAAGCCCGATCAGATTCCCGAGCAGCTTCTCGATGTAATAGTGGTTGCGGTACAGGGCGGTGAGCGCCAGTTTCTTCTGCGCGCCCGGCAGCAGCTTGAAGCTGAGGAAACTCAGGCATTGTCCGCCATAGGGCGAATTGTCGACGTCGCGCTCGGGATCGAACAGCGACACCTCGAACTTGTTCAGCGACTTGTTCTTTTCATCGCGAATGCGCTCAATCATGTTCCAGAGCTGGTTGAACGGCTCGCCATCCCGCCTTGGGTAGGCGGTCATCCGCTCGAAATAGTAGCCGGACCAGCGATCATTCTTGCGGATCTTCGGCAGCAGCTTCTTTTGAAAATGGTCTATGAAGGCGGGCGCCCCGTAGCGGCGGTACAGCGCATCAGGGAAGATCGTGTTCGCGACCGCCTGCAGGGGCGTCCCACCTTCTCCCGCCCGCAGAAATGCGTCCACCTGCGCGATGATATTTGCATCGCCATCCGCCATGCCCATCGGCTCGCTAACGCCGATGATGACGTTGTGCGCCTCATGGCCGGGCAGGGCATCGACCGCCGCGGCGGCTTCAAGCCACGCTGCTGCGCATGTTTGCTGTGGCTGGATTGGCAGATACATTCGTCAAGTCCTCTTTAAGTTCCGCAAGACCGTAAAGCCGGGGCGCGAGATAGGCTTCGCTCACCCAGGCATGACCATTGATCCCCCACCGCCGGCCCCAACTATTGCGGATCAGGATCATCCTCTCGCCGCCGTTGTGACCATGCCCGACGGCGACGACCGCGTGACGCCTCTTGGGATCGGGCGGCTCGTTTGCCGCGATGATTCCCTCCGCACTGGGCCGATAGAACGCCGCCGACAGGCACATCGTGATGATCACCGGAGCGCCCGCGTCAAGGCGCTCAAAAAGCTTGTTGAGCGCCGCGCGGCCACGCTTGCCGGCGCGGCGAAATAGGGGCGCGGCATTTGCCGGCGGTTTCCACAGCGCAAAGTCCGCGGGCACCTGAGACAAATAGGCCCATACCTCCTCCGGCGGTTGACCGTCCTCCTTTATCGCGGCCAGCATCCCCGCGAGCGTCGTTCCGTCACCTGGACCGCCTCCGTCATGCTTGAGCGCATGGAAATACGCGAACTCGCAGGACAGCGGTACCCAATCCGGCCGCACAGCCGCATGGGCGTCGCTCGCTGCAAAAGCCAGGCAGGTGGGCCGCGCGCCCTGATCGCGCGCAGGCCCGAACATATGTGTCAGATCGCACTCGACCGTCACTCCCATCAGGCGGCCTCCAGCAGGAGACGCCGCTCGGCTTGCGACAATCCTTCGTCTTCCGGACCTCTGAGATCGTACTGCACGCGAAATGCGCAGAGCGGCGGGCCATCTGCCATCCATGGGCGTCGCTCTGCAAGGGTCAAGCGTCCCTGCTGCCGGGTTTCCGATTGTGTCGTGATCGAGCGCGTCACATGCCCGCCTATCGTGTCGCCATCGGGACCTTCCCGCTCGTCACGAACGATGGCGAAGCCCGCTTCGTTGAGTTCATCGAACGTCCACACGTACCCCGAACCGCTGTGTTCCTTGAGCTTGAGTACGAAAAGGTCCGAGCGGCTGCCCTCGATGACTGCGCCTTCATCTTTCTCGGTAAGCAGCCAGACATCGCGCCACCAGTCCGGTGGCTCGTGCTCGCCCAACAGCGCCTTCTTGATCGCCTTTGGCTGGACCTTGAGCAGATTGTCCAGTGCGCTGCGGTCGATCACGCTAACGCCGGGACGCATCAAGGACCGGCACGTTGCTTCATAGCTTGCGCCAGTTCGCAGCGAGAGTTGATAGGCCGCGATCGGGTCCGTCATGATCGCCCCGGTCCATCCCTGCCGCGCGAAATGCGCCGCAAAGAGCCAGGGCGGCAGCATGAACTCCGTGGCGAAGGCGTTGGCCTCAAGTTCCTGCTGGTCGTAGCCCGGCGCGGTAGCGAACGGTGAACGCGCCAGCGTCGGCTCATCATCGAGACTTGGCCGATGACCGAGCCTTGAGTGTCCCAGTTCATGGGCGCCGGTGAAGCGCTGGATGGCCAGGCCCCGCTTGGTTGTTACCATCACGCCCGGCATGGGCTCGTCGATGAATACGCCGAGGAGACCTTCGAGCGGCTTGAACAGCAGCGGTATCCCGCAACTGACGATCGTACCGAACACGTCGATGCGCCCGCCGTCCTTTTCGACGCGTTCGCGCATCCCGAGTTCGCGGTGCACCCGCGCTGCTTCCCTCCTTGCTTTCAGTATCGCTCCCCGCACGTCAGCCATTGGAGCTTCCTTCGCTGTTCTTCCGCGCGCGCAGATACTCAGCGAAGCGGCTCAGCTCCTTTCGGTCGCTCTCCGACAGACCCGCCGCTGCGCGCGCAAGATGCGCGACATCTTCGGGCAGGCTCTCTGCGCCTGCGCTCTCGCCAGTAAACGACGCGACTGGCCGTTTGTAGAACTGCGCCAGTTTCTTCAGCTCCAGCGCATCGATGCGGCGCTGGCCGCTTTCGATTAGCGAGAGAGCCGTGCGCGGAATGCCCAGATACTTCGCAACTTCCTCCTGCGATAGCCCGAGATATTCTCGCGCACTCCGCAATCCCGCTCCCAGCCTTTCGCGGTCCGCTGCCTCATCGTCCGGGGAATGCCCGCTCTTCTTGTCCTTGTCAGCCATCAGCCCTTCTCCTCATGATGTTTTGTCCATCGCTTTTGCAGTTGCGGCATCAAATGCTGCACAACCTCGTCGACGCTGTCGTATCCGCCGGCGCGAACGAGGCTGTCGGGCAATTCGAATGGCACGAAGGATTCAAGCTCCACCAAGACGTCGACCACGACGAGCGAGTCGATCACGGGTTGCGGCCCCATGCCGGAGCCCGGGCTCGTACCGCCATCGCCATGCAGCAGCGCCTGCGTGGCGCCCTCTTGCGCAAGATATTCACGAATGCGCGCCTCCAATTCCTTGTTCGGAAATGGCGTGGCCACTTTGGGGTTGTTTGCTGTGATAGCCATGGGACACCTCTGTCCGAATTACGAACAATATAATACGTGAGTGTTCGAAAATCAAACAGTTTCGCTATATGTTCCAGTAATGCAAATTATGGTTTAGATCCAATATGTTGGGCGCGTCTGCCTACGCCGGTGGCTTCGGCAGACCCGGCTCTAGGCGTTCCGCCCCGAGCCGTCCTCCGTCCGTCTCGGCCCATCCGGGTGACGATCCGTCGCGCGGGCGGCGCTGTGCGCCGCTGACGGAGAGCGGCGGCCGGTCGCGCTCGGTCCCGCGGCTCCAAGGGCCGCTCCTGCGGGCGCGCCGCAAGGGCGCGGCTTCGCCGCCGTCCGCCGCTCACGGCGCTTCCCGCCCGGTCAAGGCGGGCTCCTTGCAGCCTCTTGTTCGTTTGATGGGGCGGCCTTCCGTCCGCCGCATAAGGACAGCCTGACAAGCGTCAGGCTGACTTTCAGTCAGTCAGCAGGGCTCAGGGGAGGGCGCCGCCCTCCCTCCCTTGGCGCGTCTTCTTACGGACCGGCAGGGCCGCATCCGGCGCAGACCTGTGAGGCCCGCGCCGTTCGCAACCCGGCCGGCCAAGAAGCCGCACCGACCCACACCCACCCGCTCTCGCCGAGGGGCATCGGGTGCATGCGCACCCCTTTTTCAAGGAAGAAGGGCCGCGATGGTCGCGGCCTTAAGCGCATCAACCCAAAGAAGGAGAAACTTCAATGACTATCCAGACTGTACCTTTGCAATCCATAGAGCCGCCGCAAGCCAATCCGCGCCGCAGCATCGCCTCCGCCCTGATCGAGGGCCTTGCCGCCAGCATCCGGCAGGATGGCTTGCTGCAAAACCTCGTCGTCGTTAAAGGCAAGGGCAACCAGTTCCGCATTGTCAGCGGCGAGCGGCGCTACCGCGCCCTTAAACTCTTGCAGGAGCGCGGCGTGATCGATGGCGACTACGGCGTCAAGGTCGAGATCAGGAGCAAACTGAGCAAAGATGACGCCCTGCGCCTTGCCACGGTCGAGAACGCGCAGCGCGAAAACCTGCCGCCGCTCGATGAGGCAGCGGCCTTCGCGGCACTCATTCGCAAGGGGCAATCGCTTGACGACCTCGCCGCCAAGACGGGCCTTTCGCCCACGACCATCAAGCGGCGGCTGGTGCTCAACGACCTGTGCGAGGAAGCCAAGGACGCGCTCGCGTCAGGGGAGATCAGCCTGTCCCAGGTCGAGGCGCTCACGCTCGGCAGCCATGAGGCGCAGCGCAATATCGTCGAGGAGATCGGGCGGGGCGGTGATGAGTTCAGCGCCGCCGCCATCCGCGACCATCTGCTCGATGACCGCCCGAGCGTGGCAATGGCCGTGTTCCCGCTGGAGCAGTACACCGGCACGATCACGACCGACCTGTTTGCCGAAGGTGAGAGCAGTTATTTCGATGACGCGGAGCAGTTCATGGAATTGCAGCAACAGGCTGTCGCGAAGCTTGCCAAGGAATACGAAGGCAAGGCCGCGTGGGTCGAGGTGATGGAAGGTTACCGCATCCCTGACTGGCAGTACCGCAAGGCGGAGGAGGGAGAGCCGGGAGGCATTATCATCAACCTCGCACCCTCGGGCCGCGTCGAGATTCGCGAAGGTTTGGCCAAGCCGGAAATCGACCCCGGCACCCGCGCCGCCACGGCAGACAATCCGGCAGCACCGAAGAAGCCCAAGGCCGCGTATTCCACGCCCTTGTGCCGCTACATCGGCTGGCACAAGAGCCTCGCGGTGCAGGAGTTGCTGCTCGGCAATCCTCGCAAGGCGAAGGAGGTGGCCGTAATCCACATCCTTCTCAATCTCGATCTTCACGAAGGGGTGAAACTGCTTTCGCGGCAGGAGGAACCGGGCAGCGCCTATGCGGCGCTGGAAGCGCAGGCGCACCTGTTCGCCAAGTGGCTCGGTTTCGGCATCGAGGAAGGCGAGTCCGTTTGGGCGCAGTTTCCGCCGCGCTCCGTCGATGTCCTGTCGCTGTACGAGGCGGTGGAGGGCCTTGCCGATCACGAACTTGAGCAGCTTCACACGCTGCTCGCGGCCCTTTCTTTCGGGCAGACGGTCTGCGAACGGTTAGATGCGCGCGATAGCCTCTTTAATCGCGTGGCGCGTGATCTGGAAGCGGACATGAGGAACCACTGGCGGCCCTGCCGCGCCTTCCTTGAGCGGCGCACGCGCGACCAGCTTGTCGCCATCGCCAAGGACTGCGGTTATGCGGAAGGAGTCCGCTCCATCGGCTCATTCAAGAAGTCCGAACTGGTCGGCAGCTTGCTGCGGCACTTCGCGAACGCCCATGCGGCCCCCGAGCCGACCCCGGCGCAGCGCAGGGCGCTGGAGTGGCTGCCCGAAGCGATGCTGTTCCCGGCGGTAGACCCCTCGGCAACGCAGGAGCCGGAAGCCGAGGATGAGCCGGACATCGATGTATCCTTTGAGGAGGAGCCGCTGGACGACGCTGCCTAAGGTCTAAATCGCTCCTTGCGGCGGCGCGGCCACCCCCGGTGGCCGCGCCGTTTCGCTTTCAGCAAAAACCCCGATGTTTCCGGCACTTGGCCGGAATTTCGACCGCCACGAGCCAGTGCCCAGATTCGCCCTGGTTGGCCCACCATTTTTGCTCAAATGTGGGCACTCCGGCACCGCATACTGCGGGACCGGAGGCCAGAACGCCGTCCGCGAGGACGGCTTGCGGCCCCACAACCCCGATTTCGCGGTCACCGACCTCGCCCCTGTCGATGAAGGGCCGCGCATAGCCCTTGCGCAGCGTCGCATCGTTGGCGCGAAGCCGCTCGACTGCCGGCGCCGCGTCTCATCGGACGCCCGTGCTTTATTTTACTGAAATTTCTGGTGGCAGGGGGTGCCGCTTGCCCCCTCTTACCCCAGGAGCACCGAGAGCACATGGGGAGCACGGGAATACCGGATCACAGAGAGCACAGGCAATCACCCGTAAGTCTTTCCCCCTGTTCAGGTATTCTGAAATCGCCCTGCCGACTCATGGTTCCAGTAGACAACATTTGATATTTACTCGTATCGTGAACGCGCATCATATGACCTATTCTCGGAAAATGTATTCCGACTTAAGTCATTGGTATAAAACGATTCTTGTGGAATTATACGGGCATCGGACGACGGCGCCATCCCGACGGGTCCAAACCATCGGGCTCTGGCGCAAAGGGAATGCCGGGCAGGGCTCCGCACGTCGTCTGTAGGCCCAGGGGGCCAAACCCTGGGCCGCCCGATCTCTAGAAAGGAGTACGTAGAATGACTGAAGAAAGCAAGAAGCGGCGCACCAAGATCGCGCGTCAAAAACTCGCCTTGCGCGGGTCTCTGTGGCCCAAGCTGGATGAAGACCGGCTCTGGATGCGCGAAAAATCCGACGGGTGGCTGAGCGTGCCGCGGCCCATGCCGCTGCTCATGCAGATCATGGACAATCTGTCGAAGGGCAAGCCCGTATCGTCCACCTACTTTGACCTTTGGTGCCGCACCTACGATGATTCGTTCATCGTCGCCAACAGGGCGCGAGAGATGGCCTTCTTCTCGGGATTTACCGGCGAGCGCGCCGAGCGCACATGGGCGAGCCGCATGCGCATTCTGGAGAAGCTCGGCTTCATTGACATTGCGGAAGGGCCGAACGGTCCGATCAGTTACGTGCTGATCTACAACCCGTACCAGGTGGTGAGGCGCCATTTTCAGAAGGGCAGCATCAACGCGGCAACCTTCAATGCGCTCAAGCAGCGCATGATCGAGATCCGTGCTCAGGACCTTGACGAGGCGGAAGCGGAGGAAAAACCAGAAAGGACCGCGAAATCAAAGAAGGTTGATGGGTTGCTCAGCCGGCCTGTCCGGTCTGGAAAACCGGCGGCGAAGGAGCGGCGCGCGGCCGCCGCGCGATAGGACGAGTACGGCAATGGCTTCCGGCCATCTGTTCTCTCGTCCCACGATCCTTGCGGCCGTAGCAGTGCTGTCGCCCGGAACGAACGCTGCGTTCGCAGCTCTGATGCTGGATTTGGGTCTGGAAGACACTACAGCGGGCCGGGGACCCTATATCGCCAGCAAGCAAGCCTCGTTTGCCGAATTCTGTGTGAGGAATCCGGACTTCGAAACGCCGTATGGGCCGCTTGCGGAGACGGTAGTGCGCGCCGCGTGCGAACGTCTCCGAGACAGGGTCGATTACATCGATCTGGATCAATATCAGGGACAGGAGTTTTCCGTCCCTGACAACGTAAAACTCCTGCGCGCCCTTCAACGGGACGGATTCACGCTCAACAGCGGCGGGCTGCGACGTCTCCTTCCCGAACAGATGGATATCCCGGTTGCGGATGATGAGGTTCATCACCTGCTGGAGAAGCACGGCTTCGCGACCGCAAAAGGTCACCTGGAGCAAGCGATCGAAGCCCACACACGCGGCAGTTGGGCAGGTGCGAACAGCCAACTGAGAACGTTTCTGGAGTCTCTATTGAATGATATCGCTGATCGCCTGGACCCCGCAGCGTCCTCCAGGACACCGCCCGGACACGCCCGACGCCAGCTGCTGGCGAAACTAACCGTTCCGTTTCTTTTCGAAACGCTGAATGAGTGGACCCCGGACGGGAAGAACTTCATCGAGGGGGTTTTTAAGCGCCTGCATCCTCATGGTTCGCACCCCGGTCTGTCGGACGAGGAAGACGCCACCTTCCGCCTACACCTAGTGCTGATTGTGGCAAGGCTCCTGTTGCGCCGCTTCGTCGCGCTCCAATCGTGACAAGCATTCGGCAACCAAGCCCGGCGAACACATCCGGCATAACGTGGGCGGATGTGCTTGGGTTGCCGTCCAGCGGGCATTTGAATCACCAAGAGCCAGTGCCCATCTTTATCCTGGTCGGCCCACATCGTTCACTAACTTTGCGTTTCAATAGCTTAGTCAAAACCCGTTTGGACAAAAATGGGCACCGGAAAAATCGGATCACGACCCATGCTGACATCTGTGCCGTCCTCGAGCGCACCCGTGCCAGATCAGCTTCGGCACCTGAAATGAGCTATGGACCTTTGACATTGCCTGAGCCAACTTACCGATATGACAAAGGCGCAAATCGATTCAGCCTCTTTGTATGACGTCTCACTGGCCTTGGGCAGAGCGGATGCTCGGGCTTCCTACGAGTGGGAATGGAAGCAATCTCTTACAGTCACTGCCGCGCTCATCAGCGGTCGCCAAACAACAATCGCTGCTTCTCCTACAACTGTCGGCCAATCGTCTGGCGCTTTCGGTAGAATCACCGATGGACTAAGTCTGATCATCGCCGAAACCGATATGGCACCGGAGACGTACCTTCTCGCAATGACGCGCACCAAACGCTGGGCAAGGCGAAACATAGCGCTTCTCAGATCGAGCATCCGCGACATCACCTCGAATACACAAGGCGAAAGCAACGCTGCGCGATGGCTAGATGCTCACCTCGAAGGTGAATGGGTGAATCATAGCATTCGATATCGTGGCCTCTTTGACGCGTGTTTCAGTGGCATCGTAGCCGAAGTGCTGGACGTGCCAACGAAGGATGTGACGTGCGCCCTCTCATCGAGCGGAGATGCAAGGCTCGTCGCGCGACTAGCACGCGAGCGTCCGAACAATGAACAATTTCAAACCATCCGTGATGCTTACCTAATCTCAACTCTTCTGCGTGGGCGCTACTATGAGCACCGAGCCGAGCTCACGAATCGGCAGGTCTTATCTCATCCGATCCGTGCTGCCGTGCGAAAGCGCGTACCTAAATCGAATATCATGGCGGTTGATGTTTCGAACACGGAAGTGTTTCTTTCGAACATCGTACTAG